>Ga0335081_10000697_pt1 | contig 55207 bp, 46 predicted proteins | sample Lox_Sample_35_FD_206713 | JGI IMG/M metagenome (GOLD analysis project Ga0335081, IMG submission 206713) | Soil microbial communities from Loxahatchee National Wildlife Refuge, Florida, United States - Lox_Sample_3.5 | ecosystem: Environmental > Terrestrial > Soil > Wetlands | place: USA...
GTCAGGGGAGTGCCGGTGACATGGATGGCGGCCAGCAGCGTTCCGGCGGCCACGGCTGCTGTCCCCTGGATATCATCGTTGAAGGTGCAGAGCCGGTCGCGATAGCGCTCCAGCAATCGTCCCGCATTGATGCCGGCAAAATCCTCCCATTGCAACAGCACGCGCGGGCAGCGATCGATCACCGCACTGACGAAGGCTTCCACGAAAGCATCGTAGTCGGCGCCGCGCACTCTGGGGTGACGCCATCCCACATAGAGAGGGTCGTCGAGTCGCTCTTCATTGTCGGTCCCGACATCGAGCAATACCGGTAGACATTCCTGTGGGTGAATGCCGGCGCAGGCGGTATAGAGCGCCAGCTTGCCGATGGGAATTCCCATGCCTCCCGCACCCTGATCGCCCAGCCCGAGAATGCGCTCGCCATCGCTGACCACGATGGCACGAATCGAATCATAACGGTGATGCTGGAGGATCTCGCGGATTCTGTGCTGGTTGGGGTAGCTGAGAAACAGCCCCCGCGGCTTGCGCCAGATCTCGCTGAAGCGCTGGCATCCTTCCCCGACGGTCGGCGTGTACACCAGCGGCATCATCTCCTCGATATTGCGTACCAGTACGGCGTAGAAAAGGGTTTCGTTGGTGTCCTGCAGGTCCCGCAGATAGGCATAGCGCCCGAAATCAGTCCTACGGTCGCGCAGCGTCTTGAGACGGCGCGCCGCTTGGTCCTCCAGATTGCCGACGTGTGGGGGAAGCAATCCGTGCAGGGCGAAAGCGGTGCGCTCATCTTCCGTGAACGCCGTCCCCTTGTTCAGCATGGGGAAGTTAATCAGATCGAAACCGGAGAGCCCGGTTTCCAGAATTCCTTCGGCGGTGACGCGGTATTTCATTCTATCCACTCGCTAGCGGCGTCCATAGTAACAAGCGGCAGAACGGCATGGGGCGCCGATGTTACGACCGCGCCGGTGGTCCCGTTCCGACGTCGACTTACGCGACGTCACTACGACCTGCGACAGCATACGGCGCTTGAGACTTTCCTAGGAGGCCGTCTGAGTATGAGCTGACTGTGTTCCCATAAGCGAGCGCAGCAATGCGACTTCCGACTCGATCGCGGTCTTCAGGCTCGGCTCCATGTCGGGCGCGAAGAATGGCGAATGATTGGAAGGCAGGCTGACGCCCTCGGCTCTCGCTTTGGCGAACTGCTGCGGATCGGCCACTCCCAACTGGTAATAGAATGAGGGAACTCCGGCGAGCTCGTATTCCGAATAATCTTCCGATGTCATCTGCGGAGGCAGCGTGACGACATTATCCTTGCCCAACGCCTGCTGTAACACCGGTGTAAGTTGCTCCGACAGCTTCGGATCGTTGTACATGGCATCGGTGCGTTCGCTTACTTCCACCAGGGGTGGTTTCGGCGCCCCGCCGGCTTCGGCCTCGGCCTTGGTCACGCGCGCGATCGATGCAAGAAGATGCTTCCGCGTCTCCGGTGAATAGGAGCGCACCGTGAGTCCCAGGCGGACCTCGTCGGGGATGATGTTGTTCTTCGTTCCGCCCTGAATGTAGCCGACGGTAATCACCGCGGGCTCGCCCGGCTTGATCTCGCGCGAGACGATGGTCTGCAGGCTGAGAACGGTTTTCGCCGCGATGACGATGGGATCGATGGCGGTCTCCGGCATGGCGCCGTGGCCGCCACGGCCGTAGATGGTGATATTGACGGAATCGGCATTTGACGACATGTAGCCCGGTGTGATGCCGACCTCGCCTGCAGGAAGATTGTTGGTGGTGTGCAGCGCGAGGCCAACCGCGGGCTTGGGGAAGCGCGTGAAGAGTCCGTCGTCGATCATCATCTTCGCGCCGCCTACCCGTTCTTCGGCGGGTTGGCCGATGAGCATCAGCGTGCCGTGCCACTGATCCTTGGTCTTGGCCATGATCTCGGCCGTGCCCACCAAGGCCGCGATGTGAATGTCGTGTCCACAGGCGTGCATGACTGGGACCACATGACCGTCATCATCTTTGGTGGTGACATGGCTCGCATAGGCAAGTCCCGTCTTTTCGAGGACGGGCAGTGCGTCGAGCTCAGTGCGCAGCATGATCACCGGCCCGCTGCCGTTGCGCAGAATCGCGACTACCCCGTTGCCCCCGACTTTCTCCGTGACCTCGTAGCCAAGCCGGCGCAGTTGCGCGGCTAGCTTCGCCGCCGTGTTCACTTCATGCAGCGAAAGCTCGGGATGCTCGTGCAGGTCGATGTAGAGGGCCTGCACCTGCGGGTAAACGGATTGCACTTCGGAGCTGAGCGCGGTGGAGGACGAAGCTTGCGCGATCACGAAAGCCGGCGCGAAAAGAAAGAACGATGCAGTAACAACTCCGTATCGCACGAGACGAGCATTCATAGTTTGCTCCAATGCACAACTGCAGCAATCAGCAATGGCGACGGACAAAGGTTACTTGAGTGCATCCGAGTAGCAATGATATACGCGAAATGATTCTTCAAAGCTGCAAGACACTCGGTGGGGTTTCTCCGTGTTGAAACGCCCTTCATTGCCAAGTCTTGGGAGCTTTGTCCGCTTGCGTGATTTCACGTTCGCGGCTGTGAGAAAAGGCCCGCTTCTGCGGGCAAGGGAGGGCTGAGGGGTCAGGGCACCGGCACTTCAGACGATGCGTAAGCCGCTGAAAGTAAAAGCAATTACGGGTCGCCCCGCCTTGCCCGCAAAATGGCGAGCTTCGTGCTTATGAACCGGGCAGAGGATTTATGAGGGTCTCCAGACAACAACCACCAGCAGCAGAATTGGTAAGTTCGGCGATAACCGGCAGCGCGATCTTATTGGCTAAAATCGTTCTGGTTCTGCTGGCAATCGAATGTGTAACTCGCGCCATCAGGTAGCGTTCATCCGGCGCCGCTCGACAAGAACACCGATTCGGCCAACTGCGTCGAGTGCCAATATCGATACGCCGCCAGATCAGCGGTTCGTCTAAGGTTCATGGGAAGCTGAACTACGCTGCACCACAACGGCGCCAACAGGATCGCAGCCAAGCCGAGCAGAACTCCCCACTCCAGGTAGTTTTGGCGAGCGAGATGTCGAGTTCTATGAGCTCTCGCCCGCGCGATTTATTCGCTAAGATAATCGGCGGCACTTAGAGCGACACGGAACGACGTCCCCTCACCGATGCCCACGACCAAATACCGGACCGTGGTGGATGCCCTGTACGCTGCGCCCAGCGATCGGCGCTTCGTGACCGCGTGGCTTGACGTAGACGAGCAGGAAACGGTTAGCTTCGGCGAGTTCCGGCGTCGCGCGCAGGTGCAAGCGGCATTGCTGCAGCGGAACGGTGTTGGCTCCGGCGATCGCGTCATTCTAATAATGCCGCACGGCATTCCGCTGATGGCGGCTTTCGCCGCAGCGATGCTGCTCGGCGCGGCGCCCGCGATCCTGGCGTACCCAAACTTTAAGGTCGATCCCGCCAAGTATCGTTTCGGACTGGCGGGCGTCTCGGCTAACCTCCACGCCAAGGTGGTGGTGATCGACCGTGAGTTTCCGGACGATCTGGTGGAACATGTCGCGCTGGGCGATGGTGCGCGCCTGGTGCGAGCCGCGTCCGCCAATGGTCAGCAGCAAGAAGTCTCACCTGCGGCTATCCAACCCGACGAACTCGCGTTCATTCAGCACTCGGCGGGCACGACAGGCTTACAAAAAGGAGTGGCGCTGACGCATGCCGCGGTGTTGCGACATCTCGAACACCTGTCTTCGGCGCTGCGGATCGACGGCGCTAGCGATTCGGTCTATAGCTGGCTGCCGCTCTATCACGATATGGGGCTGATTGCGTGCTTCATGCTGCCGATGGTTTGTCATCTGCCGGTGGTCATGCAGTCGCCACTCGACTGGGTGATGCATCCTGAGACCATGCTGCAAATCTTCACCGAGCACAAGTGCACGCTGGCGTGGCTGCCCAATTTTGCCTTTCAGTTTGTGCCACGACGCACGCCCAGGGAGCGCTGGCCGCAATACAATCTGTCCTCCGCGCGGATGCTCATCAACTGCTCGGAGCCGGTGCGCATGGCAAGTATGAACGAATTCTACGACGCCTTCGCCGCGTGCGGGCTGAAGCGTTCGGCACTGCAGGCCTCCTACGCGATGGCGGAAAACGTCTTCGCGGTGACGCAGTCGGGCATCGGCAGGAACAACGATTCCAGGTTAGCGTCCAAAGGAGAGACGCGAATCCTGCGGCAAGCTCAGGACAGGCTCTGGGGCACCGGCACGGGGCCGCAGGTGATTTGGGCAGACGGGCAGCGCTTTCGCGTTGAGCACTTAATTGCTCCGGCTGCAGAAGACTCAGCGGGCGCAGTTTGCTTCACATCGTCGGGGAAGCTGTTGCCGAATAATGAAGTGCGGATCGTGGCCGAGTCCGGCGAAGATTTGCAGGAAGGCTCGGTCGGAGAAATCGCGATCCAAAGCGATTCTCTCTTCCAAGGCTATTACAACCGCCCCGACCTTACGGAGAAGGCGATTCGCGATGGCTGGTACTACAGCGGCGACCTTGGTTTTATGCTGGACGGCGAGCTCTATGTGGTGGGCCGCAAAAAGGACCTGCTGATTATCGGGGGAGAAAACATTTACCCGCAGGACATCGAAGAGATCGTGTGCAGCCACCCGGCGATTCACGACGGGCGGGCCATTGCGCTGGGATTGTTCAATCCGGAGCTGGGCACGGAGGACATCGTCGTGGTTGCTGAAGTGGAGAAGGAAGAAGATCTGCAACAGGCGGAAAGCATCGAGCGGGAGATTCGCACGCAAATCGTAGCGAATATGGGTGTGGCCGCGAGAACTGTTTTTGTGAAACCTCCGAAGTGGATCGTGAAGAGCACGGCGGGCAAGCCCGCGCGATCGACGACGAAGGAAAAGTTGTTGCGAGAGCATCCGGAGCTGGGAGGAGAATAGATTTCAGGTTTGAGAAGCCCTTCAGATAATCTGCGTCCATGGCGTGGATTAGAGCCTCGTTCATCGCTCAGCTCGTATTGGCTGCCTACTTTCAGGCTATCCTTTGGTTTCCGCTCGGCGGCTGGAATGACCAGCCCGGACGGCGCCTCCTCGAAGTTGCCAGGAGTGGCCACGCAGCGGCCGCCATCGGTTTCGCTTTCGTTTTTCTATTACCCGTGATGATGTTCGCTTTCGCCTTGTGCAAGCGATGGTTCTGGCTGCTTTGGCTGGGCGCGCTTGGCTACGGCGTATGGGCTGCACTGCAGATCCAGAGTTGGTGGGTCCCGTGGATATTCGGCGCGGATGAGCGCGCGCTACGCAACCAGCGGTTTCTCCATAGGACGTTCAAGATGTTTCCATCCTCCACCAGCCATCCGGCGCCGGACGGGATGCACTTTGTCCTGGATTTAATGCTCTTCTTCGTAGTTGTGACAACACTCATCGGGCTGCTACGCAGGTCACGCGGTGAATGTCCCATTGTATAAGCAGATTAAGCAGAGAGCCTACCGCACGAAATACGCACTGGCAGTGCAGGCAATTCCGATCGCAGCCAGCACAAAGCCGAAGTACCAGTAGGCGCGATTTTCGGTGAGCAGGGTGATCGAAGTCACGACCAGCGCGATCTCGAGAAATACTTCTCCCAGGTCGAAGCGATTGGCGTGGCGAGTGGCCAGCCGTACTTCGGATTCAAGGCTGCGCGCCTCTTTCTCGATGTCCTGCTGCTGATCGTGGTACTTGTCGATCTGTTGGTGGAACTTCTTCTGCACTTCCTCGGCGCGTTCCGCCTTCGTGTTTTCCAGCGCAGTCAGGACGTCCTCGAGCGCCTCCAGGTTCTGGCGGCGCATGTTTTTCGCCTGGTAGTAGCTCCATTGGTCGGTGGCGCGCGTCTGCAACAGGATTTCTTCTGTATGTGCGCGGTGCCCCAGCAGGGTCGCGATGGCGACCAGTACGGCCAGTATCGCCATGGTCAGGCTGACAGGCGCAAGCTCGCGCCGTTCTTTGGCGCGCTCGGCGGCTTCTTGCAATTCTTCGCTTTCGTTCTCGCTCATCTGTCTCCCAAACGATCGATTGTTGTTGAATAGAGGATAGTACGAAGTTGTGTGGCCAGTTTCAAGTTTCGGATTTCAGGTTGGAAGCAAATGTGAGGCTCCTTGGGGAAGCGTCATTTCCGGCGCCCACGCCGATGGAAATACAAAATTGTCATCACGAGCGCAGCAAGGGATCTGCTTTGGTCACGAACGGGAAGGATCGGCTTCTCATTTTGGAAAGCAGATCCCTCGCCCGCCGCGAGCTCGTGATGACAATCCTCCCCTGCGCACGCCATTGGCACGGAACGCGGCATAGCACGATCGGCTTGGAACATGGTCATGGCAGTCCGCGCCCACTCGAAACTCGACACTTGAAACTATTTTTCGGCGATCTCGTCCAATTCCCAATAACGCTTCAGCAGCGTCTCCGGCACGCTCACGGAGCGTCCCGTGAGCAGGTGTTTCAGTTGCAACGCGTTCACCGCCGCTTTGCCTTCGAAGTGATTGTTGGCGATGACGAATGTCTTCTGTGCTTTCTGGGCGATGGTATCGATGCGCGTCTTCCATCCCTTCAGCTCGGGTTCCGTATAGAGGTAATTGTAGCGATCGTTGCGCGAGTCGCTGTCGAACCAACGCTCGTAGTTGCGGCCATGCAGGCGCACATAGCCCAGCGGAGCGGTCACGTGCTCGCTGGGCGTGATCGCCCTGCCCAACTTCGGCTGATCGATGTTGCAGAACGCGACGCCTTTCTCGGTGAAGTAGCGCAGCGTGCCTTCGTTGGTCCAACTGTTGTGCCGCACTTCGACGACGAGAGGGAAGTGCTTGAACTTTTCGATCACCGTCTCCAGATAATCGCGATTGGCATTTGTGTTTTTGAAAGAGATCGGGAACTGCGCCAACACTGCCCCCAGCATGTTTTCCTGGGCGACGGATTCCAGTCCTTCTTTGGCCAGGCGCTCGTCTTCGTCGGTGGCGCGGATGGTATCCGCCGAGGTGCTTTCCAGCACGGCGACCGGCGAGTGGGTGAACGCGCGATTCAGCTTAGCGGTGAATTGAAAACGCGGGTTGACGGCGCACGCCATGCGGCACCAGAGCTTGCCCCACTCCGGTTTTATGTGGCCGTAGAAAGAAGTGTTGATCTCCAACGCGTCGATGTAGTGCGCCAGGTATTCCACCGGGTGCTGCGACTTCTTGAGCTGTGTCGGATAGACAATGCCTTCCCAGTCTTTATACGACCAGCCGGCGGTGCCTACGTAGATTTGGGGCGCCTCGGTCATGTCACCGCGCCGTCATCAGGTCCGCTGCCACGAAAAACAGAAAGGCCATTGACACCAGGCCGTTCATCGTGAAAAATGCCGCATTCACCCGGCTGAGATCGTCATGTTTCACCAGCGAGTGCTCGTAGATCAACAGCAGCGCAACAAAAAACACCCCCGCGACGGCAATCTTCCCTAAGCCGAACGCCACAACCATCCACGCCAGCAGCATCACCGTCAGGACGTGAAACAGCCGTGCGATGCCTAATGCGCCGCGAATGCCGAACGCCTTGGGAACGGAAAAAATCTCGGCGGTGCAGTCATGCTGATAATCGAGGCAGCTATAGAGAATGTCGAACCCCGCTCCCCAAAACACCACGGCTGCGGTCAGGATGAGGATGCGCGGATCGAGCGCGCCGCGCACCGCGACCCAGGCGGCGGCGGGCGCAATGCCCATCGCCAACCCGAGCACGACGTGCGACCAGCGGGTGAAGCGCTTGGTGAACGAGTAGGAGAAGACGATGGCCAGCGCGAGCGGCGAAAGATAGAATGCGAGGGGGTTCAGTTCGTAGGCGGCGAACACCAGAATCGCCGAAGTGATGACGACGAACCACGCAACGAATGCCTTGCTGAGCTTGCCCGCGGGCAGCGCGCGCGTCCGCGTACGGGGATTGGCGGCGTCAATGGTGGCATCGACCAGGCGGTTGAAAGCCATCGCGGCCGAGCGCGCCGCCACTAGCGCCACAATGATCCAGACCGAGGTGTGCAGGCTGGGCAGGCCGCGCGCCGCCAGCACCGCGCCGGTCAGCCCGAACGGCAGCGTGAGCACCGAGTGCTCCCATTTGATCATCTCCAGCGTGGTGGCAATGCTGCGAAGGAGGCCCACCGGATAATTCTAACGTGGAACGATCAGACGTTCTGCGGCCACGACAGCTGCTCATAAGAAATTGGATCGTAATCGCTGGGCGGATCAACCGGCTTCGGACAAATCGTGGCGGATGACCTTGTTGAGTTGGAACGCTACTTGTGCTGAACGTGCCGGAACGTCAGGTTAATTCGCGGTTGGGTGACATCCGGTTCTTTGGGAACTTCATGCGTGAAGTTCTTCTGGGTGTCCCCCGCCATAATGAACAAGCTTCCATGGGGCAACCGTTCTGCAAAGGCGATTGCGCCGCTCTTTCCCTTGAGACGAAATAGGCGTTCAGCACCGAGGCTGACCGAGGCGATGACGGGCCCCATTTCCGGCTCGGCATCCGCATGCAGGCCGACGCTGTCGTTCCCGTTTCGATAGAGGTTACAGAGTACGGCGTTGAAGCTCAGCCTGGGCAATCCCAGGTTGGAGTATGCCACTGCGGGGATAGCTTCTTCCACACGGGCTTTCACAGAAAGCAATTCCGGAATCCAGGCCAGCGGCTTGTACTCGCGCCGCGAGTAGGTGTAGTTAGTGCCGGGATCGCCATAGTAGGCTTCGTCGCGCGGCACGAGGTAGTTGAAGGGTGCTCGATGTCTTATCCAAGCGCATTTTTTTAGCAGCACATTAAATAGCGCCGTCGCCTCTTCGGCCGGAAGGAAGTCTTTCTTGTAATAAATTTCTGCTTCTGCGATCGGGAGGGTTTCCATATTCGTGCTACTCGAAGAGTGCAGGCTATACCATAGTTTTATCGTTTCGCTCTAGCGCAAAGACAAGGATCTAGTTTTGGGCGTGCACCTCACCGGCCTCGTCACTGGTAGCTGACCGAGTCAGTTCTTCGTGCAGGAGCCCCCGATCACCAGCAAATTCGTAGCAAGTACCCGAAGATGCCCAATTCGCGGGCGCTTTGGCATTTTTCTGCTTACCGAGATTTTGCGGCGTGATAATCACGGCGAATGTGTTCGATGTCCACTCTGGGCTTGGGATACTGCATGTTCAATCCTTCCAGGTATTCCACAATAATCCGTGCCACGGCAAGATTCCGGAACCACTTGTGGTCGGCAGGGATAACGAACCATGGAGCATGTTCGGTACTGCAGCGCGATATGGCATCCTCGTAGGCGGCCACGTAGTCGTCCCAGAACCTGCGCTCCTTGTAGTCGGCCTCGCTGATTTTCCACTGCTTCATCGGATCGTCCAGCCGCTGCTTGAAGCGTGCCAGTTGCTCTTGTTTGGAAATATGCAAATAGAACTTGAGAATGTGGGTGCCGTGCTCGACCAGGCCTTGCTCGAATGCGTTGATCCGGTCATACCGACGGGACCAAATCTTCTTGGGAACCAGGTTGTGGACGCGTACGACCAGCACATCCTCATAGTGCGACCGATTGAAGATCACTACTTCCCCGCCGGCGGGCGCGGCCCGGTGCACCCGCCACAGAAAATCATGGGCCAGTTCCTCGGGAGTGGGCTCTTTGAACGCCACCGCCTGGCAACTGATTGGGTTCATGGGCGTCAGTACGTGTTTGATGGTTCCATCCTTGCCGCCTGTATCCATTGCCTGCAAACAAATCAGAAGCGAGCGCCGTTGTTCCGCGTAGAGCACGTCCTGGAGTTCAAACAGCCTTTTCTGGTAATGCGCGATTTCGTCCGTGGCCGCTTCATGGTTTTTGTGGCGGTCCTTAAATGCGGGGTCGATGTCCTTAAGCCTGACCCGGGTGCCGGGCGGCACTTTGAATCGCGCGAGATAGTTCACGGTTGTTCCTCCGTCTGTGGAGTCAGAATTCGGGCGCATTAACACGCACGCGAACGGTCTGCATTTCGTCAGCCCTTGGCCAATTCCCGCAGGTACTGAATCTTCTTGCGCACATAACCGGCATAGATGAGGTTCAGCCGCCAGCACAACTTGCCGTGGAAGATCCCACCGCGCACGACTTGCCGGTAGAAGAACGTCCACAGCGGACTCAACACCTCATTCAGGCGACTGGCGCGCCAAGCCGTGTTCTCGTGCTCGAAGTAATGTTGAGCGCTCAGCCGCGCGTACTGATCCATCGACGCAGCAAACTGCTCGACGTCCGCATAAGCATAGTGCAGCATGTCATTCCTGAGTCGAACTACGCGGCCGTTGACCTTGATGGATTCGTGAACCAATCTCGGCTGAAAACGGCCTTGGCCGCGACGAATCAGCCGCAATTGGGCATCGGGATAGAATCCGCCGCCTTTGACCGGCGAGTCTCGTATGAACAACACGCGAGGTATCCTGAACCCGGCAATTTCCGCGGCGACGCCGCGCTGAAGCAGTTGGCGAATTTCCTCCTGCAACGCAGGAGTTAAAACTTCATCCGCGTCGAGGCTGAGAATCCATTCCCCGGAAGCCAGTTCGATTGCCTTGTTTTTCTGCTCTGCGTAGCCGAGCCACGGCTGATGGACGAAGCGCACACCGAAACTCTTCGCGATTTCGGGCGTGCGGTCGCTGGAGCCGCTGTCGAGCAAAACGATTTCATCGGCGATCTCGCGCACCGAAGCCAGGACAGCAGCGATGGTCCGCTCTTCATCTTTGGCGACGATCGTGACCGATAACGGCGAACCGGCGGTCGTGGTGGGCATGGTGGTGGGCTGCGAAGACCCGGCTCGCGCGGACGGCACAAGTACTTCAATCTTCGTACGCCGTATGGCCTCGAAGCCGCTTCAGGAAAGAGCTAACGCGATGCCGCATTCTTTCCCTGCGCATGTACCCGGAGCTATTCACCCAGTTAAATTGCAAGCTCATGCGCCTGCCCTCGAACGGCTTGTGGCCGTGCCAGGAGCGGTCGCAGCGCTTGAAAATGATGAGGCTGCCCATGGTAGGCGCGATCTCGGCAGCATAGTCCTCCATTTTTTTCGAGCGTAACAACCGCAGGCGTCCGCCGTCGCTGTTCCACACGGGATTCAAGTACAGAAGCACCGTGATGAGCTTGTTTGTCGAATCCGTGTGAATCTGGCCGTCAGAAGCATCGCACCAGCCGCGCACGGTGAGCATGGTGGGATACGGCGCCAGGCTGAGCGCGAACTTCGCGCCGACCACCTGAGCGAATTCCTGGCTGAATAATTCCGAAGCCAACTGACCGAAAGCGGGACCGTATTTCAACGTCGCGAGCGGAAAACTCCCATGGCGCTGCATTGGGGGAAAATCGGTAACGATCGCGCCCTTATACTCGTCTCGTAAGACGTCATCGACCACAAGGTATTCGAAAGGCTGCTTGTGGAGCTCGGCCTCGGCGAGTTTCTCCAGGTTCAGCATCCTTACGCCCGCACTGGCGAAGGTGCTCTGCGGAATTTCGACGGCGTTGCTGTGCGGCATTAACTCACCGTGGTGGCATGGCAGGCCTTGAATGTAATTCCCGCGTCTCTCAAGGCGCTCAGCAGGGCCTGATACACTTCGCCCGGTTGGATTCTGAGCATACATTCGGTGGTGCCAAGAGGGCAAATGCGCTTATGGCACGGTTGACATGGCAAGTGGCCTTCGCTGGAGAGCAACTGAATGTGCGGGCTGCCGATGGGCGGGGTCCGGCGGTAGCCGGTCGGACCGTAGATGCCGATCAGCACGGGGACGCCGACCGCGCCGGCGATATGCAGGGGCGCGCTGTCCGGCCCAATGGCCGCTTGTACTTTTTCGTAGAGTGCGTACATGTCGCCGATCGGGACCTTGCCGCAAAAATCGGCGACCCGCCCCGCCACTGACTCTGGTGGAAGAGCGCTGACGATTCTCGCGGTCAATTCGCCATCGGCAAGCGCCCCCTGAAACAGCAGGTTCAAGTCAGTTTCCGAGAGCAATCGCGATGTAAGCTCGACCCAGTATTCTTCGGGCCAATGTTTGCTCGCCCATTGCGTCGCCGGAGATATCGCCACAATGGGCGCCTGAGAGGCGAAGGCGCCATCCAGCAAAACGCTGATGCGCTGCTTTCCGGCTTCGGGAACCACCGGCGGTTCCACCGCATAGCGCAAATCGGCTGCGCCGATCGCCCGCGCCAGTTGGCCCATGTGCTCCAGATGGAAGACCGCGGGATCGAAGTAATGGTCGCGCCGGACGTGCTGTTCCGTGTAAAAGATGCTGCTGAATTCGCGTCCGTGCTTGTAGCCGATCCGCCGCCTCACGCCGGCCAACACCGGAACTAGCGCCGTCTTGAACAGCCCTTGCGCGTCGATGGCGGCGTCGTAGCCGACCGCTCGGATTTCGGCCACGAAGGCGCGGAAGTCGCGAATCGCGGCAGGCCAGCGGTCAGGACGGGGGATGGCTTTCGACCAGCTCCTGCGCGAGCAACGATGAAGATAGTCCAGCGCGGGATGACCTTCCACCATGGGTGCCAGTTCGGTATCGATTGCCCAGCCGATTCTGGCCTCCGGGAAGCTGGCGCGCAGCATGCTCAGCACGGGCAGCGTTTGAATGACATCGCCCAGCGAACTGAACCGCACCAGAAGTATCTTGTTTGGCGTAATCGCTCTCAATAGAAAATCCCGCGCCTCGACCAGGGTGAGCCGGCTATCCGACCCTTCCGATTCTAGTTGCCCATTAACACGACCGCAAAGTAGAAGCGCAATCGTTGCTGTCCTCAGGGGAACTCTGAACAGGCTGCTGAGCGTCTTCAGGGGCTAAAGCCCGCACTGGTCTGGCTGCGATTGCGTGCCCTTTCAAAGCCAACGCGCAATCGTCGTTGTTCTCTCCCTGCTGGGAATGATGAAGCGACGCGGCTCACAAATTGCCTTCTGCTGCGTATAATGAGTAGCTGGTGCCACTCTTGGATCCTCGTACAAAACGAGGCAGGATGCTGCGGGCGGCTGTGCCCGTGCTGTTTTGCGTATTGGTGTTCTTCTTCGCGCTGCATGCGAAGACCTCGGTCTACGGCGCCGCTGCCCAGAGGAGACTCACGCCCTCAACGGCCAGCAAGCTGTGGGCAAGCGGGCAGAAGATGGACGCTCGTGTAGTGCCGCCCACCAGCGCGCCCTTGTGCTGGGCCGCGCTTTTGGGCCTTCTCGGGGTCTGTTGGGTCAAGCCACCGCGTCTCCAGACCGTATCGAAAGTTCCTCCCGCCAGCAATCTTCGTCTGCGGCATCTGCATCGCTTCTTGCGGCCACCTCCCTTCCAGAGCTAGGCTCTTTTTCGGCCATTTTCGGAAGCAGAAGTTGAACCCCGGGTTTATGTTTCCTAGCGGTTGATGCTGACCCATTCGGTGTCGCAAAGCCGTGTAGCTGGAAGTGAGGAAAGGCGCATGCCAATGGCTGCCGATGAAATCTCAGAAGCAGTGAAGCCGCCGCCGCGCCGTCGCCGCCGCGCCGTGTTTCTCGTCGTGGCTTTGTTGCTGTTGCTGGCGATTGCGGGCATCGTGTTCCACGCCTTTCGGCAGCGCGCGTTGCAGCCGACGGCTGCGGAAATTCGCAGCGCCGCGGAAAGCGGCGCCGTGTATGCCGCTGTAGCTCCGGTGAAGCGGGAGACGGTCTCCAGCTCGTTGTCTATTGCGGGTCAGTTCATGCCCTACCAGAACGTCGAGCTGCACGCCAAGGTCGCCGGATACATCAAGAACATCTATGTCGACATTGGCGACCACGTACGCACCGGCCAGGTGTTGGCCGTACTGGAGATCCCCGAACTGGTCGCACAGGTGGATGAGGCCCAGGCCGCGGTGCACCATGCGGAAGAAGAAATCCAGCGGGCACAGAGCGAGGTTTACCGCGCCCAGGCGGATAACGTCGCGCTGCACGCCAACGCGGTGCGCCTCGTCAACACCGATAAGACGCAGCCGGGGTTGATTGCGCAGCAGGAGTTGGACGACGCCACCGCGAAAGACCGTGCCTCGCAGGCCCAGGTGGACGCGGCCAAGTCCGCGCTCGCCGCCGCCAAGCAGCAACTCGCGGTCGCACAAGCCAACCAGCAACACTACGCGGCGCTGAACAACTACGCCAAGATCGTCGCTCCCTACGACGGGGTTGTGACCTGGCGCTACGCCGATACGGGTGCGCTGGTGCAGGCTGGAACTTCCAACACCTCCGGACTTCCGGTGGTCACCGTGGCCCAGTCCGATTTGCTGCGGTTGCGCATCCCGGTGCCGGAATCGCTGGCCGCCAAGGTCCGTGCCGGCGATAGCGCCGATGTGCAGGTGCAGGCCACGGGCGAGCATTTCACCGGCAAGGTGACGCGCTTCACCGACGCGCTCGATCCGGCCACGCGCACCATGCAGGTCGAAATCGATGTGCCCAATCCCGATTACCACCTCCAGCCGGGCATGTACGCCAATGTGACTCTGCTGGCCAACAGCCGGCGCGACGCCCTGACCATCCCCGTCACCTCCGTCCTGCGCTCCGAGAACAGGACCGAGGTACTGGTGCTGGATGGGAATGATCGGGTACAGGTGCGGCAGGTCAAGCTGGGGGTGGAGAGCTCGAACCGCGCCGAAGTGCTCGGCGGACTGAACGAAGGCGAGCGTGTGATCGCCGGAAATCTGGGCGCCTACCAGGCGGGAGAAGTGGTCAAGCCCAGACCGGCCATCTTTACCAGCGCGCAAAACGACGCGGAGTAGTTCATGCCGACTTTTGCCATCAAATATCCCTTTTTCATCCTGATGCTGTGCTTCGGCATCATCGTGGTCGGCGTGGTCACCGTCGTCCGCATGCCGGTGGATTTGTTTCCGCCAATCCAGATTCCCGTGGTCGTGGTCGCCACCTTTTATAGCGGCATGCCGCCGCAACAGATCGAAGCCGATATCACCGACACCTTCGAGCGCTTCTTCACGTTGGGCAGCAATATCGACCACATTACCTCGCGATCATTGACCGGCGTCAGCCTGATCAAGGTCTACTTCCAGCCGGGTACCGATTCCGACGCGGCCGTCAGCGAAATCGCCAACCTCGCCCTGGCCGACCTGCGACGATTGCCGCAAGGCACGCTGCCTCCGGTCGTGCTCAAGTTCGATGCCTCGAACATGCCCGTCTGCCTGGTGACGCTGAAGGGCCAGGGCCTGAGCGAAACGCAGCTGCATGATCAGGGGCAGTTCAACATTCGCAACCAGATCGCCAACGTGCCCGGCTCATCCGTGCCGCAGCCGTACGGTGGCAAGTACCGGCAGATCCAGTTCTACATCGATCCGGTAAAGCTGGAAGCGGCGCAGCTCAGCCCCATGGACGTGGTACAGGCAATCAACAAGGCCAACACCATTCTGCCCGCCGGCGACGTGCGTATCGGACCGCTGGACTACAACATTTACAGCAACAGCCAACTGCCCAACGTGCGCGAGATGAACGATGTTCCGCTGAAGGCGATGGGCAACAATGTGCTGCGCTTCGGCGACATCGGGCACGCCGAAGACTCGTCCGCGCTGCAGTACAACATCGTCCGGGTCGACGGTCAGAAATCGGTGTATCTGCCGATTCTGAAGCAGGGCGGCAATAGCAACACCATCCAGATCGTCAATGGAGTGCGCGATCGCATTCAGCACCTGTTGGATATACCCAAGGACCTGATTGCCAACGTCGTTTTCGACCAATCGCAATACGTGAAGATCGCGATCGCGAATGTGCTGAAAGAAGGCGGCATGGGCCTGGGATTGACGGCGCTGATGATCCTGGTGTTTCTCGGTACGCTGCGCGGCACGGTCGCGGTGCTGTTTTCGATTCCCATTTCCTGCCTGGCCGCGTTTCTCTTGCTGAACGCCTTCGGCAGCTCGATCAATACCATGGTGCTGGGCGGCCTGGCGCTGGTGCTGTCGCGCTTGATCGACAACTCGGTGGTAGTGCTGGAAAACATCTTTCGCCATCTCGAACACGGCGAAGCGCCGGTCGCCGCCGCCGAGCATGGGGGCAATGAAGTTTCGCTGGCGGTACTGGCCGCAACCTTCACCACCGCGATTGTCTTCTTTCCCGTGGTCTTCCTTACTGGCGTCAGCAAGTATCTGTTCACCGCGCTGGCCATGGGTGTAGTGCTGGCGCTGGCCGCGTCATATCTGGTCGCCATGTCGGTGGTCCCGCTGTTCTGCTCGCGCTTCATCAAGTCGGCCCACGGCACCGAGGCCGAGGGCGAACGCGGAGGCGGATGGCTGGAACGCGCGCTTGCGCCCTTCAATCGCGGCTACGACTGGCTGCTGGCGAAGTACGACCAGTCAATCGAAAAAGCGCTGGAGCGCCCGAAGCTGACGGTAGCGGCCATCATGGGCATCTTCGTGCTGAGCCTGGCGCTCTCACCATTCCTCGGCGTCGCTTTCTTTCCGCGCACCGATCCCGGACAATTCGTCATTAATGTCAAGGCTCCCAGCGGGACACGCATCGAGCTGACCAACGACTACATCGCGCGCTTGGAGGACGACATCCGCGAGGTCATTCCATCCGAGGAATTGAAGATGATCGTCTCCAACATTGGCGTGAATGCCGATCTTTCGGCGATATACACCACGAATTCCGCCATGAACACGGCCTTCGTGCAGGTGCAGTTGGTGAAGGAGCACCAGACCAGCAGCTTCACCTACATGAATCGGGTGCGGCGCAAGCTTGACGCCGATCTTCCCGAGCTGGCCACATACTTCCAGACCGGTGGGCTGGTGGACTCGATCGTCAACCAGGGCCTGCCCGCGCCGATTGATATCCAGGTGACGGGCAACAATCAGCACGCCGCCTACGCGGTCGCCAGCGAGATGGCGGAGAAGCTGCGCGGTTTTGCCGACGTGGGCGACGTGCTTATCCCACAGGACCTGAACTATCCCGGTATTGAGCTGAACGTAAATCGTGAAATGGCGGCGCGACTGGGGCTCACGGCGAAGGATGTTGTTGACAATGTCGTGACCGCGCTGACCTCCAATGGCATGATCGCGCCCAGCTATTGGATTGATCCGCACACCGGCAACAACTACTTCCTGACCGTGCAGTACACGCCTAGGCAGATCGGGACCATGACGCTGGAGGACTTCAAACAAACTCCCCTGCACGCCCGGAACAGCCCCGAGCCGACCATGCTGGAGAACGTGGCCGACATCCGCATGATCAACACGCCAACCGAGGTTGATCACCAGCAGTTGTTCCGCGTCATCGATCTCTACGTCTCGCCGCGAGGAGAGGACCTGGGCGCACTGAGTAAGCAGGTGCAAAGGGTCATTGACGGGACTCCGCTGCCCCCGAACACCCGCGTGCAGCTCATGGGCTCCGCAGTGGTTATGCGGGAGTCGTTTAAGAGTTTTGCTGTCGGGCTGTCGCTATCTATTGTGCTGGTTTACCTCATCCTGATGGCGCAGTTTGCGTCGTTCAGCGATCCCTTCATCATTTTGCTGGCGGTGCCGCCGGGATTTACCGGCGTGATCCTCTTCCTGCTCATGACGCACACCTCCATCAACATCATGTCCCTGATGGGGGTGATGATGATGGTCGGCATCGTGGTGTCGGATTCCATCCTGATCGTGGAGTTCACCCGCGAGCTACGGCGCCGCGGGGAGGGCCTGCGCGAGGCGATTAAGAACGCCTGTCACGTGCGCCTGCGTCCGATCATGATGACCACCTTCGCCACCTTCCTCGGCTTGATCCCGATGGCGCTCGCGCTGGAGGCCGGCAGCGAACAATACGCACCGCTGGCGCGCGCCATCATCGGTGGGCTGATGTTCTCGTTTGTGGTTACTTTGTTCCTGGTGCCCTCGGCTTACTACCTTATGCACCGTAGCAAGGAAGAAGCGAAAGGAGTGCAGCCGTGATGTGCGTCATGCCGATCAACCGGAAATGGCTGTCCCCATCGGCCGGCGGTGATTAACTATGTCCAGCTTCGCCATCAAATATCCGTTTTTCGTCCTGACGCTGTGCCTGATGATCGTGGTCGTCGGCGTGACTACCGTGTTTCGCATGCCGGTCGATCTGTTCCCGCCCATCAAGATTCCGGTGGTGGTGGTGGCAACGTTCTACAGTGGCATGCCACCACAGCAGATTGAGGCCGATATCACCGATACCTTCGAGCGCTTCTTCACGCTGGGCAGCAACATTGATCACATCGAGTCGCGCTCGCTGACTGGCGTCAGCCTCATCCGCGTGTACTTCCAGCCGGGCACCGATCCCGATGCCGCGGTCAGCGAGATCGCCAACCTGGCCATGGCTGATCTACGCCGCCTGCCGCAGGGAACGCTGCCTCCCGTGGTGTTGAAATTCGATGCCTCCAGCCTGCCCGTTTGTCTGGTGACCCTGAAGGGCCGCGGGCTGAACGAGACACAACTCCACGATCTCGGTCAGTTCACTGTTCGCAACCAGATTGCGAATGTCCCCGGCGCGTCGGTGCCGCAGCCCTATGGAGGGAAATACCGCCAGATCCAGTTCTACATCGACCCGGTAAAGCTGGAGGCCGCGCAGCTCAGCCCCATGGATGTGGTCCACGCCATCAACGACGCTAACTCGATTCTGCCGGCCGGCGACGTGCGTATCGGGCCGCTCGACTACAACATTTACAGCAACAGCCAATTGCCCAATACGAAGGAGATGAATGACGTTCCCCTGAAAGCAATCGGGAACAATGTGTTGCGTTTCGGCGATATCGGACACGCGGAAGACGCCTCGGCGATTCAGTACAACATCGTGCGCGTGGATGGCCAGAAATCGGTGTACCTGCCGATTCTCAAGCAGGGCGGAAACAGCAACACCATCCAGATCGTCAACGGAGTGCGGGACCGCATACGGCACCTGCTGGACGTGCCGAAGAACATGGTGGCGACGGTGGTCTTCGACCAGTCGCAGTACGTCAAAACGGCGGTCGCTAACGTGTTGCGCGAGGGCGGCATCGGACTGGTGTTGACCGCCCTGATGATCCTGATCTTCTTGGGCTCGGTGCGGGGCACCATTTCGGTGCTTATTTCCATCCCGGTTTCCTGTCTTGCCGCCTTTCTGCTGCTGAACGCCTTTGGCGGGACCATTAACACCATGGTTCTGGGCGGCCTCGCGCTGGTGCTTTCGCGCCTGATCGACAACTCGGTGGTCGTGCTGGAGAACATCTTCCGTCACATGGAAGAGGGTGAGGATGCGGTCACCGCGGCTGAGCGCGGTGGCCAGGAAGTGCAGCTCGCCGTGCTGGCCGCGACCTTCACCACGGCAATTGTCTTCTTTCCGGTCGTCTTCTTATACGGAGTCAGCCAGTATCTGTTCACGGCCCTGGCCCTGGGTGTAGTGCTGGCGCTCGCCGCCTCATATCTGGTTGCCATGACCGTGGTGCCGCTGTTCTGCGCCCGATTCATAAAAGTCGCGCACGGTCAGGGCGGCCACATCCCCACCAAGTCGCTGTTCGGCAAGTTCGTGGCGAACTTCAATCATCACTACAACCGGCTGCTATCGAAGTATGACGAAGCGGTTGACAAGGCGCTCGCCCGCCCGGTTACGACCGTGCTCATCATCATGGCGAGTTTTGTTGTCAGCCTGGCGTTGGTCCCGTTGCTCGGGGTTGCGTTCTTCCCGCGCACCGATCCTGGACAGTTCGTCATCAACGTGAAAGCGCCTACCGGCTCACGGCTGGAGATGACGAACGAATACATTGGCCGCGTGGAGGACGACATCCGGCAAGTTGTCGGCGGGAACAACGTGAAGATGATCGTCTCCAACATCGGACTGACGCCCGACCTGTCGTCGATTTACACCAGCAACTCCGGGCAACATACGGCCTTCGTGCAGGTCAGCCTTAACCCGGAACGCGACCGGAGCACCTTCGCCTACATGCGCCTCGTCCGGCAAAAGCTGGCTTCCGATCTTCCCGAGCTTTCCACGTACTTCCAGACCGGCGGCCTGGTGGATTCGGTTGTGAACCAGGGCATACCAGCCCCCATTGACATCCAGGTCAGCGGCAACAATCAGCAGGCGGCGTACGCGGTCGCCCGCGAGCTTGCTGGAGAGCTCCGCTCAAGGCACGACGTGAGCGACGTGCTTATCCCGCAGGACCTGGACTATCCCGGCCTCGAGCTAGACGTTAATCGCGAGATGACGGCGCGGCTGGGGCTGAACGCCAGCAATGTGGTGGACAACGTGGTTACGGCGCTTACTTCCAACGGTATGATCGCGCCCAGCTACTGGGTCGACCCCCGCAACGGCAACAACTACTTCTTGACCGTGCAGTACACCAACGAGCAGATTGCTTCCATGACCATGGAGGATTTCAAGAACATTCCGCTGCACGCCCCCGACAACAGCCAGCCCACTGTGCTGCAGAACGTTGCCGATGTCCACAAGATCAACACCCCCACCGAGGTTGATCACTATCAACTCTTCCGCGTGATCGACGTTTATGTTGCGCCGAAGGGCGAAGATCTGGGCGGGCTATCGAGCGAGGTCAGCAAGATCATCAAACAGACCAAGCTGCCTCCCAACATCCGCATTGACGTCCGCGGCTCGGTCGTCTCCATGCGCGAGTCCTTCCTCAGCTTCGGGCTGGGACTGCTGCTGGCCATCGTTCTCGTTTATCTGATTCTCATGGCCCAATTCGCATCCTTCGTCGATCCCTTCATCATTCTGCTGGCGATTCCGTCGGGCATCACCGGGGTGATTCTGTTTCTGCTGGCCACGCACACCACGCTCAATGTGATGTCGTTGATGGGGGTGCTGATGATGACCGGCATCGTGGTTTCGAACAGTATCCTGATTGTGGACGTCACCCGCATCTACCGCGAAGGCGGCATGCCGATCCGCGAAGCGGTGGCGCTGGCCTGCCGCGTGCGTCTGCGGCCCATTCTCATGACTTCGCTGGCGACCCTGCTCGGGCTGGTTCCGATGGCGTTGGCGCTGGAGGCCGGCAGCGAGCAGTACGCCCCCCTGGCGCGATCGATCATCGGTGGCCTGCTCGTATCGGTGGTGCTGACGGTGTTCATCGTGCCCGCTGCCTATCTGCTGATCCATCGCCACGAGGAGAACCCGTCGCAGGAGGTGCAAGCTTGAGACGCAAGATGCTCTGGCTTGTGACGGCGCTGATTATCACCAGCTTTCCCCTAACGGCGCAAAACCCAAATCCACCCGCGCCGGCAACGGTTCCGGGGCAGAATGTAACCTTCCCCGCTCCGCAGCAGGGAACGGCACCTGCCGTGCCGGCGCAAACTCCACCTCCCTCGTCGGCGGGACAACAGTCGACGCCACCGGCGACCGCGCCTTCGCCGGAAACGGAGCTGCAGGAACCGCTGAACCTGCCGCAGCCGCAGGTGCCGCCGCCGATCACGCTGCCGCCGGCGCCGCAAGTGCCTACAACCGGCCCGGTGCAGAAGCTGACGATGCAGGATGCCGAGACCCTGGCCATCAAGAACAATCCGCAGATTTCGGTCCAGCGCCTGATTTATCTGGCGTCGAAGCAGGTCACGCGCGAGCAGGAATCGGCCTACTACCCGGTCATCAATGGCAACTTGACCGCGGTAGGGGGCCAACAGGGCAGTCGCATCGCCGCCGGCAATTTGAACTCTCCCCGTCTGCTTAATCGTGCCGCCGGCGGGCTTACGCTCTCGCAGCTCATCTACGACTTCGGCCGCACCAACAACCTGGTCGCCATGTCGGCGCTGCGCGCCAAGGCCGAGAACATGAATGCCGTCGCGACGGCCTACCAGATCAAGCTGGCGGTCGACGAGGCCTTCTACAACGCGCTGCTGACCTTTGCCGAGCAGAAGGTCGCGGAGGAAACGGTCAAGGAGCGAAAAGTTGTTTCCGGCCAGATCACCACGTTGTACAACAACCGGCTGCGCTCGGAGCTTGACGTCAGCTTTGCCGACGCGAACCTCGCGCAAGCGCAGTTGCTGGTGCTGGATGCGCAGAACAACTACCAGGCGTCGCTGTCGCAGTTATCGCAAATTCTCGGCTTTTCCACTCAGCAACAATTTGAGCTGGTGGACACCGAGCCGGAACTGCAGCCTCCGTCCGACAATGTCAGCCAGTTGCAGGACGAGGCGTTCAGCAACCGGCCGGAGATCGCAGCGCAAAGCTACGAATATGAAGCGGCGAAGCGCTTCCAGAAAGCCGAACGTGATGAGCTCTTTCCGACCGTGTCGGCATTGGGAGTTGTGGGCGATGCTTTCAACGGCAGCGTTCTGAATGGCGTGCAGCAGTTCCCAACGTGGTACGGGGCTGCCGGCGCAAACATCAGCGTGCCCATCTTCAACGGCTTTCTGTATTTCGCGCGCGCGAAAGAAGCCTCCATTCGCGCGCAGGCCGCCGACGAGCAACTGCGCGACCTGAAGGACCGGATCGCCAATAACGTGCGCACCAGTTGGCTGAATGCCATCACCGCCTACAATCGCGTTTCTGTCAGCCGGCAGTTCCTGAACGAAACCAACCTGGCGCTCAATCTCTCGCAAACGCGCTACAACATCGGGCTCAGCTCGATCGTCGAATTAAGCCAGGCGCAGTTGCAGCAGACCGAGGCGGAAATCCAGTACGCCGCTTCCAAGTATCAGTACCGAATCGCGCAGTCGGTGCTGCGTTTCCAGATCGCCGCGCCTTGAGGCGCCGCCCAGTCATCGGCGGCATCACTGGTGCGGCACTGGAGGTGTCGCCGATATCGTTGATCATCGCGCATCAGGCGTGCTTCTTCTTCGTTACCCGTAACCGATGCGGCGGCCATCCTCGACCACGCCAGCCGAAACATCGCATAAGCTAACTCGTAGTTGATGGCCCGCGATCGCGGGTCGTCGCCGGACGCACATTGATATGCCGAGAGAAAACAGTCGCGGGCCGGCCCCCGTAGCTCCCACTCGACGATGACGCCGGCCAGGTCCCACGCGATGTCGCACGGGCCGGGAAAGAAGTGATCGTCGCCGTGAAGTGCGGCATCGAGCTTCAGGACGCGCCCACCCACCGCTAGCCAGTGGTGCGGCGCCATGCGGTTGTCGCAGATCGTGGGCCGCTCGACCGCCAACTCCAGCCCATCGCGAGCCACGCCAAATTCGCGCACGAAATTGCTGCGGCTTGCGATTTCCAGCTCGCCACAATCCACATTGGCGGGACAAAACTCCCGCGCTCGCCACGCACAATACTCCGCCAGGTGGGCCAGCAGCGCCGGCGTAAGATCAGCCCTTCGAAGCAGCCGTCCCGGCGGCAGCAGATGGCAGCCGAAGCCGGCTTCGTGCCCCAGATACGCAGCGCCGAACCCCGAATCCGACAGCGCGCGGTTCCTGGCTCGTGCGGCTGCGCTGTAAGGGCCGTGGCCTTCGAACGTAAACATCTCGCGACCATCCGATGACAGGTATCTCAGCGGCTCCATCTGCGGCCACACCGCGGGCCAGGACTCTTCCGGCGCGAGCAGATGCCGCCGCCACTCGCCCCCGCCGGCGTACTCGTCCGCATTCGGTGGGAGTCTTCGCGTCATCTCCGTTGCCGCACAACGATACCGCCGCCAGCGCCGCTCCGCATCGGGCGCACACAGCGCCCTTACATCCGGCTCATGGGAGCAGAGAATCAGAATGCGATTTCTCGCCACGCCTTGCTGCTCCAGCGCCTCGGCCACCGAGAGCAGAGACGATCCGCTTCGCCCCGGGCCTTCGTCGCAAACTATAAACTGCGCGTCGAAGGCACGTGCGCTCGCAATTGCCTGCCGCTGTGCCGGCGCGAACTCGCAGGTGCGCTCGTAAGGATGCCCGGTGGGACGCACCGTGATGCGGTCCGCCCGAATGCCAAGCTGCTGTAATTTCGCGCGCATGACTGCGCTCAGAGTCGTCCCAATGCTGCGGATGCCCACGACAAATGCCTGTGGATTGGTGAGCCGGAGGCGAGCAACGAGATCCGCGTAGTCGAGCGGATGCAGCGCGTAGTAGGCAAACCCTTCCGGCGCGCTCACGCTCACCACGCCGGAGTAGCTGATCGACTGGAGAATCTGCCGACTATGATGGGCGAGCAGGCTTGCGTCAGGCAGGTGATTACGCGAGTCGCACGCAAGCGCGGCATCGGCCAGCAAGCTGGTCAATTGAGCGGCGGCCGCGGTGGCGTAACTCGCAGGCGTGGGGATGTCGGCGAGTGCGCATTCTAACTCACCGGCCAGCAGTAACACGTGCAGGAGTTGCGCTGGCGATGCAGGGAACGAGAGTTGCCGCAGATCGCTGCTGAGGCGCGCGACAAGCTCGCCCACCCCGACCTGGCGGCGCGAATCCCGAAAAATAAGCAACTCGGGATTCAAGGTCTCACGCGCCGGGGAATCTGAGCTATTCACGCCTGCAACTCTCCCAATGCGGTGCGGACGGGAGCGGCCTTGTCCCTGATGGCCCAGCCTCACGCCGCCTTATTACTTACGCCACGCGAGCCCCGCCGCGAGCGCGAGACGTCGCCCTCTTTGTCGATGAAATAGAGGTATTGGTTGTCGCGGGTGACAGCGTTCTCGACCAGTATGTTCGCCTCGCCCTCGCCTGACTTTGGCTTCTGGCAGACATTGCCGTCGCCGTCGATGAAATAAAGGTATTTCTTATAATCGCGCTCCAGATTCAGTTTCTTGACTTTCTCCGCCATGCCATCCTCCCGACACTTGGATGGGCGGCTCTGGAAAGCAGTTGTCAGTTGGCAGGTCGTTCGTTGTTGCCGGACACGATTCTCCTGGCGATCTACACGCCAGCAATTGGAGAGGACCTCAGAAGGCATTGCTGACAATCCGTGCCAGCGGGACGACCTTGGCCTGAGCTGAAATTCCGTCGCGCTGGCTAAGCTCTTCGCCGATCGGAGGGCTCATCCACGGGCTGGGCGCTGTCGGCGGTTGTAGACAGACTGGGCCGTACCTTGGGTGGCGGAGGCTGCTTGAGTTGCAGGGTTCCATCTCCGCGCTGCTGAATGATCTCCGAGTTCAGCTCGGCCCCGACCAGGATGAGGAATCCCGACCAATAAAGCCAGGTGAGTAGTGCGATGGCTCCGCCCAGCACTCCGTAGGTTTTGTTGAGATGGCCGAACTTACTGAAGTACCAGCCCAAACCTTCCGATGCCAGGATCCAGCCCGCGACCGCTACGATGGCCCCAGATAACGATGAGGTGAATCTCTGCTTGACGTTGGGCGCCATGAAATACACTGCTTCGACGGCGAGCACGGTGAAGCCGATCGCGACCACGTAACGCAGGACAGGCCAGACGACCGCAAAGCCACGCGTGATTCCAAGATGCTCATCCAGGTATATTCCAAAATGCGGGCCTACTATTATCAACGCCGTGGCGATGGTAACCAGCGTGCCGACCACGAACATGAGCTCCACAGCAAGCCATCGGGTCTTCCACCAGGGCCGGGTCTCCGGAACGTCATAGGCGACGTTAACCGCCTCGATCAGGGTGACGAACCCGCTGGAGCAGACCCATAGCGTACCCACCAAACCAAACGACAGCAGAGCGCCGCGGCTGGGGGTGATTACGTCGGAGACAATGTGCCGGATCAGGGGCATGGCTTGCGGTGGGGCCACTCGGGCGAGGGTGGTGACAATGGTGTCGAACAGGTCAGGTGTAGGAAGATAGGCAACGATGGCCGCCAGAGTTATCAGCAGGGGAAAGAATGCCAGCACGAAATAGTACGAGAGAGCGGCGGCGAACGAAAAAATGTGGTTGACGGCAATATCGCTGGCCGCGCCAACAACCACTCGCCTGACTTGCCTGATCTGCATTGCGCTTCAGGACTGCGACTTCGATTCTAGTGGGATGAATGCTTGGAGGCCAGGGTTTGAGTCCGGCTTCCATATTGCGTCTTTAACGGGCGCCTCACATCAATATGATGCACCGGAAAGAGGCAGAGCAGGCGATCGGTTTCATCGGCAGATGAGCGCCATAGCAAGTTGCGTCCTACGTTATACTTAGTGTTTTGATGGCATCTGAGAACGGCACTCGGCGCGTGAATGGCAGACGAACCTGGCTGGTCATCGTGGGCCTGCTGCTGGCAGTGATCGTGCTGGCGGCATTCGTCTCTCTTCGTCGTTCGCAGGTAGCAATTCGGGTCGCTGTGGCGCAACGGCAGAGCATCACCGCGAGCATCGCGACAAACGGAAAGATCGAAGCCGTAAACAACTTCCAGGCGTATGCTCCCATGGCGACCACCGTGAAGAAGATCTACGTCAAGCAGGGTGACTGGGTCAAAGCCGGCCAGATGCTGCTGAGGCTGGATGATGCCGACGCGCGGTTACAGGCGGCCAAGGCCGAAGCCCAACTGAAGGGCGCGCAAGCCGACCTGAGTGCGATCCAGGGCGGAGGTACACAGGAAGAGCTGCTTACTACTCGCAATGCCTTGGAGAAGGCGCAGATGGACCGCGATGTCGCCGAGCGGAACCTGCAGGCCATGCAGAAACTGCTGCAGACCGGGGCGGCCTCGCAGGCCGAAGTGGACGCTGCGCAGAACCGGCTCAAAGCTGCCGATGACCAGGTTCATCTCCTGCAGCAGAAGCTCAAAGACCGCTATTCGCAGCAGGAGATCGGCCATGCAGAAGCGCGCGAGAGCGAAGCCCGGGCGTCATTGCAGGCGGCGCAGGAAGTGTTGAGCAATTCGAATATCGCCGCGCCGCGCGAGGGCATGGTTTATTCCTTGCCGGTACGCGAGGGAGCCTTCGTCAATACCGGCGAACTGCTGATACAGGTGGCAGACTTGCACCAGGTGCGGGTGCGGGCCTTCGTCGACGAACCCGAGATCGGCCGCTTACAGCCCGGGCAATCCGTTGAGGTCACCTGGGACGCGCTGCCGGGCCGGGTCTGGAAAGGCGCTGTGGAAACGCTGCCTACAACCGTTGTACAGCACGGCACGCGTACCGTAGGCGAAGTGACTTGCGTCATTAACAACGAGGACCTTAAGCTGCTCCCCAACACCAATGTAAGCATCGCCATTGTGACGGCGCGGCAAGAGAACGTCCTGACCGTACCGCGCGAGGCGATTCATCAGGACGAGAATGGGCAATATGTTTTCCAGGTGGTCAATGGCGAACTCAGGCGCAGGAACGTGACCACATCCGTTTCGAACCTGACCCGGGTCGAGGTGACGAGCGGCCTCCCCGACAATGCCGAGCTGGCATTGGGAGCGCTCAATATGCAATCTTTGAAAGGCGGAATGGCGGTAAAACCGGCTACTCCATGAAGCATTTTTATTCTAAGTTATTTGCAATTCTCGCCTCCTTTCTTCTCCTGAGTGCTGTCAGCTTTGCGGCTCCGGTGAACGATCTGCTGTCCTCCGGTCGCATGAGCGACGCGGTCACCAGCCTGACCAGCCACGATGACGCTGAGTCGCTCAATCTGCTCTCGCGGGCGTACTACGCGATGGAAAACTGGGAGACCGCGGTGAAGTATGGCGAGCGGGCGGTAAGTCTCGATCCCAATAACGCTTCTTACCATCTCTGGCTGGCACGCGAATACGGGCGCAAAGCGGAAGATTCCAAGGCGTTTTCCGCGGCGGCCAATGCCAAGAAGGCGAAGAACGAATTCGAGCGCGCCGTGCAACTGGATCCATCCGATGTGGCGGCACGACTCGATCTGTCAGAGTACTACACCGAGGCACCGGGAATCATGGGCGGCGGCGTGGATAAGGCACGCGACCAGGCGGCTGAGGTTGCCAAGTACGATCCGGGCAAGGCGCACCTGATCTTGGCACGTATCGCGGTGAAGCAGAAACATTATGCTGACGCCGAAACCCAGTTTCGTTCCGCGATTCAGCAGGCGAAAAACCCAGCCGACATGTGGTTGCAGCTTGCGGACTACTTTCGGCAGCAGGGCCGTCTGGAGGACATGCAGGCGGCGGTCCACTCGGCGATGGCACAGCCCCGCAAGCCCGCGGAATCCTATTATGATGCAGCCCGCGAGTTGTACCTCGCCGGTTGCGACTACCCGAATGCGGTGCAGTATCTGCAGAGCTACCTGGCCTCCGGTGAGCTGGTGGAATCGGCGCCGGCGTTTCGGGCCCATTATCTGATCGGTGAACTTAATGAGAAGATGGGGCAGAATACCGCTGCGGCAGCTGAATATCAGAGTGCGGTCACTCTGGCCTCAGGCTTCGTGCCCGCCAGGTTGGCTCTCGGTCGCGTACAGTAAAGCCCTGCCCGCGCGGTGGTAATGTAGAGCACGGGACGTATCCGCAAGCCCGCCGTTCAAGGATGAAGAGAAATCCGCTTACCTGCCGCGCTCCATCGCTAGCTTTCTTCCTTGTCATTTTTTCCACAGGGGTGTTCGGCGTAGCCGCCGATCCGCCGCCGCCCATCTCATTCCGCAACGCCATGGAACTGGCGCTGGAGCATAGCGGAGTCATGGGCATCGCAGCCATTAATCAGTGGCGAGCGCGCAAAGCCTACGATGAATTACGCGCCAACTATATTCCACAGCTCACCATCGGTTCCGGTCTGGGTTATTCGTATGGGTTCCCGCTCACTCTGGAGGGCTCCGCGCCTTCGGTCGTGAATTTCAACTCGCTGAGCACCGTCTTTAATGTTCCCCTGCGCAAGTACCTGAAAGCCGCCAAGATCGATTGGCGCGCTACCTCGCTGGACGTGCAGGACAAGCGCAACGGGGTCATCCTTGATGCCGCGCTGACCTATACTCAACTGGCGCAACTCAGCCGCAAAATTGAGACCCTGACCGAAGCGCAGAAGGCCGCCGAAAAAGCGCAGTTCGTCAGCCAGCAGCGCCTGCAGGAGGGCGTGGACAGCAAGCTGGATGTCACCAGGAGTGAGCTGGTTGCGGCGCGCATTCGCTTGCGCATTGCCGAGGCCGAGGGACAGGCCGACGTGCTGCGCCAGCATCTGGCAAGCTTGATGGGAATGCAGCCGGATGCGATCAACGTGGATCCGGCATCCGTGCCAGAGATACCTGTCATTTCGCAACAAGACGATCTCCCGGCCCGCGCGGTCGAGAACAGCCTCGCGGTCAAGCAGGCGCAGCAAAAAGTCGCTGCCGCAAAGCTGCGGGCCGAGGGCGAGCACGAAGCCACGCGATATCCCACAGCCGATCTGGCCTCGCAGTATGCCTACCTCGCCCGCTTCAACAACTACGATCTGTATTTCAAGAACTACACGGCCAACAATCTGGCCGCGGGCTTGAATATCAAGTTCCCGTTCTTTAACCCGGTCCAGAAGCAAAAGGCAGAAGAGGCCAAGGCCGATGCGCTGCTCGCCGGCAAACAGGAGGAGTTGACCAAGGAAAAAGTCCGTGAGGACGCTCTGCAGCTTCAGCGGTCGCTGCGGCAGCTTGCTGCGGCGCGCGATGTGGCTAAGCTGGAGTGGGAGGTTTCCCAGGGCGATCTCCAAGTCGTGAAAACCCGTCTCGAAACCAGCCAGGCCAATCTCCGCGACGAAGAGAATGCGGAACTCGATACCGACGATAAATACGCAGCCTATCTCGACGCCGTATTCGAACTTCGGCGGGCGGAGCTGCAGCTGTTGCGTCTGACGGGTGAATTGGAGAATTGGGCGATGCCTGAACAGTAACCGGAGATGGCCTGGTGTTAAATGCAATCGCGGTGAATCGGATGATACGATAGAAAGGTCTATGCCTTTAAGAACGCTTTTCCTGAATCCCCCGTCTTTCGAAAACTACGATGGTGGCGCAAGTTCGCGCTGGCCGGCGACACGCGAGATCGAGTCCTACTGGTATCCGGTATGGCTGGCCTATCCGGCTGGCATGCTGGAAGGCTCGCGCCTGCTGGACGCCTCTCCGCACAAGGTCAACGCGCAAGAGACGATCGAAATCGGCAAGCAGTACGAGCTTCTCGTGCTCTTCACCAGCACTCCCGGGTTTCAGGGCGATATTAAGCTCGCGGCCGCAATGAAGGCCGCCAATCCTAATCTGAAGATTGCGTTTGTGGGACCGCACGTCTCCACGTTGCCGGAAGCGTCGCTGCAGGAAGCTCCGGCGATTGATTTTATCGTGCGGCGGGAATTCGACTACGCCGTTGTGGAGTACGCGAACGGCAAGCCGCTCAATGAAATTCTTGGCGTCTCCTACCGTGCCGAGAACGGCCGCATCCTGCACAATGCCGACCGTCCCGCAGTCGCCGATCTTGACGCGCTGCCCGACGTAGTGGACGTTTACAAGCGCGATCTCGACCCGCGTCGCTACAACGTGCCCTTCCTGCTGTATCCGTTCGTTTCCCTGTACACCACGCGCGGCTGCCCGGCGCAATGTACGTTCTGCCTCTGGCCGCAAACGCTCAGCGGACATCCCTGGCGTAAACGCTCGTCTGACGCTGTAGCCCGCGAAATGGCGAAGGCCAAAGAGTACTGGCCTTGGGTGAAGGAATTCTTTTTCGACGATGACACCTTCAACATCCAGAAAGCGCGCACCATCGAGCTATGCTCGAAGCTGAAGCCAGTAGGCATCACCTGGTCGTGCACCTCGCGCGTCACCACCGACTATGAAACCTTGAAGGCGATGAAGGAAGCGGGCTGTCGGCTGCTTATTGTCGGCTACGAGTCGGGCGATCAGCAGATCCTCAAGAACATCAAGAAGGGCGCGACCGTCGAGCGCGCGCGCGATTTCACGCGCGATTGCAAGAAGCTGGGGCTGGTGGTTCACGGCGACTTCATCCTGGGTCTGCCGGGTGAAACGAAAGAGACCATCCGCAAGACCATCGATTTTGCCAAAGAGCTGGACGTCGAAACCATCCAGGTTTCGCTCGCGCACGCCTATCCCGGCACCGAGCTTTACGATTTCGCCAAGGCCAATGGCTTTCTCGTGGGCGAAGGTGCGGAGATGGTCGACGCCATGGGGCATCAGGTCGCGATGATCGAATATCCCGGCATTTCCCGCGACTATATCCTGGAGATGGTGCATCGCTTCTATGACGAGTACTACTTCCGGCCCAAAGCCGTCTTCCGCATCGTAAGGAAGGCGGCGTTCGATTCCACCGAGCGCAAGCGGTTGTACCACGAAGCGAAGTCGTTTATGAAGCTGCGCGCCGCCCGTAACCGCGCCGTGAAGGAGGCGCGCGGTCCTGCCGCTGCTCCACCGAGCGCAAGCGGTCCGGGACGTAAGCCGGAATCCGAGGGCGCTGAGCCGCTGGGAGCGTAACCACTCTGATGCGCCCAGATCAAGCCCGTCCGGGCGCGAAGAGGCTGGCTTGACCCCACGCAAGTACCTCATCCTTCTTGCCGTTGCCGTCTTCGCCTCGTGCGGCGACGTTTGCCTCGCCCGGGGCATGCGCGACTTCGGCGCGGTTACCGTAAGCAATTGGCGCTCGCTGCTCACCGCGCTCACGGATCCATGGATTGTTGGCGGCATAGCGCTGCTCATTCTGTTCTTCGCTAGCTATCTCACCGCGCTGTCGTGGGCCGATCTCACCTATGTCCTGCCTGCGACTGCCGTCAGCTACATCCTCATGGCGGCACTGGGCAAGATCTTCCTCCATGAAAACGTCACACCTTCGCACTGGCTGGGCATTGCGCTGGTCACCGTCGGGGTTGGCGTGGTGGCCGGCGGTTCTGCTCACACCACGCAGGCACATCAGGCAAGGCTCGGACAGCAATCTCCTGTGTCCTTGGATCGCGGTAGCGAGGGCGAGCTTTGAGCAGCGTGCATGCCTGGGCCGGCATTGGCGCGATCGTCGCGTGCGCAACCGCGGGAGACATCTTGCAATCACGGGCGATGAAGCAGCTTGGCGATCTCGGAGCAATTCGTCGCGCGCAAGGTGTTGCCGTAGTCGTGCGCCGCGTCGCCTCAAGCCCACGGTTTTTGCTGGGACTCTTCTTCATGGCGCTGGCGTTCTTCAGTTTGCTAATCACGCTCTCGTGGGCTGAGGTGAGCGTGGTTGGGCCGGCGTCGGCGTCGCTCACGTTCATTGCCAACGCGGTTGCCGCGCGCATTTTCCTGAAAGAGCAGGTGGACGCCAGGCGATGGTTGGCGGCCTGCTTTGTCGCTGGGGGAGTGGCATTTCTCGCAAGATAGCAACTGGCAAGCTCGGATCAACATCTGCATAAGCCTGACCGGCGCTCCAGTTTCTCTGGCCGCTGCTCGCCGCCATATATGAAAAAGCGTGCCTTTGTTTGTATCGCCGCGTTGTTACTGGTTTCCTGCTCGTCCACGCCGCCGCGTCAGCCGCAGCCTTCGGCTAAATCTACGCCCAAACAAGCCGAATACGAAACAGGGCGCGAGGCATTTCAGAAGATGTATCTTTCGGCCCATAGCTGGGCTGCGGACGCGCAACCGTTTCGTCTGCAATCGCAGTATTCGCCGGGCGCTCCGATTGACAAAGGCAAGGCGGGACTTTGGCGGGCATCGTTCGCATCTCCCGCCAAGCGCATGATGAAGATGTTCATGTGGTCTGGTCTTGTCGGAGCGGACGCGCCCGAGCAGGGCATCAGCTTCTCCGCTGAAGACTCCTGGAGCCCGACCAACACTTCGACCAGGATCTTCGATGCAGCCTTCGTGAAAATTGACAGCGACAAGGCATTCGACCTTGCCGAAAAGAATGGCGGCAGCAAGTTGATGAAGGCGAACCCGCAGCAGCCGGTGATGTTTATTCTCGATTGGGACGCGAGCAAGAACCAGTTGTTATGGCACGTGGTCTATGGCGAAGATGTGGACAAAGCCAAATTGCGAGTTGCCGTCAACGCCTCGACGGGAGAGTTTGAGCGGGTCGAGAGATAGATCGGAAAATTTGCGGTCTTCTGAGCAACTCGTCGCAATCGAGGGTCCCCTTAGGTCGGCGATTTTCCAGACTTGGGTACTCAGGGCGCAGTAGCGGTCACCCCGGTCTCGAACACCGTGAGACCTGGGGCACACAAATGCGTTCTGAAACCACCGTGAGCTACTCTCTGCCGGGTGGGTTCTCCAGGTTCTCCAGTGGCGGCGGCCTGCTCGAATTCATGCCTTCGCGCAACACACGCAGGTCGCGTCCCAGCAAGACGAATCCGCCGAGCGGCGCCCGCCGCGCGCGCGATGGCTCCGCATAGCGCAGGTCCTCAAAGTTGACCAGGAACGCAGCCGAGGGGTCCTCCAGATTTTGCTGGATTTCATAGGGGAACGCGGCCCAGTCGAGATAAACACCACCCAGGTATGAAGCTTTCGCCGCACGCAGGGCGGGAGTATCGGCTGGCTTGTAATACACGATTCCTTCCTCATCCTTGACTTGAGCCGCTCGCGAGTCCACGGCGACGGTTTCGAAGAAATCGGTGGTCTCCACGACTCCGTGCCAGTGGAAAGGATCGATCATGTAGGGATAAGCCGCAATTCGCGTCGGCGCGGCGCCGTGGTAGAGAAATGAGTTCATCGTGCTCAGCGCGCGCCGGTGTTGATAATCGCGAACACCCCAGAGCGCGACCATGCACACCAGCGCGGTGATAGCTGCGCCACGACCGCGGGGCCCACGGCGGCGTTCACCGATTTCCTCACCGATCAGGCCGAAGAGCGCCGGCAAAACCAGCCCGGCGACGAGTGCGATCGAAATTAACGGTTCGACGATGGAGACAATGTCCCACGAATACCAGTGGTAGTTGAACGGCTCGAAGAGCCGAATTCCGTATGCCGTGCTGTAATCCAGCAACAGATGACTAAGGGCCGCCACCACGGCACAGAAATAAAGGAAGCCCCAGCGCACCGGCAAAGCCCCGCTGATCGGCGGTGGCATACCGCGTCGCCGGCGTTGCCGAAGAAGGTGTAGCAGGTAAACCAGCAGTAAGACCGCCGCGGCGACAAATGGCACTCCCACAAAGCTGTGGGTGATGCCGCGATGATGCTGCAGCTCTGCGATGGAGCCTTTGATTCCCCACAGAATGTCGATGTCAGCGGCCTCGGCCGCCAGCACCATGGTCACGGTCGCGAGCGCAGTTTGGCGGTTGAATCCGGAACGCGCCAGGCACGCGCCGGTCAGAAAGTGGGTGACGGGATCCAAACGAAGATTCTAAACAAGTCTGGGGCAGTTCAGACTTACTGCATTCCAGTTTTGAAAGGGCACGGCTCCAGCCGTGTCGTCGCACGCAGACTGCTTCCGCCTTTAGGCCCTGGGTATGCCGTTCCCTCAGCGGCTAAAGCCGTCCTCACTCGTCCTTGTTGCGGCACGCCTGAACAGGCCGCTGAAAAAGTCGGATTCGGGCTGCTTTGAAGGGGCGCAGCTTTAGCTGCGCCGTTCTGAGCCCTTTATTTTTGTCATCCCGAGCGGCCTTCAGGCCGCGAGATCTGCGTGCTCGACTTTTTCAGCGGCCTCTGAAGGCGTGCCCTTTCAAAGCGGGCTCGACCCGCACCGAACGCGCGCCAAATCCCGGGGAAACCCTAAAACCCTCTCAAGTACCACGCCCAGGCGGCTTCCCCAACGAAGGTCGCGGCCAGCGCGCAGGTGCCGAGAAAAACTCCGAAGGGCAGTTGGCGTTGAAGCAATGGCGTTTCGTTCTCAGCTTCGGCATCCAGAGCTGCTGTTCCACGGCGCGACCGCAAGCCCTCCCACGCCAGCAGTGCCAGGATAAATACAAGAGTGACGATTGGGGCACAGACGATCACGAAGAGATTGAGCTTCAGGCCGAGGAAAGCGCCCGACATGGCCATTAGCGCGATGTCTCCGAAGCCCAGGCCGTGCCGCTTGCGGGTGAGGTAGTAGAGCGCCCAGGCAACGTAGAAGAAGCCTGCGCCGACGAAGGCTCCGACGACGGCATCAAGCAGCGAGAGCGCGCGAACGCTCGCTATGTGCTGATGAAATGCGAGCAGGAGAAGCCAGGTTCCTGTCGAGTCGCCCGGCGCGAGCCACGCGAACACCAGGCCAAGCGCGGTTCCGGGATATGTAAACTCGTGCGGCAGCAGCCCGGTCTCCGCGTCCATGAAGATGAGCCCGATAAGCAGGAACGTGAAGACGCAAAACTTCAGCGCCAGCAAACTTGGGCCAAAACGCGCGTAGCAGGTCGCGAAGATGACGGCGGTCAACAGCTCGACTGCGAGATAGCGATAGGAAATGCGCGAGCCGCATTGGCGGCAGCGGCCACGCAGCCACACAAAGCTGAATACCGGAATGTTGTCGCGCCAGCGAAGCGGGCGGAGGCACGCGCGGCAGTGCGATGGCGGTCGAACAATCGACTCGTCGCGCGGGATGCGCGTGATGCAGACGTTGAGGAAGCTGCCTAATGCTAGTCCGGCAAGGAACAGCACGCATTCATAGAAGAGGTTCAAGCAGATAGTGTAATGGGCGAAAGCAGTCAGCACTCAGCACTCCGTCCTTGCGGGTAACTTCCTAGGCGAGCCTCAATTGAGGCATGAGGATTGGCCCCAACTTGAGATGGCCGAGCAACTATTGGAGAACATTCGGTAAGGGCCGACTGCTGAGTGCTGATTGCCGACGGCTACGGTTCATGAAACGACAACAGGTCGCCATTCAACACCGCGCTACAGGCTTGCTGAGGCGGCATTTCCTCGATCCAGTTGATGCGGGTCCGGTTCACCAGTCGCACCTCTGGCGGACGCTTCTCCCACCCCGTGCCGTTTTCCTGACGAACTGGAAGGCCGAAGCAGGCAAGGTTCGGATCCACTTCGCGCTCCTTCCACTCGAACAGGGCCGCCTCGAGGTCGTCGGAAAGCGACTCATTGGGCCGCAGGCAGAGGACCCAATCGTGCGTGGCATCCATCGCATAGGCGCCTGCGGTTACGCCCGGAATCGCCTTCTTAAAATTGACGCCGTGCTCGCGCGCGATTCGCTCCGTGTCATCGTCGGAGTCGGCATCAATGACTAGCACTTCGTCGCAAGGACGAAGCGAATCCAGCGCGCGGCCGAGCTGCCGGGCATTATTGTGAGTGTGGAGCAGAGCGGTGATCTTGGCCATGGGATGTTTGCTATGAGCCGATCCTGATTAGTTTGATGCTGTTAGGAAGCCGAACGGCGTCTTCGCGACGCGAACGAGAGTAGTTTTAGATTGTTGTATCCGGGTAGAGCGAGCCTCCAGGCTCGCGTTCGGGGCATCGCCGGACAGGTTTTGGCACGTGCCCGGCAGCTCGGGATGGCACAGCAAATATGTCACAAACAAGAAAGGCGCAGCTCGTGAGTGGGCTGCGCCTGCGATATGGCTAAGGCCTCAGGAGAGCGGTGCGCGACCGGCGTTGCGATCATTGGTGTTTTGCGGGGTCACCGTCAGAGTGTTGATGGTTTGAAAATTCAACACCGCTTCCGGCCCGAGCTTGATCTGGTTGCGCTTTTGCGCAGCGGCTACGCCCGTACCACCGGCGCCACCGGCAGCCGCGCCGATGGCCGCGCCTTTGCCACCGCCGATCAGGCCACCCAAGATCGCTCCGATGGCCGCGCCCCCTCCGACCTTCTCCGCGGTCTTCTTGCCGGCGCCTTCACCGGAACGCGACCACTGGTTGGTTTCCAGGTTATAGGTCTTGCCGTTGAACGTCATCGAGGTCAGTTCCAAAGTCAACAGCGAAGCGCCCGCGAATTTTCCGGCGCTCTGCACGTTCGCCACTCGGCCCACTACATCGGCGCCGGAGGGAATCACGGTCTCGCCATCGATGACGATAGGCGTACTCAGCGATCCGTGGAAAGTATCACCCACCTGGTTGCGTTCCGAATCCAGCGGATCGTTCAGCCTTACCGAAAGCTGCGTTCCCGCCGGAACCGTGACCTTCTGCGGCGGAGGAGGGGGCGGCGGCGGCGCAGGCGCGGGTTGCTCTTGCGGCGGCGGCACACTGGCGGGTTGCTCCTGCGGCGGCGCTACGGGAGGAGTGTTCTGGGCTTGAAGGTTTTCAGACGACGTATCGTCAGATTGAACAACTGCATGGTGATGATGGTGCGCGCTGGTCGACTTCTTCAGCCGGGAAGATGGTTCTTCAGCCGGGTGCGCGGCTGGCGTCGCGGCCTGCGCCGGCTGTACCTGCAGATTGTTGATGACGGTCTTCACACCCGCGATCGCCCCGGCATCATTGGCAGCAGCCGTCCGTTCAGCGTCGCTGGTGACGTCGCCACTAAGCGTGACAACGCCACTGGCCGCCTGCACCGTGATCTGGCGGCTCTGCACGGCGGCGTCGCTGTAGATTTTGTTCTGCACATCGCTGGCGACCTGCGCATCGCTGCGCGCCGGAGTGCGGCTGCATCCCGCCAACAGGGCAATGCCCAATCCGAAAACAACAATCAGATACAAACAACGTCTCATGTGACTGCTGCTCCTCCGAAGCTTTCTGCTCACGATGATAAAACACGAAACGAGCGAAGTTGTCGCTCTGCAGAGAGGGGAACCGCTCCGGTGAACCTGGGTGATGGCCACTGCATCGCAGGTGCCCAGGCCTGCGAAATCGCCAGGCCTGGGGCACCCCGGACTCCTAGCTCGGCGGCTCGGCCAAACGGTTGTTGATGGCGAACAAAGCCAGCTCCAGCCGGCTAGCGACCCCTACTTTATCGAAGATGTTGGTCAGATGGTGTTTGACCGTGTCTTCGCTGAGCGAGAATCGGCGCGCGATCTCCTTGTTGCTCAAACCCGCCACAATGGTGGTCAGGATGTCCATCTCGCGCTTGGTCAGGCCGTAGTTGCGCGGCTGCTTTTCGCCGGAAGGGTTGGTACGCAGAAATTCGACAATATCGCCGACGGCTTCCCGGCCGATCCAATACTGCCCGGCCATGACGGTGCGTATGGCTTTCATCAGCAACTGCGTCGCGGCTTCTTTCATTACCACACCGCGCGCCCCCAGTTGCAGCGCCTGCACAATCTCCAGGCGCTCCACCGCCGCCGTGAGCACAATGATCTTGGTCTGCAAGTGGTTGCCGTCGTTGGAAAGGTCGCGCAGGACCTCCATGCCGGGAACGCGGGGCATGGCCAAATCCAGAAGAAGGATGTCCGGACTCAGCTCGCGAGTATGTTTGACGGCCTCCGTACCATCGGCGGCCTCGGCCACGACTTGCAACTCCGGCTCCGCTTCTAAGAGGCGGCGCAAGCCATCACGGAAGATGGTGTGATCGTCAGCGATCACGATGCGCACAGTCGACTCCGGTTTATCCATAGGACTCGTATCCTTTCTGCGGAATGGTAATTTCCAATCTCGATCCCTGGCCCGGAGTCGATTCGATTACCATGTCGCCTCCCACCGCGCGCACCCGTTCCTTAATGACCGCCGGCCCGCGGTGAGTGCCGTTCAACTCTGACATTGTAAGCCGTCCGGCAAATGGAAAACCGTGACCATCATCGTTGATCACCAGTTTCCATGAGCCATTTTGTGAGCCGAAGCGCACCACCGCCGATTGGGCCTCGCTGTGCTTGCGGATGTTCACCAGGCTTTCCTGGACCACTCTTACCAACTCGCTACATGTGGCCGCAGGCAGCGTCACCTCCTCCAACTCGGAGACAAAGCGTACGGCGATTCCCGTGTCTCTGGAGAAACGTTCCACCAGTCCTGCGATAAAGTCAAGAAATTGATGGGGCCCGATGTCGACCGGGCGCATGCTCTGCATCAGTTCGCGCAGGTTGAGCACCTCGCGGCGAAGCAGGCCCTGCACGCGCTCCAGCTCCGCGGCCACATCGTCATTGGCGCTGCGGCGGCGCAGCACGTCCACCTGCATTTCAATGCCGATCAGGGCCTGGATGGCCCCGTCGTGCAGCTCGCGAGCGACCCGGGCCCGCTCGCTGGCCTCCGCCCGCGTTCGATAGGCGCGAAAGAGGTAAACGGAATAGAGTGCCGGCGCCACCTGATGCATGACGCTTTGCGCGAAGCGCAGCTCGTGTTCGCGGTCGGGCCCAACCTTGGGATTCATCAGGACCATGCGGGCGTTCCAGTCCCGGCCCAGTTCATGGCCAACGACCAGCAGGGAATCGGCCTGCGGCACCGGCATCTCATAATGTCTTAACTGGCTGCGGTCCAACCGCCGGCCCTCTTCGTCCAAGGCAACAATGGAGCAGCCCCCTCGTGCGTTGCGCCGCACATAAAACGTATGCGGATAGGCGGACAGAAGCTCGCACCAGCGATCGGAAGGAGCGATTTCTTTGAGCCGAATCGCAGGCTCCTCCAGCGATAATATCTCCCATTTGAACGCTCGACCGTTGACACCCTGGGCGACAACCTCATACACAGCGTCACTGCGAAAAACATTTGCGAATTCCAACAGCACATCTTGCAACACTGCCGAGAAGCGGTTGCCGACGCGCGCCATGGCCAGAAGATCGTTGGCCAGCGAGATCTCCGCCCCCAGCTCCTTGTCGGTTTCGCCCAGGCAGCCCAGCAATGTGCCGGAGATCACCAGGAACCCGCAGCGCAGCAGGAGGCGAGAAGGCTCGATCGGCGCGAACACCCAGCGCGGAAGAATTTCAAAACCGTGCGCCACCATCACCGCCTGAAATAGCAGCACGGTGGCGCTGATCAGCCCCGTCGACAATGTCTCAAGGAAACCCCAGCGGAAGGCCGCCGCAATGATCGCGAAGAGAAACAGGACGAAGTAAAGACTGTTCTGGGTCTCGACCGAAAGGCAGATCAGGGCCGGCCACCCGATGTCGGTAACCTGGGCCCACATGGCAAACTTCCGGCCGGGCTCGCGGCCTGGCCAGCGTATGTGGAGCCACAAAACCAGGGCCACGCTGACGGCGACATAAGCCAGCAGCAGAGACAAGCCGAGCTGGTACCGCGCTGGCACGTCACCGAGGCGGAATACCCAAGCCGCCAGCGACATCAGCGCCAGGCAGAGGCGCGATAGGGCCAGAACGTGCTCCACTCGTAAGTCCTCGTAGTGCTGTCCGGTTCGTGCTCAGCCGTGACAGAAGTTTGGGAGCTTCTAAACTGGACGTTTGGCACGATTATGACACGAAAGCGCCATATAGCAAACGACTTCTCACGTCGTTCCCGCAAATGTCCCAAACTGGGTCATCTGGATCCCCGTTGCTTCGCCCGGCAGAGCGAATTCGATCACGCCCGAAAGTGACTCGCCTCACTGCAGCCGGGCCTTCGCCTAAATACTTTAGGCTTGAGTCCGAATATGGTTCGGGCGCAGGATATAAGCATCCGAAGTGCCTACCGGAGCTATGTTGGGTCGACCCTTGTTGAATCGGCACTTTGCGCCATGTTAACAGTAGCACTTTTGCCAAGGAGGTATGGGCATGAGTTCCGCGCGATGGTTGAAGGCCCTTGCGGCCGTGGTTGTTGTACTCAGTGCGGCGACGCTGGCCGCCCTGTCACAAAAAATCGCGAACACGGGACCGAAGTACGACACTGCCAATGAAGTGAAGGTCAAAGGTGTCGTGGACGATGTTCGCCAGGTCCCCGACGATTACGAGGGAACGGTGCTCGTCGTCAAGACCGACACCGGTCAGGTACTGGTGCACGTCGCGCCCGCCGATTTTCTCAAAGACATGGACACCTCCTTTAAGAAGGGTGACGAAGTACAAGTAACTGGGGCAAAAGCGCCCAATGCTCCCGAAACGGAAATTCTGGCGCGCGAGATCACGGTCGGCACTAACACCACAACTTTGCGGGATGACAAGGGCGTTCCCGTCTGGGCTGGCTGGAAACCGACCAAGAGCTCAGGCGACTAATGCCCGCTTCGGAAGTCGAATTTCAGGTTTGTCTATTCGACAGGGCAACGGCATTTCTTTCTTGACGTGGGTTTCCTGATCGCTGAGTATCTTCTCATCTGCGACAACCCGGTTTGGCGTGGTCTTGGGATTTGTGTGTGCGCCCCTTCGCTGATGCAATCTGGCCAGAAAGGTGCTATGGATGAGCACCGGATTGACCCTCTTGTTTTTCTGCAACCAAGCTGCTTCTTATGTACGCTTCATCGAAGAGTTCCAGGCCGCTGAGTTTCAAGTGCTGGTGGTGCCCAGCCTCGCTCACGCAAGAGCAATTCTGCTAACCAGGTCCGTCAATGCCATCGTAATTGGTCAGGATGGCACGGAGCCGCTCGCAACACAACTGAAGCGCCTGGCGCCCGGCGTGCCTATTTTCCTGCTCACCGGACGAGAGCAGCCGCTGCCCGTGGACGTCGATGCCATCTGGCGCTCGGAAATCGATGACCAGGTCGCCACTCGCGGCATGGCCCAATTTTTTCGGCATCTCTTCGGTCCGCACCAGCAATCGCTTCGGCCCAGACTGGTGCTCGGCGCTGTCCGTTCCTTCTTCGTCGGCGTCAGGGCCGGCGGCTCAAACTAGCAGACCTCACCGTTCCAATCGAACTAATCGGCCCCGGTCTAGCCGCTCTGCTTCGCTCCGGCTCTCGCCTTGCGCGGCCGGTTCTTGATCCAGAGGGGAGTGCCAATGAAGCCGAATGCCTCGCGGATTTGGTTCTCCAGAAAACGCTGGTAGGAGAAATGCAATTTCACCGCTCGATCGGTGAACAGGATGAAGGTAGGCGGTGCCACCGCGGCTTGCGTCATGTAATAGATCTTTACGCGATTCGCCATAGGTACGGAGGCGCGTTCGAAATCGATGTGCCGAAGGAAACGATTCATCTCACCTGTACCGATACGCTTTCGCCGTTCACGCGCTACCAGCTCCAGCGTCGAGAAAAGTCTGTCCAGATTTTCACCCGCGGTTGCCGACACGAAAACAACCGGGGCATAGGACAAGAACTTGAGGTGCTGCCGCACCTGCTGCTCGTACACCTTGCGATCGGCAGGTGGTTTGCCGTCGCTGCGATTGCTGGTCACCAAGTCCCACTTGTTGATGACCACGATCACCGAGCGCCCGCTCTCATGGGCATAGCCGGCAATGGTCGCGTCACCGGCGGTCACCCCCTCGGCGGCGTCAATCATGATCAGCGCCACATCCGCGGCCTCGAGATGCTTGCGCGCCATCACCACCGACAGCTTTTCCGCCATGAGCTCCGTCTTGCCTTTGCGGCGTATTCCGGCCGTGTCGATGAAACGGTAGCTTTGGCCGTCACGTTCGACTAATTCATCGACAGCATCGCGCGTGGTGCCCGCGACGGGAGAGACGATTGCGCGCCAGCTTCCCGTCAGCGCGTTCAGCAGCGTCGACTTGCCAACATTGGGACGGCCGATAATCGCGACTTTGGTTTCGCGAGTGACGGTGGCGTCCTCGGCCGAGCTCTCCTCCCCGCTTTCCGCTTCGACACCTGATTGCTGAGCGTCGGCCTGCGCTTGGCTTGTCATCCCGACCGAACGCAGTGGAGGGACCTGCTGTTCGCGCGCAGGGCCATCGGCTTCGCCCTCCGGCATCAACTCCAGCGCGCGCTCCAATAGCTCCACCACCCCATTCCCATGCTCGGCAGAAATCGGAAAGAGTTCCCGAATGCCCAGCCGCCGAAACTCCTCAGCATACGGCTCCAGCTTGGGAGTATCGATCTTGTTGACGGCCAGCAGCAGCGGCTTGCCCGTGCGCAGCAACAGCCGCGCCAGATCGATGTCGGGCGACGCCAGCTCGCTGCGCCCGTCCACCACCAGCACGATCGCATCCGCCTCATTGAGCGCGACTCGCGCCTGCCGAAAGATTTCGGACGGGATTAATGCCTGGTCGTCGGGAATGATGCCGCCGGTATCGACCACGCGCAGCCTGCGACCGGTCCACTCAGCTTCGCCATAGATGCGGTCACGCGTGATGCCCGGCTCATCCCCGACAATGGCGCGCCGCGAGCCCACCAGCCGATTGAACAGCGTGGATTTGCCCACATTCGGCCGGCCCACGATGGCGAGGGTGGGACGCGCCGTGTTCCTATCGGGTTCTAGCATCTTTACCATTCGCGGGCTATGCTGAAGGCAGCGGAGGTTAGCTTCAGCAGAGTCGTGGCGTTCATGAAAAAGTATATCTATCGAGAGGAACGACCATCGAGCCGTGCAAGGGATTGGCTGCAGTTTGTGGGACTCTTTCCATCCGAGGATTTCCGGGAGATCGCGGCAGCCATACAAGCGGAGTTCGGTTATGATGCGTGCGAAAGCTCTGCCGCGACGAAAACGAAATCAACCTAAGCCCATCTCTACCGTTGAGCTGACGCTTTGGTCGAGAATCGGATTGCCGACACTGGGCTGGGTTAGTATCACTGTTGATGTCATCGGCCTCGCCCACTTCCGCCTCAGCCGCTGCCCGCCTGCCTTCGCTCTACCAGTTCTTCGGACCCGGAGGTCTGCTGGCGCGCACCCATCCCGCTTACGAATTTCGCCGGGGACAGTTGCAAATGGCCGAGGCGGTCGAGCAGGCATTGCAGGACCGCCGTCATCTCATCGTTGAAGCCGGCACCGGCACGGGCAAAACATTGGCCTATCTGCTGCCGGTGATCCGCTCCGGCAAGCGCGTCATCATCTCGACCGGAACCAAAACGCTCCAGGAACAGCTCTTCTTCAAGGACGTTCCCTTCCTGCAACAGCACCTTGGCGAGCTGCGCGTCTGCTACATGAAGGGACGCGGCAATTACCTGTGTCGCATGAAGCTCTACGACCTGACCGCGCAACCGGTACTGAACGGGCTGGAGGAGATCAGCCACTTCCGCATCATCAGCGATTGGGAGAAGACAACCGAGACGGGCGACCGCGCCGAACTCGCCGAACTACCCGAGGCGAGCCACTTGTGGCCCAAACTCGACGCGCGCACCGATCGCTGCATCGGCGCCCAATGCCGGCAGTTCGACCGCTGCTTCATCACCGAAATGCGCCGCCGCGCCGCCGAAAGCGACATCATCATCGTCAACCATCACCTGTTCTGCGCCGACCTGGCCATCAAAGCGGCGACCGACCGCCAGCAGGACGCGGGCGTGTTGCCGGAGGCTGGTGTGGTGATCTTCGACGAGGCCCACGAACTGGAAGACGTGGCCACCAACTACTTCGGTGTGACCGTCTCCAATCTGCGCATCGACGATCTGCTTCGCGACGTGGAAAACGGGCTGCGTCAATCGGGCGTGCCCTTCGCGGATGTGCTGCAAGCTACGGCGCGGGTACGCGAACACTCGCAGTTTTTCTTTTCGCTGATTCCGCCGGGCGACGGCCGCTTTGCCTTCGAAAACCGCGCCGAGTTCCTGGAAGAAAACGGCGACGAATACATGGGATTGCAGAATGCGCTGGCGCATCTCTACACCGAGCTGCAGGCCATCCCCAACAAACCCGACGAGGTACACGCGATGGCGCGACGCGTGGAGGAATTGCGCGTGCAACTGGGCTTCATCCTGGAATCGCAGGAACGCAACACCGTGTTCTGGATCGAGCGGCGCGGCGACTTCCATCCCAACGCGCCCAGAACCGGCGCAGCGCGGGGATCAGGCCGCCGAATCGGTCAGCAGAATGTCTTTCTCCAAGCCACGCCGATTACCGTGTCGGACATCCTGCGCAGCACATTGTTTGAGAACTTGGAATCGGCCGTGTTGACCTCGGCGACGCTCGCTGTCGCCGGCGGCTTCCAGTACATTCGCGACCGCCTCGGAATCCAGAACGCGCGCGAGCAGGTTGTGCTGTCGCACTTCGATTATCAGAGCCAGGCGTTACTCTATGTCCCGCCCGATCTCCCCGACCCGCGCGAACCGCGCTTTGTCGAGCAAGCCGCGCAGCGCGTCAAACAACTGCTCGAGATCACGCGCGGGCGAGCGTTCTGTTTATTCACCAGCTACGCGCTGATGCATCAGCTCTATGAGCAGCTTCTGGGCGAGCTCGCATTTCCGATGCTCTTGCAAGGCGACGCGCCCAAGAACGCGCTGCTCGAGGAGTTCCGCCTTACACCCGGCGCCGTGCTTTTCGCGACCTCGTCGTTTTGGCAGGGCGTGGATGTGCAGGGCGAGCAACTGAGCTGCGTCATCATCGACAAGCTGCCGTTCGCCGTGCCCAACGATCCCGTCGTCGCCGCGCGCATTCGGGCCATCGATGAAGACGGCGGCAACGCCTTCTTCGAATATCAGGTGCCCAGCGCAGTGATCTCGCTGAAGCAGGGCTTCGGGCGGCTCATCCGCTCGCTACACGATCGCGGCCTGCTATGCCTGCTCGACAATCGCATTCTGAACAAACGATATGGGCGTGTGTTTCTGGAGAGCTTGCCGCAGTACAGCCGGACAACGGATGTTCAGAAGGTCGTGGAATTTTTCGGACCGGGAAAAGTACAGTAGGATGGGAATAGCCATGCACGACACGAGTCCAGAAGCGGCTTCGGTTCAGGAAGCAATCTTCCGTCGAATGACTCCCGAACAGCGACTCCAGGTCGCCCTAGAGCTGAGTGACTCCATGCGCGAGGTTGCGCTCTCGGGCCTGCGTAGCCGCCGGCCAGAACTCGATGAGCGAGAATTATGGCGTGAGCTGATGCGCCTGATGTACGGAGTTGTGCCGCGAACGTAAGCCTGCAAGCCTTCTTGTCGCGCCTGGCGCCGGCACTCGATCGAGCGCAGGTGCCCTACATGCTTACCGGGTCCGTCGCCAGCTCAACCCACGGCAAACCGCGGTCAACCCTGGATATTGACGTCGTCATCTCCCCGACGGCCCCACAAGTACGCAAGCTGATTCAGGAATTCCCCAGCTCGGATTTCTATGCCGATGAACAGCAGGCGCTGGAAGCCCTCGCCAGCCGCAGCCAGTTCAACATCATCGATTTTTTCAGCGGCTGGAAGGTGGATTTCATAATTGTCGAAGATTCCGATTACGGGCGAACTGCTTTCGCGCGACGCAAACTGATGGATGTCGCCGGTATTTCCTTCTACGTGGCTGCGCCCGAGGACGTACTCATCGCGAAGCTACGATGGGCGAAGATGGGCGCCTCGGAGCGTCAACTGCAAGATGCAGCCGGGATCCTGGCGACACTGCGAAGCAGTCTGGACTGCCCCTACATCGAGCGTTGGGTGCACGAGTTTGGCCTGGAAGTGCAATGGCAAATCGTGCGCGATACGCCGGCATAGCCCGCGGCTACTTCGACGGCATCGTGTAATACCCCGTCCGGTGCCGCACCACCAGCTCTGATGGATCGGGATAATCCTTGGTTGTGGGATCCACCTTGATGTCGATGCGGCGGAAGTCGGAGTCGGTTACTCGCGTATTCGGGTAATAGGCGATCAGGTATTGCGTGCGCAGCTCATCGCTGATCTGGCGAAAGGCGGCATCGAGCTGCTGAATGCCGCTGGCGTAGTAGTATTTTCCGCCGGTATCGCGCGAGAGTTGAATAAGCGCGTGCTCGCCGCCGGTATCGCGGCCGGCGCTGTTCTCGATGGGCACGATGATGATGCTATACAGAATCACCTCCGCCTCCTGCGCCTCGCGAATTGCCTCCTGATAGTTCGTCTTGCTCACGGTATCGCCGCCGTCGGTGATGACCACCATCACCTTGCGGCCGCGGCGGTCCATCAGCGCGTCGGAGCCGAGATAGAGCGTGTCGTAGAGCGCGGTTGCCGCGCCGGAATGGACGCGGTTGATCGCTTTGTCGATGACGCGAATGTCGGCGGTGAACGGCGTCAGTTGATCGACGATTTCGCTGAACTGAAACAATGATAGGCCGTCGATCGGCCGCAAGATGGCATGCGCAAAACGGCGCGCCGATTCCAATTCCAGCTTCTGGTCACCGCGCGTACTCAAGCTGGTGTCGATGGCGACCACGATGGAAAGCGGCAACTCCGATTCACGATGAAAGACCGCGATCTGCTGCGGCTTGCCATCCTCGAAGACTTGAAAATCGTCCTGCTTCAGCGACGAGACCGGCGCTCCGCTGGCGTCGGTCACGGTTGTGAAGACGTTGACCAGTTTGACGTTGACTTTGAACGTCGTGGCAGGCTGGTCGTCGGACGCATTCCTTTGCTGCGTATCAGGCGGATGCGCGACTGGCTTCGCCGATGACTGTGCCTGCGCGCCGGGAGGACGTGGCACACTGTTTTGGGCGCACAAAAGAGACGCCGAACCGAGCAGCAGCGACACGACTGCGATCGCGCGAACTCGCGTACGGGAAAGGTATATGCGCCAAGTGGAAGGCATGCTGCTACTTATAACCCTGCTATCGCTGCTTTGACGCGCATTGACCGGCACGCGGGACCTCGGGGGGAAATGGTTCGCCGTCAGCCCAGACGGCGCCGTCCTCAAAAAACTCTTTCTTCCAGATTGGCACAGTGGTCTTCAGCCTATCGATCAGCCAGCGGCCAGCGTCCAAGGCTGCGGCCCGGTGCGCCGCGGCCACGGCAATATACACGCTGGTTTCCCCGATCTGTAACCGCCCCAACCGATGCACAACGCGCACGTCGCGAACCTTAAAGCGGGTCAGCGCCTCTTGCGACAGCAGCTCCATTTGCCGCAGCGCCATGCGCTCGTAAGCCGTGTATTCCAGGTACAGCGTGCGCCGGCCGCGAGAATGGTTGCGCACAATGCCGTCGAATGTGGCAACGGCGCCGTCCTCTGGCCGCTTGATCGCTGAAACGATCGCGGCAGTTTTGATGGGCTCGCGCACAATGCGGGTGTGCTCGGAGAAGAGCGGCACCGGGATCTCCGCCGTCGAGGGCTCGTCTTCTTTCTTCCCGTCGTCCACCTTTCCCCCGCTCACCGGCGGCAGCAGCGCTATTTCGTCATCATCGCGCAAAATAGTCCCACTATCGGAATACTCGTAATTGACCGCCAAAGCGACCGCACGGCGGAATTGGCTGAGCTTTGGAATGCGGTGTTCGAGTTCCGCGAACAAATCGCCCAGCCGCCAGTGCTCTGGCACCTGTAATTCGTCCTTGTCTCGGCCCACAATCTCTTTCAGCATTCCCAGATAGAGCACGCGCACCCGCATAGCTACAGCATAACTCACAGCGTGTGTGGTACTCTCATGTGGCCTAACACGCCCTGTCGAGTCGCATGAAGTCTGCCGCCCCGTCCCTGGTTTCAACCACAGCCAACACAAGCGCTGAAAGCCAAACGCATGCTGCGCGATTGTGGCTGCACTCGGTCTGGTGCGACCTGGCGATTGCGGCCCTGGCCGGCTTCTTCTACGCGCTGCTGGTGATGGGCCCCCGCCCGCTCAATCCGCGCAATGTGAACTGGGTCGCCTTCGATCCAGCCTATCACTACATCGGCTGGGAGCTCTTTCGCCAGGACCCGCATGTTCATTGGCCGCTCACCTACACCGACCGCCTCGGCTATCCCGTAGGCGAAAGCATTGCGCTGCTCGATCTCAACCCCTTGCTGGCGGTGGCACTGAAGCCGCTCTCGCCGCTGCTCCCGGAGCCGGCACAATATTTTGGCATCGAAGTGATTCTCGTCTGCACGCTGCAGTTCTTCTTTGCCTTCCGGCTCTTTCGACTATTAATCGGACCGCATCTCTTGCCAGTCGCCCTGTGCAGCGCATATTTTCTGCTGGCGCCGCCATTGAACTACCGCTTCTGGGGACACTATTCGCTGAGCAATCAGTGGCTGCTGTTAGCGGCGCTGTACATTTTCGCGCGCGCACAACAGCCGTTGCCCGAGGGAAGCGCAGTCCGCCGGTTTGTAATCTCCAGCTTGGTTTTGGCGGCAGTCGCCGTCGGCATCAATCCGTATATCGCGTTTCAGGTTTTGCTGATCTTGCTCGCGGGAGTCGGCAGTTTGCTATGGCGGAAAAAGATCACGCTGCTGCCGTCCGCTGGAGCGGCTGCTGGGCTGCTGGGCGCCGGTTTTGTCGTGGCGTATGCGTTCGGATTGGTGATCAGCGGAGGTCGCGGCTATGCGAGCGGCGGATATCGCGACTTGTCGATGAACCTGCTCGCCCCGTTCGATCCTCGCGGCTGGACACCGCTGATCTTTTCCCGCCTGCACAGCGCAAGCGCCGGACAATATGAAGGCTACAACTATCTCGGTGCAGGTGTTCTGCTGCTCGCCGCCATCGCAATAGTGACTGTGCTGGTGCGTCGCCGGCACTTGCCGCACATGTCGGTGCCCCAGGTCCGCCCTTCCGTTGGGCTAACCTGGGTTAGCGTCCAAAAACAGAACGCGAACCCCGGACACCTACGATTAGACAAGCGCTGGCTCGTGCCGCTGGCCTTGTGCTGCCTGTTGCTGGCGTTGCTGGCGCTGTCTACGAAGGTTACGCTCGGGGCGGCAACGCTGGTCGATCTCGATCCCGGACAGCATTTCACCGCATATTTTGCGCCGCTGCGCGCCACCGGGCGTCTATTTTGGGCGCCCTACTATGTGTTGCTTGTGTCAATCCTCGCCGCTCCTTTCCTGTTATTTCGCAAGACATGGGCAACTGTCCTGATCGTCGTGGCCCTGGTTGTGCAATTCGCGGACACACGCTCACTGCGCGATTGGGTGCGGACTACCATCAGCGAAGAGCATCCCTCGCCGCTGAAGTCGCCGATCTGGTCGAGGCTGGGCGAGCAGCACCAAAACCTTATCGTACTGCCGGCGTGGCAGTGCGCGCACAATGCCTCACCGGGCGGAACTGAGGGCTACAGGATCTTCGGCTTTCTTGCGATCGAACAGAAGATGCGCATCAATAGCTATCAATCGGCGCGCTACACCGGCGTGGCTCAGGACTATCACTGCTCGCAAGCGGTGTCCGAATTGGCGCAGCAAGCGCTGGCGGCCGATTCCGCTTACGTGGTCACGCCCGAGCTCGCGGAGGCCATCGCACACGGTCCGACCGGCCCGGGAAAGTGTCACGATCTGGACAATTTCATCCTGTGCTCAAGCAAGACTGATTTTGGCCTGAGTCCGGTGCTGATGACGCCGGAGCAACGGGTCGGGAACGCAGTCGCCAATCCCGGCTTCGAAGATGGAGATCTTGCACCGTGGTCAACCAACGGCGTGCAAGCCGCCATCAGTACGGCCCACGCGCACGCGGGTGAGCACAGCCTGATCGAGACCGGTGGCGCTGGCACGGTCTATCAGGACATCAACGGCCTGCAACCGGGCCGGACGTACACATTATCGGCGTGGGTCTCCGCCGCGCCCGGCGCCGGCACAACCGCGCAGCTCACCATCTACAATCCCACGAACAACACGGCGGTATCGTCTCCATCGGTACGCTGCGATCCCGCCTGGCAATATTTATCGGAGTCTTTCATTGTGGGACGCGAAGGCGCAGTCCGTATCCATCTGGTGCGCGGGCCGGGTGCGGGATCGGTTTACTGGGATGACGTGCACATCTCTTCCGGGGAAACGCAGTGAACACGAGTCAGGCAGCTTCGCCGCAAGCGGAAACGGATTGGGGCAAACAATCCCCAAGCCTCGGGAAGAAATTGCTGCTGCTATTCCTCTCCGTCGTGTTGTGTATCGTCGCCTTCGTTGTGCTGGATGCCGCCTACAGCTTTCTGTTTCGCAAGTCGGCCGTGCCCACGCCGGCGGAAATCTTCGGATGCCTGGGCCACGACGCGCTGCGAGCGTTGGCCTTGCAACCGTATTGCTCCTGCACCCGCGCCTGGGGCAGTGAACGCTATGCGCTCAACGTCAACAGCCAGGGCTTTCGCGACGAGCAGGTGCGCCAGGTCCCGCTCACCGATCCGCGCCCGCGCATCCTGATGCTGGGCGATTCGTTCACCGAATCGATGGGGCCGTGGGAAACGAGCTTCGTTGGGCGCATCGCGAAACGATTCCCGCAATACGAAATTCTCAACGGGGGCGTGGGTGGTTATTCGCCGTCGAACTACCTCAACACCGAGCGCATCGCGGTGAAGAGCGGATTGGATTTTGACGAAGCCATCGTTTTCATCGACATCTCCGATGTACAGGACGAAGCCGCGCTGGTCAGCGATATCGACTCCTCGGGCGCGGTCGCGCTGGCGAGACACCAATATCATTACCAGAACTGGTATTCGGACCTGCGAAAATTCGTCAGCCAATATCTCGTGCTGACGAATTATGTTTGGGAGTTTTTGGAGCGCGTTCTGGTGGGATTGGGATATTACCACCTCGACCACGGCTTCAACGGCAACGTTTTCAATCTCGAACGCTCCGGCTGGACGTACCGTAAAGTCGTCGAAGACCAGCCGTTCGAGCTGGGATTCGCGCCGCTCGGCGTCGAGACCGGCATCGCAAAAGAGAAGCGGAAGATGGACCTGCTGTATGAAGACCTGGCGAAACGCAATATCCCGATCAGCGTGGTCGTTTATCCATGGCCGGCACAGATGATCTACGACAATGCGGATTCGCGCGAGGTGCGGATTTGGCGCGAGTGGTGTCAGGGCAAGTGCAAGCGCTTCGTTACCGTATTCCCGGAATTTTTTGCGGCAAAGGCGCAATGCCCGAAGTTACAGCCCGGATGCTGGTATCTACGGAACTGGACGTTCGGCGATATTCACCTCAACGCCAACGGCAACGCAATCATCGCCGATGCGGTCAGTAAGAACCTGGAGGCAGTGCCGCCGGTGAAGCATGCTGCGCCGCTCTCTGGCTCACCAGATACCCAATCCCAAAGAACGCTGCGCTGAACAACAAATCAGACGCGACCGCATTACGGAAGAACGGCAGCCCCGCCACATAACACGCCATCAATCCGTTGAAGCTCTTAGGGTACATGTTCCAGACCACCCAGACGGCGAAGTTGCTGATCAGGAAAAACGACACCGAGCCGATGAGGGTTGAAGCCCCGATGCGCAGGGGCGAGAAGCCTTTGACCATGACCCCGCCGAGCAGCAATATGCCCGCGTAAAAGGCCCAGGTGACAAAGTGGTCGGCGGTCAGCGGATAGCCATAGGTCACGCGTGTGAGATACACGTCGGAGGCGGCCAGCATGGCAACCGGAACCCACCATTGCTTGCGCGGCATGCGCGCACCGAAGTACAGCAGCGCGGCAATCACCGGAGTGAAGCTGAATGGCAGCGCAACCCAGCGGATGTGAACAGCCACGGCGAGCACAACGAACACGTATGCCAGCATGGATCACCTCGTACTATCGATTCTGTACGCGACGCGGCAGTCCGTCAAGCGACGATGACCGCCGACTCAAACTGCGATGCTGTCTAGCCAGGCGCTGGGGCAACCAAGTCCGCCAGCTCGCGAAGGTCCCGTACTTCCAAGTCGGGCGAAATCGGGGCCCTTTTGCTGGCGGACGGACTTCCCTGGCCGCGATTGACCCGCACCGTCGCAATGCCAAGATGCCGCGCCGGAGCGATGTCGTGAAACAGGCTTTCGGCGGCATGCAAAAGCCGATTCTGTGGAATTCCAAGCCGCCGCAGCAAGGCCCGGAAATTTTCAGCCGAGGGCTTGTAGCTGCGTAAGCGCTGCGCGGTCAGCACGCAGTCGAAGCTCACTTCAAGCTTGGCGGCCGAGTAGGCAAACAAATCATCGTCAATATTGGAGAGGATCGCCAGCTTATAGCGAGTCTTCAGCCGTTGCAATGCCGCAACCGTGTCGGGAAACGGCTCCCAGCCGGTGATCGAGTCGGCAAGTGCGGTCGCGTCCGCGGGTGTGACCGGAAACCGCAACTCGCGTCCGAAGTCGCGAACGACCTGGCTCAATACTTCGCGATAGCTGCGATACGGGCTGGATTGCGCGCGGGGCTCGAATTCGGAATACAGATTTAAGAGCTCGCCATCGCTGAGGAAACGGCCCTTGCGTTCCAGCAACGACTGCATGGATCCCAGAATGCCGGTTTCCCAATCGATCAGCGTCCCGTAGCAATCGAACGAGAGCCACTCGAATTGCGCGAAATCGAGCATCAGTGACTCTTGTCGCCAACGGCGGTGACCTTGTGCGACTCGAATTTCCGCTGTAAGGCTGCAAACGCCGAGCCCTCCGGCTGTTCCGCCTCCGCATTGGACGCCGCGAGGCCAGCTTGAGCGGAAGCCGAATGTCCGTCCGTTATATCCGTTTCGGCCGTATTCTCGCTCTCCGGAGCGGCCGATTGGAGGTTGCCATTGTCCCGCTCAGCCGGTTCAGGGGAACTGATGGCTGTTTCTGAAACGGCAGCCACCGGCGATTTCGGCGACTCCATGACCCGTGATCCCGCCAATCCCTTTTCCAAAAACTTCCTGGTGTTCAGCAGCGGGCGTTCCAGGGAAGGGTTATAGCTGGTCCATGCGCTGTCCAGATCGGCTTCCCGCTCGAACTGCGCCCGCATGCTCTCCATCTTCGAGTCAAGGTCGTCGAGATAGTGCAGCATGAGCGCCTCGGGGAACATCGGCAGCTTGGGCGATCCGAACTCGTACTGACCATGGTGGCTGATGATCATGTGCTCCAACAGTAGCTGAAGCTCGTCGGGAAAGCCGGGCACGCGCGCGATCTTCTCATGCAGCATTCCCAGTTCGATGATCATGTGTCCCAGCAGCTGTCCCTTTGTCGTATACGTAATCGAGCGCTGATAGGCGAGCTCGTGCAGCTTGCCGATGTCGTGCAGGAAGGCGCCGCTCAACAGCAGATCGCGATTGATCTGCGGGTAGTTTCTCGCGGCCAAATCACAGACCGTGAACAGCGAGACCACATGGTCCAGCAATCCGCCGACGAATGCGTGGTGCAGCGACTTGGCCGCGGGTGCAGTCTTGTAAGAGGAGACGATCGCCTCGTCCGCCAAAAACTGCTGCAGCAGCGCCTTCAGCCAGGGATTCTGGAACGTGTCGATGTATCCGCAAAGCGTCTGCCATAGTTGCTCGACGTCTTTAGACGTCTTCGGCAGATAGTCCGCGTAGTCGATCTCGGCTTCGCTCGACTTGCGCATCTTGTGGATGGTCATCTGCCAGCGCCCGTTGTATTTGTGAATGACGCCTTTGACCTTGACGAAATCGTCCTGGTCGAATGCAGCAAGGGCCTCGTTCACGTTGTCCCACATGTTGGCCTGCAGCTGGCCGCTGCGGTCGGCGAGAATGAGCGAAAGATAAAGGTCACCGCTCTTCTTAGACTTCACCTGCTTGACGGCGACCACGAAGAACGAGGTGATGGTCTGGTTTTCTACCCGGGAACAATCGGAGATGTAGAAGTTTTTCATGCAGGGCCTGTGGACAGTGTCGAGGCGCGGTCGACGCTGATCGCTTATGGTAGCAGTAGCCAGCAAGCAGTAGCTAGCAACGAATCGAGTGGGCGGGCCGTTGCAAGGAAGGCATTGCGTTCATCGCTATCAGATCGCTACCAATGAGAGCGAGCCTGAGGGCTCGCATCCACGAGACGCCGAATTGGTTACGAATGGCTTGTCGCACCGATGAGGGGCAAGCCCATCACATAAGTAAACCCCCACTTTAGTTGGTAACGTAACCAGGGACCTCCCCCCTCCTATGTTACCATCCAAGTTGTTGAAAACAAACATAAATCCCAAGAAATGCCTTCTAAAATATTCTCGGCGTGAGACTTACACGCAAAATATTCTGCCGCAAGGGACTTACAGGCCGACTCATGTCACAAATCCTCGTGAGACTCTGAACAAGCTGCTGATCACCCCCCGGGGCCAAAGAGACTGTGTGGCGGCCGTGCCGCCGCTCCGCGGCTCAGAATTTCTTGCCACCCTTCCCCAGGGCTTACGCCCTGGGCTAACTGCAATGCCGCGCTGCGCGGCTCTTTCTGCCGCAATTCTGATGGTTCTTCCCACGGCGAAAGCAAGGTTCAGGTTGCGACACAGTCTCTAAGGCCCGCCCTGATATTGTTGCACTTGCGGCGCGGCTGAAGCCGTGCCCTTTCAAAGCTGAAGCTTAATCGGAGTCTCCCTTGCCCTCATGCTTTCTTCTGCAGGTCGCCGCGTGAAATCTTCTCACGGCCGACGCTTCGGGACGGCTTCCTCGGCACCTCTTCTCGCTGAACCACATTTTCCTCGATCATCGCGGGCGATGGCCGGGCCTGCACTGGCGGAGGGAAGAGTTGATCGGCGGGCGCGTCGAGGTTGATCCGCTGGGGAAGGCCGAATTCCGCTTCCAGGCCGGGATACTCGACGACCGCGCCTTCCTTTTCCGGACTAAGTTCGAAGGGTCTGGAGAATAGCCAGGTCTGGACACCTCGGAGGTTGGTGGCGGCCTGTTGCAGTCCGTAAAGCATCAGCGCGCCGCGGTGCGGGTCGAGCGCGTCAGCCGCGAGGCCGTCGATCACCTGCATCAGCCCCACCTGCACGGCGTGCATGTCTTCGAGTGGCGGCAAGTCGGGGCGCCACGCTTGCTCTTGCGAGTTGGCCTTCGCCAGCGCGAGACGCCGCGCCCGCGTGCGCAGGTGGAAATAGCAATAGGCGCGTCCCTTCAGAGCGCCGGAGCCGCAGAGCGTTCCGTTTTCTCGTACGTGTTGGCAATACTTGAATGGCATAAAAAAGCTCCATAAAGAAAAAAGGGCAAGAGCGCCGAGCTAACCCGAATTTCTCACCAGTAGTAAACAGGCAAGCATAATTCAGCATAGAAAAAGGCCGCCATTTCAGGCATAACTGCGTTGTTGAAGGCGAAGTCGATGCCGGAAGGAAACGGCCTTTCTCATGACAGAGTGT
>Ga0335081_10000698_pt1 | contig 55206 bp, 46 predicted proteins | sample Lox_Sample_35_FD_206713 | JGI IMG/M metagenome (GOLD analysis project Ga0335081, IMG submission 206713) | Soil microbial communities from Loxahatchee National Wildlife Refuge, Florida, United States - Lox_Sample_3.5 | ecosystem: Environmental > Terrestrial > Soil > Wetlands | place: USA...
ATCGCTATATCTGCCCTGCGGGCCAGCCGCTGAACTATGGCGGCCGAAGCCATCGTAATCACGCCTGGACTTACATCGGCACACGCAAGCGGTGTGGCCCGTGCCCGCTCCGACCACAATGCACCAGTGCGGCATTCCGTTGCCTGGTCATTCATCAGCACGAACCGGCACGGCAACGCGCACGCGAACTGGTCGACACGCCGGGGTTCGTGAAGGCACAACGGCAGAGAAAGAAAGTGGAAGCGCTGTTTGCAGAACTGAAGAATCAGATCGGGCTGCGTCGCCTACGCCTGCGACGATTGAAGTTCGTACGGGAGCAGTTCTACTTGGCGGCCGCAGCGCAGAATATCAAGCGCCTGGTTCGCTTCCTCTGCAAACCGACAGAACCGCTGGCAGTCAGCGCTTAGAAAGAAAAAGAAGAAATCCCCCCTTCCTAAATCCCAAGACGTCGTCGCAGTCACAGAGTTTTTCAACACCCACGGGATGTTACGCCAGTTGACTAGCGAGTGCTTCGCTGGAAGCTGAATCGGAAGCCGATGTCTTTAAATACAACAGAGCGAAGCCGACGAACATTGTAGGCTCGACCACCGTCACGCCGATTATCGACGCAATGGTCAGAATCCAAGGAGACCATGACGGCAACGGCACGGAGATGTGAACAACAGATGCCAGCCAGAAGGGGCACATCGCTGCGACGTATCCCCCGATTAAGGATTTCGCCAGAAGCACCGCGAGTATTAGTGACTTTCCGTGAGCCAGTTCAGCGCTGCGAACCGTGGCTTGCCAAACTCTGCAATCATCCAAAACCACCGCTGGCACTGCCAAAAAAAAGCGTGAAACGATGAGAAGTGCGGGGCCAATAAGTCCATATGAAATCGCCGTAATCAGAAGGGCGGTGGGGTGCACCTTCCATTGATGCAACGTCCAGAACACTCCTGCTCCCAATAGCACTGAAGCGGCTCCCGCCGCCATCACCAGTACCAAAAGCAACATAGATAGGCGCAAGAAAGAACCCAACCGTTCACGAACATTCAACCAAGAGTGCCATGCCGATGGAGAAAATCCGACTGCCCTCTCTTCCACCGCAATGCACGTGGCACCGAACATGAAAGAGAACGCCATCCAAGTGACAAACCACGCTGAGTAATTGATGAGACCAATCTCTAAAATGTGGTTCGCAAGCAATCCAGCGCCTCGCGGGAGATGGCGCAAAATCCCTCGTACCTCATGACGACTTGTGATGATTGCGAAAGTACTGATAATCACGGCTGGAGCAGCGATTTTAAAGTACAGCCAAAAATCAGTGTGGTATGTCCGAAGAGTCTCCGCGACAAAATCACCGACACCTTGACGTCCCACCTGTTGCAATCTTCGGCTAACGGCCACCTGAACAGCATCATTGCTATCTCCGTAGCGTTGAGATACCGGGGAATCTTCTACGATGTTGATTTGGCGTCTCGACAGTTCCCCGTGAAGTGCGATGTGTGCCTCAGCCGTAAGTTGGTCTGGTGCCGCTGCCAACTGAATAAGTTCTTCATCGCTCTTTACTTGGTAGCCCTTTACGAAGTCCGCGATTTGCATCGACGGGATGGTAATTCATTTCCATACGCTAGGCGAGTTGGACAGTTGGCGAAACCAGCCACAGCGCTCAAAATGCCCGCTCACAGGATGATGAGTGGAGGCGGACATCTTGGCTATCCGCGAGTGGCCCATCCCTAGCGCGCTTTGTGCAAGGGGTGGAGATTCCCGAGACTGTCCTGCGAAGCACCAGGAGAAGAAATTCCAGGTCGAGAAGGGAAGGCCCCGCATCTCGGAGGCCTGCCCTATCCGTTTATCTCATAGCGACCCTCTCATGAGCGTTCTCGGAGATTTTTCTTAGCTCTGAAAGAAGGGGTTGGCTCGCGGCCGGCGGAGAGACTTTGCCCGTGAGGATTGCGTTCGGTGTTTCCATGTGGCCAAACAGAAGGGCGGTCTCATCCCTATCCTGCTTCACAACGGTCCCGGAAAGATCCACCCCAGCAAAAAGCCCGCGGGACCGGGAATAAGTAAGAATCTTATCTTTCATCTCAACATCTGTATCTGCACCAGCGTTCCGTCCCACTGGTCCTGCTGCAGCGGACGCATCTCCCCCGATTTTGAAGTGGTCAGACACCAGGTGCTCCACTCCTCGGTCGCCCATAAACACCAGCACCAGATCGGTGGCCTCGCCACCAAGTTGGAGTCCCCAGCTTCCGCCGGTTATGTCGATGGGAAGGGGAGCGCTCCATCCGTTTGCCGTCCGGCAGGACGCCACTCCGTGCCCATGCTGACCACCAAAGCCAACCGCGATCTTGACCAGCGAGGGCACCACCGCGATGCACTTGGCACGGTCGAGAATTTTGTCCGGAATCGCGTGGTCAGGGGTATCCATCACCTGAGACAGTACGTTGGCAGACGTGGCAATACGCTTATTAATACTGGATTCGTTGTTCTCGGCAACGGCCAAGCTGACCGCGGCAAGAACCACAGCGACAACACCAAGAGTGAATATGTACTTCATTTCCCAGATCACCTTCCTCCATAGACTGACTAGAACTTAAGAATATTGCCCATAAAACCTAAACTCCATAATGTGCTTGTCCTATATCCATGCTTTCCATCCCCTACGTACCACCTACGCGCGACAGAAGGGTAACCACCTTTCAACCTAGAACCTGTTGCCTGATTTGGTCGCTCGCCACTACGAATTGCCCCGCCGCTACTCAATTCATTTAATTAGTCCTTAGCGCTCAAATTTCGGCTGCTTTCGATCGTTTTGCATCGAAGCGGGAAGACAACAATCTCGCAAGGCAAAGGACTGGGCAAAGGTAGAGAAATCAAATCGGCTGGAGCGTCGCAAATAAGGAAAGGGCCGCGACGAATCGCGGCCCATGATCACTTGGCTTGACTGGAGGCTTACTGCTCGCCACCTGTCACGTTGCTGCCCCAGAGGACATTGCTTCCCCACAGTACGTTGCTGCCCCATAAGACATTGCTGCCCCAGAGCACGTTCGATCCCCAGAGGACATTCGATCCCCACGGCTCGTTGCTACCGCCCCAAAGCGCATTGCCGTTCATAGCCGAGGCGGGTGCACCGACCAGGAATTGCGAGGGCCCCCATACTGCCGTGTTCGACCAAGTCGACGAAGTGTTCCAGACAGCCGTCGAGCTGTCGTGGAGATATACGTATCCGCTGCTCGAGTCATAGGTAGCTGAAGGCGACATGGCAGTGCCCCGGGCGAGGTCCGTATTGCTTAGCGCGGCTTCTACATCGACGTATCCTGCACCGATTGTGAACACATCATATTGATCGGTGTAAGTCACACCGCTCGTAGGATCGGTCGTGCTGCTGTAGGCAGGAAACGATTTCCACGCCGTTTTCATCAGACGGGCTTTCACCTGGTCCGGAGTCAGGCTGGGACTCTTCTGCAGAAGGTCTGCGACGACTCCGCTTACGACACCAGTCGCCATGCTCGTCCCACTCAGCGTGAAGTAGCTGGTTGAGGATGCACTGCTGCCGCCGTTCACGTAAAAGCTATATGGAACGTGAGTGACCGGATTGTTGTTGTAGAGCGTGGATCCGGGCGCTTCGAGCGAAACGAGAAGATTACCCGGAGCGACGATATCAGGCTTCGCGATCGCATCGATCGCCGTCGGTCCCTTCGAGCTGTAGCTTGCAATGAGATCGTCGACCCGCGTTGGAGTTCCCATCGGCTTCATTGCACCAACCGTAATCACGTAAGGGTCGTTGCCCGGAGCCGTAACGGTCGCGTAGCCGTTCGTCGGCTGATAGCGTCCGTTATTGCCCGCTGCGACAACCACGACGATTCCGTTCTTCCACGCGTTCTCAACCGCCTGGCAAAGCGGATCAAGTGTGTAGCTTTCGTAGACCGCGCGTCCGAGCGAGAGATTAATGACTCTTATGTTGTAAAGAAGCTTCAGCGTGATCGCCTGATTGATAGCGGCGATCACGGCGCTATCGCTTCCGGCGCCGTTTTGATCGAGCACGCGAAGGTTGATGATGTTCGCCTGCGGAGCAATCCCCTTGAACGTTTGCGAGTACTGCGAACCGGTTGAGCTCGAACCGTTGCCGGCGATCAGCCCCGCGACGTGAGTACCGTGACCGTATTGATCATTGGCGCTCGAGTTGCCCGGAACGAAGCTCTGATTCCAAACGACGCGCGACAGTCCCAAAAACCCACCCTTCAGGTCGGGATGGCTGCTCACGCCGCTATCGATCAGCGCGACTCCAATTCCTGCGCCCGTGTATCCGGATTGCCATGCAGCAAAAGCGTTCACTGCCGGTGCAGCATTGCTGAGTGTCGGGCTGAGGGTGCGGTCCAAGCTGATGTACTTCACGTTGCTCTGATTCGAGAGCGACAGGATATTTGCCAGTGGCAAATCGGCAACGATCGCGTTGACCAATGGCAGCGCGTTGAGGATTGATCCCAGAGTGGACAGCAGTTGCAGATCCAGAAGACTAGGCGCGCCGTTGTACTGCACAATGACCCTCGCCGTAGGAGAAGTCGTCTTCTGCAAGTCCGGCGAGAGCTTTGTAGTATCGGCAGCGCAGGCCACCGACAAGGTGGCAACCAGAACTAGAACCAAGAATCTCTTCACAAATCCCCCATTGAGTCGCCCCACACTGCGAGTAACAGGACCCAAGTGACATGAGTATGTGCAAGGCCAAGGCCAACTACGCCCGCCGGAGTTCCTGCGGTTTCAATCAGTTACAAAGAAGTGTTGCGAAGCACAACGGACGATTTGTCCCATGAGGTGCATCGCGGGACAAAATGGCGCGTGCATGGCCTTCAGGACACGGCGCCAAGGTGTTTTTGTTATGCGCAAGTTGCTGATTTTTAAGGAGTAACGTTGGTAACAAGTCGACTCCGTTTTCCGGCGACTTGGCTTCGCAATTCGTTGAAAATTTAAGCACTTGTCATGTCTGGGGTTCGTTCCATAGCTGTCCGCGCCTTTATCGCGGGGATGGCGCTCTCCGCTGTGCTTTTGTGCACGCTGGCGGTCGCACATTGGCATACCAGCGATCCCATCAAGTTCGCGAGCTACTTGATTGCCGCACTGCTGGCCTCTTCATTGAAGGTAGGTCTGCCCGGGATTGAAGGCACGCTTTCAGTCAATTTTTTGTTCACGCTGTTGGGGATCCTTGAGCTCAGCCTTCCGGAAACTTTGGCGATTGGCGTGGCCAGCACACTGGCGCAGTTCTATTGGAAACCTGCACGCCGGCTCAAGCTCGTACAGCTTGTGTTCAATCTGTCACAGGTAACGATTTCCAGTGCAGCAGCGTATGCCAGCTACAAGTTCGTGGAGAGCAATATCCTTCACGCAGCCGGTCCGCTGGCATTGCTGGTCGCCGCGGTCGTGCATTTCGGATGCAATACGGCCGCGACCTCGACGATCATCGGACTCACCGAAGAAAAGTCGATTGCGAAAGTCTGGAGCGAGAGTCACTCCTGGCTGATTCCCTACTTCATGGTGGGAGCGGCAGTGGCCGGGCTGGTGCACTTTCTCAACGGGCATATCGGATGGCAATCGTCGTTGCTGGTGCTGCCGCCGATTTATCTGATGTATCGATCGTACCGGCTGTACTTGGGCAAACTTGAAACCGAGAAGATCCACGCCCAGCAGGTCTCGAAGTTACATCTGCGAACGATTGAAGCTCTGGCGCTGGCGATCGAGGCCAAGGACGAGACCACCGGCGAGCATCTGCAGCGCGTGCGCGTCTACGCAATGGAACTCGCAAAGGAACTTGGGTTGAGCGCGGATGAGACGGAGGCATTGCAGGCTGCATCGGTGTTGCACGATATCGGAAAGCTCGCGGTGCCTGAGCACATCATCTCCAAGCCAGGCAAACTCACGCCGGAAGAATTCGAGAAGATGAAAATTCATCCGGTGGTCGGCGCCGAGATTCTGGAGCAGGTTCATTTCCCGTATCCGGTGGTGCCGATTGTGCGGGCTCATCACGAGAAGTGGGATGGCAGTGGATATCCGTTTGGACTAGTCGGCGAGGACATCCCCATCGGAGCGCGGATTCTCTCCGCAGTAGATTGCCTGGATGCGTTGGCGTCGGACCGGCAATATCGCAAGGCACTCCCGCTAGACGAAGCGATGGCCCGCGTCGCGGCGGACTCGGGAAAAAGTTTTGATCCGAAGGTAGTTGCCATTCTGCAGCGGCGCTATGTGGAACTGGAAAAGCTGGCAACCGAGCAGCCGGTGCAGGCCCCGCCGAAGCTCTCGACGGATATAAAAATTGTTCGCGGATCGGCGCCGGATGCTGGATTTGCCGAGTCTGCTCCGCAGAACGCAGTTGGTTCGAGTGCGAATGCGGGCTCCCTGCTATCGCAGGCGCAGCAGGTCGCGGATGAAATTATTCAGCTTACGCGCGATGCGGGACGACTGCTGCGGTCCGAAGACATCTTTTCTTTGCTATCCGTCCGCCTGAAGGACATCGTCCCATTCGACGCGATGGGGGTGTATTGTCCGCAGGACGACGCCTTGGTCGCGACATTCTCGACAGGCGACAACTACCGCCTGTTTGCGTCCCTGCGAATTCCATTGGGTGAAGGTCTATCCGGCTGGGTGGCACAGAATCACAAGGCGATACTCAATGGGAATCCATCGGTTGAGCCCGGCTATTTGAACGATTCTACAAAGTACAGCACGCTGCGCTCGGCGCTCGCGGTACCAGTTGAGGAAGCATCCCGCGTAATCGCCGTGCTGGCTCTGTATCGGGCAGGGCAAGATGCGTTTAAGGTTGACGAACAGCGAGCGCTCGAGCAGGTTGCGAGTGGCATTGGAAACTCGATCGCAAAGCCCCTGCTATCCAAGAGCTTCAGTGCTGCCGCGAGATAACGAACCCATCCTCACACTCGAGCTGGAATGAGTCCAGCAATACTCTTTATTCGTATCTCAACGCTACCATTGGATCCACTTTCGTCGCACGTCTGGCGGGAATATAGCAGGCAAGCGAAGCGATTGCAGCCAAAGTCAGCGCTACCAAGAAATAGGTAAATGGATCCGTCGGTGTCACTCCGAACAACAGCGCGGAGATCAGCCGCGTTAGTCCAATTGCCAGTGCGGCACCCACAGCGATTCCGATGGACACCAGCTTGAGTCCGAGTCTGGCAACCCACTTGAGAATGTCTGCTGGATGAGCTCCCAGAGCCATGCGGACGCCGATGTCATGCGTGTGCCGGCTGACAAAGTACGACATCACACCGTAGATTCCGATTCCGGCCAGAAAGATCGCCAGGACCGCAAATATGCTCAGAAGTTGCATATAGAAACGCGTGAGGCCAGTAGATCGATCCAGAACGTCGCGCATGGGTATCAGCCGGCTCATCGGCTGGTCGAGATCAAGTTCGGCCACAATCTCCTTGATCGGCTTCGATAGGTCCGCGGCATGAGTTGTCGGGCTGACCCGGATGGCGAGATCCTGCCACAGGTGAGCCACGATTGAGCCCCCGGGATACACGTCTGGCTGCTGGTAAAACGAAGCGTAAATAAACGGAGGCGTTGGCCTTCCTAATCCGTATTGCTTCACATCCCCGACCACACCCACAATCTGGCGCGTGCGATCTTCTTCAGTCGGATAGGGATCGAAGCGCAAACGCACCTGTTTGCCGATGGGATCTTCGTCGGGAAAGAACTTGCGCACGAATGCCTCATTTACGACGATCGCCCAGGGCGCTGCGTTGGTGTCGTGCTCGTCTAGATAGCGTCCCTTCTTCAATGGAATTCTGAGCGTCCGAAAACACCCAGGCGTTACCTGGTCATAGCCCGCTTGAGGCCTTTGGTCCGGTGGTGTTGGATGGCCAATGATCTGGAACGAAGGCTGCTCAGAAAAAAAAGTGGGAATTCCGCCTGTACCAACAGATTCCACTCCCGGCAAAGTTGCCATGCGTTCGAGAAGGCGCCGATTGAAGCTATCCACTGCCGGTTTGGCTTTTTCCATGTCGCCGCCCACTCGTTCTACGTATTGGTCCCCTTCGGGCAATTGGATCGTCATGGCAAGCAGGTTGCTCGTGTCAAATCCGGGATCCACTCCGCGCAGGCGCAGGAGGGTATTGATCATCAGGCCGGTGCCAACGAGCAGCACCATCGCCAAAGCGACCTCAGAAATCGCGAGCAGCCGGCGCATGATTCCGCCAGGGACGGGAGCGGAGCCGCGAGCGCCATTGCGCAAATCATGGTTCAGATCAGAGCGCGATGCCTGCAGCGCCGGTGCGAGACCGAACATGAGAGCGGTCAAGAGTGAAATGCTCAACGTGAATAAAACCACCCGCAAATCAACGGTCATCTTGTCGGCATTCGGAATGTCCGGGCCAAGAGTCGATGCAGCGATCCAGAAGAAAAGCCGGTTCCCCCAAAATGCCATGAGCAATCCAAAAGTGCCTCCTATGCAACCGAGCAGCACACTTTCCGCCAGCGATCCCTGCATCAGCCGCCCGCGGCTTGCGCCCAGCGAAAGGCGCAGCGCGCACTCGCCGCGACGGACTTCCGTTCGCGACTGGATCAGATTGGCAACGTTCGCGCACGCAATCAGCAACACAAATGCGACCGCCCCAAGCAGCGGATAGAGCGCCTGCCTGGCCCATCCGAACAGCTCTTCATGCAGTGGAACGAGTACCTTTCCGATTCCTTTATTCGTAGCGGGATACTGTAATTCCAGCCGTCGCGCAATCGTATCCATCTCGGCCTGTGCCTGCGCCAGAGTTACTCCTGGTTTGAGCCGCGCAACCGGCATCAACCAGTGATCCGCGCGTTCGATGTAGCGCCTGCTCTCAGCATCGATCGGCTGCCACATGTCAACCTTGCTTCCATCCAGAGAGGTAAGTGACTCTGGCATCACGCCAACTATGGTGGAGCGCATGCCACTCAGTCGAAAAGTCTTGCCGAGAATATTGGGATCGCGATTAAAGTGAGTCTTCCAGAACGATTCGCTGATCACCACAGTCTGATCGTGGTCACGCATCTCTTCAGGGAATGAGACTCTGCCTAGAATCGGTTTCACGCCAAGCAGTTCGAACAGGTTGGGCGTGCAGTCCTGCACGACAATGCGCTCCGCCTCGCCGGCTCCCGACAAAACAGCGCCCGGTTCGGCAAAGCTGGTCAACGCAATGTCTTGAAAAACGTGACTTTGCTTTTTCCAATCAACTGATTCCGCGATGGGTGGCGATTGCCTTGACTCAGGATGAGTGAGCTGAGTCTCCCAAATCGCGACCAGTTGCTCAGGACGATCGTAAGGAAGATGACGCAGCAGCAGCACATCTGTCACGCTGAAGATTGTGCTGTTCGCGCCGATACCGAGCGCGAGCGACAGCACCACGACTGCAACGAAAGTCGGACTCTTTCCGAGGCTGCGCACCGCCAGACGCAAATCCTGGCCCAACGACTCGAACCAAGTCACGATTCCGGTCATGCTCCCTCCTCGTTACAGGAAGAGTCAGTCTCGCGGCTGCATTCTATTCCATTTCAAAACTCACATACATCAGTCCGCCATCGCGCTCGATCTGGAGGACGACGGGGGCTTCTCTTTTCAGCGCGTCGAGGCCGCTGCGCAACTGAGCGACGGTGTCGATGTGAGTCGTATTCAGCTGATGGATGACGTCGCCGGCCTGCAGGCCAGTCTCCGGAGTAATCAATTCGGCGGCCCTCCCTACAACGATCACACCAGACGGGATGCGCAATTCAGATTTGACCTTGGCGGCCAAGTCGCCGCTGATATCGATCGCAAGAACGCCGAGTCTGGCAACCAAGCTGTTCTCCGGATTCACCGCGTCGAGCAACTGGTCCATCTGGTCACGATGCTCGATCGCCGGGACGTAAAGTGTCTTTCTCTCTTTTCCGCGCAGCACATCCAGCTTCACAACCTTATCGATGCGATGCAGGTAGAGCGCGGCAGTCAGGCCCGGTAGAGTTTCGATGCGGCGGCCATCCGCGCTCAAAATAATGTCCTGAATCTGCAGGCCTGCCGCAGCCGCGGGGCCATCAGGAGTCACATCCACCACAACAACGCCCCAGCTCTGCGGCAGCTTTAATCCATCGGCGAGAGTTGGCGTGATGTCCTGGGCCGCCGCACCGATTTCCACCCGATGCACGTGTCCGTACTTCCGCAGGCTGTGGTAAACGAAATCGACGACGCGGGCAGGGATGGCAAATCCCAGACCTTCGCTGCCGCCGCCTTGGGACAATATGAAGGTGTTGATGCCCACCACCGATCCATTCATATCGACCAGCGGGCCTCCACTGTTGCCCGGATTGATGGGAGCATCCGTCTGGATGTAAGTCATCGCCTTGGTGGGATCGGGTTGCCGCGCCAGAGCACTCACAACTCCCATGGTGACGGAGTTCTGCAGACCCTCCGGGCTGCCGATTGCGAACACCAGCTGTCCAACATGGGGTGGTTCATGGCTCACGAGGGGCAAGGTTGGCAAATCGCGCCCATCGATTTTCAGAAGTGCCAGGTCGGTCTCCTTGTGCTGTCCAACCAGCCGGGCGTCCAAGATGCGGCGCTTGCCAATCGGCACCAGCCCGGAGGAATCCGTCGAAGTCCCCAACGGCAGGGCCACGCGAATCTGTTGGGCGCCTTCGACGACATGAGAATTGGTCACGATGTAGCCAGTGGGATCGACGATGACCCCTGATCCTACGGCGTGTTGCCGAACGATCAGCGCCGTCTGCGAACGGTCTTCTTCACGAATCGGGCCAAACCCAGTCACCAGAATCTGGACCACGGCCGGAGACACTTTCTCGGCGAGTCCTTCGAGGGCAGCGTTCAATTGAACGAGCACGTTTGGAGCTTCACCGGTCTTTGAAGCCGCCGTTGGCGGTGCGGGCTCGGTTGTCGGCTTCTGGTTCGCCGTTTGCGCGCCAACAGAAGCGACTGAAAACACAGCTATTAGGGCAATGCAAACAGCTTTCGGAGGTGATGTGCGGACTCGCCGCGGACTTGGCATGGAATGACTTCCCTTCTCCCTGCGGAAGAACACCCGGTGTAAAGAAGCTATCACGTGGCGTGGTTCGGGAATGTAAAGCTCGGTCAGACCGAAACCGCCAGGTGCGGTTCCCCTTGGCCATGAGGGGAACCTAGTTTCTACCGTTAACTAACGGGTTATCAGGCTTTTACACGGGTAACTTTCCGTGATATAACCGCCCGTGAGCACTAAAGCGGGCCCCAGCCCGCCAGGAGCTTGATTTGATGACGTTGGCCCCACTCACAGAAGCCATGCAGACAGGTCAACATAGAGGAGGTACCGTGGGGGAAGAAGCACGGACCGGAAAAAGATTTCCGCTGGAATTGCCGATCAAAATCCATAAAGGGGAAGGCGGAACAGCGAGCGGCGACGCCAAGGGCGTAACCGGCAATCTGAGTGCGGCCGGCGTGTACATTCGCGCTGACGCGTCGATGGAGATTGGTTCGCCGGTTGAATTTGAAATCACGCTGCCGCCGGAAATGACGGGCGGGCAGGAAAACGTCACCATTCAGTGCAAAGGACGCGTGGTACGCGCCGACGAAACTGGAGAAGGCGGCGAAGGCCGCGGGGTGGCGTGCGTGATCGACTCTTACGAGTTCGTTCGCAACTCTTAACATTTGTGAACCGGATTATTTTTGGAGAGCTGAAAACATGCTCAAACTGATTCTGGCCGATAACCAGGCGATCTTCCGGGCGGGCATTGCCAAGGTCCTCGCGGTGGAAGACGAGATGCGCATCGTGGCCCAGGCGCAAACGCCCGAACAGATGTTCATGGCGCTCGACAAGTTTCGCGCCGCCGTGCTCGTCGTGGCTGCAGGATTTCACAATGACTTCGCTGCGATCATCCAGGGAGCGACTAAGGCAAAGACACGCGTGATCGTGCTGGCCGACACAGGCGAGAGCGCGCAGAAGCATATGTCGAATGGCGCGCACGGCGTGGTCTATCGCAACGTCACCAGCGCCGCTCTGGTCGATTGTGTCCGCAAAGTAGCGCGGGGCGAGACCTGGGTACAGGATGTCGCCGTCCCCAGCGAGCTCACCGAGAACGATATGGTCGGATTGCGCGTTCGCGATCGCCTGACGGCGAAAGAGCTCCGAATCGTAGCGCTGATCGTCCAGGGATACAAGAACAAGGAAATCGCTTCCCAGCTTGGCACGACTGAACAGGTGATCAAGAACTATCTGCGGAACGTTTACGACAAGATCGGCGTGTCGGACCGGCTGGAACTGGCTCTCTTCACGATCCACCACCGGATTCTGAACGAGGCCGCTGCAGCGACGACAGCAGGAGCAGCACCTCAACCACCTGCGGGAGTTTCGCCGTAGTTCTAACGCGGTATAGAACCTGAAGGCCGCCAGGGATGGCGGCCTTTTTCTTTTTCAGGTCAGACCTTCCACTCGCGTACCGCATCTCCGGCTCCGCTCAAATCCGCAAGGGGCATTTCAGAATACTTACGCGACAGGATCACTCCTGGCGCACCCGCGCGGAACGCCGCTGCAACAGCCGCCTTCACACTTTGCGGCGAGCACTTGCTGTGGTTGGCTTCGGTCGGAATATCAATGTCGATCCCGGGCCAGATCAATGTCTTCGTTCCAGCGACACCTTCCAGCGCGCGTTTCGTTTCGCGATAGACGTAATCAGGAGAGAGCCCGGTGTGCGGGATCTGCTCATAGCTGCCCTCTTTGAAATTCATCACGGCGTAGTTGAAATCGAGCAAGCCCTGTTTGGTGAGATCGCCATAGAGAGTCGAGCCGGCATTGTCGATATAGAGGGCCATGCGCTCGCCGCCGCAGTTGTTGTACATTACGACCTTGATGAAATCGGAATAGTTCGACAGTTCGTGCAGATCCTGCTCCGCGCGGTAGATCGGATTGAACGAGTTGTTGTGCCAGATATGCCAGCCCACAGGAACGCTTGGCTTGGCCGTTTTCACAGTCTTGTAGATTGCGGCGTAGGTCTCGCGGAGACTGTCGGTCCAGAGCATTTCCCACGCAGCGAGTTCTGGATAGCGCAACAGCAGACGCCAGAATTGGACGTAGTAGCCATCGACGGGGCGCTTGCCACTGCGAGAGGCTCGTACGAATTTCTCCAGTTCCAGAAAGCCCTGCCGCGCACGATCTGGATTGATACCACGTTCTTTCGCTTTCGCTTGGCAGAATTGGCAGAAGCACGTCACCGTTCCCGGATCGATTGGCGGCGTGTCGTGCGTCATCGCCAGGCTGTCGCAGAGCGCTCCCTGCCGTTCCGATCCCCACATGATTCCGTCGATGTCGTACGAACGGGCGTAGTCTTCGACCAGCCCAGTCAGGAAATTCCGGTAGTCCGGATTGTTGACGCAGAGCGTCTCTGCATTGCGTCCGTAGAGATCGCGCTCCTGCACTTTCTCGATGTTCGGCAAATCCGTGCGGAAGACATCTTCGAGCCAGCAGATCACTTTCATGCCACGCTTTTTCGCAGCAGGCACCACTTCCGCCAGGATGTCGAGATTGCCGTGGTCCGGCGCGCGCAGATTCTTCAGAACCGTATTCTTGTAGTACTCAGGATGTGGCGTCGCGAAATTCCCGCCGTGAAAATTCAGGTCGTATTCCTGCTTGCCATGATCGGGGAGAGGCTGTCCGGGAATTTGTCGCCCAGCGATGCCGCGCCCGTAAGTGAAGACCGCGAGAAAGAGCGTGTTCACGGCCCCTCGTTGTTGGAGCACGTCGAGAACCTTCTCGGTGCCTTCGTCGACAAATGAAACAGCGCCGACCTGTATGCCGACCATCTTCGAAGAATCAGCGCGCATCGGACTTGGCACTGCCAACGCCGCACCAGCACCAGCGGCGATTTTCACAAATTCGCGGCGATTCAGATCTCCAGTCACCATGAGCTGCTCCTACGATTGCGTTCCGGTATTGTCCCCGACGGGTACATTACACCCGCAGGAGTCTCGGCGCGCTCAATGGTTTCGGAGAATGAAAACGAAATTGCCGCAGGCGGACACGCTGAGCCAGAAATGAGAATCCGCGGCGTCACCCGAGCAGCCCGGTGCGGGACGAGCCGTTAATGCTCTCCGGTCTTATTGATCACTCGTTCCGTAACGCCACAGCCGGCTCGATCGACGCGGCCCTCCGCGCAGGGATAAATCCTGCGATCGAGGAGGAGAAAACCAACGTCAACACGGCGGTTATCAACAAGGCGGCGTCGAGTCCCGTGACCTCGTACAGTTGCGATTTTACGAACCGTACGCACAAGAAAGCGATCGGGATGCCGATCACGAGTCCAATCACCGATTGCAGCAGCGCGCCGCGTACGACCATCAGCGCCACCTTCCCGCGCTCCGCCCCGAGAGCCATCCGGATGCCGATTTCCGAGGTCCTCCGCGCGACCGAGTACGCGCTCACGCCGTAAAGCCCGATCATCGCCAGCAACAGGGCCAAGACGCCAAACAACATCGTAAGACGCGCCAGCGTGCGGTCCTGGGTAAATTGATCGGCGATCTGCTGGTCAAACGTCTGAAACTTCACAACCGCCAGGTTGGGATTGATCTGCGACAAAGTCTGGCGCGTCAGCGATTCCATCTCAGGTATGGGATGAGAAGTCTTGAGAACGAAGGCGCCGATATACATTCCCTCGTCCTGCTCAATTGGACCCTTGTCTCGCGCTCTCCGTTGCAACAGAGGAACGAAAAACATCAGGTGATCTTTCCAGCGGACGTCCTGATACACCGTGTCTGCGACAACGCCCACGATTTGAAAATCGAGCGGATCACCGCTGCCGAAGTGACGTCCTATCGGATTCTCGCCGGGCGCAAAGAACTTCTTCACGAACGTTTCATTCACGACGGCGACCACGGGCGAAGTCGCCGTGTCCTGCATGCCGATTCCGCGTCCCATGAGCACGCGTGTTCCCACCGAATCGAAGTACTCTGGACCGACCCTGATGTTCGAACATGAAAAACTCAAGTCCGGCTTACCTTCGACCTGCACATCCCAGCCATTATTGTTGTCCTCCATCGGTGTGTACGAAGCGATTCCAACTTTTTCTACGCCTGGGATCGCGTGGAACTGATCCTCGATCGCGCGATAAAGCTGTCCGAGATCCCGCTGCGAAATGCCTGCTGCTTGCGGATTGATGTGGACGATGTAGCGGTTCGTCGAGTCCAATTCGAGGTTGCTATGCTGCAGCTTGCTCAGACTTTGTGAGAACAGACCGGCGCCGATGAGCAACACAAGCGACAGGGCCGCTTGCAGCACAACTAATCCACGTTGCAGCAGGGTGGCTCCCCCTGTCGCTCGCGTTCCGCTCCGTAGAGCGTCAACCGGTTCCGCTTGAGCGGCAATCCAGGCTGGCGCGACGCCGAACAAAACTCCGGTTAATATTGATAATCCGCACGCGAAAGCAAGAACAGCCGGCGACGGGCTCGCATGGATCGGCAAGTTCGTGCTGTCGCTGAACGCAAGAGCTAATAGCATTTGCGTTCCCGCATAAGCGACCGCAATCCCCGCCAGCCCCCCCAGTCCCGCCAGAAGCACGCTCTCGGTCAGCAATTGACGCACAATTCGAATGCGTCCGGCACCGAGCGCAGTCCGCACTGAAATTTCGGGCTTACGAGCCATCCCGCGTGCGAGCAACAGGTTTGCGATATTCGCGCAAGCAATCAGCAGAACCAGGCCAGATGTCCACATCAGAAGCTGCAACTGCGATGAATATCCCTCCTGCATCGTCTGGATGCCGGCGCCGCCGGGCGTCAGCACCAGATGTGCCCGCGCCAGCGCCTCCTGGTCCTCTTTCTTCGAATATGTCCGAGTGGTCGCGAGCACCTGCCGCAACAGTCCGCTCAGCTTCGCCTGAAGCTGTGGGCGCGAGACGCCGGGCTTCACCCGTCCGATCATGTAAAGCCAGTTGCCATCGGGATCGTTCACGTACTGCACATTGGCCAGCGGCGGCATCGACTGGATCGGCAAGTAGAAATCCGGTGGTGTGCCTGTGAGCCGATCGCCGTAGAAATGCTCCGGCGCGACACCCACGATCGTGACCGGCTTTGTATTGACATAAAACGTGCTTCCCATAACCGAGCGGTCGCCAGAGTAATTGTTTTTCCACGTTTCATAGCTCATGACCGCAGTGAATGGGGCACCCTGAACGTCGTCCGCATCTGCGAACAAACGACCGATCTCGGGGTTCAGACCGAAAGTGCGAAAGTAATTTCCCGAGACGAACTCGCCCATCACCGATCGCGCATCTTCCTGCGCCGCTGCCCGCCGGACCACGACTGGCCGATATGTAAATCCAGCCTGCATCGCGGCCAGTTCCTCAAACTCCGGCGCATTCTTCTTCATGTACTCGTAGACCGCGGTTGAGAACAAAGCGTAATTGCCATCGTCACGGCGACCGAAGCCAACGCAGCACATGTTGATATCGCCGAGTCTCAGCAGATTCTCGGGCTTGGCAACGGGAAGGTTTTTGAGCAGGACGGCATGGACAAGCGTGAAGACCGCGGCGTTCGCCCCGATTCCCAGCGCAAGTGTGAGAACTGCCGTGGTCGTGAAGCCCGGCGTTTTGCGCAGCTGGCGTAGAGCAAAGCGGATGTCCTGCAGAAATGTTGAAAGCACAGTTCCCCCTCCCCGTTCCGGACTGAAGTAGCAGTTCACCTTCCACTTCCAGCGCCGGCCATTTCGTTGCTGTTCCAGTAGTTGGGCAAAGGTATCGAAAATCGACTTGTCCCTTTGCGATCCGAGCCGTCCGAAAGCGGACACGCATTACGCTTTTTTGCAGCCTCGTGAGCCTTGAGGCATCATAGGTCCATGGAATTCCGACAGCTCGGCAAGTCTGGATTGAAGGTCCCCGTCCTGAGTTATGGCACGGGAACGTTTGGTGGTGGAAACGAATTCTTCAAAGCATGGGGCGCCAGTGACGTCGCCGAGGCTACGCTGCTCGTTGATATCTGCCTCGACGCTGGCGTAAACCTTTTCGATACGGCCGACATTTATTCCGACGGACTGTCGGAAACAATCTTAGGAAAGGCGATGGCGAACCGCCGCGACAAGGTCCTGATTTCGACGAAAGCGACCTTCCGATTGGGCAACGGACCCAACGATGTCGGATCGTCGCGCTATCACTTGATCCAGGCTTGCGAAGCCAGCCTGCGCCGGCTCGGCACCGACTACATCGACATCTATCACCTGCACGGATTTGACGCGCTCACCCCGATCGAAGAAGTTCTGAGCACGCTGGATAACCTCGTGCAAAGTGGCAAAGTGCGCTACATCGCCTGCTCGAATTTTTCCGGATGGCATTTAATGAAGTCGCTTGCCGTCGCCGACCGCTACGGCTGGTCGCGCTACGTGGGACATCAGGTGTACTACTCGCTGATCGGACGCGAGTACGAATGGGAATTGATGCCGCTCGGATTGGATCAGGGAGTTGGCGCGCTGATCTGGAGTCCTCTGGGATGGGGCAGACTCACAGGAAAGATCCGGCGCGGACAACCGCTTCCTGCACAGAGCCGACTGCATAAGACAGGCGACATGGGGCCGCAGATGCCCGACGAATATCTCTACCGCGTGGTCGATGCGCTCGATGAAGTTGCGAAAGAAACCGGCAAGACGGTCCCGCAGATCGCATTGAACTGGCTATTGCAGCGGCCAACGGTGTCAACGGTGATTATGGGCGCGCGCAATGAAGAACAGCTCCGGCAAAATCTGGCTGCGGCAGGGTGGAATCTGACATCCGACCAGGTCGCCAAACTCGATCGGGCCAGCGCCGGGCAGCCGATCTATCCGTACTGGCATCAATGGGGATTCACGGAGCGAAATCCGAAGCCGGTGGCTTCGGCGGATTGAAAATAACGCGTGACTAGTCTCGCGGCTTGGCAATGGATGAAAGTTCACTCCCGGTCAGACCGCAGTTCTGGCACTCGTCACCATAATACTTTTCCGTTCGCCATCCGCGGAAAGTTTGACCGCAGCGGGGGCAATCCAGAAGAGCGATCCAGAGTGCAATTGCTATGCCGGCGAAGAAAGCCGGCTTGAGGAGAGTAGCAGCAACGGCACTTAGCGGAGTCTTCCCAAGCACCAAAATCCAGCACAAGACAAAAGCTGCGCCCGCTACCCAGGTGAGGCGTTTCAGAAGCAGGTATTTTCGCCACCACTCGTAATAGCGGACGCGCTGTTCGTGGCCAAGATTTACCAGAAACCCTGATCCGCGGTGCTCCACGTCTTTAACCCTCTTGTGCTACACAATCTTTTCTCCGACTGCCTTCGCCTGGGTGAAGAGGTAGAGATAGTCCGGCCCGCCGGATTTCGAGTCGGTCCCTGACATGTTGAAGCCGCCGAACGGATGCGCGCCGACCATTGCTCCGGTGCACTTGCGGTTGATATACAGGTTGCCGACGTGGAAGTCGCGAATTGCGCGGTCGATCTTCTCGCGCGAACTCGTGTATACCGCGCCAGTCAGACCGAACTCGGTGTCGTTCGCGATCTCCAACGCGTGATCGAATCCACGGGCCTTGATCACAACCAGCACCGGGCCGAAGATTTCTTCCTGCTCGAGTTTCGATTTCGGCTGAATATCGGCAATTACCGTCGGCCGGATGAAGTATCCTTCACCCGCTTCGGTCGCGCGCTCGCCGCCCGTGATGACGCGCCCATCTTTTTTGCCTTGCTCGATGTATCCGAGGATCGTTTTCATCGAACCTTCGTTAATAACCGCGGCCATGTTGGCGTTCTCGGCAGGATCGCCGACGCGAATCTTTTCGACACGCGCCTTCAGCATCTGCAAGAACTTGTCGTAGACGCGCTCGTCGACGATGGCACGAGAGCAGGCAGAGCACTTCTGTCCCTGGAATCCGAACGCAGCCTGCGCGACGCCTTCCACCGCCGAATCGATATCGGCATCCGCGTCGACGACGATTGCGTCCTTGCCGCCCATCTCGAGGATCGTACGCTTGATCCAGATCTGACCGGGAGCTTGCGTTGCAGCAGCCTTGTTGATGTGCAGTCCGACTTCGCGCGATCCCGTAAACGCGATGTAACGAGTCTTGGGATGCGCGACGACGGCATCACCGAAGCTGGCGCCTGCGCCGGGACAGAAGTTCACTACGCCTTCCGGTATGCCGCACTCTTCGAGCAGTTCGACGAACTTTGCCGCGATGGTGGGCGAGTCGCTCGATGGCTTCAGAATGACGGTGTTGCCGCAGACGATCGAGGCCAGGGTCATTCCGGCCATGATGGCACAAGGGAAATTCCACGGTGGGATGACTGCTCCCACTCCGAGCGGAATGTAGTGCAGCGTGTCGTGCTCGCCAGGAAGCTGAATTGGTGTCTGCGCCTTGGCGAAGCGCAGTGCCTCGCGTGCGTAGAACTCGCAGAAATCGATGGTCTCGGAAATATCGGCGTCGGCTTCGGCCCAGTTCTTCGAGACTTCGAAGACCAGCCACGCCATGTATTCCATCTTGCGCTGGCGGATCGTGTCGCCCACGCGGAACAGGAGGCTTGCACGCTCTTCTACGGTCGTGCGGCTCCAGGATTCAAACGCCTTCAGAGCGGCGTTCATCGCAGGCTCGACGTGTTCTTTGCCGGCCTTTTGGTGGGTGCCGACGATCTCGGAGGGCTTGGAGGGATTCAGCGACTTGATCTTGTCGGTGGTCTTGACGCGCTTGCCACCGATGATGAGGTCGTACTCGCGGCCGAGCTGTCCACGAACTTTCTCAACTGCAGCTCGCATAGCGCGCGCGTTTTCTGCTTTCGTGAAATCAAAAAATGGTTCTGTCACAAACGGTCCGGAATGCAGGCTGGTGCGCGCTGGCCGGACGGGGGGCTCAAGGATTGCCATGGGAGAATTCCTTTCAGAATCGATAAAAGCGGTATAAGGCTTGGATTAGTCTACACCTCGAAAAGACGCGGGAATTGCAAGCGGCGACCCTCATTTCGCCCGCCAACTTCGTCACCCTTGCTCGGAGAAGGAATCTGCCTTACTTGGTAGTGTTCAAGGAGGGCACTGCGACTCGCAATTGCCGCACGTCGCAGCTTTTCCCCTTGTGCTCCGCAGGAAAAAGCGCCACAATTTGATGGTGGTCTGGATGTAGGCTCTACTGCGCTTGGATTCACCCCGCCGCCGGTTCCAGCCAGTGGCGGGGCATTAGAGTTAAGGGTTGTGGTTTGTTCGGCTAGCCGCTTTCATTATGGAGGTCTCATTGGTTTCCTTTCTGGAGGCGCTGGTCGGATTCGAACCGACGTATCCGGGCTAAGGAGTCCCCTTTCAAGGGGGCCGGGTTTAACCACTTCCCTACAGCGCCATCCCGCAAGAAAAGCCAGCAATCAAGCGCCACAGCGTTCGGTTGCTGGCTGCTTCGTTCATTGTTTTAACTTATATCATAGTTACTCGCATTAGTTAAGCAGTAAATCTTCCACGGTTTAACTTTTATACTTGCATTAGCATGTAACGTTGAGTATGCTTTTACCGTGGAGGGAGCATGGCCACCCAATCTGTAACCAAGCCGCCTGAGCCGGAAAAGAAGAAACGCCAACGCAGCCCGAACTACCCGACTATAGGCCTTCGTGAAGCTGTTGATCGAATCAAGCGCTTCGTCGCGTCCAATGGCAAGGCCGGGGCGATGCCTGCGATCGCTACTAAGTTAATCGGATTCGCCACAGCCCACGGACAAGCCTATAGCGTCCTTTCCGCCTTGAAGAAGTATGGTTTTCTAGAGGAGAAGGATGGGCGAGTTGGTCCTACTCAGCGTGGTATGGAGGTCGCCAGTCTCCCTGACAACGACCCTCGCCGCCAAAGGGCCATTCGGGACGCGGCACTATCGCCGACCATCTATGCCCAAATCCTTGAGGAATACAAGGACACAAATATCCCGAACGATGACACCCTTGCCGGAGAACTTGTAGCGTATAGGGGGTTCAATCCGAATGGCGTAAAGGAGTTCCTAAAAGCGTTCAGAGAGACCATAGAGTTCGCTGGTTTATCAGATTTGACGGTGTTAGGCTCTGAAGTAAAGGCGGAAGAAGAGGGCAAGAGGAGACCCCAAATCGGTCAGTGGGTGCAGTGGGAGCACAATGGAATCTTGGGCTTACCTCAACCCAAGAGACTAGCGGGGTTCTCGGAAGATGGCCAGTACGGATTCGTGGAGGGTTCCCAAACCGGAATTCCTGTTGGCGAAATCATTTCCACTGAACCGCCTGAACAACCTTCGGGGATGGTACCGCTACGGAATTTAATGCGTTTACCCGACCCGAGCAGAAGCGACCAAGGAGCCAAAATGCGGCAAGATGTTTTCTCGCTGGCAGAAGGCGAAGCAATCATACATTGGCCTACTCCGCTTAGTGACGACAGCATAAAAGACCTGGAGGATTGGCTTGAACTGGTTAAGCGGAAGATCAAGCGATCTGCCGCTGATGCCACACCAGCCGAACCAGTGGCTACCGTTGCGCGACAAATCAGATTGGAAGACTAACGCCCCGAATAAAATCGGGGCTTTTTAATTTGAGGATAGTCAGCAACGCACTGCTAATACAGCATCCTCGCCCTTCCTGCCCAAACTTTTCCACAGGCTCAATCGATCGGGTTGTGACATCTGACCTTGCGCCTGCCGCTCACAATCTGTAACGATCATGCGGCTTCGAGTGGTGCCGTAAGCTGTTAGCCAACCCCGAGAGAATCAGTTCTCCGGACTGTAAGTTCTTTGACATCAAGATTTTGCCCGTAAGTCATTGAAAACACGTTCAGGATTTCTCCGAATTGTGCACTAAGTCCTTTATAAACAGGATTTTGCATTCAAGTCCCATGTTTTCAATATTTTGCAAACCTACCTGGGGATCTTCGGCGAGTAAGTACTTTGTTATAAATATTTTACGAAGAACGCAATAAAAAAAATATCTCGCGCTCTGCGGCTGGTGTGACTCGGAACGGGACAAACTAAAAACCCGCCCTGTCGTAAACTGCGCGACAAAGCGGGCTCTCTGTCTGAGATTGAAGAAGTGAATCAGTTCTCTGACGGGCCCTCGACGTGGTCGATCACAAGAACCTGGACGGGTTCAGTCTGCGGTTCCAGTTTGAGGCCGAGCTGCTGTTGTAGTGCCACGAACAGCGAGGGAGCATTCGGATCGGTCTGATGACTCATCGCCGCCTGCTCGGCTTGAAGTTTCTCCGCTTGGCGCTGGTCGGGATTCACGGCTCGAATTGTCGTAACTGCTCCGCCACCGGGTTCACCAGCACGAGCGAGTCGTTCTTCCTCTTCAGCATCCGGCGTCCAGCGGAGATCGAAAGCATAGGACCCCTTAAGGCCTGTCTTGTCGATGACCGTCTGCCCGAGCCGTTGTGACAATTGCATGGTGAGAAGGTCCATGGGAGTTCCTGAGGTAGTCATCTGACCACGCTCCATGTGCATCAACTGTATGCCATCCACCTTCTGGAGCTTCGGACCGTTTTCGTCGACCAGCAAGTCGTAGACGGGAAGGTTGCGGGTCTCGAAATGCGCCACAAGCTCGAACTGATTCGCAAGCAGTGATTTGAGAAGCGCTTGATCGTCGAACGGTACCTTCTGGGAAACGCGTTGGCTCATCGCTGCACCAAAAGAAGGATCGAGTTTCGCGTCAATGTCGAATCTCGATTTGCTCAACAGGTCAGAGGGGCCGGAGATCTGGGCGTCCTGGAGGCGATATGCCATCTGAATCAGGCTCTGCAAGGTTGCACCTTGGGCGACAAAGCTTCCGTCTTTCAGACTGAACATCATTCTGTGCATTCCATTGACGGGTGCTGCCGAAGGTTTGACTGAAACCGACGAGAACACCGTCGCCGGAACATTGGAGATTGCGGCCTGCTCCTGGGCTCGGCTCGGCGTGGCATGGAACAGGCCGAAGGTGATGGGAACGGCGATTGCCAGAAATGCCGCTGCGGCGAGCAGAAGCTTTCGGGCGAAGTCGAGTTTGTGCAAGATACGGTCGTTCATGATGTGGACCATCCTTTTCTTCAAATCAGCGCCGGTCACTCCTGCAACGCAGGGCAGCGGCGAGCCCAGACAGAATTCGCAAACTTTCAGAATGCTTTCGGCATAGACCTGGCGATCGCTGCCCGACGCGATGACTTGCTCATCGCAGGCGCGCTCGCGCTCATCGACCAGGCGGGAACCGATCCACCAGACCGGCGGGTAGAACCAGAAGATGGCTTCGACAAGCATGTGCAGGACCGCGAAGAGATTGTCGCGGCGGCGGACATGCCAGACTTCGTGCGCGAGGATGGCTTCGAGCTGTTCGTCGTGGAGGTGCTTGGAAATTGCTTCCGGCCAGAGCAGCACTGGGCGCGCGATGCCGAAGATGCCGGGTTCAAGCGAAGTGCGAGAAAGCAGCAACGCAATCGGATTGCTCAGGCCACCGATACGTTCGACGCGGCGAAGAATGTCGAGTTCGCGCCCACGAGAGGACAACTGCGCGGACTTCATTTGCGCGGAAATACGGAACCAGTGATACGTCCAGAGGAGGACCACGGCAATGACGCCCGTCAGCCAGGCAGCGACGATCCATAAAAACCAATGTGATGGACTTGCGGCAGCACTGGGAATGTTGGGCCGGGCAGTGATTTGAGGTGCCACGCGCGTGAATGGCTGACCGATCTGCTCCATTGCATAGAACATGGTGTCGCTCTGCGACGGGCTGGGCACCGATTTCCATGCCAGCAACTTGCCGAGACCGATCAAAAGTGAGAACGGGACCAGGAATTTCGCGGATGCTGCAAGCCAGATGAGATATCGAATGCGGGCATTGTGCCGGCGCAGAGAAAGGGTGAGTGCCGCGGCGGCGAGCCCAACGAGCGTGGATTGCCAGAGGTGGTTGCCAATGGCGGGAGCAACTGAGTTCCAGGTCATGGAGAGATATTTCTCAATCATTGGCTTTGTCCTTTCTCTCCAGCTTGCGGAGCGTCTTCTCGGCTTCTTTGACGTCGGCGAGAGTGAGTTTGCCGGTTTCGATCAGGTGGGCCATGACAGGCTGTGTGCGTCCACCGAAGAGTGCGAGCAACTCGTCGATCAGCTTGCGCTGTGCGGCGTCACGAGAGACGGCGGGTTCAAAAACGTGGAAATTACCAACTTTTTTGACGCGGCGAACTGCCTTCTTGGTTTCGAGCCGATACACCGTTGTCTGGATGGTGGTGTACGCAGGGCGGTCGGCCTCGGGAAAATTCTCCTGGATTTCGCGGATGGAAGCGCTGCCGCTGGACCAAAGCGTTTCCATAATCTGAAGTTCCAGCTTGGAGAGTTTGGGGCTCGGCATCTTGTCTCCTATCGACGTTTGCGATACTACTACATATGTAGTAAATGTCAAGAACTATTTCGGATTAAACATTGACGTGAGCAGTGCGTTTCTCACACGAGCAAGACTGTCGAGCTTCGCTCGGCCGGACAGCCGAGGGCGGCTGTCCCCACATTCTCCGTGATAGGATGCTCTGCCAGATTCAGCGTTTAAAGGTGGGAACATGGGCAAGCATGTAATTCAGACGACGAAGGGCGCGCCACCGCAGGGCGCGTATTCACAGGGATGGCGGGCGGGTGACTTTGTTTTCGTAACCGGGACCGGACCTGTCGATCCTGTCACAGGAAAGCTGGTCGGTGAGGATATTGAGCGGCAGACGGAGCAGACGATCGATAACATCGTTTCGATTCTGGAAGCTGACGGCGCGTCTCTTAGCGATGTGGTGAAAGTTACTGTTCACCTGAGCGACACAAAGCTCTTCGCGCGGTACAACGCTGTGTATGCGAAACGATTTGCGAAGCCGTATCCGGTGCGCACTACGGTGGGGAGCGATCTGGGGCATTCGCCGGGGATGCTGGTTGAGATCGATTGCATCGCTTACCTGTCGGCGAAGAAAGTACGGCCTCGTTCGAAAGCAAAGAAGCGCGCACGCAAATAAAGTCAAAGGCTCTCACCACAGAGGTCACAGAGGACCACAGGGCAAACCTACCGCATCTTTGCTACTGCTTCAGTGGCGGGGGTCTCATTCTTTCTCGCTAGCAGCGGGCCTTCATGTCCGCGGGCTGATACTTTTTCCACGGATTCGATCTTTCCTTCGCGGACGATTAACGCTGCGTCGAAGTTGTTCACCGTGGGGCAGACGTGTCTCGGAATCAGATAGAGGACATCGCCAACTGCGGGAACTTCGTGGCCTTCTTTCACTGCAAGGGGCAGATGCTCTTCGCTGGGTGCGAGCGGCGTGAGTTCGGGGTGCCCGGCAACCACGCAGGTAGGAACTCCTGCGTCTGCCGAGACGGCCTTGTGTCCGGCATCGCAGGTGACGATGCCGTCATGCGGATGGCTGACTACTCGCGCTACTACCAACGCTGCGGGAACATAACCATATTCTTTGGGAAGTTGGGCGAGACTGGTCGCGTCGTGATAGATCACGGTTCCGGGCGAGACGCGATGGACGAATCCGGCGTTTTGAAATCCCGCGTACGAGAGCGACGAAGGAAATGTTGGTGTCCCCGCAGTGATGATCTCGGAGGCGGGAACGGCGGCGAGGTTGAGGTCGTGCACGAGTTCCATCAACTGATCGTAGCCCGCACGCGTCGCTCTTGTGAGTTCCGGTTCTTGCACCGAACCGAATTGGCCGTCGTAGTAGTGGAGACCGCGAAATTCGAGCCCTGACTTTTTTGCCGTCTGCGCGAGTTCGATGACAAGCGCTTTCGCACTCTGTTCAATTCCGGTGCGATTCATGCCTGGGTTGATGTCGAGGAAAATTCCGATTCTTGTGTTTCGCCATTGGCGGATCTGCTTTTCATCTTCGGCAAGAACTGAAATGCGAGTGCCTGGATATTGGTCAGCAATCTCGCGCACGCGACGCGCGTTGGCGGCCATAACCGGGTAGGCAACGAGGACATCCTTCGCACCGCATTCGCAGGCCCGGAGAAGTTCGAGGGTCGTGGCGCATTTGAAATTGCGAACGCCTCGATCAATCAGCATGCGCAACGTGTAGTTGAGCTTGGCGGTCTTGATGTGAACGCGCCAGCGATCGGCATTCCCGCCGAGCAGGTTCAGTGTGCACTGGATGTTTGAGGCGATCGCGTCGGGATAAAGCGCAAGGGCCGGGGTGAGCACGTTGTCGAGATCGTCGAGGCGATAGCGGTCGTGCTCGGGGAATTCTTGCAGGAAGAACTTCGACATAACGGATTGATGATAGCTCAGGCTGGTGAACACGAGCTTCCCTCTTTTACCGCCAAGACCGCAAAGATTTCGCGACGGGCGCGAAGAGAAGCAAAACCAATGCTGTGGCTCTTCATTGACCCTGTTTCGCGGCAATAGTAGGCTCACTGAATCCCAATGGGCGCCCATCTTCCGGATCATCCTGAAAAGTCAGCAGCGAATCGTTCTCACCTTGTGCGCGGGCTTGGATTGTGGTCTGCGATTGCCATTGTTATTGGAGACACGATTGGGACCGGAGTTTTCCTGGTTTCGAGCGATATGGCGCGAGCCGTGGGATCTGCGGCGCTCGTAATCGTGGCGTGGATTCTGGGCGGATTCATCGTTCTGCTGGGCGCGCTGTGTTACGCCGAACTCGGCGCGGCGTTTCCGAAGGCGGGAGGTCCGTATGTGTATCTGGGCCGCGGGCTTGGTCCGCTATGGGGATTCTTGTTTGGGTGGATGAGTTCGTTTCTCGACCGTCCTGTGGCAATGGCGGGACTCGGCGCGGGAATCGTTCGATTTATGAGCTTCTTCTTTCCGATTCTCGCAGAGCCGCTTTGGACTATCAGATTCGCGCACACCTCGATCACGCTGACTGTGGCTCAGCCAGTGGCTGCGTTCATTGTCATCGTGGTGACGGGAATCAATTGCTTCAGCGTGAAGATGAGCGGCGCAGTTCAAGTGATTGTGACATCGCTGAAAATTGGAACGATCCTGCTTATTGCCTTCGGCGGACTGCTGCTGGGACATCAGAACCTTGCGGCGGCGCCGACGGTCGCCAGGCCGCTGGGTGTGTGGACGATCAGCGCGCTACTGACGGCACTTGTTCCGGCGATGTGGGCTTACAACGGATTTAACGACCTGGGCGATTTGGGTGAGGAGATCACGAAGCCGGAGAAGAACATTCCGCGAGCGATCCTGCTGGGACTGCTGACTGTTGGGACGATTTATATTCTGGCGAATATCGCGTATCTGCGCGTGCTGCCGCTGGCCGCGATTGCGGGGTCGCAGCATGTAGCGTCGGACGTGGTGCAGGCGTTTGCCGGGAGCCGCGGCGCTTCGTGGCTGACGTTGGCGATGGCGTTGTCGGCGTTTGGCGCTCTGCATGTCGTGGTGCTGACGGGGGCGCGGATTCCGTATGCGATGGCGCGCGATCGAGTGTTCTTTCAGTTTGTCGGGCGGTTGCATCCGAAGTTCAACACGCCGACGGGATCGCTGCTTTTTCTGGGGACGGTGGCGACTGCGCTCGCGCTCACTGGCACGTTCGAGGAACTGTATTCGCTGTTTGTCTTCGCAGTCTGGATTTTCTTCGCGCTGACGGGGATTGCGTTGCTGCGGTTGAGGTGGATCGAACCGGAATTGGTGCGGCCGTATCGGGCGTGGGGATATCCCTGGACGCCGCTGATTTTTACCACGGCCGCGATCGCCTTGACGGTGAATCTGTGGATGGTGCGGCCCGTGCGATCGACGATTGGGTTGGGAGTGATTCTGCTGGGAATACCGTTCTTCTATCGCTGGCGGAAGACCACACATCGCTCGAGCTAATCCAAAAGATTAGCTGAAGTGCGGCCGATCACAGACAGATGTGTCTGCCGCGCATACGCTGGACTCGGCTCAGAGACTGCACGAGGACGGTTTTGCTTGTAGAGTTGCAGCGGACGGAAGCAGTTCTCTGGTAAGCCATCATTTCCGCCGTCCTGTTCTGATCCCTGCCTGCCCCATTGCAAGTGCTCGAATCTTCCCCCAAGGAGACGCACTATGCGCAGGAGTTCGTTTCACTATTTTCATCCCTTCATCGGTAACGGGCTTAATCACACGACTGTGCTGTTGTGCGCCGTGTCGGCCAGTGTCTATTTGACCGCTTGTGGGGGTGGAACGACCGTAAAGACACAAACGCCAGCTTCCGATTATTCAGCACAGGTTATCTACAACTTTGGAGCATCGCCGGATGGGAACGGTCCAGTCGTCGGAGTAGTCCTGGACGCCAAAGGGAATTTGTACGGGACGACGGTACACGGCGGGACTTTCAGCGAGGGCACAGTCTACGAACTCATGTCTAACAGCGGCCAGTGGACGGAAAAAGTGCTTTACAGTTTCTGCCATCCCGGCATGCACTGCTCCGACGGGTCACAGCCTATGTCGAGGCTCACATTCGACTCCGCCCGAAATCTGTACGGCACAGCGTCGCAAGGTGGCCTGTACTCAGACTCGAGTACAGGGATTGGATATGGCGTCGTGTTCGAACTGACGCCACAGCAGGATGGAACGTGGGTCGAACAAGTAATTCACGACTTCCAGAATGGTCAGGATGGGGCCTATCCGCAGGGCGGAGAGCTACTCTTTGACAAAGACGGAAACATGTATGGAACTACCCTGGGAGGAGGCGCCGATGATAGCGGAGGGTACGACAACGGGACTGTCTTTGAGCTTTCGCCAGGATCGAATGGGCAGTGGACAGAGCAAGTTCTGGCTCTTTTCTGTTATGAAGCGGGGTTGTGTTATCCAAGTGAAGGGGAAGGGGCTAACCCGGAGGATGGACTCACATTCGACTCCAGTGGAAATCTATTTGGGACCACTCGAATTGGACCGCCGCATCTTAACGGCGCAGCGAATGGGTACGGCACCGTTTTCGAATTGGGGCCCACTTCAGGCGAATGGTGGTCGCAATCTTGGCCATACAACTTTCAAGGCGGGCCGGCGGATGGGGGTACCCCCATGGGAGGTCTTGTTATAGATAGCACTGGTGCTTTCTACGGTACAACGTCAGCGGGGGGCAACTCGACCGGATCGCCTGATAGTGGGACAGTCTTTAAGCTGGCGCTCGGAGCAAACGGCAAATGGAGCGACACTATTCTCTATAACTTCTGTTCACAGCAGGGATGCTTCGATGGAAGCCATCCGACGACAGGCGTGACCTTTGATCAGGCTGGCAATCTGTATGGAACGACCCTCAACGGCGGACCTGACAACGCGGGCGTTGTTTTCAAACTCACCCCTCAAGGTGATGGAACATGGAAGGAATCAGTGCTTTACGCATTTCAAGGCTATGACAATGGATATGGCCCGGTTGGCCTGACAGTCGATTCTTTGGGAAATCTGTTTGTGGTAGCAGCTGGAGGATCTACGGGGAGAGGAGTCATCTTGGAACTTTCTCCACAAACTGCAGATTGGAATTTCGCAAAGCGATCGCGCCCGTGACTTCCCGTTTCCCAGACACGCGAGAGCTATTCCATGTATGGGTGACACAAATCACAGACATCAATCACGCCTTGGCATAAGCTAACCCGGTTCAGAGCCTGCGCGAGGGCACTCTTTTTCTGGTCGTTGCAGCGGATGCAAGTAGTTCTCTGGTAAGCCATTATTCCCGCCGTCCTGTTCTGATCCCTGCCTGCCTCACTGCAAGCGCTCGAAGAGTCTTCCCCCCAAGGAGACACAGTATGCTCAGGAATTCGTTTCACTTTTCTCGCCGCCCCATCTGCAACGCGTTTATACGCCTGGCTGTGTTGTTGTGTGCCGCATCAGCGACGGCCTATCTGACAGCTTGCGGTGGTGGGACAACGGGAACGACGCAGACTGTAGGGTCTGACTACACGGTAAACGTCGTCTACAACTTCGCACCGTTTCCAGATGGCAATGGTCCGGCAGCCGGAGTAGTCCTGGACGTCAAAGGGAATCTGTACGGGACAACGGTTCATGGTGGGACTTTCAGCGAAGGCACTGCTTTCGAGATCACGCCCAACGGCGGCCAGTGGACGGAAAAAGTGCTCTACAATTTCTGCCATCCCGGCATGCATTGCTCTGACGGATCAGAGCCCATTTCGAAGCTCACCTTCGACTCAGCCGGGAATCTCTATGGCACCGCATCCCAAGGAGGCCTGTACTCGGAACCGAATTCGGGAATTGGTAATGGCGTGGTGTTCGAACTGACGCCGCAGCAGGATGGAACGTGGACGGAAACAGTGCTCTATAACTTTCAAGGCGGTTGGGACGGAGACTATCCGCAGGGAGGCAGTCTGCTCTTTGACAAGGACGGGAGCCTGTATGGAACTACCCTGGGAGGAGGAGGCACTGGTGAGTTTGGATTTGGCAACGGCACAATTTTTGAGCTTTCGCCGGCATCGAGTGGGCAGTGGACAGAGCAGGTTCTCGCTGTTTTTTGTTTTCTGGCGGGGTTCTGTGGTGAAGGGGAAGGGGCTAACCCGCAAGATGGACTTGTATTCGACTCCAGCGGAAATCTTTTTGGGGTCACTCGGATCGGTCCGCCGAAATTTGGAGAGGGGCTGCCAGCGTACGGTTACGGAACAGTTTTCGAATTGGGGCCGACTTCAAGCGACTACTGGTCGCAGTCTTGGCCGTACAACTTTCAGAGCGGGCCGGCGGATGGAGCGACCCCGATGGGAGGTCTCGCTATCGACAGCAGTGGTGCCTTCTACGGCACAACTTCGGCGGGAGGCAACTCGACGCTGTCGCCCGATAGTGGAACTGTCTTTAAATTGGCGCTTGGAACAGATGGGAAATGGCACGAAAGCGTTCTCTATAACTTCTGCGCTCTACCTGTATGCGCCGATGGAAGCCATCCGACGACAGGAGTGGTTTTCGACCAATCAGGAAATTTGTATGGAACAACGATGAACGGGGGAACATTGGATGCGGGCGTCGTGTTCAAACTCGAGCCGCAACCCGATGGGACATGGAAAGAATCAACGCTCTATACGTTCCAGGGCGCCGACACGGGACAAGGCCCGGTTGGCCTAACGATCGGTTCATCCGGGAATCTGTTTGTGGTAGCAGCTGGAGGATCTACGGGGAGAGGAATCATCCTGGAACTTACTCCACAAACTGCAGATTGAAATTTCGCGCCAATCACTGTCGCCCCTGAAGGATGGTAGCGGGCACGAAAGATATTCATCTCCTCGCGAAAGAAGCAACCTTTATTGGCTCCAGATGTGCGGTGAAGTGGCGGAGGAATGGGGCTTCGTAGGTGAGGTGCATGCCGGAGATGCGGTCGCGGTTTTTCCAGACTTCGAGAATGACTTCGACTACGTAATCGATGTGGCTTTGGGTGTAGACGCGGCGGGGGATCGCGAGGCGGACCAAGTCCATTTTTGCTGCTGCGGCGAACATCAATGTTCCGATTTCTACGGAGCGGATTCCACCTGCCAGATAAAGCTCACAAGCCAGCGCCACGCCGGGAAATTGATCTGGTGGAATGTGCGGCAGGAAGGCACGGGCGTCGAGGTAGATGGCGTGTCCGCCAGGAGGCTGGACGATCGGAACGCCGTGACTTGCAATGTGATTACCGAGATAGGCGGTCGAGGCAATGCGGTAGCGCAGGTAGTCTTCCTCTAGCGCTTCTTGCACGCCGACGGCGATTGCTTCCAGATCGCGTCCGGCGAGGCCGCCATACGTGGGATATCCCTCGGTGAGGATTAACAGATCTTTTTCCTGTTGCGCCAGAAGGTCGTTGTTGGTGCAAAGGAAGCCACCGATGTTGGCCATGCCGTCTTTCTTGGCGGACATGGTGCAGCCGTCGCCGTAGCTGAACATTTCTTGCGCGATCTCTTTGGGCGTTTTATTCTCGTATCCCTTCTCGCGCAGCTTGATGAACCAGGCATTCTCGGCGAAGCGGCAGGCGTCGAAGTAGAGCGGAATGTTGTGGAGCTTGCAAACGGCGCTGACTTCGCGAACATTCTGCATCGAGACGGGCTGGCCTCCGCCGGAGTTGTTGGTCACCGTCAGCATGACGAGCGGGATGCGCTCACGGCCTACGCGCGCGATCAGCGCTTCGAGAGCGGCGACATTCATATTGCCTTTGAAGGGATGCGTTGAGGAGGGATGCTTCCCTTCTTCGATGACGAGATCGACGGCTTCTGCTCCGACGAATTCGACGTTGGCGCGTGTGGTGTCGAAATGCGTGTTGTTGGGGACGACGTCGCCTTTCTTGCAGGCCACGCCAAAGAGGATGCGTTCGGCGGCGCGTCCTTGATGCGTGGGGATGACGTGCTTGTAGCCGAAGATGTCCTGGATCGAGCGCTTGAAGTGGTCGAAGCTCTTACTTCCGGCGTAGCTTTCATCCCCTTCCATGACGGCCGCCCACTGATGAGTGGACATGGCTCCGGTGCCGGAGTCGGTGAGGAGATCGATCAGGACGTCATCGGCGGGAAGAAGGAACAGGTTGTGATAAGCGGCTTCGAGGAGCTGCTCGCGCTCTATGCGCGAGGTCCAGCGGATGGGTTCGACGCTTTTGATGCGGAAGGGTTCGATGATGGTTTTGACGGGCATGGGAGGGCCTCAGGCCCATGCTATTCACGTGGCAAGGCATCGCCTGTGATCGGCATCACTAAGTCCCCTATTTCAAACAATTAATGACAGATAGAGGACCTCGCATTCCCTACTGCCGTCGACACAAATCTACGGACAAGTCAATTGCGCGGTAGCGCTCACCTGGGGAGTACTTTGATTCATTCCCGAGATAGGAGTACCAGGATTGATCGGGGCCACGGCCCAAACCTTATATGTGCCGACCGGAGCGCTGACGCAGGATGCAACTCCGTTACGATCGATCTGAATGGACCACGGCTCCGTGACCCAAGGTGGCCCACCACTCCATAACACTTCCAACTGATCCATCTCTTTGCCATTGGTGTAGATGCCTGACGCAGTGAACTGCACATATCCGTTTGTGTAGTCTTTTGCGTCGGCCATCAGCGGACTAACCGAAATTGACTCGAGCTTATTACTGCTAGTACCGCAGGAGATAAGTACGACCGCGAGAATTACCGGAACGAGGAAAAGCCAGAGTAAGCGCACCGCAGCCTCCAATTGGAGTCATCGCTCTCTCGTAATGTTAACCCCGCCATCCTTCGAAAGTTTCTCCGGTACCAAAGAAAATCCCCACTTCTCGCGAAAAGAGACACGCAAGAAATGGGGTACTAATGTTTATTCCATTGGAAACATCGCAGGGAGAAAGCCGGTTGCGGGTATTATCTCCAGTCATCGCGGTCGCGATAACCGTTGTCGCGATAGCCGCGGTGTTCATAATCTCCGTAGGCGCGACGATATCCACGTTCGTAGCCCTCACGGTAGGCCTGCTTGTAGTGACCTTTGTTACCCATCCAATGCTCGTACCCGCGCGAGTCCTCCCAGTCGTCATTCTTGAATTTGAAGCGGCGACGACGCTCGGCGTCGAACTGTCCGGCGTTCTGGCCATCGTCCAACCCACGGCGATAGCCCTGCTCGCGGGCTTCGTCGCCGCGGTTGTAGTAGTTATCGTCATCGTAGCGGTTGTAGTTTTGTCCCCACGCGATACTGCCGCAAGCGGCGGACAAGGTCACCGCCAGGGCTGCCAATCTGATCCAACGCCACGCTCTGTTGCTCACCATAGTCACCTCTGTTGAGAAGCGGCGCTTGCCGTTTGTATAGGAGATCGGATGCGGCGGATCGGGCTGCTGATGCGTGGTTTGGCGGGTTTATATCTTTCGGGTGTGCCGCAACTTTTCGGCGGAAAACGTGTTTTCGGAGGCCTCTCTGCAGCGCCTGAAGGCGCATCGGGTGTGACGATGGACGACGCGATGGGTGAAGGAATCGCCCGATACGAACCCTCGCAATTCCTAGACGAGGAGTTCCACGGGACCTTGCCATCTTTCACCGCGTGCGTTGGACGGTGGTAGACTCGAACGTTTTCTGCGAGAGGATATTTATGAGCCTTCAAAAGGTGGGCGTAGTCGGCGCGGGGACGATGGGGAATGGGATCGCGCATGTGTTTGCGCGCGGTGGACTCGATGTCGTTTTGTGCGATGTGGAACAGAAGTTTCTCGAGCGCGCAGTGGGGACGATCGCGAAGAACCTGGACCGCGAAGTTGCGAAGGCCAAGATCACGGCTGCCGATAAAGAAGCTGCGATGGCGCGGATTCAGCCGGTAACAGATCGTGCGAAGTTGGCGGACCGCGATTTTGTGGTTGAAGCGGCTACCGAGAGATTGGAGATCAAGACGGAAATTTTTCGCGATCTGGACCGGTTGACTCGGCCGGAGATCATTCTGGCTTCGAATACGTCGTCTATCTCAATTACGAAGTTGGCCGCGGTGACCAAGCGTCCGGAAAAAGTGATCGGGATGCACTTCTTTAATCCTGTGCCGGTGATGAAACTTGTCGAGGTCATTCGCGGGCTGGCAACTTCTCAGGAAACTTTCGACGCGGTGCGCGATTTGTCGGTAAAGCTTGAGAAGACTCCGGTCGAGGTGAACGATGCTCCGGGATTTGTTTCGAACCGGGTGCTGATGCCTCTGCTGAATGAGGCGATGTATGCGGTGATGGAGGGCGTGGCTACGCCGGAGGCTGTGGATGAGGTTTTCAAGCTGGGGATGGCGCATCCGATGGGGCCGCTGACGCTGGCGGATTTTATCGGGCTGGATGTTTGCCTCGACATCATGCGCGTGCTGCAGAATGGGTTGGGAGACCCGAAGTACCGGCCGTGTCCGCTGCTGATCAAGATGGTGGATGCAGGATGGCTCGGCAGGAAAAGTGGCAGAGGATTTTATAAATATTAACGAGTACCGATTGTCGATTGAAAAACCAAAACGCGATTGGTGGTGCTACCTGCTTGGAGCTGCTTGCGGCGTTGGCACTGGATGGGTCGACGTTGTTGTGAACGATTTGCTGCTCACGGCGCTGCTGGTTGTCTGTTCTTGTCTTCTGCTTGGGTTGTTGCGGCCTCGATGGGCTTGGCGATGGGTGCTTACGGTTGGAGTATTCATTCCCGTTACCGAGTTGGCGGCGTATTTGTTGCGAACCGTGAAGCCGTCGCGCGCGCAGGTGTATGGATCGTTTCTGGCATTCTTGCCGGGCTTTGCCGGAGCTTATGGCGGATCGTTTATGCGCGGGGTGGTGGAGAATTTGAGGCAGGGGAAGTGATCACCGCTCAGCCGAGATTCCCACTTCTCGCAAATTCGGCGAGAAGTGGGGCATCCCCCGCTTTATATAATTCCGGCGCGATATGATGCTGCGAGTCATCGCGGAGTTCCTATGCGCAACGCTGTCGTCTTGTTCTCTACTCTCTTGATCTTCGTATGCTGCGTCTTTGCGCAGAAGCCTGTCTGGGAGCCTGCTGCCGGGCATATCACGCTTGCTCTGTGGCCGCGTCCGGCGGCCAATGCTCCGGCCGAGGTGGATGCCACAACGGCAAAGGATCCGTTGATCGCCGGAAAGCCGATCGTCCGGCTGGGCAACGTATCGAATCCGACAATCACGTTGTATTCGCCATCCGGGAAGAACACCGGGGCAGCGGTTGTCGTCTTCCCTGGAGGCGGATATCACATCCTCGCGATCGATCTGGAAGGCACGGAAGTCTGCGACTGGTTGAACTCGATTGGCGTGACGTGCGTGCTGCTGAAGTATCGGGTGCCGGATTCCGGGCCGTTTCCGAAATCATCGGCGGCGCTCGAAGATGCGCAGCGGGCAGTCGGCATGGTCCGGCAACATGCGGCCGAGTGGCACATTGATGAAAAGCGGATCGGCGTACTGGGATTCTCTGCGGGAGCGCATCTGGCGGCGGCGCTTAGCACGCACTTCGACAAGCGGCTTTACGATCCCATCGACGCCGCGGATCAGTTGAGTTGCAGGCCGGACTTCGAAGTGATCGTCTATCCAGGTTACCTAGCGCTGTCGGAGCAGAACTTTGCGGCGAATTCGGAGATCAAGGTCACGGAGAAGAATCCCCCGGCGTTCATTGTGCAGGCGGAGGATGATCCGGTGCACGTGGAGAATTCGACGGTATATTTTCTGGCGCTGAAGCAGGCGAAGGTCCCGGCGGAGTTGCATCTGTATGCCAAGGGGGGGCATGGGTACGGATTGCGGCACACCGAGTTGCCGGTGACGTCGTGGCCGCAGCTGGTGGAAGTGTGGCTGCATACGATCCAGGTGCTGCCGGCCCCGGCTCCCTGACAAAACTCGCAAATAACCCAAGTCAAAGACTAAAGAATCCCTAACACGTCTAACCGCTTATGAGTTTGATAGATCGTCGAAAATTTGCACAAACGACTCTCGCATTTTCGTTTTTGAGCTCTTTCGCCCGGAGGCAGCAAGTAGCAACATCTTTTTTATCCAAGGCTCAGATTTCCACTCCACTCATCGTTCCACCGGACGAGAAGTTTATGGCGACGCTGCCGCGGTTGATGGAATTGGCTCAATTGCCCGGTCTCGGCATGGGAGTCGTCCACGGAGATCGCATGGTGTGGCGGCACTACGCAGGAGTGGCAAATGCCAAAACCAAGACGCCAATTTCACCGACCTCGTTGTTTCCGGCGGCGTCGATGGGAAAGCAAGTGTTCGCGTACGCGGTGCTACAACTCGTGGACGCACGTCAGTTGGATCTTGATCGTCCACTCAAACAGTATGTAAGTGAAGATGCGCCCACCGGCGAGTTTGGAGATCGCGTTACAGCAAGGCATATTCTGAGCCATTCGAGCGGCCTTCCGAACTGGCGTGAAGGAAGCAACCAACCGTTGGTACCTGCGTTTGAGCCCGGCAGCAAGTTTCGTTATTCGGGTGAAGGCTTCTATTACCTGCAGCGTGTTGTTGAGAAGATCACCGGAACCGGTTGTGAAGCTTACATGCAAGAGCACATTTTCAAGCCTCTTGGGATGAACTCCTCGACATATCTGTGGCGCGCAGATGCCGGTGAGCGATTGGTCTCCGGGCATCGCGGCGATGAACCATTTGACAATCGCGCGTTCGGCGAGCAGTTGATCCAGAAGAGTGGAATACCGCTGGCACAATGGAATCACGATCGCATCGTGCGAGAGATGGCAAAAGTCGTATCGCCACCACATACTCCGGTGCCCAACGAGACAAGCCCAAATGTCGCCTTCAGCCTGCTCACTACCGTCACCAATTACTCGGCGTTCCTGACTCGGATTACAGCGCCACGCGGTGATGGATTCGACCTGAAACCGGAAACATGGAATGCCATGATAAGGCCCTACTCGCACGTCAACTCTGCACTATCGTGGGGGTTGGGTTGGGGCATAGAAGAAGATGGTGGGCCCAGGTACCTGTGGCAATGGGGTGACAATGGCGGGTGGAAGAACGTTGTGATCGTGCACCCCGAGAGCCGTTCTGCACTCTTCGTCTTTACGAACGGAGCGAACGGTATGCGGGTCGTGGAACGCATCGCGAGAGCCGCAACCGGGCGAGATCACCCTCTGTTCCTGTGGGTGTGACCATTTGGAAATGAGATACCGAAACGGATAGCGAAGGTACCGGCTAACCAAGAAGTAACTCCCGAATCCACAGGACAGGCGAGTATGCTGGCGGCATGGGTGTAAGTGTGTCGATGCTGGCTTCGGGGAGCCGGGGGAACTGCGCTTTGGTTGCCAGTGCCACCACCAAGATCCTCGTCGATGCCGGTATCTCGTGCCGCGAGACCTTCAAGCGGATGAAATCGTTGGGGGACGATCCTCATTCGCTGTCAGCGATCCTGATCACCCATGAGCACTGCGATCACATTTACGGATTGGCAACGCTGGCGAAGAAGCTGCGCATCCCAGTGTTCATGACCGGGGCGACACATCAGGCATGGTGCCGCGCGCTGCGTAACGAAAACGGTGAGAAGCCCAAGCTCGAGAAGTTCGAACGCTTCGAATCCGGGCACAGCTTTCAGGTGGGCGACATTGCCGTAAGGCCGTTCACCATTCCACACGATGCCGCTGATCCGGTGGGCTTCACGTTTCGTGCGGAGGGCATCAAGGTCGGAATTGCGACCGATCTTGGTTACATTCCACTCAGCGTTCGCGATCATTTGCGTGGGTGTGATGTGCTGGTGATGGAGTCGAACCACGATCTGGAGATGCTGCGGGTGGGGCCGTATCCGTGGTCGGTCAAGCAGAGAGTAATGAGCCGCGTGGGGCATCTATCCAACCTCGCCCTCGCGGATTTCTTTGCTAACGACTATGATAATAGTGCGACGTTTGTCGTACTGGCGCATCTTTCAGAGCAGAATAATCACCCGGAGATAGCCCGGAGAGAGGCAGAAAAGGCGCTGGCGACAAGGGGCGGCCTATTCTGTAATCGGGTGGTATTGGCGTCCCAGACCGAAGCCCTGGAGCCGATTCGCCTGTAAGTAGGGCTCACGATTTGCTGATCAAGTACCCCCAAATGAGTCAGCAGTGTGTGGATCCGATCGTCGGCAAGATCCTGGCGGGCTGGAGGTATGACATATCCGGCCTTGCGCCAGAGATGCGTGGCGACTACGAAGAACACTTCTCCGCTTGTGAGCACTGCCGCAGCCGTCAAAAAATCCACAGGATGATCGATGTGGGGCTGATTGCTTTAGCATCGGTCTCTGCCGGAATATTCCTGCTCGCCTTCGCTGTAATCCATCATCTCAGTCCTCACCACGCATTGCTTTTGGAGCTCGCAGCACTGGCCGGATTTGCTTTGTCGATGCTGATTTGGCTGGGGGTAGCAGTGGCGACTCCAGCTCCGGTGACGATGCTCGATGCCGCGCGACAGGGAGCGCGACGGGTACATGACCGCTTGCCTGAGGAAATTCGACAGCGGCTTCCGGAAGAACTACGAATTAAAATTACCGGGACCTAATCCCATCAGGGACACATGTCCGGTACGCCCACCAGAATCTCTCTCCGTGCGCTGATCTTCTCCACGATTATGTCGCTTTCCGCGTTCGGCCAAACGCCAGAGCGCTATCTATCGCAGAATCAAAACAGTGGAACACCTCAACATGAGCATGGCGCCGAACAGGATCACAAGAGCCCGGAAGACATGCAAATGGAGGAATCCATTGCTTTGCAACTGCCATCACCTCATGACAGTTCCGGAACATCATGGCAACCTGCATCGGTCACAGTGCCAGAGTGGATGTGGATGCGCAACGGCTGGCACCTAATGGCGCACGGCACCATCTTTATCGACTACAACCAACAAGGCGGCCCGCGAGGAGTGGCTAAGGCCGAGTCGGTGAACTGGGGAATGTTGATGGAGCAGCACCGGCTAGGCCGAGGGACAATTTTGTTTCGCGAGATGTTTTCGGCAGAATCGTTGACCTCGCCCCATCCCGGATTTCCCGAGCTGTTTCAGACCGGCGAAACTTATCATGGCGAGCCTTTGGTCGACCATCAGCATCCGCACAACGTGTTTGCGGAGTTAGCTGCGATGTATACCGTGCCGATAGCAAAAAGATTTTCCTGGGAACTGTATGGGGGGCCCTCGGCCGAACCAGCGTTGGGACCCGTCACCTACATTCACCGCGCATCTGCGGCGGAGTTGCCGATGGCACCCCTTGGCCATCACTTGCAGGATTCCACGCATACGAGTTTTGGAGTCGTCACGACCGGCTTTGTAATCGATCGAGTGAAGCTGGAGGCATCGCTGTTCAATGGCCGGGAGCCTGGGGAGCAGCGCTGGAAGATTCAGGTGGATTCGCTGAACTCGTGGTCAACGCGGGCGAGCGTGGCGCCAAAGAGAAATTGGGTCGCCCAATACAGCATCGGGCGGCTCGAACATCCTGAGGCATTGGAGCCGGGCGACCAATTGCGCCAGACCGCGTCAGTGGAATATAACCGACCACTTGATAGCGGCTCTTGGGCAACAACGCTGGTTTGGGGACGCGTCCATAAACTCGCCACCGGCGAGAAGCTTAACAGCTATCTGCTGGAATCGACCCTGAACTTCAGAAGCCGTAATTATGGATTCACACGGCTGGAGTTGGTTGACAAGGACGAGCTATTTCCGCAGGCTATGATTCCGCATTCGTTCCGCATTGGCGCTTACACGCTCGGCGGAGTGCGAGATCTAATTCAGAACGAAAAGTGGCAGTTGGGGTTAGGAGCCGACGCTACGGTGTACACGAAGCCGTCACCGCTGGATATTCCTTACGGAGAGTTTCCTGTGTCTTTCCAGATATTCATTCGGATGAGACCGGGACGGTCGCCGGACAACAGGTCGTGGTAGTGCCACAAAACAGTGCAAGTTACTAACGATTTGGCCATAAGATATTTGGCATTACGACTCGTCCCAAATCACGCGAAAATGTGTCCATGTCGGGAGTTCTGAAGACCCTAAAGGTTCTGCAGTTGGCAATGCTCGCCAGCATCTTGTTGTATATTCCGGTTGGACAACTTTCGCATCCCATCGTGCGGGCGTTAGACCCGTCCGTGAGTTATCTGTTTGCGACGCTGGGAGTCGCGGTGGTGGGAATCATCTTTGTTGTGCGGCGAACGTTGGTTTTCCGCGCGGCAGCAAGCCTGGTATCTCAACCGGAAGACATGCTGAGCCTCAACCAGTGGAGAACAGGCTATATAGCTACGTATGCCCTATGCGAGTCCCTTGCGCTGTTTGGACTTACGATGCACTTCTTAGGCGGAAATCTGCAGGCCAGCGGCCCCTACTATCTGGGTGGATTTATTCTTTTGTTCTTCTTCCGTCCGCAACAGCCCGAGGCTGCAATTACTACTTAACGTGGCAACTAGCCAAGCCGCGCTTCTCCAGATACTGCTGGTGATAATCTTCCGCCTCGTAGAACTTCTCTGCGGGAACGATCTGCGTTGCAATCGGCTTGGGATAGCGGTGAGCCTTTTCCAGGGATTCCTTGGCGGCCGATGCCTCGGCCTGCTGCTGAGGTGAATGGAAGAAGATCGCAGAGCGATATTGAGTGCCCCAATCTGGCCCTTGGCGGTTGACCTGGGTGGGGTCGTGGTTCTCCCAGAAAACGTTTAGCAGGTCAGAATAGGGGACCTTGGCAGGATCGAAGTCCACTTCAACGGCCTCGGCGTGGCCGGTGCGGTCGGTGCAGACCTCTTTATAAGTCGGATTCTCGGTATGCCCGCCGATATAGCCGACGCGGGTCGCTGTTACACCCGGCAATTGGCGGAAAGTGGCTTCGACTCCCCAAAAACAACCTGCGGCAAACGTAGCTTTTTCCATCGAAAGGCTCCTCTGACAGTTCGGCAATTGCAGCCGGTATTACCCTTGTAATTTGTCCGTTCTATTTGATGGCTAAGCACCTGAAAAGTCACAGTATTGTAAAGGAGACGTGAATTCTCCATTCGACTGATTGACGAGGTCGGGGAATCAGGGTAGATTCCGGGCAGGGCTTCTCTGCAGGATCCGCCAGCTGAATATGTCATCCGTGCGCCACTATTTCCGAGCGGCAGCCGTGCGTAAGCTTACCTTAGTGCTGGCATGTGTTTGCGCAAGTGTCTCCGCGGCGGTTGCGGCCCCAGATTTCAGTACTCCGATTCGTCTCGGTTACCGGACTGGCGATCAGTGGGAGCCATCGATTGCTGCAGACACGCACGGACATATTTACGTGCTCTATCCTCAGTACGGAGCAGTGCCGGGGTGCTCGAAGTGCAGCGCCCCCGCCATGGCACTGCTGATCAGTGATGACAACGGGATGTCGTGGCACCCATCGAAGGTGATGCTGCCCTTCCCGACGGGGCAGTTTGATCCTCAGATTGTGGTGGATCCGGCAGACCATCAGACGATCTACGCTTCGTGGCTGCAGAATGACAAGCGCGACATCGTCGTGGCGCGATCACTGGATTTCGGCCGCGCGTGGTCTTTTTCGTGGGCGGAGCGAGGTCGAGAAGACACCGACAAGCCTGTTCTGGCAGTGCGCGGAGCAGATGTATACGTCGGCTTTAATCACGAAGAGCGATTTGTGGTTTCCGCTTCGCATGACGCTGGACAAACATTCAACGTGGTTGCGGTAAACCCCAATGCCGATCCCGGGTCATCATTGGCCGGCGGGGCGACAGTAGATACTTCCGGCAATGTCTTCTTCGGATGGACGGCCTATGCAGGGGCCGAAATGCAGTCCAAGCCCGTCAACGTGTATGTCAGCCGCTCGAATGATGGCGGAAGAACCTGGACGACGCAGCTGTTGGACAAATCGAGTGCACCTCCAAACTGTGAAGCGAAAGGCTGCGAGACTGGTTTCCTGGGACCGCAGATTGCTTTGGCTTCGGATTCCGCCGGCGATCTATATGCTTTGTGGAATGCGGGTTTGGCGAACGGTGGACCGGAACGAATTTATTTCTCATCGTCGACGACGAATGGTGTGTCTTGGTCGGCGCGCAGAAACGTTTCCAACGCGGCGGCAGGCGTGGAGCACGCGTTTCCGGCGATTACGGCGGGGGAATCGGGCGACGTGCGTATCGCGTGGATGGATGCGCGTGCGAACGAGCCGGGACGCCCAAACCGACCCTTATGGAATGCGTTCTATCGGACGTCGACCAACGGCGGTGCCAGTTGGAGCGCCGAGGCACAGCTTTCCACAGCAGTCGCCGGCTATGACTATGTCCTGCCGGCAGGTTTCCGCTTTCCTTTCGGAGACTACTTCGGCCTGGCGATCGACAGCAATGGAGCTACGCACGCTGTCTGGGGTGAAGGCAGGAATTACAACTCGCCTGGGTCCATCTGGTATACACAGGGACGGTAAATCGTAGTTCTGGCTTTGGCTCCCGGCTTCGGGGAGTCCTACTCCAACACCATTCCACCAATCAGGTCCGCAATGCGCGTGACGTGATGCTGTTTGCACCACTCTTCTACGCCATCCACAATCTTTTCTGTCGCGCACGGATCCCAGTAGCTGGCGGTTCCGATCTGTACTGCACTTGCTCCGGCGAGCATGAACTCGATGACGTCCTCGGGCGTCGAGATTCCGCCCATGCCGATTACGGGAATCTTTACGGCATGTGCAGCGTCGTAGACCATGCGCACGGCGATTGGCTTTATAGCAGGGCCTGAGAGGCCGGCAGTCACGTTGGCGATGCGCGGCTTGCGGGTTTCGGGATCAATTGCCATCGCGACGAAAGTGTTTACAAGCGATAAAGCGTCGGCACCGGACTCCTGTGCGACGTAAGCCATCTGCGCGATGCTGGTCACGTTCGGCGAGAGCTTCACGATGAGTGGCTTTTGAGAAACACGCTTGGCCGTGGTCACTACCTCATCGAGCGAACGGGGATCGCTGCCGAATTGTAAGCCTCCGTGCGCTGTATTTGGGCACGAAACATTGAGTTCCAATGCAGCGATGCCTTCTCCTTCATTCAGGATTTCGATGGTTCGCTCGTAGTCCTCGCGGGCATAGCCGAAGACGTTGGCCATTATCACGATGTTCTTGATCTGACGGAGGTGCGGCAGCTTTTCTTCGAGGAAGGCCTGAGCACCGATATTCTGGAGGCCTATTGCATTCAGCATTCCGGCTGCGGTTTCCCACAAACGTGGCGGAGGATTGCCAGTCATTGGCTCGCGGGAAAGGCCCTTCACTACAAATCCGCCCAGCTTGCTCAGGTGCACGACATCTTCGAATTCGACGCCGTAACCAAACGTGCCGCTGGCAGCAATGATGGGATTCTTGAGAGTGATGCCGGCAACGTTGACGCTGAGATCGAGTGTTGCGGCCTTGGCGGTCATTGCTGGTTTTCTCCCTCGCGGTGCAGAGGAGTAATGGCTTCCGTGAGCACGCGACCGACCGAGTGCGTTGGGGGATTGATTCCTAGCAGCGATGCGATTGTGGGTGCCAGGTCGATTGGTTCAACGGCGATGCGGTACGTCCCAGCGCGAAATGGCAGACCGTAGAAAGCGAGCGGCACGTGTGTATCGTAATTGTACGGAGAGGCGTGGTCAGTACCTTTTGCGCCTCCGACTGTGTAGAAGTCGGGAACACCCAGGACGTACCAGCTTCCCACGGGCGAATAGCTATTCAGATATTTGTGCCCGAGCGGAGTATCGGGAGCCTCACCCTCAGCCAACTGCGACTTTGTATAGTAGTCGCGCAGGCCGACTTGCTTCATGGCTTCGCCGACAGCGTGTTCTGCGTCTTTCTCGCGTAGATGAACCGAGCTGAAAGCATCCTGATCGAGCCATGCATCGGGGTAATCGAGCTTTATATAACGAGCGGGATGTCCGGGCGAGAGCTTGGCTGTGAGAGCATTGTTAATCTGCTCTTCGATTTTTGCCGCACCGAGATTTGCTGCCGGGATGTGCTGCTTCTTGACGGCATCGGGTAAGGTAGAGACGCCGTGGTCCGCGGAGAGCGCGATCCAGACGTTGGCGAGTCCGACCTGGTGCCCGAGAAAGTTGAAAAAATCGGCCAGCTGACGATCAAGATCGAGGGCCATCTGTGCCATTTGCGGTGTATCAGGACCTACAGCGTGCCCGAGATTGTCGTTCGGAGAGAGGCTAATCGCCAGCAAATCGGTCGCCGGGCCGCGGCCGACGTTTTCATAGACAATCAGTTCCCTGGCGAACTCCAGTTCATATTCGTTGCCGAAGCCGGTCGAGCCTACGACTTCGTAGAATCCGGCCTCGGAGCCGTTTGACTGTTTCCGGTGAGCGGTCGATCCGAGAACAACGCCCTGAGAGTCTTTCCACTCACGGTCCCAGAATTTCGCCGGACGGGTGGAGTTGAAATTCTGGACCCACTGCGGAAGGTCAGGCCGGTAGTAGGTGGATGTGATCCAGGTCCCGGACTGCGGATCGATCCAGTAAGCTCCGTTGGCAGCGTAGCCTCCGGGAAGAATGGCAGAGCGGTCCTTTAACGAAATCGCGAAGACTCTGGTACTTCCTTGGGTCGCGAGTTTGAGCTCGTCCCCAAGAGTGTCGGCAAGCAAATTGTGCGGCGAAGCGCCTGTCTTCGTGTCCGAGACCCCGATTAGCTTCGTATCGTCATCCTCAACCGAGGTCACCATCCGTTTTTTCTTCGGATCGAGCCACTCGTTGCCGATGATGCCATGACCGTTGCTGTAAGCTCCGGTGTAGATCGAAGCGTGACCGGGCGCGGTACGGGTGTTGGCGTAGTTGTAATTGCAGTTCGGGAAGTAGGCGCCGCGGTCCATCAGCATCCGGAAACCAGCGTCGCCGAACTGGTCGCGATAGCGTTCGAGATAATCTCCGCGGAACTGGTCGATCACAATGATCACTACCAGCTTGGGATGGCCATTGTAGGCAGAAGCGAAACTACGAACCGACAGCCCGATAAGAGTGAGCAGACTCAACAGTACAAAAGAGAACTGAGTGAGCCACCTGGGGGACGATCTCATTGCGAACGTAGTTTACACAGGCGGTGGGAAATCGCCAAAGGAGAGCTTAGACAATGTGTGTTTGCCAGACAGCTCCTGCGTGCACGCGACGTCCCTTCGCCGTCCGCTCAAGGCAGGCTCTTCGCTCCGCCTGAAAAACGGCTCCGCTCAGGATGACGCCATGAGTCAAATCAATATCTAAGCTGCAGTTGAGCCGACGATAACGTGGAATAAATTGCCGTTGTCGCGAGCCGTCACCTTGTTCTTTTTCTCCTGAGTTTTTTCTACGGCCAAGATCGACAGCGGCTTGTTGCGGTTCGACCGGCTTTCGTGGAAGATCCGGATCAGAGCCGCTATGGCTATGCCTAAGCCAGCACTGAAGGCGACGAAATACCAGAGCGTCTGGAATCCAAGAATGAAGATTGCCGCGCTGCCGATGGCGAAGAGAATCCCGACGAACCCACCGCCGACGGGGAGTTTGTGCATGCTGATCCCGGGATGACGGTCTTCTGACATAGGACACCTCTTGGGCCTATCATGCCACCAAATACGCGGTTTCTCAATGACATACGTGCATTCAGCGCCGGTTTTCCGATAAAGTATTGATTCCCATGCTTGACCTGAATTTTGTTCGCGAAAACTTGCCGCTGGTTGAGGAGAAACTGCGTCAGCGCGGGATGGATCCGGCTGCCGTGCTGAAGGACTTCCGTGCTCTGGACACGTTACGTCGCCAGGCCCTAGAAGCTGTTGAAAGGAGGAAACATCACCGTAGGCTTGACTCCGAGAGGGTTGGAGAGTTCAAGAGGCGTCAAAAACAAGGGATAGCTACTGAAGTTGAGCTCCTGGAGATGGAGCGTCTCATTGCTCAATCAAAGTCGGACGGTGAGGTTATCGCGCAACTCGAGGCGGATGCGGCCGCGAAAGATGCCCGTCTACGAGAGATTCTCGTTGGCATTCCAAATCTCCCGCATGCCACCGTGCCGATTGGGCATAGCGCGGACGACAACGTGGAGATTCGGCGCTGGGGAACTCCTCCGAAGTTCGATTTCACTCCGAAGCCGCATTGGGATCTCGGTCCGGAGCTCGGCATTCTGGACATGGAACGCGCGGTAAAGCTGACCGGCGCGCGCTTCGCTGTGTATTGGGATCTGGGCGCAAAACTAGAGCGAGCGCTTGCGAACTTTATGCTCGACTTGCACACGCGCGAGCATGGATATACCGAAGTTCTACCGCCATATCTCGTAAACTCGGATTCGATGTACGGCACAGGGCAATTGCCCAAGTTTGGTGCCGATTCGTTTCGCGTGCCGCATGGCGAAAAGGATTTGTGGCTTATCCCCACCGCAGAAGTGCCGGTTACGAATCTTTATCGCGACGAGGTGCTTGACCAGTCTCGGCTACCGATCTCCCTTACTGCGTATACGCCCTGTTTCCGTAGTGAGGCGGGATCGTACGGCAAGGATGTACGCGGGATTATCCGGCAGCATCAATTCCAGAAGGTGGAGATGGTGAAGTTCGCGCACCCCGAGAAATCGTACGAAGAGCACGAGAAACTCACGCATAACGCTGAAGAGGTCTTGCAGAAGCTTGGCTTGCACTACCGGGTGGTCACGCTCTGCACCGGCGACATGGGAGCGTCATCGGCGAAGACTTACGACATCGAAGTCTGGCTGCCGGGACAGCAACTCTATCGCGAGATCTCTTCTTGCTCGAATTTCGAGGCGTATCAGGCGCGGCGGGCGAATATAAGATTTCGCCCCGAAGGCAAGAATAAGACGGAATTTGTCCACACACTGAACGGCAGTGGGCTTGCCGTTGGGCGCACGTGGGTGGCGATTGTGGAGAATTATCAGCAGGCGGATGGAAGCGTGTTGATTCCGGAAGTGCTCCGGCCGTACATTGGCGCCGAGAAAATCACGTCAAAAAGCTTCTAGCTGCTAGCTCCTAGCCAAACATTTCACGGAGCGAGTTTTGGCTGGAAGCCAGGAGCTAGAAGCTAGTCGCTGCAAGCAGGAGCTAGTACACTTGCACAGAGCAGAAATCACGACCGCAGCACCCGGCGCGCCCCTGCCCATGAACGCCATCTGGCGAACAATCCGCTCTTACATTCTGTGGCAGCATGAGCGGGGAACCCTCCATTACGACATCATGGTCACGCTGATTCTGATCTTCATCTTCTTCTCGCCACGCGTGATCAACTTCAACGACAAACCCATCTCCCGCGATCCGCATCCGACTGAAGTACTGGTGACCTCCGATGCGGAGGGGCATCTTCTCTACCAGATTGAAGCGAACGCAGTGAAAGATGGAGATGATCAGTCGGTGCGAGACCAGCTGCTGCACATCATCGAACCGATTTCAGGAGCGGTCTCGATTGTGAGTTATGAACCTTTAAAGGACTCCAAGGGAAAGGTTCAGAGCTACAAAGTTCTGGCAAAGCGGGATTAGCAGAAGATTCGCAGTGGTGCGTCGATTGGACCTCCGATGAAACTTGCCACACTCGTTTTTCCGGTTGCGATTCTCAGCAGTTTTGTTGGCATAGCCTCTAACAACACGATTGTCAGCTTGCCGTCGATGGCCGGTTTTGATTGCAGCTTTTTCTCGCACGCGGCTCCGCAGAATCCCTCGAGTGCTATTACGCTGGAAAGTGTGTTGAAGAAAATGGACGCTGTGGCAGCTGGCTTTCATTCGGCACAAGCCGAATTCGAATGGGACAACTACCAAAAGGTCATCGATGAGATCGTCGATGTAGAGACGGGAACGATTTACTATCGTCGCGTCGGCAAAGACACCGAGATGATGGCCGACGTCAAGAAAACCGGGACCAGCGCAGCCCAACTCAGGCCCGAGCCCAAGTATGTGCTGTTCAGCGAGGGCAAGGTCAAGATGTATACGCCCAAGACCGAACAGGTAATGGTCTACGATCTCGGGAAAAACAGGGCCGATCTCGAAAGCTACGTCGTACTCGGTTTCGGAGGCAGCGGCCAGGATTTGCAGAAGGCATTCGATGTGAAGTTCGATGGTACGGAGTCCATTAACGGCATCAATGCTGCAAAACTGGAGCTCGTTCCGAAGTCAGAAAAGGTTCGCAACAACTACAACAAGATGATTCTGTGGATCGATCCCGATCGAGGGATCTCAGTACAACAGCAGTTTTTCACCCCCCAGGGCGACTACCGGTTGTGCAAGTACTCAGGGATTAAGATCAACGAGAAAATCGGGGACGATGTTTTCAAGCTGAAGACAACAGGCAAGACGCAGACAATCTCTCCTACAGGATAAATTACTGAATCTAAAGGGGAAGAAAGTAGTTCGGGATTGATTGGGCTGGCGATATACTGATCAGACCTCAGTAGGGTTTCTTCATGGCCAAGGTTTTTACGATTACAGTCCCTCCCAAGCTGGGAAATAAACGCCGGGAACGTACCTCTGATCCGCGTTACGTCGAAGGACAGCGCCTGCTCGTCGAGGCCATGAAGTACCTGGCGCAGGCGGATCCGGTTCGTAACCGGGTCGCTATCGAATTGATATCGGAACACGTGAGGACACGGTTCCGGATGAGCGACTCGCCGCTGGCTTAATACCTCTACCCGCTTTGTTGGAACGCATTCCTTGTGCCGCTGCACACCCGCGCGCGGGGCGCGCGCGCCACACTATGGCTGTAGCGGCGCTACAAAAGTAAGGGACGGCTTGCGCCGTCCCTCTTACATTCTCGTTTCGGCTGTCCTAGAACGCGAAGCGTAATGAAAACTGCATTACGCGCGGATTGGTGAGTTCGGCATTGAGTTTGCCAAAGCTCGTGTTATCGACCAAGTCCTCGTTCGGCAATGAGCCACCGGCGTCAAAGCGAACAGAATTTGTCACATTGAAAACTTCCCACGAGAACCGGATCATTTTGTCTTCCTTCAGATTCCAAACCTTGGCGAGGCCTGCGTCGATGCCGAAATATCCAGGGCCACGGAAGTTGTTCCGCTGCCCCGCCTCTCCAGCATAGGTCGCACGGAAATTCGTGTTATACCCGTCGCCCGGGAAGCAGGTACAAGTCAGGTTGATGGCGTTCTGGAAGACGTTTGGATCTCCATCCTGGTCGCGGAAAACTCCGGTCTTTGGTTTTGCTCCCTGAACAAAGGAACTTCCTTCAAGTTCGAAGTCGGTGGACCAACCGTTACCCGCCAGCACTGTGAACGGGAAGCCGCTCGTCCAGCGAGCCAATCCGTTCACGGACCACCCGCCAAAGATCGCGTTAACCGCACCGTGGGTATTGCTGCCCCAGTGACGACCGTGGCCATAGGGCAGGTCCACCATGAAATTCGCGTTGAGCTGGTGCGTGGTATCAAAGTCGGATATGGCGCGCCAGAGATTCGGCGCAAAGGCGTTGATTACCTGACTGTTGTATGCAATGCCACCGGACTCGAAGCCGTTTACACGTTCCGCGTTCGAACCAACGTCGATTGATTTGGAATACGTATAGTTGAAGTCAAATTGCACTCCCGACGACATAGCATGGCGCAGACTCAACTGCAGACCGTTATAGCTGCTGTTGCCTCGAGTTTGCCAGCCGTAGAGTGAAGAGAACTGGGCCTGGTAGTACTGGAACGGGGTTCCAGCGCTTCCGACATAACCGCCGAGGTTGTTGGAACCGGTTCCGGCACAGGCGGGGAAACAGAAAGCGTCGAGGTACTCCAACGATAGGGTCTCGTTCCCAACGTTGCAGTTAAACATGTCGTAGATGTTCTGCGTGGCTGAGGCAGACGTGCCCGGAACCCAACTGCCTCCTGAGCAAGGTACAAGTCCCGACAGCGCGCCTGAGCCACCCGATAACAAACCGACTCCAGCAGCCTGAGGAAAGAGGTTTTCCCAATAGGGGATAGGCTTGACTGCATTAAGAGGTGTCCCATCATAAGTCAACTTATCGAGCATCTGAGCGGCTGCAAAATAGTCTGTCTTGCTGGCGGGGTCGACCAGATCAAGGGGCTCAGACAGATCGATTTCCTGCAAGAGGTGACGAGCAAACCGACCCGTGTAAGTAGCTTCGACAACATAGTTGTGGCCCAAATCGCGGGTGAATGAGAAGTCCACGACGTGGGAATATGGAGTTCTCAGGTTGTCATCGATACCCCAAGCAATTGCCAATCCGTAAGTATTGGGATCGATCGAAGGAGTGTATGGGAATCCATGGGGAGCCGGAACTCCGGGGCTGGGCGGAAGATTGGCGGCTCCGAGCAGACCCATGAACCGCGGTGAAGAATCGACTGTGTTCACTCCGGCCGGATTGCTGATTGTGGTAGTCAGGCCCCACGACCCTTGCCGGTCAAACGTATTTACAACGCCTTCTCCGAAATGATCGAAATACAAACCATATCCGGCACGAATGGAACTCTTTCCGGCATCGCCGAAAAGGGTATGCAAGAATCCGCTCGCTGAGTGCGGAGAATATGCGATGGCAAAGCGCGGTGCGAAGTTTTTGTAGTTCCATGCCCAATACGGCTTCTTCCCATTCCCTTGTCCGGAGAGATCAAAGGTCAGATCAGGTTGGACCACGCTCCCGCCCAACATGCCCTTCCAGCGATCGGTGAACCATTGATGCATGTTCACCGTGGGAGAAACTTGGTTGCCATCGGCCTCATACGGCGGTTGCAGGAGCGAGTAGCGCAAGCCTGCCGTGACGGTGAGATTTGGAGTTACATTCCACTTATCCTGCACGTACATTTCGCCTTCGTAATTGCGAAAATGCCGTTGCACGAGAGCACCACTTGGGACCACATTCGCATTCTTGTCCTGATTGACCGTGGTGTACGTCTGGCTCATGATGCCCATGAGTTGCATCGCGGCAAACGAGTAGGACGTGCCGAAGGACCCATCGACCAACGGGTAGGTCGGATCGATGGAGGGGTCAAGGCTGGTGCCCTCGTTGGCAATGAAAGAAGGACTCATCCAGTAAAGGTTGGAATAGCCTTCCGACAAATTCTGGGCGTTCGACTGTCGGTTGTTGTGAATCAGCCGCCAATTGGTGCCGAACTGGATGGTGTGATGTCCTTTAGTCCAGGAAACGTCATCGATAAAGTTGTTTACGGGGACATTCACGAGGACCGTCGGAGTCAAACCTTGGGTATCGCTCAATCCACGTAGGCGATTGAATGGCTGATCGTTGAGTCCGGATTGGCCGATTCCTTGCCGGATGTACGCGTAACGGAAGTTATTGATGAGAGTTGGCTTGAGAAGCGCGGTATAGCCGCCCGCGATTCCCTTGCTATTATCCGTGTTGAATTGATTCGAGGGCAAGCCCGGATATTGCGGGGGCAAAGACTCGTGGTCGTTCTGCAGGTTGCCGCGAACAAACAGGGAGTGATTTCCGTTGGGAGTGATCTTGTAATCCAGCTTAAGGATATAAGTGTCGTGCTTCACTGGATCATTACCGGGGAACGTGAAAGATCCTGAGTTGAGGCCGTCTCCACCGCCGCTTGTACCGTTCGGAAGCGGCAAAGTGGGGGTAGACCACATGGAAAGGATGTTAGGGTTTGGCCCAGGCCCCCATGAACAGGTTCCGGCATCGGAGCAACCCTGGTCCAAGTTCGTAACTCCGGTCGGGGTAAGCGTGGCTACCAGGAACGGTGCATACGTTGCACTGCTGGAAACTGAAAAATTGGCAGAACTGTTCCCATCGACGCAGTTTGGATCACTAGAATTGCAAAGATATTTCAACTGCCCGGCCCGCATGCTGGCACTTGGCACGACCCGGCTGACCTGGACCTGATCCGCCGTGCGCTGGCCTTCATAGGCGCCGAAGAAGAAAAGCCGGTCTTTCTTGATCGGCCCTCCAATAGTTCCGCCGAAAGTATTGCGCAAAATGTGTTGCGGTACGTTGGGAAGTCCATTTCGAAGCTCCGCTTGCTTGTTGAACCAGTCGTTCGCCACACCGATCGTGGGACGATGGTATTCATAGACTGAACCGTGAAAGCTGTTGGTTCCACTCTTCGTCACCAGGTTTACTTGGGCTCCTGAGGACCGGCCGGAAGCAGCGTCGTAGTTGCTGGTGGTTACTCTGAACTCCTGCAAAGAATCGAGCGTGGCGCGCATGGCGCCGGTGAAAGCAAATCCGTTCAGTTGATCGTTATCGTCAAGGCCATCAAGGGTGACATTCGTCTGGTCACTGCGAGCACCGTTCACGGAACCACCACGGCTGTCGTCTCCCTGATCGACCTTGTTGCCGATGTAGACAACGCCGGGTTGCAGACTAAGAATCGAAACGGGATCGCGGCCTTCGGAGGGCAGGTCTGTCAACTGGCGGGCATCGAAGTTGTTGCCAAGCGTCGCATCCTGCGTGTTCACCATGGGAGCTTCGCCACTGACGTCGACAATTTCAGATCCTCCTTGCACTTGTAACGTCAAATTGAGTGTTGCCGGACTGCTGACCTGTAGCACAACATTTTCGTGCTTGACGACCGCAAAGCCGGAGGCATTCACAGTTACCGTGTAGGTGGCTGGCGGCACCTCGAGGAATTGATATATGCCCTGATCATCGCTTTTAACGGTTCGTGAAAATCCTGTCGCGGCGTTGTTTATTGTGACGCTGGCGCCGGTGAGAACGGCGCCCCGTGCATCGGAAATTGTCCCGCGTAAAGAAGTTGTCGCCGACTGACCAAGGGCTAGAGTCGTGATGGTCACAACCGTCAAAAGCGCGAAAAGAAAATGCAGTGAGCGAGAACGCATAGGAAACTCCCTTCGCCGCAATGGGGCGTGAATCCTTTTTTACGTTTTACCCAGGTTTTTGATGAGCGAGACCCTGGGAACCCCTGATGGGCCGCTATTGTGCTCCCGAGACAGGGAAACATTCAAGTCGAATATGCGATGTGAAACGTTTGAATAGTCATTCACGGCTGTGGAAACAACCGGCTGCCAGCAATATGACCGCGGGATAGCACTCCAGAGTGTAGCGAGGCTCCGGATTTTCGAGTGTTCCCAAGAAAAGCGATCGCACGACTAGAAACAAAATGAATAAACCAATCCCAAAAAATTCGTGCGAGCGCACCACCCCGGCAATACATAACAAAACATATACAACGTTGATCAGGCCGAAGCCCAGGCTAAGAGCCAGAAAGCGGCGGTCATCGTTAAACTCCCACCAGCGCGGATCGGCAGCCGTCAGTTCGGTTCGCGGGCGCAGCCACATATCAGCGATGCGCAATGTGGGTAGCCACAGGTAATAGCGGAGTGGCGCGTTATGAATCCGTTCTGCCGCAAGAGCGGCGAATCGAGAATCGAGTTCCGGGCTGATGTCGTGATCGCGGTTGTAGTCGGCAAAAATCTCAGCCGTTTGTTGCTTTTGTTCGGGAGAATCGAAGGCGCGGCGCGGTAGCCTCCCGAGATCGATTTGTTCGCCGGGAACATTCCAATAGATCTCTTCGACAGAAACATATTCGACGATCCAGGTCTTCACCCAGCGATTGAAGCCGGGCATGGGCGGCTCGTCCGAATCGTTTGCGTAGCGTGGCGCCAGTGGTTGAAATCGATGTAGCGTATGCAGATTGCGGATCGTCCATGGAATGAGAGGAGCGAAAGCGCCAATCGCAAGCAAAACGCCCGCGAGAAAGAGCGCTCTCGATGGCAAAATGCCCTCTTCCTTCCGCCGCAAGCTTAAGAGCCATTTCCAGAGGAGGTAACCGCCGATGACAGCAAGGACCAGTCCGCCGTCAGGCCGAAGGAGGATAGCCCCGCCGATGGCGAGACCGCATCCGAGCCAGCGCGCCACACCGCGAGGTGCACTGCCGATTCCAAGTCCGGCTAGCGCTAAATCGAACGCCAACGCTGTAAAGAAAATCTCCAATGTCTCAGTAAGAGCTGCTGCAGCATAGTTCGCAAGAAAAGGACAAACAGTGGCCAATAAGAATGCGGCCTGCGCGGCGCGGTGTGAGAACAATCGGCGGGCCATATCTGCAATAAGAAAGCAGGTCGCAACGTCGAACACAACCTGGATGAGCAGGACAGCCCGGAAATTGTCAGTGCCAAAGATGGCGAATATTGCCGCGAGGAATGCCGGGTAACCCGGCAAGCGGGATAGCGTCGGCATGATGACGCCAGAATTCGTGATCCCATAGATGCCGTGCTGAAGCCAGTTTTTGGCGATATCGGCATAGAGGCGCGAGTCGTCGACTATGGCGGGATAGCGGAACACGAAAAAGAGGCGCAGGGCGAACGCGGCGAGACTCACTGATAAGAAATAACGCGGTCTAGTCCGAATCAGTTCGCGCACTATTTTTTTCGTCCGCTGCGAATGATACCGCGTCAGCAATCCCCGCGGTCGAGAAGTGCATCTTAAAGTAGTGAGCGCCGCCGCTTCCCCTGACTTCCGAGCAATTGACCCCGTGCCCTTCGCAGCTTACGATTGAACATCATCCTGAATGGCTGAGCCAGTTTTTTACGATCCGAGGCGAGCGCGCTGGAAGCGCTTGCGGCGCCTTTTCGACGTCACGGCCGTATTGGTCTCGGCGCTGATCATTTTCTTCGTTTACACGGCCCTTCGCGATGAACCTCTGCCCGAACTGTTGTTTTTTCCGCAAAAACGGGCTTTCAAAGCGCTCAAGGAAAGCGAAAAGCAGAAAGCGCGCGACCGTTCGAAGAAAGCGGCCGCACATTCGCACCGGAAATCGAAGCTTGCTGCCTCGCAGGTCACTCTTAACCAGCAGGAAGGCATCCGCGCGGCCTTTTATGTGCCATGGGATGCTGCCAGCTTTTCGTCTCTACGCTCCTTCGCTCGACAGATCGACCTTCTTTATCCAGACTGGCTGCACGTCCTCACCCCTGACGGCCATATCCAGGCCGTGGACGACCAAACCAACAAGTATTTCGACGTAATTGAGGGCGCTACCGTGCGCTCGGTAGATGACAGGGTAATGCCCTTTCTGAAGAATGAAGACCCAGGAATGGAAGTTTTTCCGATGGTCAATAATTCGGACGGGACCAATTGGGTAGACGTCTCCGATTTCCTGAACAATGCCA
>Ga0335081_10000699_pt1 | contig 55184 bp, 56 predicted proteins | sample Lox_Sample_35_FD_206713 | JGI IMG/M metagenome (GOLD analysis project Ga0335081, IMG submission 206713) | Soil microbial communities from Loxahatchee National Wildlife Refuge, Florida, United States - Lox_Sample_3.5 | ecosystem: Environmental > Terrestrial > Soil > Wetlands | place: USA...
GAACAGGAAAGCGGAGCCGGGAAACTCCAGCTCCGCTTTATCGCTTGCGTCTTGCCCTTGCCTTACTTTGGTTCACTCATCCGCCACCCTTCTTCTCGCATTTATGAGATTCGGGGTGCGTCATGTTGCCCACTCCACTAAGCCCAAGAATCGCCGCCGCCAAAGTGGGATTTTGATTCCTAGGTGTACATCCTAAATTTGTCTCGATTTACATTTTCCGAGCCGGGCTCGGAAGTATCGGTCTTGTCGAACTGGTCCGCCTTAGCGTCGAGTTCACCAGAAGTTGCCGGACTCAGGGGCGGGTCGGCGGGTGCCTCTGCATCGGATGGATGGACTGAACCGTCGGCCATCATGGGATCGACGATCCCGCCGCGTACGCCGACCATGAATGTTTTTTGCACTGCCGGGAGCAGCCGTCCGATCAGGACACTGACAATCAAACCGATCAAAATGGCGAACAGCGTAGCCCAAAAACCAAAAACGTGCCCGTAGAGGGGATTGGACCGGGTGCCGCAGGGTCGGAATTGCTCTGGCCCGTACTGCCGGTTGGATTCCCGTTATTGGGAATGAAACCCGCGCTCGTGCGCATCAGCGCCAACTGTCCCGCGCTCGGTGTAGGGGTCACCGCAGGTGTATCTGTGGGCTGAGGCGCGGACGTAGTCATGATTGTCGCGGAGACATTCGTTCGTGAGGGTTTGGGGCACGGAATTGGCTTTTTGGTTTTAGGGTCGATGCAGGTTTTGGCTGAGACGGAGTTTATTGAGATACCGGCCATGGCAAGCGCAAGCAGGACTGCTGATAACGATACGAGAAAAAGCACGTGGATTTTCATGTTGCCTCCTTTGACAATGCAACAATAAGACGCTATTTCCAACAGTATAGTGAAATTACACCAAATTCCAAGTGGGATATTAGGGGCATAAAAATACCCCTCTCAAACTAGAGAGGGGTATCCGCATACAATCTTCTACCTTAGAACAATCCTATCACCTTGCCGGTCTTCAAATCCAGATCAACATCATAGAACACTGGACGAGTTGGAAGTCCGGGCATGGTGCTCATCTTTCCAAGCAGTGGATAGATGAATCCCGCGCCGACAGATGCACGCACCTCACGCACGCTGAGACGGAAGTTGGTCGGTGCGCCCTTGACCGCGGCCTCGGCAGTGAAGGACAAGTGAGTCTTCGCCATGCAGATCGGAAGTTTATCGAAGCCGAGACGCGTGTAACGCGCAATTTGTTCTTCCGCTTCGGGGCTGTAATCCACGCCATCCGCGCGATAGATCTCTTTGGCGATCGTTTCGATCTTTTCCTTGATGGTTCTATCAAGCGCGTACAAGAACTGGAATTTGCTGGGTTTCTCCGTGGCTTTGATGACTGCCTCAGCCAGTTGGATCGCGCCTTTGCCGCCATCTGCCCAGTGTGTTGAAACGACCGCGTCCATCGCGCCGAATTCCAATGCGGACTTGCGGATCAATTCCACTTCGGCGGCCGTATCGGTTACGAATGAGTTAACTGCCACCACAACGTTCACGCCATATTTCATTGCATTTTGAATATGACGCTCAAGGTTCGGCAAGCCCTTGCGAAGCAGATCAAGATTCTCATCGGTGTATTCAGCGGCTAATGGTTTGCCAGCAACCACTTTCGGTCCGCCGCCATGCATCTTCAAGGCGCGCACGGTCGCAACCAACACGACCACTTGCGGGATCAAACCTGAATAACGGCATTTGATGTCGAAGAATTTTTCCATGCCAATGTCCGCGCCGAAGCCGGATTCAGTGACCACATAATCGGCGAGTTTGAGGGCAATCTTGTCGGCGAGGATCGAGCTATTTCCGTGTGCGATATTGGCAAACGGTCCCGCGTGAACGAATGCGGGAGTACCTTCGAGGGTTTGCATCAAGTTCGGTTTGATCGCGTCTTTCATCAACACGGTCACAGCGCCTGCGACACCGAGGTCCTCGGCTGTGACGGCTTGGCCGCGTTTGTTGGTTGCGACGACCATCTTGCCAAAGCGGTCGCGCATATCTTCGATGCCAGTTGTCAGCGCAAGGATCGCCATGATTTCGCTCGCGACCGTGATGTCATAACCGGAGCGATGTTCAAAGCCTTTTTCTTCGGGGCCCAATCCAACTTCGATCTCGCGCAACATGCGGTCGTTGGTGTCAATGACGCGTTTCCAGGTGATGGTTGCCGGATCAATATCCAGCCGCGCGAAGCGGGTGCGTTCTTCGGGCGTTAGATCGGCGGGATTAGTTTTATCGATTCCAAGTTTCTTCAAACGCCGAAGCATCGTGGGGGAGAATCTGCGATTGCCTTTTTTATCAGGCGGGCAGAGCGCATCGAAGAGTTTTGTATCATCCTGCATGGACTCATGCATCACGCGCGCATCCAGCGCGGCAGCGACCAAGTTGTGAGCGGCGGTGATGGCGTGAATATCGCCGGTCAAGTGCAAATTGAAATCTTCCATTGGAACGATCTGGCTGTATCCGCCGCCTGCCGCGCCGCCTTTGATTCCAAACGTCGGTCCTTGTGATGGCTGGCGAATACAAGTCATAACTTTCTTGCCGAGATGTGAACCGAGCGCCTGGCACAAACCGACTGTAGTGGTGGATTTGCCTTCACCAAGCGGTGTGGGCGTGATGGCGGTCACATCAACATATTTGCCGTTGGGACGCTTTGCAAGACGATCCAAAATCTCCAGCTTGACTTTGGCTTTGTATGGACCAAAAAGTTCAAGTTCGTTTGAGCGAATACCAAGCTCTTCCGCTATTTGCGTGATCGGCTTCAATTTGGCTTCCTGTGCGATCTCGATGTCCGAAGGAACGGGTCGGCGTAATTTAAGTTTCGTCGGTACAAACGCAGCCTTGCGCACCACCTCCTTTTTTGTGACGGCTTTCTTGACGGTGGCTTTCTTGACAGACTTTTTTGCTTTTGCTTTCGTTGGCATATTTGCTCCTTTGTGAATTTCTGCCTTATTATCGAAAATTTCCTTGATTTTGGCAATAGTAGTCCGTCATGGATTTTGGATTACTAATCGCCCTCAATTAGTGTTCCGAGCACCTCACCGGTCAGCACCCTTCTGACGTTGCCCAGCTCTTCGCCGGAAAAAATTTGTACATTCAAATCTGGAACTCGCTCCACAAGCGACAGCATCTCTTCGACCTTGGATTTCATTCCGCCAGTGACGTCCACACCGTGCGAGGCTCCCACCTTGTTCGCCAGTTCTTTATAGGACGATGGCGTCACTTTCTCAACCCGTTGCCGGCGTGCCGGAAAATCTGCCCAGACCGCGGCTTCAAGCCCAGCCAGCAAGATGCGTTTCGGCTGGAGGTGACGCGCCAGATAGAACATCAGCGCTTCGGTGGAGAGCACGGCTCCGCCCCTGAGGGAGTCGAAGGCCACGTCACCGTAGATGACGGGCACGATGCCCATCTGCAGCGCCGACTCAAGCGGTGATAATTCCCAATGTTCGATCACACCATTCTTCGAAACAATGGAAGCCGATGGCTGGATTGACATGGCAGCAAGGCCCGCCTCGTGCAGGACTTCGAGAACGTACCGATTGAGTTGTGAAGCGCGGTACCAGACCTCGGCGAACCCACGCCTTTCCTTCTCTGCCCATTTTTCCTGAAATTGAGGAGAGAGCAGATGGGGGGCATGTTCTTTCACGGCATAATGTCCGAAGGAGCCGGAACCGTGTCCCAGAACGAGATGAACGTTCAGGGTCGAAGATAGTGCCGAATGAATCTCTTTTGCGAGAGCAGTCAGTTTTTCGGGTCGAACGGTATAGGGCTGAGTCTTGTCGGTGATGAGAGAGCCGCCGAGTTTGAGAAAGACCAGTTCAGCCATGGTTCTGTTTTACCACAAAATCCTAACTTCAAACCGGTAACCTCCAACAGGAAGTATAATGCCGCGTATGGATATTCAGTCCGGCTTCATCGCGATCGCGGCGATCCTGGTGGTCATGGCGTTGATCAGCATCTGGAGTGGAATTCACGATATCCAGAGTGCGCGTCGGATGACGTTCTTCCGGTTGCGCCGTCAACGCATCGCGGGCGGATGGCGATTGCTCGCCTTGGCTGTGATCCTGGTCCTCCTTGCCCTTGCTTTGCCTGTGTTTGGTGAACCAATTGCCTACCAATATTTCCCGCCTTCGCCGACCATTACCCTGACTCCTTCTATCACGCTGATACCCACCGTTACGCTCACGCCGAGCATCACCTCGACGCCCTCGATTACGGTCACGCCGGCACAGACTGCGACGTTCACGCCGACAACCACACCGGCCTTGCCGGTGAGCTTTTTGGCCATGTTCCAAAGTTCAGTCACTCCGGACCCCAAGGCAGTCTTTTCTCCTTTGGTATTCTGCGATCAAATCAACAACTATACGTGTGTAAATCCAGAAACCGTTTTCCAGAACCCTTTCAACAGCATTTATGCGACTTATACGTATGCCAACATGTTGCCTGGTGTCCAGTGGACGGCGCTTTGGTTCAGAGATGGCCAACTAGTGTGCTTTGAAACCCACCCGTTTCATGGCGGGACCGGCGGTTATGACGATGCGTCTTGTGATAACAATCAAGTGATCGGAGGATGGCAGCCTGGCAACTATGAAATCGAGTTGTTTGTGGGCGAGGAATGGAAAGTGGTGGGCCGTTTTATCGTGCGAGGGAATCCGCTGCCGTCTGCGACTGCCACGGTCACTACGACCCCAACAAGGACTCCTCGTCCGACGGGAACACCCTGATCATGCCGGAAAAATCATTTCAGGATTATTACCCGGATTCCCTGGCGCATTGCTATGGATGCGGCCGTCTTAACGAATACGGGCATCAAATCAAAAGCTATTGGGATGGCGACGAATCGGTCTGTCATTTCCTGCCGAAGCCATATCACATTGCCATTCCCGGTTATGTCTATGGCGGATTGCTGGCCTCGCTGATTGATTGCCATGGCACGGGCACGGCCTCGGCCGCCGCGTACCGCGCGGAGAACCGCGCCATGGATACCGAACCCGCCTTTCGTTTCCTGACCGCCTCCCTGCACGTGGATTATCTCAAGCCCACACCGTTGGGCATCGAGTTGGAACTCCGCGCGAAGGTAAACGAAATCAAGGGGCGAAAAGTGATTATCCAGGAATGGATCCGTGCCAACGGCGTGACCACCGCGCGAGGGGAGGTGGTCGCCGTCCAAGTTCCAGATCAATTAGTCCAGGAATTGTTGGAGGCTCAAAAATGAAGCCGGCGTCAGGCTTATTTACCAGCTGATTGTTTGCTGAAATGGCCTTTCATGGGCGTGAAGTAAAAGTCCTGCCAACCTTGTTTGTACGCCTCCGCTTGGCCCTCGGGAATATTCGAGTGAATGATCGTGATTTTGGTGCCGCCTTTAACGGGTTCAAGCATAATCTCCACTCGCGAATCGGAGCTGCCTTTTGGAAATTCCGTCGTGCGCCAGGCTTGAATGATACGAGAATAAGGTTTCGCTTCCAAGGTCTCTCCCGAAATATATCCATCCCAGGCGGTGAATTCTCCTTTAGCTTTCGAATCCACCTCCGCCGGGCTTCCCGTCATCTCACCATGTCCCTTGGTGGAAAGCCAGGCTTTGTAAATTTGCTCGGGTGTCGCAGGGATAACCTCAGTAATGGTAAATTTGTTTTCCATTCTTAAATCGTCCTTTGCTGCTGACGGCTAGCCATGGCTTTGGCAATTTGTGCGGCGAGTCGCGCATTGTTGAGCAACAGAGCCAGGTTGGCTCGCAGGGATCGTCCATCGGTCAATTCGCTGATTCGTTGAAGCAGGTACGGAGTCAGCGCCTGGCCATGTATCTTTTGCTCGCTCGCCTCGTTCGACGCCCGCTGAAGGATCGGTTCCAACTCCGACTTTGGAACGGCGTCCGTTACCGGGATCGGATTCGTTACCAAGACGGCGCTGTGCAGTCCTAGTGACCAATGGATCGGCGCAAATTCTGCGATCTCTTGCGGTGAATCCAATCGCACACTGACGTTCAAATTGCCATCGCGCGAATAGAATTCCGGGAATTTATCCGTTTGATAACCGATCACCGGTACGCCCATGGTCTCCAGATATTCAAGCGTCGCGGGCAAATCGAGGATTGCTTTTGCCCCGGCGCAGACCACGATCATTGGAATTTCGGCCAGGGCGCGCAAATCCGTCGAGATGTCGAACACATTCTCTTTATGGACTCCGCCAATGCCGCCGGTTGCAAAGACTTTAATGCCCGCCTGATGCGCGGCCAGCATGGTGCCTGCGACCGTCGTCCCGCCGCTGGCTCTTTTAACGATGGCGGTCGCAAAGTCACGGTGACTCACTTTCAGCGCAGATCTGGCTTCAGCGAGCCGCACCAGTTCCTCGTCGGTAATGCCGATGCGAATCTTTCCATCGATCAGTCCAATGGTAGCGGGCGTCGCGCCTTCGCCTCGAATCGCAGCCTCCATGTCCCGCGCCAGTTGAATGTTCTGCGGATGCGGGAGTCCGTGGGTTATGACGGTTGACTCGAGCGCGACTATGGGCAGACCGTTTTGAAAAGCGCGTGCCATTTCTGCTGACTGCGAGATCAAGGACTTGGAGAACATAGGAATTTTATCGACCATAACGCTCCAGCCGTTTGATGATGCGTACAATGGCCTCTTCGCGCGTTAACGTCTGATAACGTCTTTGCTCGTTGGCGATCATGGCTTCGACCACTTTGTAGTTTCCATCCAGCTTGGTCAGCAAGGCTCGATATTGTTGTTCTTCAGATTTTGAGGAAGGTGCTGGAGGCGCGTATTCTGGAACATTGGAGGCGGTTTTGCGTTTGACTTTGCTCAAACTTCCCCCGCCGACCATGTGCTGGCCGCCGGGAATGTTAAGAAGCTTTTCGATTCTCAGAATCGCTTTTTCGAGTTGATCCACATCGTCGTTTTGTACGTGGCTGGCGTAGTAGGATTCCAGGACATTGCCCATTTGTTCCCAAAAATTCTGCAGGAGCGCTTCGATGCATTTTTCTTTTTCTATCAGATTGGCCCGGCATTCCTTGTACGAATCCAGGGGGACATTTTTTATCAATCGCAGTTTCTCGGTGAGGTAAGCATCTTCCATGGCTTGTTCCAACGCTTCATTGCTGGAACGCATGGCGTTGTCGAGGTTGAGCCGCCACGCTTCCAGGTGGCGCACATCGATTACGTCGTTGGTTGCCTTCCAGGTGCCGACACCGATCCAATGCAGGTCCATGCCGCGCTCGTTGGCGCGTCGGGAGAAGCCGTCCGCGTATTTCATGAAGCGGTCGGTTAGCTCAGTTCGCGGATGAAAACTCGGCTTGGTAAAATCCTCCGGCTGCGTGTCCGGCGGTTGATTGGAGTATTGCAAAGTCTGCGCCAGGATTTTATCTTCGCGGTATTCCAGGGCTTCGATCTCCGGCGTGCTGATGCTGGCGAGAAATTCAGACAGCTTGTTCTGGCTCATAAAGGAACTGATTTCACCGCTGACCATCCCGCGCATCATGTTGCTCCATGCGGCCGGTTCTCCGGAGGGGTGCTCGCCTTGCAAGACTTGAACGGATTGCTGGTAAATCAGGTCCTGAACACTTTGCGGGTCGTATAGGAACGGTTTCTCCTTTTCCGGTCGCTGCGAACCGGGGCCGTCATTGCGACGAATGCTGAATACGACGCGTACGTCTTTGGCGCTGACCGGGATTCCATCCAGGCTGCGGTTTTCGACCGAGATGGCGTCCGAGGCAGTGTATCCAAAATATTGATCGCGCAGGTTGATGATGGGCTCTCGCAGACGTTCAAACCCATCCAGCGTTTTCGACTTTGCGTCTGCCGGCCCGATGACATGCGGCGTACCATCGGGCTTTTCAAAGAGGACCGCCGTGTCGAACTCAAGCTCGACGCGGCCCGGCCCGCCGATTTGAACGATGGGCGAATCTTTATCCGCCTCGGCGACTTTTCCATCGCGGATATGGAGCACCTCGCGGGCGCCTTCCAGCGATATTTGATTGATGAACTTCCAGGCAACAGCAGGATCCTTTAATTCAAAGATGTCGGTAATATAATTGCCTGCCATCTCAATGGCAATGTACGTGGGGATCAACAGAATGAAGAGCAGGCGGAAAAAGGCCAGGAATGCAAAGATGCTCAGTGACGCCAGGCCAGCCGAGGCGGAAGCCTGTTTCCCCAGGAACAAATCCGAAAGGCTGTACAGCAGGATCTCAACGATGAATCCCATGACAATAAAAGCCATTCGAAGGACAAGCACCCTTTTTGAACGATACTCCGGTGCACGGATGGATAAATCAAAGAACTTGTCTACCTGGTAATCCAGCCAGGTATTGAACAGTTCTTTGAAACGCTTTACTTCCAAACTCCACGCCGAGGGAGCCTTTTCGGTCTCGCCGCCCTTTTTGCTCATATCTCTTTTGACTCCAGCCACTTGGCAATCTCATCCATATCTTGGAGCTCGGTCTTAACCCGCGCCAGCAGACGGTCATCCTGTCTAATCTCGGCCTGGATCTGCTGTAATAACATTTTGACCGCTGCGGGAACATCGCGCGGGTTGTTCACTGCGTTGCTTAAGATCAGAGCGTGCTCTTTGCGTGCTTTTTGACATCCATTTTCGCTATAGACGAGTTTCAGCCGCTCCACACGGCTATGATCCGCCCTGGCATTCTCGAGCCAGTTCGTGTTCCATTGCTTAACGAGCTGATTCTCAACATCCTCGTTGAAGCGCAGGTTGTTTACGCTTACGCTATGGACTTTGATCCCGCGCTCGCTCAGTGTTTTGAATTCCTGGCTAAGACCAAAGCCCTCCAGTTGCTGGCCACTCTCATCCAGTACGGGAACGGTGGCTTGGGTCATGCGCGCTCTGATCATTTGATTGATGATTTGCAGCGCAGAGAGGGGCTTGGATTCAACGGTTTTCTTTCTGTTGTCGTGCGTTGCCACGGATTTGATGTCCGGCGCCTCTTCCTGGACGAGCTCCTTTAGCCGCGTTTCGAATGAGTTATTAAATCTTCTAAGCAACCGGGATAAGAAGCCGACCCTCAACGGGATGGGATGCAAGGGCACATAATCTTCATCTGCCGGCGGTTCCGGTTGTGGAACCTCCGCGGGCGGCATAATGCTTGCTGAAAATAATTCATTGAGTGTGAACTTGCTCAGATACTCCCGCCATAGATCAGCCGCGATCAAAGCCGGCAGTTGATTCCACGCCACGTGCCTGGGTTCATCCTTGCCGAAGCTGGCGTTGATTCCTTCCCCGTGGGCCGCCTTCTCCACTGCTTTTTGATCAAAACCAAATCTCGAACCTTTTTCCTTTCCTTTGGCGGGTGCCGCGTCGATCTTGAAGGTCACGCTGATATTTGGCACAACTTCGATGCCATCCCGCGTGATGGCCCTGACCGCCGCTTGCCGATCGCGAACTCTCTTGTATTCCTCTTCGGAGGCATAATCCTTGGCCGGCTTGAAAGGATCATCATGCTTCTCCGGCCCGAGATTCTGGCTTTGCGTATGCAGACTGATCACGCTGGCAATTTTTTCGTCTGCATCGGTAAAATGCACTCCCGGTCCGAGGAAATTCTTAAGGGCGGTGTCGGTGCGCGTGATTACGGCACTGGCGGTATCCAGCCACAGGACGCCGGGACCTTTCTTCTCGCTTTCCCCCTTGCTCTCCACCAAACGGCCATTTTTCACAAAGATCGCCGGGCCGTGTCCGCCCATGGCGTGAAGCCATAATCGTTCAATACCTTTCAGACGCTCAGCACGCTTATGGAGGGGCAGCACAAACTGAGCATAGAAGGCGACCGCTATTTGAATCAGGAAAAAGAGCAGGACGAGGTCGAATACAATCCCGGGAACGATTAGGATGCCGCCTTGGTACACATATTCATACCCATAAATGCCCAGCAGCAGAATTCCCAGGACTAAGCTCTTGAACCAGGGCTTTTGGTAAACAGGCTTTTCCTCATCCATATATCTTGATTTTATAACGAAAATATGAATTCGGGGAAATCTCTTTACAGGTACAATTGCTGCGTGTGGCGCATTGAATTCCACTGTCATACGGTTTTCTCGAAAGATTCGTTGATGCCTCCCCAAAAGCTTGTGGATGTCTGCCGCCGCAAGGGGATTGACCGCGTCATTGTGACGGATCACAACACGATTGCTGGCGCGCGGGCGGCGCAGGCCCTGGATTCGGAACGGATCATTGTGGGCGAAGAGATCATGACCACGCGGGGGGAACTCCTGGCTGCGTTCGTGGCGCGGGAAGTTCCGGCGGGGTTATCGCCGCAGGAAGCGATCCGGCGGCTGCGAGATCAAAATGCCTTCATCAGCGTTTCACATCCGTTCGATGAGATGCGTTCCGGTGGGTGGAAGGAAAGTGATTTGTTGGAAATCCTCGCTTCGGTGGATGCGATCGAGGTATTCAATTCCCGCTGCATGAAGCGGTCGTTCAATCAGCGCGCGATGGAATTCGCGGAAAAGCATGGCGTCGCGGGAACTGTCGGCTCGGACGCTCACGCCGCGTTCGAATTGGGCAGGTCGCTGGTTTTGCTGGAGCCCTTCCAGGGTGCGGACGGCATGCGGAAAATCATCCGTGATGCGAAGCATCAGGTGCGCTGGTCACCTGCGTGGGTGCATCTCACCTCGCGTTATGCGACGCTTCGCAAAAAACTTAATTTCTGACTTGACACTCCACATTGGACATGATAATCTTGGCGCTACGTCCCATGATCGGGGCAAATTTTTCAGCAGGAGTAAAGTAAGATGTCAGAACGTTATACAGGCACCGTCAAGTGGTTCAATGCCACCAAGGGTTATGGCTTCATCGGCCGCGAAGGTGGAGAGGATGTGTTCGTCCACTACACCGCATTGCAGATGGAAGGTTATCGGAAGCTCGAGCCTGAGCAGAAAGTGGAGTTTTCCATTGAGGAAGGGCCAAAGGGTTTGCAGGCCGCCAATGTGGTCTTGATTTCGCAATAAACTTTCAACTCGATGAACGAACAGTGGCGCTGAAAAGCGCCACTGTTTTTATTTTCAGCCCAGCACCCTTCCTGGCCGTCCTCCATCTTCCTTGCAAACCCGGAAAGGTGTTCGAAGGACGATCAGGGGCGGGCTCACTTTCCCAGTCTCTTTTTGAATGCCGCCGTCAAGGCGGGGACAATCGCGAACAAATCTCCGATCACGCCATAGCGCGCCACTTTGAATATCGGCGCCTCGGCATCTTTATTGACAGCCACTACCATCTTCGCCGATCGAATGCCAACGATATGCTGGATTGCCCCAGAGATGCCGCAGGCGATATAAAGATCAGGTGCGACGACTTTCCCTGTTTGACCGACCTGGTGCGCGTACGGAATGTATCCGCCGTCGACAGCCGCGCGTGAGGCCCCAACCGCGCCGCCGAGCACCGTTGCCAATTCACCAATCAACTTGAAACCCTGCTGGGCGCGCCAAATCTCGGCCTGCTTATCATCCATGCCGGCCGGCGCAGTCAATGACGGATTATTTGAAACGCCGCGTCCGCCAGAGACAATAATACTGGCATCTGTCACACTGACAGCCTGCTCAGCGACTTCATAACCTTCGACCGTTACCGGCGAATCGGTTTTCGCCTCGACTTTGGTGGCAGTTCCGCTTTTCGATTTATCTTGCGCGGGGCGCGGAAAGGCGCGGGCCCGCAAGGTAGCGATGACGGGTTTGGCGGAGCAAACAACTGTTTCGTTGAGTTTGCCTTCATAGATCGGACGCGTCGCAACCAACGTATCGCCGTTCCGTGATAATCCGGTTAGATCGACCAGCACGCCAGAATTCAAATCGATCGCCGTCATGGCAGCAAGTTCACGGGTGCGCGAAGTGGTGGGGAACAGAATCAAGTCCGGCATCCGGGATGAGGCGAGCGTCGATAGCGTGGAGGCAAATGCCTCCACGCGGTAATCCATCAAAGCGGGGTCCTCTGCGATCAAGACCTCATCCGCGCCGAATTCAAATGCGGCCTTCGTCAATGCCTCAAGCCCGGAGCCGACGATCACGGCGCTGGCGCTTCCAAAGCTCTTGGCAACGCCTAGGGTTTCCCAGGATGCCTGCTGGACTTCTCCTTTGAAGTGGTCAATATAAACAAAAGTTTTCATAGCACTTTCTCCGCCAAGATTTTGTCCGCCAATGTCTGGGCGATTTGTTCTGGGCCGTCGCCTTGGATGATTTCGCAAACGACTTCGTGACTCGGCGGGGTGATGAGTTCGCCGCGTGTCACGAAGGTCGCGGGTGCCGTGATGCCGAGATCGCTCAACGACCAAACCGGGATGCTCGCTTTGGATGCTTTGCGGATTCCCATGAACGAAGGATAGCGCGGTTCGCCGATGCTCTGGACGATGCTCAACACCGCTGGCATTTTCGCGCTGACGATCTGGCGCCCTTCTTCGATGACGCGCGAAACCCGTACGCCTCCATCTTTGATTTCCATATGTCCAACTAATCCGAGCAGGGGCCATCCGAGGATGCGCGCGGTCTGCGCCGCGGCAAGACCTGAGCCATCGTCCAGTGTTTGACGACCAAACGTGACGATGTCCGCGCCGCCGATCTTGTTGATGGCGGCGGCCAGCACGCGCGCCGCGCCTTGTGTATCGAGCGCGTGGAGCGCCGCGTCCGAGACGAGGATGGCTTCATCCGCGCCCATGGCAAGCGCATGTTTGAGCGCTTCCTTGGCGGACTCGGGTCCGATGCACAAGGCAGTGACGGTTCCGCTGTTGGCTTCCTTGAGTTGAAGCGCGCCTTCGACGGCGTACTCATCAAAGGGGTTGATGACCAGTGGGGATTCCCCCCACGACACTTGCCCATTCTCGGCTTTGACTTTTGCTTCCGAGTCCGGGACTTGTTTGATGCAGGCTATGATTTTCAATGCTTACTCCTTGTTAATAGATTTCCTTTTAGACTTGGGTATGCACTTTCAAATTTTTCACGAACAAGTCTGGTTATTTTTGTTTTTTCTTCATCGAAGTTGGCTCTACTCATAAACGCAAATATTTCGTCAAAGTTATCTAGAAATAATAATCTTAATCTTTGGAGTTGTTCATTTTTGTCTTCCGAGATGCTTCGGATATGGAAGTCAAAATCCCTTGTCTTAATATAAGGAACAAGTACGTCTACGTCTGTTAAATTTGAACTTTTCAATTCTTGAAGTCCCCAACGAGGCCCGATTTGAAGAAATATGGCTCCTCTATCTTGGACAAACCGTATAAAATACTTTTCAGAGCGAAGGATGACAATCCAATTTCCAAAGGCCTTGCGGTCGTAAAACTTGTATGTGGTCTCAAATCCTCGGTCATATAGAAAGTCGAAATACTTTCGTATTTGTTTAACAACATCATTAATTTTCCGGTCTTTATCAAAGATGCAAAAGATCATATTGCTTTACTCTTTGCCTGCCGCATAATCTCGCTGATTTGTTCAAGATGATCGGAGGCGTGTTTCAATCCTGAAGCGAATCTCGAAACAGGTGTGTGGGGCAGTGCACCAGCAACGGGAACGTAAGTATTGTCCATGTGCGGCGGATTGGGCCACATATCCAACGCGGCGAGACACATACTTCGTGATTCATTTAATCGTGCGCGGCAAAAGGCAATCGTCTTCACTTCTCGAAATGGAACTTCCCAGCGCGAGCGCCCGTGGAATTCTACGCCGCGCGCCAATTCCTGTGATAACGATGCGGCTTCTTCCATTGTTGCTGTCAGATGCACGATGACATGACCGAGACCCCACGCCAATTCACCTTCGCCTTCTTTGGCGAATGGATCCTTTGCATTTGGGTCAACAGGCTGAAAGATGACATCCGCGTCAGTGGCTTTTGAAATTCGATGCTCAATGTCGTGATACATCTCGTTGAGTTCCCAGCGCAGATCTTCTTTGGTCAAAGCTTTGACCAAATCTTGTAATGTTACTTTCTTATCTCGAACCGATTGGTAATCCAACATTTGTTTTCCTTGTTCCTTGATCACTGCAAAGAGCACCAAGGCACACGAAGCAAAGAACTCTTAACCATTGTGTCGCTTTGTGACCTTTGTGTTTAAAAAATTACTCTTGCCATTCCTTTTCATCATACGCAGGCAATTCGCATCGCAACGGTTTGTCCCTTCGTTCGCCCAACGCGTAACCGGCTTGGATCAATGTCTGGATCTCCGAACTGCCTTCGTAGATCATTGCGCCTTTGGAGTTTCGCAGATAACGCTCGACATCATACTCATCGCTAAATCCATATGCGCCATGAATTTGGATCGCTTCGTTGGCGGCGCTGAAAGAAGCTTCGGTTGCAAACTTCTTCGCGTAGGATGTCTGCAATGTGCTCCGCTTGCCCAGGTTCAACATCCAGCCTGCCTGCAGATAAAGCAGGCGGGCCACCTCATAGTCCTGTGACATCTTGGCAATCTTTTCTTGGATGAGTTGATGCTCTGCAATCGGCTTGCCAAACGCCGCGCGCGTCCTGGCGTATTTTACGCTGGCGCCCAAACAGGCGCGGATGATACCCGTCGCGCCGGAAGCGACCGTATACCGTCCATGATCGAACGCCGACATCGTGATCTTGAATCCCTCGCCTTCTTCGCCGATTCGATTCGCCGCCGGAACTTTCACATCCTGAAAGTTGATCCAACCAGTCGCCCCGGCACGCACTCCCAGCTTGCCGTGAATGTCGCCGCGTGTGATTCCTTTGGATGAAAGATCTACAATAAAGGACGAGAGACCTTCTGAAGACTTGGAGGCAGAGGGATTCGTTCTAACGGTGATCAGAGCGAGGTCTGCTTTGGAGGCCAGCGAAATCCACATCTTCTCGCCGCTCAGGATGTAAGAATCGCCGTCGCGTTTTGCGGACGTTCTCATCGCGGCCACATCCGACCCCATGCCGGGCTCCGTGAAGACGCCGCATCCTACCTTTTCGCCTTTGGCGAGTGGAATCAAAAACTTTTGCTTTTGATCCTGAGTGCCCCATTGAAAGACGGTCATCGCACATAATCCGACGTGAACGGACATGACCACGCGCAGGGATGTATCCACGGCTTCGAGTTCCTCACAAGCGAGGCCGAGCGCAAGGTAGTCCATTCCTTGGCCGCCGTAACGAACGGGGAAGGGCAAACCAAGAAGGCCGAGTTCGCCCATGCGCTTCAATACCCAGGGGATCGGCTCCTGCTTTCGGTCAAACTCTTTGATGACCGGTGCGACTTCCTTTTCGGCGAAGTCGCGAACGGTTTTTCTTGTCATTTCATGTTCTGGGGAAAGGGAAAAATCCACGGTGAGGCTCCGGTGCCGTTTTCTACGATTATACTCGCTTGGATGATTTCATAATAAAAATAAAAACCCGACGCTTCTTGGTTTGCGTCGGGTTAGGGAAATTGGGTATGGTCCATCAGGCTTTCCTCTCGATACCCATGTTGTCCAGCTCGTCTGGGCTGATATTGTCCAGGAGAAAGTCCGCGCCAGCCAAAGCGAGCAAGAACAGGAAACAAACGGAGCCGATAATTATGAACATAGGCAACTCCTTTCTTACTTAATATAACGACTCTCGGCCAAAAAAGATACACTCCCTAACAGTACTGCAATGGGAACAGCATACAGTCTTGAAAGGGGGCCATCACGAGAAATGCGTCCGGCTTGTTCTTGATGCTGTCCTTGATTCTACAATTTCGAGATTGCAATTGGATGAAAAAGCTGTGGAAAGGTGGTGCGCAAGTTGTGAATTCTGGTCCGGTTGACAAAAGGCTTTTTTCGGATAAAATTCAAACCGCAAGCCAGCCGAAGTGGCGGAATTGGCAGACGCGCTAGGTTCAGGGCTTAGTGGCCGCAAGGCCGTGAGGGTTCAAGTCCCTCCTTCGGCATTTTGTATCGAGTTGGTCGTTATCCGCTAGGAAAGGCGGGTTCTCTTAATCATTCATGGCCACGGCCCACCAGTCCCGGGTTCTCAGAATAATAGAGATCGTCCTGTTTGTTGGTCTGCTCGCGGGGTTTTTTGTTTACGTTCCATTCCAGAGAGTTTTCGAGGCGGTCAGAGGGACCATCCCCTCTTATTTTTGGATTTCCATTTTACTGGCTTTGCCGTCAACCTATTTGGATTCCATCCAGTTATTGATCCTCGTCCGCCGTCAGGGGATTCGGACGCCCCTGGTTAAGTTGTTCGAGATCAATTGTGTAATCCGGTTCTATTCATTCTTCTCTCCTGTTTCCACAATTGGAAGCGTGATGCGCTGGTATAAACTGTCCGGGGAAGGAAAGTCGACGGAGGCGCTCACTGCGCTGGCGGTTAATCGTTTGTTCGATACGTTCATCGCGGTGGCATTCGGAGTATTTTGGCTCGTGGGTGATTTGAAACATTCCCTGATTCGTCCTGCCGCGTTCATCGTTTTGCTTTTGATCATTTTCGTTGCATGGTTGATCGCTACGCGTTTTTCGCCGCCTGTGCTAGGCTCGCTCAAAACGGTCAGCGATTCACGCTTTCCGATGTTGAAGAAAGCTGCGAATTATTTGGACAAGCTTTCTGCCACGTTGAAGGTCTATTCTCGATTTTCACCATTGGAATTATTGGTGCTGGTAACTGTAGGACTTAGCGGCGAGCTGTTGAATCTGTTAGCGTATTATCTGCTCATACAATCTCTTAAGATCCCAGTTCCATTTACAGAGCTTGGCTGGATGCGCTCTGTATTCTTTCTGGCGTCTCTCATTCCATTCACCTTGGCGGGCGGCTTGGGTTTGCGGGAAGTCAGTGTGGTTGTGCTAATGTCCGCATTTGGAATACAGGCGGATCTCGCCGGCGCCTTCGCGTTCTTGCTTTATGTTCGTTCGGTCATTGTAAGCCTGAGTGGCGGCGTGCTCGAATTGATTTCTTTCCTTCCGGCGAAACGATTAACCTGATGCGAATTTGTTTGATCTGTGTCGAGATTTTTGCATGGGGAAAGTATGGAGGTTATGGCCGTTCGACGCGCATGATCGGAAGAGAACTTGCTCGCCGTGGCATCGAAGTAACCGCGGTTGTGCCGCGTCGGGCGCGGCAAAGAGCGGTGGAAATGCTTGACGGTATTCGTGTCCTCGGATTCGATCCTGGCCGACCGTTCTCGGCCGTTGAACTGTTCCGTCAAGCCGACGCGGATATTTATCACTCGCAAGAGCCATCCTTTGGAACGTATCTGGCCCAGCTTGCGATGCCGAAACGAAAGCACCTGATCACCTTTCGCGATACGCATAATTTAAGCGATTGGTGGATTGAATTCATGTATCCATCGCGCAGCAAATCACAGGTATTTTCTAATTTTCTCTATGAGGACAACTTTTTGGTTCACCAGGCGGTCCGCGAGGCCGATCGATGGCTGGCGACCGCGAAAATGTTGATTCCCAAGGCGCGTAAGAAATATCGCTTGTCCGCCGATCCGCTTTTTATGCCGTCACCAGTCCCGTTGGCGGAATCCATCCAAAAGTCGGAGCGACCGGTGGTTTGTTTCGTCGCGCGGTTGGATCGCCGCAAGCGCCCGCAAATTTTTCTGGAACTGGCGGATCAGTTTCCCGAGGTTCAATTCGAAGTCGCTGGAATGGGCCAGGATCAGTTGCTGGATCAGAATCTGCGAAACAAATATGGCCACACGCCCAATCTGAAATTTCACGGCTTTGTAGATCAATTCAACGGCAATGCCCTTACGGATTTGCTGTCAAGAAGTTGGATCTTGATCAACACGTCGGCGCGCGAAAGCCTGCCGACTACGTTCATCGAAGCCGCAGGTCATGGATGTGCGATCTTAAGTGAGGCTGACCCAGACGGATTCGCCTCGAATTTCGGATATCATGTTAAAGATGGCAACTACTCGAGCGGATTACAGACCTTATTGAGCGCCGGACAATGGAACAAACAGGGCCGGTTGGGCTATGATTATGTTCGATCCACGTACACGGTAGAACGGGCGATGCAGTTGCACACTACGATGTATGAAGAGGTGATGGCCGGCTGAGGCTCTTGGACGAAGGAGGTGAGCTCTTTGAAAAAAATACGTATCTTGGCTTATGACGATTCCAATAATGGAAGTTGCCTGATAAGCTGGGCAGTCAGTCAGCTGCTTGCCCATTCCTTTTCAGACTATGATGTGAAGCTGCTGGATTATGCGCCGTTCAATCGCCGGTTATCGGAACTGCTGAGAACTTTGAAACCTCATAGGGGCAATCCATTCTTCAATTGGAACCGCAATGCGGTTCTATCGCGATGGATCAAGACGACGCTTTCGATGGAGTCGCATGTTTCACTTTCAATCAATAAGTATCTGGGCGATCAGAAGTTTGACGTGGTCGTTGTCTGCAAGCCGTCGTGGGATATTACGGATCACTGGGCCTTGAGAGGCTTTCCCACTCCGTTCTGGCTTCCACAAGACTTGCCCTCCAAAAAAGTTGCGTTTGGCGTTTCAGCTCATCGGTCAATCCCAGACCTGGTTCACAAACATCGCGCCGAGATTCGCGCCATGCTGGACACCTTTTCTTTGATAGGAGTTCGAGATGATTGGACGTATGAAATTGTTTCATCGTCCGGAACGCATGCACCCTTGTGGAAGGTACCCGATCCTGTTTTCATGTACGAATTTATTGATACGGGTATCGCTTCCCTTCTCGAGGAAGAAGGCGTTGATTTGAACCGGCCCATGATTGCCTTTGCGGGATATGGGAAGGACGGGGTGTTCAGAGAACTTGCAAGTCATTTTCGGAAAAACGGTTATCAGATTTTGGGGTTAAGCATGTTTAATCCGCACGTCGATTTGAATTTGGGTGATGTTCTCGATCCGTTCCAATGGGCAGATGTATATCGACATTTATCCTTTTGCGTCACGGATCGTTACCACGGCACGATCATGTCATTGTTGGCGGATGTGCCTTTTGTCAGCATGGAGCCCTATTATGCCGCCGATAGGCGTAATAGCAAGATTCATGATCTATTGAAAAATGTCGCTCGCCTAGATTGCTATGCGGATATTTATAACAAGAATTTCCGCGTCGCTGAGCTTATTGAGAAGATTGAATCGCTGCGGAAACATTGGAAGGAAAGCCATTCGGTTTCAGTTGATAATTTGATTCATGAAAAAAGATCGGAGCTAAAACACTTTATTGATGAAATGCAGACGGCAATCCACTGAGTGTCATTCCTGCTGATTTTGAAAGACTTCACGAAATAGCTGGCATCCATACCAAGCCAGAGTATTTCAAAGAAGTTATTCATGAAGATTCTTATCCTGATTCATGAATTTCCTCCAGTGGGCGGCGGCGGCGGAAAGATCGCCTTGGATATTGCGCGGGCTTTAGCGCGACGTGGGCATGCGGTGCATGTGATCACTCCTTATTTTAAAGGTCTGCCACTACATAGCATGCTGGACGATGTACGAATAACGCGCCTGCCCTCCTTCCGCAGGGAACTGTACATGGCAGATCTGCTTGCGATGTCCAGTTATTTGGTCATTGGATTCCTAGCGGGTTTGTGGCGAATCTGGCGCGATCGTCCTGATCTAATTCATGTTCATTTTGCTGTACCGGCCGGCGCTTTGGCATGGCTGCTCTCCAGGCTCACGGGCGTCCCTTATGTATTGACAACCCATCTGGGCGACGTCCCAGGCGGCGTACCGGAAAAGACGGATCGCTGGTTTCAATGGATTTATCCTCTTACTCCTCGCATTTGGCATGACGCTGCGCGCGTCACTGCTGTGAGTGAGTCGACACAGCAGCTTGCGTTAACCAATTATCTTGTGGACATTCAAGTAATCCCCAATGGGATAAATCTACGAGATATTCCCCGTCAAAATGTTTGGAGCCATCAGCCTCCTCGGATCGCTTTTGCGGGCCGGCTTGTCCCTCAAAAAAATCCGATTGGGATCATTCGAATTCTCTCTGGCCTAAAGGACCTGGAATGGACTTGCATCCTGATGGGGGCTGGTCCTCTCGAATACGAAGTCCGGGAGGAGATAGCGGCTCGGGGGCTTGGGCCCCGCATCTCGATGACCGGCTGGCTTGAGACCCCTGAGGTCATCAAAAGACTGGCGGAGAGTGATATTCTATTCATGCCATCGCGGTCCGAAGGTCTGCCGATGGTCGGCTTGCAATCCTTGGCGGTCGGGCTGGCATTAGTGGTCAGCCGCGTCGGAGGCCTGGCGAATCTTGTGGAAGAGGGGAGGAACGGGTTCTTGTGCGCGCCTGCTGATTATTACGGCTTCGCAGCCCGCCTCCGCAGACTGCTGTCGGAACCCGAGATGCTGCAAACGATGCGGCGAGCGAGCTTGAAAAAATCAAAGCAGTTTGATTTAGATAAAGTGGTGGACCAATACATTCAAGTTTTTGAACAGGCAATCCTGCCGGAGTAGTTTGTTAATGTTGGAGTATAATTAGTCCATCCGGAGCGTGAACTTCACCTAATCCAAGACACGAAGTCAAAGAACAGCCTTCGTGTCTTTTTGTGCCTGATTGCTAAGAACTATGGACATTGGAAGCATCCAGCAAGTCGATATTGACGCCCAGATGCGCTCGGCTTACCTCGATTACGCCATGAGCGTGATCGTGGCGCGCGCCCTGCCCGATGCCCGCGATGGCTTGAAGCCGGTCCACCGCCGCATTTTATACGCTATGCAGGATATGGGAATCCGTTCCAATTCCGGGTATAAGAAGTCGGCCCGTATTGTGGGCGAAGTACTCGGCAAATACCACCCACACGGCGACGCGGCGGTGTATGAAAGCATGGCGCGCATGGCCCAGGATTTTTCGATGCGCTATTTGCTGGTGGATGGTCAGGGCAACTTCGGCTCGATTGACGGCGATGCGCCCGCCGCCATGCGCTATACGGAAGCCCGCCTCCATCGACTGGCGGAGGAATTGCTGGCCGATATCGACAAAGATACCGTTGATTTCGGTCCGAATTTCGATGACTCGCTCGAAGAACCTCTGGTTTTGCCGGCTCGCATCCCCAATCTTTTGATGAATGGCGCGGCCGGCATCGCGGTGGGTATGGCGACCAACATCCCGCCGCATAATCTGCGTGAGCTGATCGACGCGATCGTCTACCTGATTGATAAATATGACGAGATGGATGACATCTCAGTCGAAGACTTGATGAAATATGTGCCCGGCCCGGACTTTCCTACGGGCGGTATCATCGTGGGACGCGAGGGGATCTTATCTGCTTATAGCACGGGACATGGTCGCATCGTGGTGCGCGGCACGGCGCATATCGAAGAAGCCAAAAGCGGGAAGCATGAGATCATCATCACGGAAATTCCGTACCAGATCAATAAGACCACGCTGATCGAACGCATCGCGGAATTGGTGCGCGAGGACAAGATTGATCAGATTGCCGACTTGCGCGACGAATCCGATCAGCGCGGCATGAGCATCGTGATCGAGCTCAAACGCGGCGCGCAGCCGAAGAAAGTCTTGAACCAGCTGTATAAGTTCACGGCGCTGCAGTCCACCTTCGGAGTGCAGATGCTGGCGCTGGTGGATGGCGAGCCGCGCACCCTGCCGCTTAAACGCGCTCTGCAGATTTTCGTCGAGCATCGTCAGACCGTGATCGTCAGGCGTTCCAATTTTGACCTTGCGAAGGCCAGAGCACGTCTGCACATCCTGGACGGTTACTTGATCGCATTGGCGAATCTCGATGCGGTGATCAAGACGATCAAGGAATCAAAAGACGCGGATGTTGCCAAAACCAATTTGATGAAGCGTTTCAAGCTGAGCGATCTTCAAGCGCAGGCTATTTTGGATATGCAACTTCGGCGTCTGGCCGCCCTCGAGCGGCAAAAGATCGAAGACGAACATAAGCAGGTTGCCGAGCAGATCGCCTACCTGGAGGATCTGCTTGCTCATCCGAAAAAAATCCAGACGTTGATTCAAACCGATTTGAAGGAAGTTGCCGAGAAATATGGCGATGACCGCCGCACGCGCATTGCTTCGGATGCAAAGGAAGAGCTTACCGAAGAGGACCTCGTTCAGGATGAAGCGGTTTTGATCAGCCTGACCGAACGCGGCTATGTCAAGCGCGTCGCCGCTTCGGCGTTTCGTTTGCAGGGGCGCGGCGGGCGCGGCGTGATGGGTCACACGACCAAAGAGGAAGATGAAGTCGTGATGCTGATCCCCGCTCGCAGCCTCGATTCGATGCTGTTCTTCTCCGATAAAGGCAAAGTCTACAGCGAAAAGGTCTATCAAATTCCCGATGCGGATCGTGCCGCCAAGGGGATACCGCTCGTCAATGTTTTGAGTCTCGACACCGATGAACGTGTCACCGCGGCCATTGCGGTTTCGGATTTTTCGGCACACGGATACTGCGTGCTCGCAACCGCGCGTGGCAAAGCCAAGCGCGTGAACATGGAGGAATTCGACTCTGTGCGTCCTTCCGGCTTGATCGCCATGAACCTGGAGGCTGGCGACATCCTCGGCTGGGCGCGTCCGACCTCCGGCAGCGACGAGGTGATCTTCGTTACAGAGCAGGGACGGGCCTTGCGTTTCGGCGAGGCGAAGATCCGCGCCATGGGCAGGCAGGCCGCTGGCGTGCAAGGTATTCGACTCGCGGAGGGCGATCTGGTCACCAGCATGGATGTGGTGGATAAGGATGGTTCGCTGTTGATCGTGACCAAAGGCGGCTTTGGCAAACAGACCCCGTTAAAGAATTATGCTCCAAAAGGACGTGCCACCCACGGAATTGCCACCATTGATCAGAAAGCCATGGCTGAGATCGGCAAGATTGCGTCCGCACGTGTTGTGCATGACGATGACGAGTTAACCATCATCACTGCCAATGGGATTGTGTTGCGTCTGAAAGTGAAAAATGTGAAGCAGGCCGGACGCGCCACCAAAGGCGTTCATCTGATCAAACCGCAGGAAGGCGATTACGTCGCCTCGGTCGCCCGCATCGCCTCGGAGGATTTGAAGCGTGCCGGTGCGCAACTCAACGGGGAAAGCGAAAAAGACGAGCAACTGCAAGTGACATAGAAATTCTGGTCAATTCAAATTCCCGCCAGATTCTGAATGAATATTCGCCCGACTTCATGGTGGTATCGCCGGTCGAACGCTTCCTGACCCCAATTGATTTCCGTTGATCCGGCCGAGGGTGTAATTCACCACATCGCTCCACGATGCGCCGAGCATTTCTTTCTTGCTCATGCGGTCGAATGCAACCATCTGCAACATCTGAACCGTGACTGGAAGGTCGTTGGATATCTTCGCGATGATTTTGTCGTGCAGCCGGAAGGCGCGCATCAGAACGACGAAGGTTCCCTCCGGGGTGCAACTGTCATTGAAGACCCGCTCACAGTCCACATCAATACGAAGCGTCGCAGCCCGATTTGTAATCTGATCGGAAATCAGCTGCGCATCGAGTACGGTGAATCTGGCTTCGATCGTTTGCTCCAGCGAATCCGCGCCGGTCATGGCGTCATTCAGGGTGTCCACGACTCCTAAAATATCGGGCACCGGAGTGGCTGAAGGGTTGGGCGCCAGACCGTCGCGGTGAGGCTCTGGATGGCTGCCTGTTGAATCTCCGGATCTGATACGTCCGGCGCACAGGCCATCAAGAAGATCAAAAGCAGGAATGGTAATAGGAGTCTGCGCATGGCCGCCTCCCGGTCGCCACCCTATTTTGCACCACTTGAGTGGAGTGTGTCAACGACGTTTACTATACTTTTCGGCTGCAAGGAGCCTGTGCATGGAAAAATCCAGACACATTCCCCGCATTGTATGTGTATTTCATAACCTCAGCAAGAAATCAACAGCTGGCCGTTTTGGTCGCGCCGACTTCTATCTACAGCCCAAATTTACCGGTTACCACCAGGAACATTGCTCCTATCAAACAAACCATCATCATCAGCATCAGTGAAATGATAAAACGCTGCTGGGGCGTCATGCCTAAGAACCGAGTCGAGGTATGGAATGTGGCAGGACTGGGTTCCTCCACAGATTGAAATTGAGCCTCCCCCTCGTAAAATGGGGTTGAGTTTGCCTGTTCACGCAAATTATCAAACATGGTCGTCTCTCTTTATTTAATTTTATCACAGCGCGGCACGTAAGTGAATCTCACCTATCTGTACTGTAAGGATTTTATCATTGACCATTAACCGCAGGCCTCCATTTGATTCCAAGCCGAGCAGTCTGCCTTTCAGCGGCGCTTGATTATCCTTGATCAGCTGGATTTCTGCGCCGCGAAATGCCAGCGATGATTCCCATGCCTTGACAAATTCATCGGATCCGAGGCGGGAACGCCAGTCCAGCGTTGAGAATAAAATATGATGCAGTAGCTGGGTGCGGTCAATCGTCCGGCCCAGTTCGGTTTCGAGGCTAGTCGCTGGAAACAATACTTGGTCAGGGGCCGGCACGGACGGAACCAGCACATTGATGCCCAGTCCTAAGACGAAAGCATCGGGTTTGTCGCTGGTCCAAGTCGACTCGACCAGAATCCCGGCTGTTTTTTTCCCATCGAGCAAGACATCGTTGGGCCATTTGATTTGAGCGTGTAGTCCAAGTCTTGAGATGGAGTCGGTCATGGCCAGCGCACCCAAGCCGGTAACACGCCCGGGATATTTTGTTTCTTCAGGGGTGGGGCGCAGGATCAAGCTGAAGGCGAGGGAGGCACGAGGGGATGTAATCCATTTCCGTCCGAGTCGGCCGCGCCCGCCGGTTTGTTCATCCGCGATGACGATGGAAAGATCGTTCGCGCCTTGCGATGCCCAGCTTAGCGCCTCGTCGTTTGTGGAACCGATGCTCTCGAAAAAACGGAAGCCGCCCAGCGGTAGGTCCCGAAGAGCGGCTTGAAGTTCGCGATTATTCATTATTGAGGAAGGAAATCCCAAGGGTCTTTATTGCCGCCCCCGTATCGCACTTCAAAGTGAAGGTGCGGACCCGTCGCATTGCCCGTTGCACCCGCCGCGCCGATTGGTTCACCTGCGCTGACTCCTTGGCAGACTTTGACACTAATGGCGCTAAGGTGGGCATACAATGTATCGTAACCGTTCCCATGGTCAATCTCAACAAAATTGCCATAGCCATAATTATCGGCGTCAAATGTGCCCATGTACGCGGCGATGACCACCACACCATTGCCCGCCGCGACAATTGTATCGCCTGTGTGGGCCAGAAGGTCTACCCCCAAGTGAGTTGGCATGTAATTGTTTCCACCAGGGGAAAGAACGTGCGACTCACCTGCAACTGGCCAAACTGAGACCGGGCCCGCCGGACCCGCTCCGCATTGCGTGGTGCCGATATTGGATGTGCCGGTGCCGGCTCCGGTACCTCCGCGTGAAATAGTTGGAATGAATTGCGTCCAATCGATCAATGGTCGATAACCGCCGGGAATCATGATCATAGTGCCCGGCGTGATCTGCGGATTGGTCAAATCCAGATCGTTGCCGGGCCAATTCAAGATGTCATCCGCCTTGGCTTTGAATTCGTCCGCAACCTTTTGGAGCGTATCGCCTTGTTTCCAAGTGTAAAGGATGCCGTCCACTGGAGGAATGGTCAAGGTCATTCCCGGCTTGAGGTTTTCAGGATTATCGTTGAGGCTGGCTTTGTTGCTGTATAAAATGGTTTCGGGCTTGATGTTATATTGCTTGGCAATGGCGAAGAGCGAATCGCCCATCACCACTTGATATTGGACCACGCTGGTACTCGTTTGGCCGGATAGGTTTGTCTTGAGTTCAAGATCACGCCCAATCGAAAGATTAGAGGTATTCGTGTTCGCGGTGGAGGTGGGCAACGCTGGGGATGGCTGGCTGCTGTTGCTGGGCGCGTCGGCCTGCTCAGGCTGCGAAGGGGAGGCGGCGGAGCCGATTTGAGTCCACCACAATCCAAATCCTGCCAGTGCCGCAACAATGAGCGCCGTCACGCCCCATGAGATTAAATTGAATTGATTGTTTCTTAGGAAGTCCGTGAAATTTCCAGGAGTTTTTTTCTTTTCCATGTTTTGAAGTTGCTATACTTCCTCGGTCAGGGTTTCGAGGAAGTGCTGGTTGTTCTTCGAGCGTTCGATGCGCTGCAGGATCGCTTCGGTCGCGACCGTTTGGTCCATGCCCGCGCCTCCGGGCGGAGGCGTGACCATTTGGGAGTACATGCGTCGCATCAACCAGACGCGCTGCATAATATCGGGACCGAGCAACAGATCTTCGCGGCGCGTGGAGGAACGTTCGATGTCCACGGCGGGGAAGATGCGGCGCTCCTGCAATTTGCGGGTTAACAGCAATTCCATATTGCCGGTGCCCTTGAACTCTTCATAGACCACATCATCCAGACGCGACCCCGTTTCCACGAGGCAGGTTGCGATGATGGTCAAGGATCCGCCTTCTTCGATGTTGCGCGCCGCGCCGAAGAATCGTTTCGGCGGATATAACGCGGATGGATCCATGCCGCCGGAAAGCGTGCGTCCTGACGGATTGACCACGAGGTTGTAAGCACGCGCCAGGCGTGTGATCGAGTCCATTAAGATTACCACATGGCGTCCGATCTCCACCATTCTCTTAGCTCGGTCTAAGGCGATTTCCGCGGTACGGACATGCGATGTGACTGGTTCATCGAACGTGGAGGCGACTACCTCTGCGTCCACGGAGCGGTCCATGTCTGTGACCTCTTCGGGCCGTTCACCGATCAGCGCTACCATCAAATGGACATCGGGATATTTGGTTGAAATGGAATTTGCAATTTGCTTGAGGATGGTTGTTTTTCCCGCTTTGGGTGGCGAGACGATCAGCCCGCGCTGGCCCCGGCCAATCGGCGTCACGAGGTTGATGAGGCGCGTAGCGAGCGTATCGTGATCGATTTCCAAATCGAAACGTTTGTCGGGAAAGATCGGGGTGAGATTCTCAAAGACGGGTCGGCGCGGCGCCTCTTCCGGATCGATGCCGTTGACCGTTTCCACCTTGAGCAATCCATAGTGTCTTTCTGATTCACGCGGAGGACGCACATGACCGATCACCAGATCCCCCGAACGCAGATCGTACCGGCGGAGCTGGGCTTGCGAAACATATACATCTTGGTCGGTGATGCGATAATTGGAGGCCCGCAAAAAGCCGATGCCTTCGCTCATGATCTCCAGAATTCCGCCGCGCAGTTCGATGCCTTCTTTCTGAGCCTCTGCCTGACGGATCTGGAGGATGAGCGATTCTTTTTTCAGCCGGTTGAAATTCGGCACGTTCACTTCTTTGGCAAACTTTCGCAGTTTATCCAGGGGTTCATTTTCAAGCTCAAGTATTTTCATGTGAATTCAACGCCTTTTGATTTGGAATGAAATGTGTGCAGAGCCAGCGCCCCCATGGGTGCGGGCTGATTCATGATAATTTGGTTTGGGTGAAATTTTCTTTCAAGGTGAATTATGGATCCGATGAGCCCAAGCGAACGGAAGTAGGGATCTTTAAAAATGGGTTGTCATGACGGGGGAAGGTTTAATGCATTATAGCACGCTCGTTCGAGAGACGCAAGCAATTTACTGAAAGTTTCCAGCTGGATTTCCGGCTCTGTCAACGGCGGAATTCGGGCGGTGTACGGTTTGGACAGCGTGCCGCGCTGGACGCCCTCAGCGGCTCGGCGGTCATTTGATCTTGTCTGGCGTTCTCAAAAAGATTAATTCTTCTCATGAAATCAACACATTCTTTATACCTGTGGTGAGATGGCACTTGATATACTGCGCGACCATGACCAATAAGGAGATTGAATGAAAAAAGTGGTTGCAATTACAGTTCTGAGTATTTTCGTGTTGGCGCTGACCGCGTGCGGAGCCGCAGCAAACCCACCCCAGCCCTCTTCAAGCAGTGGCTCGACCGCGTTGAACGGAAGTTCCTCGAATTTATCAACTTCAACACCGATGAGCGGTACGTCCGGCGGAGCATATGCCTCGAATGGAAGTTCTTCAAGTTCTGCGCCCATCAGCGGCACTCCGACCAGCGGTCTCTCTGCCTTACAGCTTGCAGCCGGGATGCTGAAGCTGGCGGGAACCTCCAACGCAGTCACCTCGCAGGAGGCGACACAGCTTCTACCACTCTGGCAATCATTACAGCAGATTGAAGGTGCCACGCTGCCCCAGGGCGGCCCGCGGCCGCAGGGAACACCCGGTGCGCCACAGCCTAATCCCACGATGATGGCCATGAGACAACAGGCCGCCGTGCAGATCGGAGTGATTGAGAACGCGATGCCGCCTGCACAGATTCAGGCGATCACCAGCATGAATTTAACCGGACAGGATATTTTTGCGGCTTTCCAGCAGGCCGGAATCACGATGGGAGGACCCGGTCGTATTGGTTCCAACGGAACCTTTACGCCTCCACAACGCACGCCACCCGTTTCCGGTACGCCCGGTGCGTTTCGAGGCGGCTTGGGACAAGGGGCGGGGCGTATGGGAATGGGTACCTTCCTACCGCCGACTGTGGTTACCGGGATTATTCAGTTTCTGCAAAAGACAGCCGGGTCTTGAACCAGGCGGATGGCTCATTCCGGTGCTGCATATGCCCCTGACGCGCCGGAAATTTTCAAGCGGGTTAAGCTTCCACCAGCATTCTGTTTTGCAGACTCCACAGGCGATGATAAAACCCATGGCGGTCTAGCAGCGATTGGTGAATTCCGCGCTCAACAATTTGACCGCGATTCAGCACGAGGATCTCATCCACGTTTTCAAGCCCAACCAGGCGATGCGTAATGAGCAGGGAAGTCTTTCGTTGCATCAGAGTAAACAGTGTTTTCAATACTTCTTTTTCGGTCAGCACATCCAGATTGGCGGTGGGTTCATCCATGATCAGGATCGGCGCGTCTTTGATGAGGGCGCGTGCAATCGCCAGCCGTTGGCGTTCGCCGCCGCTCAAGCGCAACCCCTGTTCACCGACCAAGGTATCGTAGCCTTTGGGCAGTCCCATGATAAAGCCATGAATTTGCGCAGCGCGTGCCGCTGATTCAACTTCCTCTCTTGTAACATGCCGGCGCGCCATGCGAAGGTTTTCATAGATGGTCGTATTGAAGAAATAGGCGTTTTGTGAGACGTAGGCGATTCTCGCCCGGACTTCATCAGGCGCGTACGCTTTGAGCGATTCTCCGCCAAGCGTTATCTCTCCCAATTCGTAGTCCCAGAATCGTAGCAACAAATTGGCAATCGTACTTTTCCCCGCGCCGCTTGGACCAACAATGGCGATGGATGTTTCAGGTTGAAGGTTGAAGGTGATGTGTTCTAGTGCGGGTTCGTTATTTCCAGGATAAGTGAAGGACAGATTCGATAATTCAATATTCGATATCTGATTGTCGAGTTTCGAATATCGAATATCTTCCTTTACTGCCGGTTCGGAATCTACGACTTCAAATAATCTTCTCGCCGCCTCACGCGAGCTGATCCACATTTGCGCGGCGAGAGGTAAAGGCGTGACCGCTTCAAACGATGAGAGTGTGATCAAAGCCAGAGCCGCCAGCATGGTGCCGGCCAGCTGTCCTGCAGTGACCCGTGGGATGGATACGAAGAGCACAACGCATAACGCAAAATTGCTCACAAAGACGGATATGCCGGAATGAATACCATTGATTCCTGCCAACCGCTTTTGTGAGTCGCCGTAAGATTTTCCAGTTGAAGTTATTTTTGATAAATGCGCTTGCGCCTGACCGAAGGCGAGGAGATCCGCCATGCCTTGAATGCCATCCACGACCTGGATATTCAAGCCCGCGCGTTGGGTGATGAGATTCAGGCCGGGGCGCTGACTCATCGTCTGCGCAAGCATGGGCAGGATCAAGCCGAGGAACAGGAAAAAGCTGATTAGCAGCGCCGCCAGCTGGGGGTCGAACGAAGCGAGAAAGATGGATACGCCGATCATCACCAGGACGGCAGTCAACGGCGGTGCGATCACGCGCACGTAAAAGTTTTCCAGCGTGCTCACATCGCTGATGATGCGCGCCAGCAAATCTCCGGCGCGAAATTCCATCAAGCGCGCGGGGGCAAGCGGCTCGAGTTTTTCATAGAACCAAACACGCAGGCGGCTCAGCAATCGGAACGTCACGTTGTGCGAAACGAGCCGTTCGAGATAACGGCCAACGGCACGTGCGATGCCGAAAAACCGCACGCCCACAATGGCAACGGAGATGACTGCAATCGAGGGACGGAGTGCCGCTTCGGAGATCAACCATGCCGATGTGCCCATCAGTGCCACGCTGGCTCCGATGGTAAGACTGCCCAGCAAGACCGAGAGCGCCACCCAGCCCCATGATCCATTTAGGAAAGCGGTCAGACGAGAGAAGATCGACGATTTTTGATCTGCGATTTTGGATTGCTGATCGATGTAGGAGGTATTGAGAATTGAAGATTGAGGCTGTTGGCTGTAGGAATTGACTTGCCGCGCTGAGCTTTCCATTTGAAACCCAGCGTTGGCTTTGACCATCTTGGCATACACGCCATTCTTAGAAATCAAATCATGATGTGTTCCGGTTTCAGCGATGCGACCCTGATCGAGCACCACGATTTGATCGGCATTGAAAATGGTGTTCAAGCGATGCGCAATCGTGATGACCGTCCGCCCTTGCATTAATCGGCGCGTGGACTCTTCCAGCGCGGATTCTGTCTCGGGATCCAGACTTGAAGTTGGCTCATCCAGAATCAAGATCGGCGCGTTTTTGAGAAAAGCGCGTGCCAGTGCCAGGCGTTGTGCCTGTCCGCTGGAGAGGCGCGCTCCGCCTTCGCCCACGATCGTCTCGTATTTTTCCGGGAGTGATTCGATAAAGTCGCCCAGGTACGCCGCGCACGCTGCCGAAGCAACCTCATCCTCGGTTGCGTCGGTTTTTCCCAGGCGAATATTGGCAGCGATCGTGTCGTGGAAGAGATGCGGTTTTTGCGGAACCCAAGCGATGGCGGAGCGCCAGGCCTCGGAGGAAATATTGCTTAACGGTTCATGATCGATATCAATGGTGCCCGTGGTCGGTTCCATGAAACGCAAGAGCAGGTTCGCCAGCGTGCTTTTTCCTGCGCCCGTTGGGCCGATGAGCGCGATGTGTTGGCCGCCGGCAATATTCAGGTTGATACTTTGCAGAGCAGGCTTATCTTCAGATGGGTAAGTAAAGGAGGCATTTTCAAAAGTGATGGATGATATTTCTGGGAATGACTGCTTAGGGCCCCCCGGCAACGGATTGCCGGCAATCGGAGTATCAAGAATTTGGAATATTCTTCCCGCCGCCGCTGTCCCCGCCATGCCGGCATGGAAGCGCAATCCCAACATGCGGAGCGGCAAATAGAATTCCGGGGCGAGGATCAGCAGAAAGAGCGCTTCCTGAAACTGCATCTGTCCATAAAGCAGGCGCAGGCCGACCTCGACCGCGATGATGGCCGTGCTGATGGTCGCGAGCAATTCCAATGCGAAGGCGGAAAGGAACGTGACTTGCAAAACCCTTAAGGTCGTGTCGCGGAACTGGTCACTGACTTCGGCGATATTCTGTGCCTGTGCTTTGGATTGGCCGAACAGTTTTAACGTGGTCAAGCCTTGCAAGCTGTCGAGAAAATGCGCGGAGAGTCGGCTCAGGGTTTCGTATTGGCGTTTGGTGACACCTTCTGCGCCGCGCCCGATCATGTACATGAAGAATGGGATCAACGGCGCCGTCAATAAAAGAACGGTGCCAGATAATGGATCGAGCGGAAATACGAGAATTAGAACCGTGATGGGAACGAGCGTACTGATGACAAGCTGCGGAAGATACTGGCTGAAATAGGCATCCAGCGCCTCGATTCCCTCGACCGCGGCTGTGGTCAACTCGCCGGTGCGCTGGCACCGGCTGAAGGCGGGTCCAAGCCTGAGGAGGTGGGCGAAGAGCCGTTCGCGTAAATTCGATTTTACGCGCACGGCGACAGCGTTCGCCGTAACCTCGTTGAGCCAGGACAATAACCCGCGCAGGGCGATAACGATAAATAATAATTGCATCCAATGCGACACCTGCAGCGGCGTTTGTTTTTGGAGAAAGACGTCATTGACAGTCACGCTGACCAGATAGGCCTGAGCGATCGCCAGCAGTCCGAGGAAAAGCCCGGAGAGAATCGTCAAGGTCAGAGCCACGCGTGCGTCGCGGGCGAGGAGGAGGAGTCTGCGATGCATGAGTTGTATTATAAAGGGAAGGGGACGGCCGAAGCGCCGTCCCCGCTTTGCGATGCGGATCGAGAATTAGTACACAAGCGATTTTTTCTTGGTTGCGATGCGCTTGCGGAACATATAATAGGTCCAGCCTTGATAGATGAGCACAATCGGTACGAAGATCGATGCCACAATGCTCATCACGCTCAGCGTATACGCAGAGGCTGAGGCGTTATAGATCGTAAGGCTGTAGCTCGGATCCGTGCTGGAGATCATCACGCGTGGGAAGAGGATCATGAAGAACGTGATCAGCGTGAAGACAATATTGACTGCGACCATGATGAAAGCCCAGCCTTCATGCCGACGGTTGATGAAATAACCGCTGACGAACAGGGCCGCCAACCCGGCGACGGGAATAATACCGGGGTTCAATCCGAGGTGGGCATAGATGTCGGTGAAAATGTACGTTGTGACCAATAGGATCAAGCTTAGTGCGATCGCCGCGAAATACAGTTTCTTTGCAAATTCATTTACACGCTCGCGCAGTTCGCCCTCCAGTTTCAGACCGAGGAAGTTCGCGCCGTGAAGCAGGAAGACCGACACTGTGGTTAGTCCGCCAATCAAACCGTAGGGATTGAGAAGCGTGAACAAGTTGCCGGTGAACATCATCTTGGCATTGATCGGCACGCCTTCTGCCAGATTGGCAAACGCGACGCCCAGTAGAAGCGCGGCGAGAAACGAGCCCACTGCGATCATCCAGTCAAACGTCGTGCGCCATTTCGGGTTGGCATCTTTTGAACGATATTCAAAGGCAATACCGCGGATGATGAGAGCCACTAATAGGAGGAACAGTGCAAGATAGAAGCCGCTGAACATGGTGGCATACCATTGAGGGAATGCCGCGAACGTCGCGCCGCCGGCAGTCAGCAGCCAGACTTCGTTCCCGTCCCAGGTTGCGCCAATGGCGTTGATGATGGCTCGTCGTTCCATATCTTTTTTGCCGAGGAACGGCAGGAGCATTCCTACGCCGAAGTCAAAGCCTTCGAGAAAGTAAAAACCCACCCATAGAATTGCGATCAGGATGAACCAAAGAACTTGAAGAAATTCGTGAGACATGGTGAACCTCCGTCGTCAATCCTGCGCGCCAATCACTGCAGGCGCGGCATCCACTGATTCTTGCATCGCCGCATCTGGGCCGAGGATGGCGTACTTCTTCATCAGATAGAAATCCGCAACGATCAGCGCTCCATACACGAGCAGGTAGCCGATCAATGAGATCAGCAAGTCAACCGTTGTCAGATTCGGCGAGACCGCATCCTGCACCTTGAGCAGACCCTGAACGATCCATGGCTGACGCCCCATCTCGGTGACAATCCATCCGGACGTAGTGGCGACGTACGGCAGGACAATGACCCACGGCACCCACTTCATCCATTTGGCTTTTGTGATGTCCTTGCGCATCGCAAACAGGAATAATATCGCTAGCAGCGCCATCAAGAATCCGACACCCACCATGAGGCGGAAGCCCCAGTATACGAAAACCATCAGCGGAATGTAATCGCCCGGTCCATATTTCTGCTGATATTGGGCTTGGATAGCATATACCCCCTGCACCGCGCAGCTGAAATTGTTGCAGGCAAGCAAGCTGGTGATGTCAGGTACTGTGAGCGCCCACACCTCTTTTTTGCCGCTCAAATCTCCAATGGTTAAGACAGAGAATGAGGCAGGTTGTTCCGTGTTCCACAGCGCCTCGATGGATGCCATCTTCATTGGCTGAGTCTCATAAACATATTTCCCTTGCGAGTCTCCGTCGATGATCACGAGCACCGCGGCAACCAACCCCACAATCGCGGCCATTTGGAAAGAGCGCTTGAACACCTCGAGGCTGCGCTTGCGGGCAATATGATAGGCGCTCACGCCCAGGATCAGGAAGCTGGCCATGGCCAAACCGGCCACCAGGGTATGCGCAAAGAATAACCAGCCTTTCGGATTGGTCGCCAACGCGAAGAAATCGTTCAGCATCGGGTGACCCGTTGTCGGGTCAATTACATAGCCGACCGGATGTTGCATCCAGCCATTGGCAAGCAGAATCCACAGCGCGGAGAGATTCGATCCGATCGCGACCAACCAGATCGCCGCCAGGTGAACTCTCTCCGGAACCTTTCCTTCACCGAAAATCCAAATGCCAAGGAAGGTCGATTCCATGAAGAAGGCCAGAAGCGCTTCAATGGCCAGCGGCGCTCCGAAGATGTCGCCCACAAAACGGCTGTACTCCGACCAATTCATGCCAAACTGGAATTCCTGAACGATGCCGGTCACCACGCCAATCGCAAAGTTGATCAGGAACAATTTGCCCCAAAACTTCGCCATCTTGTGGAACGTCTCATCCCTGGTCTGGTAATAACGGGTTTGCATAAATGCCACAAACCATCCCAGACCAAGCGTGAGTGGGACGAACAAAAAATGATAGACAGTCGTAAGGGCGAACTGCCATCGCGAAAGAATAAGTGGGTCCATACCATCTCCTTCTAATTTGGTTTTCGTACGCGCCTGGCGCGCACGAGGTCATTGGCTATAGCTAAGGATCGGCAGTGAAATAGTTTCGGCTTCTAAAGCATCTTGGCCAAGTTCATCAAAAGTAATGGCTTCCAATTCATGAATGATCATGGCTTGAAGTTTTCCCCAGCGGCGTCGTACGGGACATTTGGAATCGAATGGACATTGCGTCCGCCCCGAGATGCAGTCTGAAATGGTGATCGGTCCCTCGAAATATTCCACCAGTTCGCGCAGGTTGATTTGATCGGCGGGGCGGGCGAGCTCGAGGCCCCCGTCCCGGGAATGTCAGGATAAATCCGCCGCGCGACAATTCCGCCACGATGCGCGGCGAGAACGCGGGGGGAATTAACATTTCCTGTTGAATCTCAGTGGTGGAAATTCGTTTTCGTTCCGGATGCTTGGCCAGTGCCAGCACCACTCGAATCGCGTAATCTGTTTGCCGGTTGATGCGGATCATGGTCTCTCAGCTGCATGCCTTTTGAAGATTACCTTAACTGTAAAGGTTTGCAGGGCGGCGATAAAGTAGAAAATGTCACAATCAGAATATTACAAATCTCATCAGGGTTTCCGGGAAAGAAATGTTCCATTGAGGATGTATTATTTGGAATCGGGTCGGTTTTGCGGATACGAACTTTCCCCGGCTTGAGCCGCAAGATCTCTGGGGTGTCCCAAGTATTAAGGTTTGCAAACTTTGACAATCGCTTCATCCCATGTTAAACTCTGCACGCTTTCATCATCCTTGGCGTGGCGCTTAGCGCCACGCCTTTTCCTGTGCCATGCGAACTGTTTACTGGGAAGACAACTGTGTCAAGATGATCGATCAGCGCCGTTTGCCTAATGCGCTGGAGATGGTCGCGTATCGATCGCATGGAGAAGTTGCGCAAGCGATCAAGGACATGGTGGTGCGCGGTGCACCCGCCATCGGCGCGGCGGCTGGATTTGGGCTGGCGCTGGCCGCGCGCGAATCCGCCTCCACCTCGGCCCCTGAGCTGCTGATCAGCCTCCAGAGCGCGGCGGCCGTTTTGCGCTCCGCCCGACCGACTGCTGTGAATCTGGCCTGGGCCCTCGATCGAATCCTGAAAAGAGTTTCCGGCTTTGGCGGTACGGCCGAAGAGCTGCGCGGAATCGTTCTGGAGGAAGCGCAGCACATCGCGGATGAAGATGTGGAGATCAACAAGCGCATGGCGGCACATGGTGCGAATCTGATCAAGGATGGCGATACCATCATTCATCACTGCAACACGGGTGCGTTGGCGACGGTGGACTGGGGTACAGCCTTGGGCGTGATTCGCACGGCGCATGAGCAGGGTAAACACGTCCGAGTTTTGGTGGACGAAACTCGTCCGCGTCTGCAGGGTGCGCGCTTGACCGCCTGGGAATTGGGACAATATCATATTCCCTATGAAATCATCAGTGACAACATGTCCGGTTATTTCCTACGAACCGGCAAGGCGCAAAAGGTCTTCTTCGGTGCCGACCGCGTTGCCGCGAACGGCGATGTAGCCAATAAAATTGGTACGTATATGTTGGCGTTGGCGGCGCACGATAATGGCGTACCCGTTTACTCGGTGGTGCCGACCTCGACGGTCGATTTGTCGCTTGAAAGTGGCGACCTGATCCCCATTGAAGAGCGCAACGCAGAGGAAGTGCTTGGCATCGAGTTTCATGGTGAGCGCGTGACGCCCCAAGATGCAAAGGCCTTCAACCCGGCATTTGATATCACGCCGCATCGTTTGATTACGGCGATTGTCACGGAGAACGGCGTTGTTTATCCGCCGTTCGACAAAAATTTGAGAAAGGTGGTCATGGCACACGTCGTTAATGCCTAGGGTGTTTATGAATATTCTGATTAGTGGCTCTGTTGCCTATGATTATTTGATGACCTTCCCGGGTCTGTTCAAGGAACAGATTCTCCCTGAACGCTTAGCCTCCATTAGCTTGTCCTTCCTGGTCGATTCGATGTCGAAGCAACGCGGCGGCATTGCACCGAATATTGCGTACACGATGGCCCTGCTCGGTGAGAGGCCCCGCGTGATGGCGACTGTCGGCGATGACTTTTCGGATTATCGGGCGTGGCTCGACTCGAAGGGCGTGGATACCAGCCTGATGAAAGTTGTCCCCGGCGAATTCACCGCCTCTTTCTTTGCAACTACGGATCGCGCCTCCGCTCAAATTGCCTCGTTCTACCCCGGGGCCATGGGGCATGCAGCCATCCAGTCCTTGAAGGATTTGTCTGAGAAGCCTGATCTGGTGGTCGTCTCACCCAATTCGCCGGATGCGATGATGAAGTTTCCGGAGGAATGTCGTGAGCTTGGCATCAAATATCTCTATGATCCGAGCCAGCAGGTCCTGCGTCTCGAAGGAAGCGAATTGGCGCGCGACATGGAAGGCGCGTATTTCCTGTTCTGCAACGATTATGAATTTGGGTTGATCTCGAAGAAAACCGGCTGGAATCTAAAGCAAATCTTGAAGCATGTAAAGATCGTGGTGGTCACGCGCGGCAAGGACGGGGCGTCGCTTTACACAGACGGTCAGGAACATACCATTTCGACCGTGCCGGAGCGTGAGATCGTTGATCCGACCGGAGTCGGCGATGCGTTTCGTGGCGGCTTCCTGACCGGTTATGCCCACGGCTGGAATTGGGTGTTATGCGGTGAAGTGGGTTCCCTGGCGGCTGTTTATTGTCTGGAATGCCGGGGGCCGCAAAGTCACAGCTATACAAAAAAAGAATTTGTCGAGCGATTCAGACAGCAGTTCGACGATCAGAAAAAATTGGATGAGTTATTAAAATGACGAAGGAGACCCTATGAGCGATAATTATGATATCAAAGACATCAATCAAGCCGAAGGCGGACGCCGTCGTATTGACTGGGCGGAACGGGAAATGCCCGTCCTGCGTCAGATCCGCGAGAGGTTCGCCAAGGAGAAACCGCTGAAGGGCGTCCGTCTTTCAGCCTGTCTGCATGTGACCACGGAAACGGCCAATCTGGCACGGACACTGCATGATGGCGGCGCGGACCTGGTGCTGACCGCCTCAAATCCGCTATCCACTCAGGATGATGTTGCCGCGGCTCTGGTCAATATGTACGAGATTCCCACCTATGCCATCAAGGGCGAAGATAATGTGACGTACTACAAGCACATCGGCGCGGCGCTCGACCACAAGCCGCACATGACCATGGACGACGGGGCGGATCTCGTATCGACGATACACAAGGACCGCCGCGAGCTGCTGCCGGAGATTATCGGCGGCACGGAAGAAACGACCACCGGTGTCATCCGTCTGCGCGCCATGGCGGCCGACAAGATGCTCAACTTCCCGGTGATTGCGGTCAACGACGCGATGACCAAACATTTCTTCGACAACCGTTACGGCACGGGTCAATCCACCGTGGACGGCATTGTCCGCGCCACGAATGTTTTGCTGGCGGGCAAGCACTTTGTGGTAGCCGGCTACGGCTGGTGCGGACGCGGTCTGGCGTCACGCGTACGCGGCATGGGCGCGATTGTGATCGTCACGGAAGTGGATCCGCTGAAGGCACTCGAAGCGGTGATGGATGGTTTCGAGGTCATGCCGATGGAGGCAGCGGCAAAGGTCGGCGACATCTTTTGCACATTAACCGGCGATATTAACGTGGTGGACAAGCGCCACTTTGAGCTGATGAAGGATGGCGCCATCGTTGCCAACTCCGGTCACTTCAATGTGGAGATCAATATCCCGGCGCTGGAAAAGATGTCGCCCGGCAAGCCGAATCTGGTACGTCCATTTGTTGAACAATACACCACCAAAGATGGACGCAAGATCAATATCCTGGGCGAGGGACGCTTGATCAATCTTGCATCGGCCGAAGGGCATCCGGCCTCCGTGATGGACATGTCCTTTGCCAATCAGGCCCTGGCCGCGGAATACATGGTGAAGAATGCCAGCACGTTGGAAAAGAAAGTGTATTCCGTGCCGGCTGAAATTGACGCCGAGATCGCCCGCATCAAACTGGAGGCGATGGGTGTCCAGATCGATAAACTTACGGATGAGCAGTTGAAGTACCTCAGTTCCTGGCGAGAAGGAACATAATTCACCAGAATCAATAAGACCTCGAAACGGAATGGCTTCGAGGTCTTTGTTTTCTATCAAGGCCTTGTCTTATAATCAATTGTCCCATGAACAGGAAAAGGCTGTTATTTCTCATTGTTGGAATCATTTTGCTTGTGGCCCTGGTGCCGGTCGCTGGGAAGCGGATTGGAGCCTCTATCCGCTCCGGCGGTAACGTTGCGGCGGCGGCTGGTACGCCGGTCTCCACTCCCGTTGATTTTTTTTCGCAGGAATTTTCCTCCTCCACGGATATTGTGCCTGTTGGCGGACTCGCGGCCGGTGGATTGGGCGATGCCCTGCTCAAATCAAGTGTGTGGAATACGCTGCTGGACTACGAACGAAAGCAAAATTGTGTTGATGTGACCAGCAAAGCCATCCGTGTCGAGCAGATCAACGAAGCGGACTCATTTTGGGTGGAGGACTGGATGGTGGTCGCCTGCAGTAAAACAGAAATATTCAAGGTCAAATTCACACCCGATCAAGTAGGTGGGACGATCTATACCATTGCCCACTGAGAGTTTGCTAATGGCCACTGAGTTTGACTCTTCTCCCTATCCCTGCTATTATCCTTGGATATGAACGAACAAAAAACAACTCTTCGCCGGCGTTTCTGGCAGTGGGTGCAGGGCGTGGCGCGCTGGTTCAAGCCCGGCCTCGGCATCAAGCGCTGGATGCTCGTGATTTTAGCAGGCATCACGCTGTTGGGCGTGGGCCTCGGAATCCTCTTGCTGGATGTGTATCGCACCAATACGAATGACTCAGCCATCCTTACTTTTCTTTCTGTCGCCAGTTTGAGGTTTTTGCCCCGTCTGGTGCGCGTGCTGATCTTCGGCGGGGCAGGCATTGGCCTGCTGATTTATGGGATATGGGGGCTCAACCGATCCCTTCTGCGGCCGTTCCTGAAGCCGGGCCGTACGGTAATCGATCAGCTTTCGGATTTTCGCCGACTTGGCCGCGGCCCGCGCGTGGTGGCCATTGGCGGCGGGCATGGATTGTCCACTTTGTTGCGCGGGCTCAAGGCGCACACCCGCAACCTCACCGCGATTGTCACGGTGGCGGATGACGGCGGTTCCTCGGGCCGCCTGCGCGAAAGCTTCGGAATTCTTCCTCCCGGTGACATTCGCAACTGTCTGGCGGCTTTATCCAATGATGAGGCGCTGTTGACACAACTCTTTCAATATCGCTTTAGCGGCGCACCCGAACTAGAAGGGCATTCCTTTGGGAATCTGTTTATCACTGCCCTGACTGACATCACGGGCAGCTTTGAAGAGGCCATCGCTGAATCCGGACGCGCCCTCTCCGTGAGCGGGCGCGTCCTGCCCTCGACTTTGCACGACGTCCGTTTGGTGGCGGATGTGCGTCTGCCGCATGTGGTCAATGAAGTCAGGGTGGAGGGTGAGAGTAAGATCCCCGAGATGGCGGGGCGCGTTCGCCGGCTCTGGCTGGAGCCGAGCAATCCGCCTGCGTTTCCGCCAGCGTTACAAGCCGTCCTCAGTGCGGATCTGATCGTGATCGGCCCGGGCAGTCTTTATACGAGTCTGTTGCCGAATTTGCTGGTTCCTGATCTGCTGGCGGCGATTCATGCCAGCCGGGCGGTCAAAGTTTACGTTTGCAATATCGCCACGCAGGCTGGCGAGACGGATTTATATACCTGTTTTGACCACGCACGCACCTTGGAAGAGCTGGTGGGCGAAAACTTCTTCGATGTGGTGCTGTGCAACGAAAATTGTGAAGGCGATCCGGGGCCGGCTTCGCAATGGGTGCGTGCCGATGAAAGGTCCCGAGCCGATTCTCGACTGTATTGCGCCGATTTGATCGACGAGGATCATCCCTGGCGCCATGATTCCATCAAACTTTCGCAGACGCTGATGGATTTGTTTTATGAACGGACTGGGCCATTGAGCGACCGCCTGGGGTGACAAACAGCAGTAGCCAAAGCCGCTCATTTGCATTAGAATTCACAAACAAATAAAAAATCCGCCCGTGCCTGAAAACGGCATGGTGCTAAATCTATTTGGAGGTCAATATGACAGTTAAAGTTGGTATTAATGGCTTTGGGCGAATAGGTCGTCAGGTCCTGAAAGCGATCCGCGATTATTACCCCAAGGAACTTGAGGTGGTGGCATTCAATGACATTGGTGATACCAAGACCATGGCGCACCTGCTCAAGTATGATTCAACCTATGGCCGCTACAATGGTACTGTGGAAATTGTTGAGGATGGCTTGTTGGTTGATGGCAAGAAAGTCAAGGTCTTCAAAGAGACAGATCCGTCTGCGATTCCATGGAGCAGTTTAGGCGTCGAGGTTGTGATTGAGTCAACCGGTTTGTTCACCATCAAGGAAGACGGTGTCAACAAGAAGGGCAAGACGGTCAAGGGCGCAGTCAATCACATCACCAAAGGCGGGGCGAAGAAGGTCATCATTTCCGCGCCTGCTGAAGGTGAAGATTTGACGGTGGTGCTGGGCGTCAACGAAGACAAGTATGATCCGAAAGTTCATCACGTGATTTCGAACGCGTCCTGTACCACGAACTGCCTGGCGCCTGCCGCGAAGGTGGTTCACGATGCATTCAAGATCAAGCGCGCTTTCATGACCACGGTGCACTCCTACACGAATGACCAGAAAGTGCTTGACCTGCCGCATTCCGATCTACGCCGCGCGCGCGCGGCCGGATTGAATATCATTCCGACAACTACTGGCGCCGCCAAAGCGATTGCGCTGGTCATTCCCGATCTCAAGGGTAAGTTCGATGGTTATTCTTTGCGCGTCCCCACGCCGACAGTTTCCGTAGTTGATTTCACCGCTGAAATTGAAAAGGAAACAACGACCGAGGAATTGCGGCAAGCCTTCCGCGATGCCGCCAAGCAACCGCGATTCAAAGGTATCCTCGAGGCCGTGGATGAGCCTCTGGTCAGCATGGACTTCAAGGGCAGTTCTTATAGTTCCTCCATTGATCTGCCTTTCACTTCCGTCCTCGGTAAGGAGAAGAGCACCTTCATTAAAGTCGTGACTTGGTACGACAATGAATGGGGTTATTCCTGCCGTACGGCGGACCTTGCCGCGTTGATGGCGAAATCTCTCTAATTGAATGAAGGTCACGTTCCAAGCGTGACCTTCATTCTGTAGGTGAATCATGAACAAGAAAACCGTAAAAGATATCGATCTTAAAGGCAAACGCGTGTTGATGCGCGTGGACTTCAACGTTCCGATGCAGGACGGCAAGGTCACGGATGATAAGCGCATCAAAGCCTCTCTGCCGACGATTCAATATGTGCTCGATCAGGGCGCATCGTTGATTCTGATGAGTCACTTGGGGAGGCCGAAAGGCGGTCCAGACCCGGAATTCAGCTTGAAAGCCGCCTCCGAAGTGCTGGCCGGATTGTTGGGCAAACCCGTTAAGATGGCGCCGGATTGCGTTGGCCCCGAAGTCGAGCAGATGGCGAAGGCGCTCAAGCCCGGGGAAGTGCTGATGCTCGAAAACACACGCTTCCATGCCGGTGAGGAGAAAAATGATCTGGACCTCGCCAAGCAGATGGCCGCGCTGGGCGACGTGTACGTGAATGACGCCTTTGGCTCGGCACATCGCGCTCATTCCTCGACGGAGGGCGTGGCGCGTTTCCTGCCGGCCGTTTCCGGCTTTCTGATGGAGCAGGAATTGGAATATCTGGGTCGCGCCACATCGAATCCCGAACGACCTTATATTGCCATCCTCGGCGGCGCGAAGATCAGCGACAAAATCGCGGTGGTTGAGAATCTGCTCTCCAAATGCGACAAACTCATCATCGGGGGCGGAATGGCCAATACGTTCCTGGCCGCAAAGGACTATGCCATGCAGGACAGCCTGGTGGAAGCTGCTTCGATTGCCACGGCAAAATCCATCATGTCAAAAGCCGGCAACAAATTGCTGTTGCCTGTGGATGCCGTGATCGCCGATCAATTCGAAGCCGAGGCAAACAGCAAAGTGGTCGATGTGGACAAAGTCCCGCCTGGCTGGCGCATCATGGATATCGGGCCGAAATCCATCGAAGCATGCAAAGCCGCGTTGAAAGGCGCCAAGTTGATCGTTTGGAATGGTCCGATGGGAGTCTTTGAAATGCCGAAGTTTGCGGAAGGCACATTCGCCATTGCGAAGCTGCTGGCGGCTTCCGGTGCGACGACGGTGATCGGCGGCGGCGATTCTGCCAGCGCGGTCAAGAAAGCCGGCGTAGCAAAACAGATGACACACGTTTCGACGGGCGGTGGTGCCTCGCTGGAATTCCTGGAGGGCAAGGAATTGCCCGGCGTGGCCGCCTTGATGAACAGGTGATCTTTGCGTAATAGGAAAAGCAGGACAGTCACCCACCGGGTGGCTGTCTTATTTAATACTGCGTTATAATCGTTGCAATTCATTCCCGGAGCACTATATGTCTTTCAATGTCGGCGAGAACGTGGGTCCTTATCGGATCATCGAACAACTCGGTCAGGGCGGCATGGCGACCGTATACAAAGCCTATCATGCTGCCCTGGATCGCTATGTGGCGATCAAGGCGCTTCATCCGGCATTTGGTGAAGATCAAAGTTTTCTCGCGCGTTTCCAGCGTGAAGCGCGGCTGATTGCAAAGCTCGAGCATCCAAACATTGTGCCTGTGTATGATTACGCGGAACATGAGGGGCGTCCATATCTTGTCATGAAATTCATCGAGGGGGATACGCTCAAGGCGCGTTTAACCAAGGGGCCGCTGACTTCCGCAGAAATTGAGAAGGTTGTTGATACGGTCGGGTCGGCGCTGGCGTACGCCCACAAGCAGGGAATTCTGCATCGCGATATTAAACCGTCCAATGTGCTGGTCGCCAATGACGGTCAGTTGTACCTGGCGGACTTCGGTCTGGCGCGCATCGCCCAGTCCGGCGAATCGACTCTTTCGTCCGACATGATCATGGGCACGCCGCAGTATATTTCGCCTGAGCAAGCCATGGGGAAGAAAGACCTGGACGAAGGCACAGACATCTATTCATTCGGCGTAATGATCTACGAAATGGTGGTGGGGCAGGTCCCCTTCAATGCCGATACGCCCTTCTCGATCATTCACGATCATATTTATTCGCCGCTGCCACTGCCGCACTCGGTCAACCCCAAAGTGCCGGAGAGCGTGGAACGGGTTTTGCTTAGGGCGCTGGCGAAGGAACGCGCCGACCGTTACCCCGATGTAGATTCGCTGGTGACAGCCTTCAAAGAGGCATGGACTTCGGCAGGGGTTCCCATGCAGGGCACCGCCATCACACTGAGGCCGGCGCAGCTTAAAGCAACAACCTCAGCGGCGAAAACGGTGGCCGCAAAAGGTGCCTCCAAGAAACGCGCATCGCCGTGGCCGTTCATCGCCGGCATTGTGGTATTGATCCTTGCCTGCTTGTTTGTGTTGTTTGTCCTGCGCACTGATCGCCTGCTAAAGACTCGCGCCTCGGCCACGGCGACGGTACTGGCTCAGGCGCAGTCGCCGATCACGCCAATGGCAGTGACCGCCTCGCCGTTGCCCGACGCCACGACGGCCCCGTCCGTCTCGCCGGCTGCCGCCGCGACGCAAGTGCCTGCGGTCGCCACAGCTCAGGGCGCACTCACTCAAAACCCGGGCGATCCGAATGCCGCCCTCAACCTTTCCTTGGCGTACTGGGATGCCGGCCAAAATCGGCAGTCCCTGGTGGCGCTCTCCAATGCTGCAAGTTTGGCTGGCCAATCCAATACCCAGTTTTTCAGCGATGCCGGGGACCAGTTCAAACAACGCCAGGCTTGGTTGCCTGCGGCCGCCATGTACTTACGCGCGGTCAAATCGCTTGGCTTTGGCGGCAAGCCCACACAAGATATGGTGGATAATTATCACCAGGCTTTGTATCAGGCCGCCGCGCAGCCTGATATTCAATCCTATCTGCCGTTTACCTCGCTGAGCGATGTGGAGCAGCCGATGGCCATGGTGGCGGAGGCGCGCTATGATTTCTATAATGGAAATCCGTCGCAGGCGCAAATTCTCCTCAATCAGGTCAAGCAGATTCGGCCAGGGATGCCTGAAGCTTCTTTACTACAGGCGGAAATGGATGCCAAGAATGGCAAAACATTTGAAGCCAAGCAATTGCTCCAGATCCTGATCGGCGACCTGAACGCGGCGGATTGGGTGCGGGCTTACGCCCAAAATTACCTGAACGAAATTCCATAATGAGAAGGTTCCATCAAATGAGACATCCGTTTGTAGCTGGAAACTGGAAGATGAACAAGACCGTCGAGGAGGCGCATCAATTGGTCGCCGCGATGGCCCCAAAATTGAAGGAGATCGCCGGCGTGGAAAAAGTATTGTGCCCGCCGTTTGTTTCATTGCCCGCCATACTGGATTTGCTCAAAGGAAGTGACATTGGGCTTGGTGCGCAGAATATGTTCTGGGAGGAGAAGGGGGCTTTCACCGGCGAGGTCTCGCCCGCCATGGTCAAGGAGTTTTGCCGATATGTGATTTTGGGCCATTCGGAGCGTCGGACGTATTTCGGCGAAACGGATGAGACGGTCAATAAACGCCTGTGCGCCGCGCAGAAGTTCGATTTGACACCCATTGTGTGCGTCGGCGAGACTCTGCAACAATACGAATCGAATCAGACCAGCGAAGTGGTGGCGCGGCAAATCAAATTAGGTTTGGCTGATATCGATTCGGCCTTCGCGCCGCGCCTCGTCGTGGCGTATGAGCCGGTCTGGGCGATCGGGACAGGCAAGGCTTCGAGTGGACCGAATGCGAACGAGGTGGTCGCCAAAGTGATTCGCCCCGCGCTGACCAAATTGTTCGGTGATAAGACCGCGCAAGCGATTCGCGTTCTCTATGGCGGCTCCGTGACGGCCTCCAACGCGGCCGAATTCTTCGGTCAACCTGAGATCGACGGCGCGTTGGTCGGCGGCGCAAGCTTGAAGGTGGATGAGTTCGTCGCGATCACGAAAGCCATCAGTAAATAGGCGGATAAGATATTCAGTGAATTTAATCTTCTCATTCGATGGCTTGCTGTGGTTTATCTTAACGCTTCTGCCGCTGGTGTTTCTCCAGCGGCTTTTGCATCGTGAAATTCAGGCCGTGATTTTGATCCTGAGTCGCAGCCAACGATTCACCATCACCCTCTTTTCGATCATATTCTTGCCAGGCGTGTTGCTGCATGAGTTGAGTCACTATGGCATGGCTGTTCTGCTCGGTGTGGAAGCGGCGCGCTTCTCGTTGATCCCGCAGGTGCTGGAGGACGGGCGATTGCAACTGGGGTATGTGGAAACAGGCAAGTCCGATATGGTTCGCGATTCGCTGGTGGGGGCCGCACCGTTGATCGTTGGCGGGGGCGTGGTAGCGTTGATCGCCCTCATTCCATTGCATCTTCAGCCGATGTGGGACGTGCTGCGCCATGGACAGCTCGGGCTGTTTTGGTTCGGGCTGACGAGACTTTCCACGATCAAGGATTTTCCGTTTTGGTTTTACATTACGTTTGCGGTCAGCAGTACCATGCTGCCATCGCAATCGGATCGTCATGCCTGGCTGCCGCTGGGCGTGGCCATTGGGATTCTGATTGCGCTGGCGATCTTGGCCGGCATTGGTCCCTGGATGCTGACGTATCTGGCGCCGGCGTTGAACGCTTTTCTCAGCGCGACCGCGATCATCTTCGGGCTGAGCGCAACCGTTCACATCGTATTGCTCATTCCGGTTTTCTTAATTCATAAATCGTTGGCACGCCTCATCGGCGTAGATATTCAATGATCCCATCGCGTCTATGGGATACCCCAGGGACCGTTGAAAACGGTATCTGCCGCGACTTTTTGCAGAGCCTGCGCGGTTTCTGCTGACAAGCCGGCTTGATACGATACTCCTTGCGGGCTTTGCTGAAAGATGTCGGCGTAGAAAACACAGGCGGCCAAATAGGTGCCTGCCGCCGTGGGATGGCTGCCATCATCCTGCCAAAGATTGATCTGCGGATAAAGATTTCGAACCGACTGCCACGCCACGCCGACCGGCGCGACCGGCGAATTGAGCGCCTGGGCGGTGATTAAATATCCGTTGTTGATTTGGGCTTGCATGCTCTCGTAGGTTGGCATTCCGCTGGCGGGCAGCCCGTCGCGATGCGCCCAGGTAATGAAGAAAATCGGTTTCGCGTCGACTTGCCAGATGTCGCTGACCAGGACGCGCGCAGCCGGGTACATGATCTGCGTGCGAGAGGCTGAAACAGATGGGACCTCGCTTTGTTCCTGCAGAACCACGAAGTTCCATTTCTCCGAATCGATCTTCGCAATCGTATCGGACGACTTGACATGGTCGGCCAGCATCCAGCCGCCCTGCGCCGACATCCCGACTTCGGTCTTGTGACCTCCAGCTCGGGCGAGATTGGCAAACGTATTTGGCAGATCATTGACGTAGGTGTAGCTGTTGCCGATGAACAGCACGCGCGTGCAGGCTTCGTTGGGCTGCCAATTGGAACAATCCATGGCGGGCGCGCAGCCCAGTGCGCTGGTCAGCAAAAAAAACAGGATGAGGAGTTGTAGTTTGGTAAAGTTCTTCATGTCTTCTTCCAGCGTGTGATCAGCATCTTCACGCGGACGCGCAGGCGCGCATCCGCGTTCGCCACGGCCCACATCGAGCGGATATTTTTCCACGTGCTTTCATCAATCGTAAGATAGTCCGACCAGCTTTCATCCATGTATTCTTTCATCTCATTCGGCGAATCCCAATAGTAAAAGAAGGGAAAGAATTCTTCCCGCTCGCGCAGGAACCATCCGTGCGACTCGGCTTGTATCATCGCTTCGTTTGCGGACCGGTCATCTTCCAGCCCAATCTCCAAATCAGTCAGTCTTCCGGCTTCTCTGACTTCGCGGCTCGAGGCGACTTCGACCGGCCAGCGCTCCGCCAGCGGACGCAGGTCAATCAAGATTCCATCCGGCACGAGCAGGCGGTGAATTTCAGTCAGGGCATGGACCATGCCCTCATGCTGAATTCATCAGAATGACCAGGCCAGAATCGCAAGATCGAATCTCTCTTTGACAAACGGAATGTGGATCGAATCGGCCCGTACGAATGCGGCTGGCACATCCGCTGGGCGTTCGATCGTCGACAGGCGCAGGTCGTCGGCGTCGAGATCGATGCCTGCCACGAATCCCGCCGCCTTCCCGTATTGCCACGTCAGGCGTCCGTCGCCGCAGCCGATCTCCAGCACGCGCTTGCCGGCGAAACCCGCAAAGCGATGAAGCGTTTTTGTTTCTGTTCGTTCGGGGTCCTTGAGGAGCGTCACATTTCAGTCCAGTCTTTTAATCTATTTTTTGAAATTGGATCCGTTGAAAACTGCTTTATGCCATGGTCGAAAGCTTTTCTCGCACTTTCAGTGCCAAGGAATTCATCGCTTCTTGGCTCAGGCGTTCCTCTTCAGGAACCCCCAGATATTTGAAGATTTGAACGCTGCGATGATCTTCTGGCAGATCGGTCATGCGCGGAATTATGTGAAAGTGCACGTGCGGGTGCTCTGGAGATTCCGCGAACTGGAGCACATATGTTTTTACACAACCTGTAACTTCTTTCAGAGCGAGTGAGACGTCGTGAATCAGATGCCCTAATTCGACTGCCTCACAATCTGTCAATTTGTCCAGTGATTCAATGTGCCGCCGAGCTACCAATACAAGCCATCCAAGCAAAGCGGTGTCATAACAATGGGCTACATCCCAAAGCGGAGTGCGATAGATGGAATCCCAAAGCGGGGCAGCACCTTCATTTCGTCGAGCGACCAATTCGCATGTTTTGCAGATGATCATAATGAGTTCCTCCAGTATTCCCGATCGTTCGATGAAAGTACCTTCAACACCTTTGCGCCGCGCATCTTTCCCGGCTTCATTTCCGGCAAATCAAATACCTAAGCCCTTTTCAAGATCACCTGAATCTGTCCCAGCTGTTCCGGCGTCAATGGACCAAATTCCATTGCTCTGGCGTTCTCTTCGACTTGTTGGACGGTGCGAAAGCCGGGGATTGGGACCGTTTGGGATGAGCGGGCCCAAAGCCAGGCCAACGCACCTTGTGCCACCGTTCTGCCTTTGCTGGTGAGAATCGCGAGGATAGCATCGCGCCTGGACATCCACTCCGGGTTGGGTTTTCCGTCTTTGAAGTATTTCATCCAGTCCGGGCTTTTTGTGCCGCGCACATCATCAATGGAGACTTTCGTTGCTTCCGAGTATTTCCCAGTCAAAAGTCCCATGGCCAGCGGACCGCGGTTAATCGCCGCCAGATCCTGTTGTTCGCAGAACGCGATCATGGCGGGGTTGTCGTCCAACACATTTAGCTGCAATTGAACGGATGTGCATTTCGGTCCCTTTGCAAAAACCTGCGCTTTTTCAATGTAGTCGGTGCTCCAGCCATATGCGCGGACCTTGCCTTCTTTTACCAGCGCTTCCAGCGCATCGCGAACCGGCACGGCCTTTGCCGCAGGATAATCGTTATCGTGGAATTGATACAGATCGATGTACTCGGTATTCAGGCGGCGCAGCGACTCTTCACACGCCTTATGGATCCCTTCCGGTGACGCATCGGATCCAGTTACTTGACGCGTGGACTCGTCGAAGACGGAGTTGAATTTCGTGGCGATGACTACCCGTGATCGTCGTCCAGCCAAGGCACGGCCCAGCACTCGTTCGCTGTGACCAGCTCCGTAAACATTGGCCGTGTCGAAAAAATTGACTCCTCGATCCAGCGCGGCATGAATCGCTCGGATCGACTCCTCATCATCTACTTCACCCCATCCGAGGGGCGTCTCTCCCGACCAGAACGGACCGCCGATTGCCCAGCATCCCATTCCCAAGGCGCTTACTTCGATCCCTGAACGACCCAGATGGCGTTTCATGTTTGATCTCCTTTATTGATACCCGCGTCGCTTGGCCTCTTCGAGGATCTCCGCCGTGGCGGTGGCCCCGATGCGCGTCACGCCCAAGCTGCGCACGCGCAGCACATCATCCAGAGTGCGCACCCCGCCTGCCGCTTTGATTCGGACGGTGGACGGACACTTCGCACGCATCAGGCGCAGATGAGGATCGGTTGCGCCTGCGTAGGCGTACATCCCATTGGGTTGTTTTACGAATCCATAGCCGGTCGAAGTTTTGACGAACGCCACCTTGCAGTCCGAACAGATCTCGCAAAGCTTTTGAATGTGTTCGTCCTGTAAATAATCATTTTCGAAGATGACTTTCAAGATCGCTCCCTGTCCCACCACGACTTCATTCACGGCCCATATTTCGTTGGCCACGTAATTCCATTCACAGCCCAGAACCTTCCCGATATTCACGACCATATCAATCTCGCCGCCGCCATCCAGAACGGCTTCCTCGGCTTCCCGCACTTTGATCGCCGTGGTGCTGTTGCCGTGCGGGAAGGCGATCACCGCACAAATGCCCACATCCGAATCGGCGAGCACTTCTTTTACCAGCGGGATGGCGTACGGCTTTACGCAGGCTGTGGCGACATCATACTTTCTTGCCAATTCGCAGCCTGCCACGATGGCTTCATCCGTGAGGGTGGGATGCAGCAGGGAATGATCGATCATCTTTGATAAAGCCTTCAGGGAAACTTGATCCATGCGTTCTCTCCTTCGAATATTTCTTAGCGCAGCTTCAACACCTTCGCACCGCGGATCTTGCCCTGCTTCATCTCGAGCAAAGCCGCGTTGGCATCCTTCAAATCGTATTCCTGAAACTCGGGTTTGAGCCCTGCCTCCGCCGCCAGCGACAAAAATTCGCGCACATCTTGCCGCGTTACATTCGCAACGCTCTTGATCTCCTTCTCCATCCACAGCTGCGAAGCGTAATCTAATTTCATCAATGCCTCTTTGTCAGCTTCTTCTTTGCGGATTCCATTGACGACGAGCCTGCCGCCGGGAACGAGATGCCTCAACGCTTCGGTAATCGGACTCCAGACCGGCGTTGTGTCAATGACGGCGTTCAAGTGCCGAGGCGGTGACTCATTAATCGCGCCGGCCCACGCCGCGCCGAGCGACCTGGCGAATTCTCTTTCGTCGGCATTGCGGCTGAAGACAAAAATGTCGGAGTTTGGATATCTGCGTTTTGCCATCTTTAACACGAGATGATTCGATCCGCCGAAGCCCATCAGTGCCAGCGCTTGACCATCTTTAAGGTCTGTCAGCTTCAATGCCCGGTAGCCGACCGCGCCTGCGCACAACAGCGGCGCAGCCTCTTCATCGCTGATCGATTCCGGAATCGGATGGACGAAGTCGGCGCGTGCGGTCATATATTCCGCGTAGCCGCCATCCGCATCGCGTCCGGTTGCCCTGAATTCACCGCACAAATTCTCGTTGCCCGCCAGGCAGAATTCGCAATGTCCGCACGCCGAGGCGATCCAAGCCACACCCACGCGCTGACCCTTGTCCTGTCCCTGCTCAATTACGCCAACGACCTGATGTCCCAACACTCTGGGCAGCTCGGACGGGGGAGTGCGCCCTTCGATTTCATCCAGTTCGGTATGGCACACTCCGCAGGCTGAGACTCGAATCAAGACGTCACCCACCTTTGGTTTTGGCTCGGGAACTTCTTCGAACGACAGCGGCTTGGGATTGTTCGCGAGCGGGTTGATTTCGCCCAACAGCATGGCTTTCATAATTTTGCTTTTACACTTTGAATTTTTTCAGCCATCGTCTGTGGGCGATCCGTTCGGGTGCCGACTTTGATCGTTGTCGAAATCCTCGGTGCGCCCATCGCGTGGATCGTCTCATGACAGCGCTTGATTGCGGCAAAGACCGCCTCCCATTCACCTTCGACGTTAGTGCCGTTGGCGTGCAGCTCATATTTCAATCCGGCTTCCTTCAGGATCTTCTCGCAGGTCGCCACGTACTTGGAAAGCGATACTCCCACTCCAAGTGGGATGACCGTAAATTCAAGTATCACGTTCATGACAATCCTTTCTTTGCAAAATATGTCACGCGCGCCGAAGGCGAAGCAATGACATCTAAATGATGTACGGTATGAACATTTTCGTACGCTTCATATATTCCTGATAAGCCGTTCCAAAGACTTGAATGCATTCGGATTCATCCGCTTTGGCTGTCGCGTAGAGAAAAAGAGTCGACAGCAAAGCCAAGGTGATTCCGGTCTGAGTCAGCGCTTTGAAAAATGCGCCCCAGGTGAGCAACAACAAAGAGCAGTAGAGTGGATGACGCATATACTTGTAGATGCCGCTGCTCACCAGTCGCGTCGTTCTTTCGTATCCGACCAAACCGGGATCAGGGCGCTTGACCGGATCTGGCTTGCCGCGCGTTCGAAGTTGATATGTTCCGATCGCAACCGGAATCACCGATGCAATCAAAAGAATCCAGGAAATGATCTGATTCCATGCCAGCCAATCCCCAAACCATTTGGTAGCGTTGATGACGAAGATCGCAAGAATCGCTTCCCAGGCGAAAAAGCGGTAGAACCCGTGTGAATCCGGATGATGAAGCGATGTCCATGAAACGAGGATCAGGGGGATTGAACCCAGCGAGAATGCAATCCAGGGAATCATTTTATTTTGGGGCCAGGCTTCCTGCGAATTCGACACCCCGCCCGAGCCAGTCTGCCAGCGCCTCCTCCGTTTTGCATCCGTCAGGCTCAACGAGAATCCAACCTGCCATCGGCCCGCCCATGGTTTCAAATGCTTTGACAAGCGGAGGCTTCATGATCTCGTTATGTTTCCTCGGATCGATGCGGACGATCAAATCGTCTTTCCGTATGCCGCAAGACAAGGTGCCATCCATCATAAAGCCCGCGCCTCCAAACATTTTCTTTACCACCAGGACGCGCTTGGCTCCCCGTTTTTTTTGAATCCGTTCTTCTAATTTGGCATCGTAAGCCATTGGATTCAGCCTGTTCCAAATTGACGGTCGCCTGCATCGCCCAGTCCGGGAACGATGTAGCCACGTTCGTTGAGGTGATCATCAATCGCGGCAATATGAATCGGCACATCGGGATGGTGTTCCTGCATGTTTCTGATCCCCTCCGGCGCGCCGATCAGCCCGACGAACTTGATCTTCTTCACGCCCCAGCGTTTTAAGACGTCCGTGGTGGCGACGGCCGAACCGCCGGTGGCCAGCATCGGGTCGAGGATGAGGCAAACGGAAACGGTGGGCTCGAGCGGCAGTCTGTTGTAGTACTCCACCGGCTTGAGAGTCCGTTCATCGCGATACAGTCCGATGTGCCACACTTCGGCCACCGGCATCAACTCCCAGACGCCTTCGACCATGCCCAGTCCGGCGCGTAGAATTGGAACGAGACCGATTTTCTCCTTGAGCTCCGTGCCGGTCATCATTGCCAGCGGCGTTTCGACCTGACGGGGAACGGTCAGCAAATCTGATGTCGCTTCGTAAGTCATCAGTGCCGCAATCTCGCGCACCAGTTCCCGGAATTTCTTCGGTTCGAGGCTCTTGTCGCGTAAACGCGAAAGCTTGTGGGCGACGAGCGGATGAGGCGACGCAAAGACGTTTGACATGTCATTCTCCTGAATGGGTTACTTTATTATAGCCCGCGACGTGATTTTTGACCCATGACTTGCACGCGCAAAGTATGTACACTGAACATGAGCGAGGCCGTATGAAACTTTCCGGCTTGCATATTTTATTGACGGTTCAATGCACGCGTGAATGTGAGCATTGTTTTGTATGGGGCAGTCCGCGCCAACGCGGCGTGTTGAGCGTTGAACAAATCAAACAGGTTTTGCGTCAAGCCAAAGAGGCGGGCGTGGAATGGATCTATTTTGAAGGCGGCGAGCCGTTCATTTATTACGACATTCTTGCCGAAGGCGTTCGGATGGCCGCGGACATGGGTTTCAGCGTCGGCATCGTCTCGAACGCCTATTGGGCGACCTCCGTCCGCCAGGCCTCCGAGCGCCTGCAAGCTTTTGCGGGCCTTGTTTCGGATTTGACCGTCAGCAGTGATTACTATCATGGTGATGAGCTGCTGAGCGAAGAGTCGCAGAACGCCATCGTCGCCGCGAAGTGGCTGGAGATTCCAACCGGCCTGATCAGCATCGCCAAGCCTGATGAGGACGCCGCGCAGATTCATGGACAGATCAAAGATCAAGGCGCGGTGATGTATCGCGGACGGGCGGCGGTCAAGCTCGCGCCGCATGCCGAGCAACATCCATGGGATGAATTCACGCTTTGCCCACACGAGGATTTGCGCGAACCCGGCCGGGCCCACCTTGACCCGCTTGGGAATCTGCACATCTGTCAGGGAATTGTGATCGGCAACGTGTTCGAAAGATCGCTTGGAGAAATCTGTGCAAGCTACGATGCGGAAGCGCAACCGATTTGCGGTCCGCTGCTGGAAGGCGGCCCGGCTGCCCTGGTCGGCGAATACAATCTTCCGCATGAATCGAGCTACGCCGACGCTTGTCATCTGTGTTATGAAGCGCGCCGATCCCTGCGAACGCGTTTCCCAGAGTTGCTGGGACCAGCTCAGCTCTACGGGGAAATACCTTAGGCGCTGGCAAGAAAGGAGGGCAGTGCTGGCCTATCGGTTAGCCACGTTGGGACAACGGGAGGAGTTTCTTTCGATCCTTCGCCTGGAAATGTCGGATTATTTCGAACGTGCTTCCCGGCTTATGGAAATGACGTGGGATCAATTTGTGGAACTGTACCGCTCTCGAGGCCAGGTATTCGCGGTTTTTAAGGATGATACGTTGGCGGGTTATTACTGGGTCGAAGTTCGCCGGGAGGTTATGCATCTGCATGGCATCGTGGTCTTGCCTCAATTTCGCGGCCTTGGGCTTGGTACGCAAATGCTGCGCAAATTGGCCTCGGACTATCCGCCTGAAGTTAATGCGATTGAACTGGGTGTGGAAGATAGAAACGTACGCGCCAAATCTCTCTATGAGCGCGAGGGCTTTCAAACCGTCCGGTTTCTGCCGGACCTGAAATTCACCATCATGCAAAAGCCGTTACGGGACCGACTCGCCTCGCCGTCTTCCGAGCAGGAATCCGCTGATGATGGTTAGAATGGTTCCGGCAAGAATATAGATTCCTGAAATTACACTGGGCGGCTTCAAAGCGAAAATATAAAAATAGACCAAGATCGGCGAAATCTGAATCGGCACCTGTGCCACGGGAACCACGTTGCTGGCTTGCGCGACTTTGAATGCCAATTGATTTTGCCAGGTGATCGTGGTGGCCGTGGTCATCAAGATCAGGGCGGCCAGAACGAAAATCATGTTTTGCATGGAGGAGCCGTTGCCATTCAGCACGATCACGATCAGGGCAAGAAATGGATTAATCCAGAAATCCGACAAGCACGCCAAAAAACCATTCGTCAAGGCGATGAACATGCCTTTTCGTCCATTGGCACGGGAAGCAACACCGCGCGTGATAAAGCTTATGAAGAACAGGCTCATTGTGAAGATCGCAATTCGGACTAGGGCATGATGATCTTCCAATGTGGCGCGGACTTGGTTTTGGTTGATTCCCAATTCGCTCAAACCCAGCAGGAGAATCCCGATGATCA
>Ga0335081_10000700_pt1 | contig 55174 bp, 46 predicted proteins | sample Lox_Sample_35_FD_206713 | JGI IMG/M metagenome (GOLD analysis project Ga0335081, IMG submission 206713) | Soil microbial communities from Loxahatchee National Wildlife Refuge, Florida, United States - Lox_Sample_3.5 | ecosystem: Environmental > Terrestrial > Soil > Wetlands | place: USA...
AGCACGACCCGGGTCGGATACTCGCTCACGAAGTCGAGAACGGCGCTGGCGAAGGCCTCCGGCTCGGTCGCGTAGCTGGGCAGCACAACGGTGCGGGCGGCATAACGTGACCGGAATGCGAGAACGGGAAGGAGCGGATCGCACTCGGCGAAGCATTCGCCGGCGGCCACGTGCAGGCCGGCGCGGCCCAGGCTCCGGACACTGGCCAGGCTCTGCTTGCACGAAGCGTCCAGCACGAGGATGTCGAAGTGGCCGCCGACAGCCGGAGCGGCGTCCTCGCGCGGGGCCGCGCCCCGGTCAGGCGACGACGTCGCTTGGTGCGTCAGGCGAATCACCTACCTCTCGGTTTCACGGCAGACGGGTCAGCGGATTGCCCTCATGAGAGCACGGCGCGTACGACCTTGATACCGATCGGGCGAATGGTGCGGCCGCGCGCGCCGCCAATCCACGCGGTGCGCGGGCGATCGTGCGGGCCCGTAAGTTCCAGCGTCTCACCCCCAGCAGCGCGAGCGACGCCGCCAGCGACGGCGCGTGCACGTCACGCCGGGAGATGTGCGTCACCGGCAGCGGCCAGGGGATTGCTAGCTCCGGGTCATCGAAGGCGATCGTCACGTCCTCGCTCGGATCATGTGGCCGGTCGATTCGGTAGAACACGTCGGCAGGCTCGGTCAGGGCCTGGAAGCCATGGGCGCATCCGCGAGGGATGTAGAGCGAGGCTTGCTCGGTATCCCGGAGATCGAAGCTAGCCCAGTTCCTGAACGTAGGTGAGCCCACCCGGACGTCGACGATCACGTCGAAGATCGCACCATAGGAGCACCTGACCAGCTTGGCCTCGCCTAGCCCGCGCCGCACGTGGAGTCCGCGTATCACCCCGCGGCCGGATCGGGACACGCTGTCCTGCGTGAACGACGCCGACTCGATGCCGCTCGCCCTGGCAACCTCGGCGTCGAAGACCCGGGCGAAGAAACCTCGTTCGTCGACGTGCGGGTCAGCCCGGAACATCAGGGCGCCGGCGATCTGCGGGACCGGGCTGACCTTCACGTTCTCCTGCTTGTGCTCGCGGGGCGACGACGATCAGTAGACCGGCCGCCGATCTCACCTGATACCACCCGCCGCCGCGGCTCGCTGCCGTTCGGGGCTGCCTTCGCCCCCAATGAGGATGGCTGAACCGCGCCATGACTTCACCGTCATCGAGCGGAGCGCATCAGGTTCGGCTCCCGGATGGGGCGTTACCTTCGGCGATGATGTCCTCGCGCGGCTGCACGGCTTTGGTCACAGTGCGGCCAGGGAGATCGGGAAGACGGCTTTCCGCTGGTCCGGCCAGGTCGTGCACCTGCCCGCCGGCCGGTGATCGGTACCGGAGCGACGGGCTACAGCATCAGCAGGCAATGCCTGCTTGAGATACTGGCTTCGCGCGCACGCAGCCAGGGAGTGACGTTCGAGTTCGACCGTGAAATCGTAACGGGCGCCCAACTGCCGGACGCCGATCTCCTCGTGGCGTGCGACGGGGTGAACAGCCGCTTGCGAGACGACCGAGGCTTCCAGATCGAGGTAAGCCTCGGCCGCTCTGACCTGACTGGGCATGGGAATTCGCGTACGGCATCGACGTCACGTCGAGCACCTTCATCGTCGAGTGCGCGCCGGACACATGGCGTCGGATTCGACTCCCGCCCGGCGGCTGAGGGCCTTTCTTGGCTCGGGGAGCTCTTCGATGACAAGCTGGACGGTCACTGCATGCACGGGCCTCCGGGCAATGCGGAGGTGCGCTGGCTCAGTTTCCGGACGGTCACGAACGCGCTGGCACCAAGGAAAGGCCGTGCTGACCGGAGACGCAGCCCATACCACGCACTTCTCGATCGGGCTCGGGACCAAGCTCGCCATCGAGGACGCCATCTCACCGGTCGGCCACCTGCACCGGCACGATGACGTGAGGCGGGCGTTGCGGGCATAGGAGCGGCAGCGCAAGGCGGCCGTGCGGCGGCCGCGCAGCGACGCCCGGTTCAGCGCGGCCTGGTTCGAGCAGATCGGGCGCTATGCGGACCTTGACCCGCTCGTGTTCGCCACGCTGCTGCACGGACGCCGGTCGCCCTTGATGCCGCGCCCGCGCCCCGCTATCTACTGCCGCCTGCTGACGACGACGGAGAAGGCCGCCCCGCTGCGCGCGCTGCGCGGACAGCTTGTGTCGGGTGCCAAGTGGATCTACGGTCGGCCCGCGCCGCGGTCGCCAGATGACGGCCCCCGGCTGTCGAGGAGCCCGGACTAGCCTCAGTGCGAGTCGTGCTTGCGCGCGCGGACGAGCTCGACGCGGTCGCCGTCGAAGCCCGGCGCCGATGGAGTGGAAATCTGATCAATACCGCCGGACCCGCCAGGTCGACCGCGTCGCGCAGCCATGGGTCGCCGGGCTGCGGGCAAGAGCGGCAGCATCTTGGTTTCGGAAGGCGTCGTGACCGCGAGGTCGGCGGTCGTCGCCGCGCACCGGATACGCTATGCGTCCGGTCACTGGGCGGTCGGGGCGGTGCGCCGGCATCCGGCGCTGCACGGTGCGGCCGACCAGGTGCTCCGCCGTAGCGGCGTAGCCCGCCTCACCTATGGCAAGCTGTAGCTGCCTTGCCGCGTGCTGAATGCGCCGTTCTGTGCGACTGGCGACATCGCCGTATCACTCTCCCGCAGTCAGGCCTCTTATGGGCACGTGACTTCCTGTCCTCCGGCAGGGAGGGCAACCGCTAAGCGAGCTGATGCGATGAAGGTAGCAGTGGTCGGCCTCGGCTACGTCGGAACCGTGACCGCAGCTTGCCTGGCTGCTCATGGACACGACGTCTGGGGAGTCGACGTCGACGCCATGAAGGTGAGCGAGGTCAGCGCGGGCCGCAGTCCGGTCGTCGAACCGGGGCTGGATGATCTGTTCGCCAGGACGGTAGCGGACAGCAGGCTGCGCGCCACGACCTCGTGCGCTGAGGCCATGGACGGGGCCGACGTATCGCTCGTCTGCGTCGGAACGCCGTCGGCCGCGCGCGGCGCTACCGACCTGTCGTACGTCCGCCGGGCAGTGGAGGACATCGCCGCCGCGCTTCGCACCGCACGGCCGACACCGGGCGGCAGGCACAGCGTCATTATCCGCAGTACGGTGCCGCCGGGTACGGTCGACAGCATCGTCGCCCCGCTGCTGGTCGACGTGGCCTCCAACGGGCTTACCGTCGGTGTCGGCATGTGCCCCGAATTCCTCCGGGAGGGCTCAGGGGTGGCGGATTTCTATGCCCCGCCGCTGATCGTGATCGGTACCGCAGACCAGTACGTGGTCGATGCCGTTGCTGCGCTGTTCGGCTTCGGTGATCAGCCGGTGCACGTGGTCGACGTGCGGACCGCGGAGGCGCTTAAGTACGCCTGCAATGCCTTTCATGCGACCAAGGTCGCCTTCACCAACGAAGTCGCCCGCCTGCTGCGGCTGGTAGACGTCGATTCGCGCCAGGTGATGGCCCTGTTCTGCGAGGACCGGGTGCTGAACGTCTCGCCGAGCTACCTCAGGCCCGGCTTCGCCTTCGGCGGCTCCTGCCTGCCGAAGGACCTGCGATCGCTGCTGCACCTGGCTCGCCTGAACGGTGCCGACCTGCCGCTGCTGGCCGCCACGTTGTCGACGAACGAACTGTCGATCAGCGAGGTCGTCGACCGGGTGATCGCCCGCGACGCGCGCGCGGTCGCGCTCTTCGGGCTCAGCTTCAAGGCAAGCACCGACGACCTGCGGGAGAGCCCGAACGTCGAGCTGGCCGAACGGCTGATCGGCAAGGGCTTTGACGTCCGCATCTACGATCAGGTCGTCAACCCGTCCCGGCTCATGGGCGCCAACCTGCGGTATGTCGAAGCGAAGCTGCCGCATCTGGGACGGCTGCTCGCCCATGAGCCCAGGGATGCGCTAGCGGGCGCGGACGTGGCGGTCGTGTCGGCGGGCACCCCAGACGTTGTCGATGCTCTGCTCAAGGCCCCGCCTCCGTATCTGATCGACCTGTCGGGTCGGCTGGGTGCCGAGGTGGAGGCGCTGCCCGGCTACGAAGGGCTGGGCTGGTGAGCCGCGTCCTGATCATCGTTCAGAATCTGCCGGTGCCGTTCGACCGTCGCGTCTGGCTGGAGTGTCAGGCTCTGGCGGCGGCGGGCCATGAGGTGTCCGTGGTCTGCCCGAAGGGGGAGGGCGACCCGTCTTACCAGGTGATCGACACGGTCCGGCTGCATAAGTACCGGCCCTACGCGCCGGGCGGCAGCAAGCTCAGCTTCATCTGCGAGTACGTCTACTCATTCGCGATGACCGCGTGGATGACCTCTAGGGCCCGGGGCCGGCGCCGCTTCCACGTGATGCAGGCATGCAACCCGCCCGACATATTCTGGCCGATCGCCCTGGGGCTTCGGGCCGTCGACCGGACCAGGTTCGTCTTCGACCATCATGACCTGTGCCCCGAGTTGTATCTGTCCAGATTTCCCGATGGCGCCAAGCTGCCGTACCGGGCGCTGCTGGCCCTTGAGCGCCGGACGCACCGTACAGCGGATCACGTCATCGCCACGAATGATTCCTACCGCGCGATCGCGATCGAGCGGAGCGGCAAGCGGCCCGACGCCGTCACGGTCGTCAGGACAGGTCCGGATCCTGGTCGGCTGTGGCGCGGCCCGGCCTGCCCCGAGCTGCGCCGCGGCCGCCGGCACCTGGCGGCGTATATCGGCGTCATGGGGCCGCAGGACGGTGTGGACATCGTCGTCCGGGTGGCCGACATCGTGGTCAACGAGCTTGGCCGGAACGACATCGCGTTCACGCTGATGGGCTCGGGTGACTGCTTCAAGGAGGTGGTGGAGCTGCGTGACGCTCTCGGCCTGGCCGGCCACGTGGAGTTCACCGGCCGGGCGTCCGACGATCTCGTGGCCAGGATCCTGTCGACAGCCGATATCGGGCTGTCACCGGATCCGAAGAACCCTCTCAACGACGTGTCGACCATGAACAAGACCATGGAGTACATGGCCTTCGAGCTCCCGCTCGTGGCCTTCGACCTGCGGGAGACGCGGGTTTCAGCCGGCGAGGCGGCCGTCTACGTCGCGCCGGGCGACCTGCGCGGCTACGCCGAGGCCATCGTCGCGCTCATGGACGACGAGCAGGACAGGGCCCGGCGCGGGAAGCTCGGGCGGAACCGGGTCGATGAGGAGCTGGCCTGGAGCCACCAGGTGAGCGCCTATCTGGACGTGTACCGTACGGTCCTGCACCGCGGCAACGCGCTCGCGCCGGCCGGGGGCTGACGTGTGCGGGATCGCTGGATGCTACCAGCAGGCCGATGGCCGCAAGCTCGTCGACGTCATGACTGACCGCATCGCCCATCGCGGTCCAGACTCGGTCGGGTCCTGGAGCCTCGAAGAAGACCGCCTGGCCATCCACCTTGGCTTCCGGCGCCTGTCGATCATCGATCTCAGCACCGCGGCCGACCAGCCGCTGAGGAAGCACGACCTGGTCCTGGTGTACAACGGCGAGCTGTACAACTACCGGGCGCTGCGGGCCGAGCTGCGAGCCAGGGGATGTCACTTCACCACGAACAGCGATACCGAGGTGGTGCTCGAAGCCTGGCGCTGCTGGGGGCCGGCGGCACTCGGCCGGTTTCGCGGCATGTACGCGTTTGCCATCGCCGATGCCAGGACAGGCGAGCTGTTCCTGGCCCGCGACCCGCTGGGCATCAAGCCGCTCTACTACCTGCGCCGCGGCGCTGGGCTCATCTTCGCCTCCGAGCTGAAGGCGATCATCACCGCGGTCGGAGCCGAGCTTCGCATGCAGCCGGGAGCCCTGGTCGCGTCGATGCTCTACTACTGGCTGCCTGAGCAGCGGTGCGCCATCGACGGCGTAAGTAAGCTGCCCGGCGGCTCCTGGGCTTGGCTGGGCCCGGATGGATCCTTCGCCATCGAACGGTACTGGCGGGTAGAGGAGGTCGCTGCGCAGGCGGCCTCGCGGACGCCGGATGACCTCGGCGAGGTGATCGAGGAGTCGGTGAACTCTCACCTGGTGGCCGACGTGCCGGTGTCGAGCTTCCTGTCCGGTGGGCTGGATTCCAGCATTGTGACGGTGCTCGCGCACCGCGCCGATCCCGCGATCGACGCCTATACGATCGCCTTCCGCGCGGAGGACCAGCGGCTTGAGGCTATGCCGGATGACGCGGTCTACGCCAGGAAGGTCGCGGCCCGCTATGGCATCAGGCTGCACGAGATCGAGATCTCGCCGGACATCGTAGGCATGCTGCCGCGGGTCGTCGACATCCTGGACGAGCCGATCGGAGATCCGGCTGCGATCAACACGCTGCTGATGTGCGAGGCCGCGCGAGCGCGCGGAGTCAAGGTGGTCCTATCCGGCATGGGTGCAGACGAGCTGTTCGGGGGTTACCGCAGGCACGCCGCCTGCCAGCTGGCCGGCCGGTACGCGCGCCTGCCGGCCGCGGTGCGGGGCGCGGCGAGGTTCACGGTCGACCGGCTGCCGGTCGCCGCCAACGGCCGCGGACTGCGATATGTCAGGTGGGCCAAGCGCTTCCTGACCTTTGCCGAACTGCCGGAGGAGCCGCGTTTCCGGCGCAGCTACACCTTGTACGACCCCGCGGAACTGGCCAGCCTGATCAGCCCTGACCTGGCCGGCGAGGTAGATCAGGTCATCGCCGAGCACGCGCAGGTCTACCACGACAATGCGCTCTCCGACGAGGTCAACAGGATGTGCCTGGCCGATGCACGGCTGTTCCTGCCTGGCCTGAACCTTGCCTACACCGACCGTGCGAGCATGGCCGCCTCGGTCGAGGTGAGGGTCCCGTTCGTCGACCCGATCGTCACGGCCGCCGCGTTCGCCATAGGTGGCGCGGACAAGATCGGGCGGAACCGGGGCAAGCTCGCGCTCAAGCGAGCCGCGGAGAGCTGGCTGCCGAAGGAGATCGTCTATCGGCCGAAGGCGTCGTTCAGCGTGCCGCTGCGCGCCTGGGTGCAGGGCGATCTGGCGGAACTGATCGGCGACGTGCTCGTCCGGGGCGAGGTCGTGGAGTCCGGGATCATCCGTCGGGAAGCTCTTGACAGGCTAATCGCCGACAATCAGGAGGGTCATCAGGACCGCTCGAAGCAGATCTGGCAGCTGCTGACGCTGGAGCTCTGGTACCGCAATGCCCGGTCACTGGGTGTCGCGGCATGACTGGGACGCCAGCTGCCGGTGCCAGCCGTGCAGCCGACCAGAGGACACGATGAAGCAGATAGCGCAAAACTACAAGTCGGGTGAGCTCGCCGTCCTCGATGTGCCGGCCCCAGTCGGCCGGCCTGGCGGCGTGCTCGTTCAGTCGCTGTTCTCGCTCATCTCCACCGGCACGGAGATGATGAAGGTGAGCGAGGCCCGGATGTCGATGCTCGGCAAGGCACGAGCCCGGCCCGACCAGGTGCGCAAGGTGCTGGACTCGGTCGCGCAGCAGGGTGCGGCAGCCACCTATAAGAAGGTTATTAGCAGGCTCGACTCCTACACCCCGCTCGGCTACTCGCTGTGCGGCGTCGTCGCGGAGGTCGGACGCGGCGCCGAGGAGTTCCAGGTAGGGCAGCTCGTCGCCGCCGCAGGAAACGAGCACGCTCTTCATGCCGAGTACAACTGGATCCCCCTGAACCTGTGCGTGCCGGTGCCCGCAGGGGTCTCCGCCGAGCACGCGGCGTTCGCGACGGTCGGGGCGATCGCCATGCAGGGCGTTCGGCGTGCCGAGGTCCAGCTGGGCGACACCGCTTGCGTCATCGGCCTTGGGCTTGTCGGTCAGCTTGTGGTGCGGCTGCTGATCGCCGCCGGCGTGCGCGTCGTCGGCCTTGACGTGATTCCGGACCGGTGCCTGCTTGCGGTGAAGGCCGGGGCCGTCGCCTGCGCCGCTCCGGACGACGAAGGCCTGGCTGTCGTCCAGAAGGCGCTCGCCGACATGACCGATGGCCGCGGTGCAGACCACATGCTGCTCGCAGCGGGCGGATCCTCCAACGGGCCGGTGGAGGTCGCTGCCCGGCTGGCCAGGGATCGCGCTCGGGTCGTAGACATCGGGAAGACCAGGCTGGACCTGCCCTGGAACGCCTACTACGACAAGGAACTCGACGTCCGGTTCTCCCGATCGTATGGGCCGGGCCGGTATGACGACCGTTACGAGCTCGACGGCATCGACTACCCGGCCGGCTACGTGCGCTGGACAGAGCGGAGGAACCTCGCCTGCTTCCTCGACCTGATCGCGCACGGAGACATCGAGGTCGAGTCGCTGGTCTCGGGCATCTTCCCGATGGAGAACGCGCAGTCGGTCTACAGCGACCTCGCTTCCGGTGCGCTGCCGGCCGTCGGCGTCCTGCTGGAATACCCGGCGTCGGTCGGCCGGGCGCTCCCGGCCGCGAGCCAGCAGACACCCGCCGGCCAGGTGAGCCGGAGGCGCTTCAATGGGTCACGACTGTCGGTCGGCTTCATTGGCGCTGGCAGCTACGCATCCTCGATGCTGCTGCCCCATCTGAGCCGGATCGAGTCCGTAAGCCTGGCCCACGTCGCGACCACGCGATCGCTGTCGGCCGTCAACGCGCAGCGCCGGTTCGGCTTCGCGAACGTCTCGACCACCGCCGATGCGGTGCTCGGCGACGACTCGCTTGATGCGATCTTCATCGTGACGCGACATCGGACTCATGCGGACCTGGTATGCAGGGCGCTTGAGACAGGCAAGGCCGTCTTCGTCGAGAAGCCGCTCGCGCTGACGAGCGGCGACCTGCAGCGCATCGTCGACACCATCGCAAGCACCGGCAACAACCGGATCATGGTCGGATTCAACCGGCGGTTCGCGCCGCTGCTCGGGCAGATGAAGGAACGCTTCGGGCAGGCTGCCCACAGGTCGATGATGCGGTATCTGGTGAACGCGGGACGGCTGGAAGCCGGCAGCTGGTACCTGAACGAGGACCTGGAAGGGTCTCGGTTCGCCGGGGAAGGCGGTCACTTCATCGACACGCTGAGCTGGTGGGCGGACAGCCTGCCTGCCCACGTCCACGCCGTGCCCGGTCTGGAGCCGGCCGACGTGCAGGCCACCGTGCGATTCGAGAACGGGTCGGTCGGCGTTATCAGTTACGTCACGGCCGGTAACGGCCGGTTCCCCAAGGAGACGATGGACGCCGTCGCCGGCGGCCGGAACGCTCGGCTTGACAACTTCCGGCAGGCCTCGGTGTGGGCCGGGCGGCATGCCAGCCACGTCCGGTCTCGAGGCGCTCAGGACAAGGGCCAGCGGAACCAGGTGATGCGCTTCGTGGAGGCCTGCCGGACTGGCGGGCCGATGCCGATCTGCGTCGAGTCCATGGTCGCGACGACGGCGGCCACCATCGCCGTCGGGGACAGCCTGGCAAGCGGTCGGCCGGAGCGCGTGTGAGCGGGGCAAGCAGCTCGCGGCTGGGCTGGTACGCGCGCAGGCTCGGCAGGATGTCCGCCGGCGAGGTGGCCTGGCGCGTACGGGACAAGGTCGTCCAGACGGCCTGGTCGATGAGGCAGGTCCGCAGGGAAGATTCCGTCAGGCCCCCGACTGTCGCCGGTCCGCCTCAGTTCATGGCCGTGCTGCCCGAGGGCGCGGCCGCCCGCGTACCCGAGGCGGCCAGAGCCGCGGTGCTCGCCACGGCGGACCGGCTGCTCGCCGGCGAGTGGGAAGTTCTCGGCATGGTCAGAACGGACCTGGCCGCTCCCGACTGGTTCTTCGATCCGGTCACCGGACGCCGTGCGCCGGCAGATGGCTACGCATTCCGGGTGAACCACCGGACCGAGGACACGACCGGAAACGTCAAGCAGATCTGGGAGGTCTCCCGGCTCCAGCATCTCACGCTGCTGGCGGCGGCCTGGGCTGTCAGCCATGAGGAGGCCTACGCGCGCCGGGTCGCCGATCAGCTGCGTTCGTGGTGGCAGGAGAACACGTTCCTGTCAGGTGTGAACTGGACCACCGGCATCGAGGTCGGCATCCGGCTAATCAGCCTGGTCTGGATCAGGCGCCTACTTGGCGACTGGCCGCAGGCAGCAGACCTGTTCGAGCGCAATGATGTGGCGGTCGGCCAGGTCCGATGGCATCAGCAGTACCTGGCCGCGTTCCGCAGCCGCGGATCGTCGGCTAACAATCATGTCATCGCGGAGGCGGCCGGGCAGCTTGTGGCCAGCTGCGCGTTCCCGTGGTTCCGCGAGAGCAAGACCTGGCGACGCACGGCCGCCCGGCTGCTGGGGAGGGAGCTTGCGCGCAACACGTTCCCGTCCGGAATCGACCGCGAGCTCGCGTCCGGCTACCAGTCCTTCGTGGCCGAGCTCGTTCTGCTGGCCGCCGTGGAGAGCGAAGCTGCCGGTCATCCAGTCGGGGCGGACCTGTGGCAGAGGCTGTGCGCCATGGTGGACAGCGGCGCCGCCCTGCTCGACGCGACGCTGCGGCCACCGAGGCAGGGTGACGGCGACGAGGGACGGGCTCTGCTGCTCGACGCGCCAGAAACGAATCGCTGGCCATCGCTGCTGTCAGCGAGCGAGACGGTCTTCGGCCGCCTGGACTGGTGGCCGCCGACCGCGCCGGACGTGGCCAGCACGTTCATCGGCGCGATGCAGGCGGCGGCCAAGGAGATACCGGGACGGCCCGCCGCGCGGCCCTGGCATTTTCCTGGCGCGGGAATCGCGCTCCTGCGAACGACCGGGGAGCGCGACCCGGAGATCTGGTGCCGGTGCGACGGCGGGCCGCATGGTTTCCTGAGCATCGCCGCGCACGCTCATGCCGACGCGCTGTCCATTGAGGTCCGTTACGGCGGCGTCGACGTATTCGCCGACCCCGGCACATACTGCTATCACGGTGAGCCGGCCTGGCGCTCCTATTTCCGTTCGACGATCGCGCACAACACGATCGAGATCGCCGGGCGCAGTCAGTCCAGCGAAGCGGGCCCGTTTCTGTGGCTCAGGCACGCGAATGCGCGGGAAGTCGGTGTGCTCGATATCGGCGATGCGGCCGAATGGACCGCCGAGCATGACGGCTACCGGTCGCTCGGCCAGCCCGTCTGGCACCGGCGATGCGTCCGGCTGGACCGCGTCACACGCAGCATCGACATCGTCGACGAGGTCAGCGTCGGATCGCAGGATGTGCGCCTAGCGTTCCATCTCGGTCCGAACGTGACCGCCGATCTTCTCGGCTCCTGTGCCGTGCTCCGCTGGCCTGGTCCTATCGGATCAGCGACCGCGCGACTGGAACTTCCGCGAACGCTGCGGTGGAGCGCCCACCGCGGTCAGGTCGAGCCGATCCTGGGCTGGTATTCGTCCGGGCTCGGTCACCGGACACCGTCCGTGACACTGATCGGCCAGGGCACTTCCGAGCCTGCCCAGCCGTTTATCACCAGGCTGGAGTTCCTGGACATCAGCAACCTCGTGAGCAAGGACAAGGAGCAGCCAGGCGTATCGCGGTCACTCGCTAGTGCCGTAGTGCTGGAAGTGCCGGATGCCCGGCCGGAGGCAGGATGAGCGATCAGCCGCTTGACCTGCGCAGGATCGCGACGATCATGCGCCGTCGCAAGTTCGTCGTGCTCGTCTCCCTGCTGCTCGGCCTCGGGACCGGTATCACGCTCACTGTGGTCAGCCCGCCGCTGAAGGGCAGCTACGTGCTCGTTGTGCTGCCGCAGTCGACGCAGCTCGCCGTCCGCACCCAGGTCGTGGTCGCCACCAGCGAGCCCGTGCTGAGCGGGGCCGCCCGCCAGCTCCGTCCGCCACCCGCCCTCCAGACCCTGCGGACCCGGGTTACGGCGAGTGCGCTGACTTACGACGTCATCGCCATCACCGGGCACTCGCGCACGGCCCGCGAGGCGAGGGCGATGGCGACCGCAGTGGCCAACAGCTACGTGTCGTATGTCAGCGCGTCGGACAGCGCAGTCGGGCGGGTGCAGGCGCACAGATTGGGAACCGCGAGTGCGGCGACGGGCACGCCGCTACCTCTGGCACTGGTCATCGTGGGCGGCATCGGCCTCCTGCTCGGGTTGCTGGTCGGTGTGATCGTCGCGGTCGCGGTCGGTCGTGGTGACCGGCGGATGCGAACGCGGGACGAGATAGCCAACGCCATCGGCGTGCCCGTCCTGGCGTCGCTGGCTGCTGCCCACAGAAGCAGCGCCGGCGCGTGGACCAGGCTGTTCGACGAGTACAAGGCGAGCGCGTCCGAGGCATGGGCGCTGCGCAAGGCGCTCAGCAAGCTGCGGCTCGCCGACCCCGGGCCGGGCAGGGAGAGGTCAGTCGCCGTGCTCTCGCTCTCCTCCGACCCGGCCGCGCTTGCCGTCGGCCCGCAGCTCGCGCTGTTCGCCGCCTCCCTGGGAATCCCGACCACATTGGTCGTCGGTCTCCAGCAGGACGTGACCGCGACCGCGACACTGCGGGCGGCGTGCGCGGCTCGCGCGGACGGCGATCCGGGGCGTTCGGCTAGCCTGCAAGTGGTCGTGCGGGATCGCAATACGGCCGGCCAGCCGTCGACAGGCAGGCTAACGATCTTGATCATCACCATCGACGGCCGGGCACCGAAGGTTGTCGATCCGATGCCGACGAGCGCGTCGGTCATCGCCGTTTCCGCCAACGGGGCGACCGCGGAGGAACTGGCCAGAGTGGCGGCCGGCGCTGCCGCCGACGGCAGGAATGTCGCCGGAATCCTCCTCGCGAACCCCGACCCCGATGATGAGACGACAGGCCGGTTCCCGGCCTTGACTGGTGTGCAGCAAGGACTGCGGCCGGCTCGCCTGACCGCCCTGACCTTGGAGAACAGGCTATGAATGACGAGCAGAAGCCGAACGAGGCGAACGGCTCAGCCTCCGACGCGGACCAGCCGGTGAGGTTCCGGCCGCAGCAGCCGCGCGAGCCAGCGACCGAGCAGGCCGCGCTGTCTGATATCTACTACGGTGAGGGCTCGGTCGGGGACGATGCCTCCGATGTCGAACTCTACGCCGGCCTGACCAGCCTCGGCTTCTTCCAGGCCGCCCTGCGACGCAGCGTTGCCCTCTGGTGCTCACTTGCGGTGATCGGCCTGCTAATCGGCGGCGCACTCTACGTCGCCTTGCCGCCCAAGTACGAAGCGACCTCCGAGCTCTACCTCACGCAGCAGCCGGGTGCCCCGATCGGCTGGATCGTCGACGATCAGACCATCGCGCAGAGCAACACCATCGCGGCCATGTCGATCCGCGCCTTGCGGCTGCACGAGAGTCCCGCGGACCTGGTCAAGGCCTACACGGTGCTCCCCGTCGGGAACCGAGTGCTGCTGATCACGGTCAAAGCGCCGTCCAGCACCGCGGCGATCGCAGAGGCGAACGCCATCGCCAGTGCCTTCCTGAAGTACCAGGCTCGGCTGCTGCTCACCCAGGAACACCTGGTCGATATCTCACTGCAGAACCAGCTCTCCCAGGCCGAGCATCAGCTTGCCGTGCTCGGTGCGCAGATCACGGCGCAGTCCGGAAAACGGCTGTCGCCGTCGGCGTCGGCCGCGCTGGCTCGCCTGGAGACCCAGCACAGCCAGGCGGTCGGTGCCCTGACGAACCTCAAACAGACCGTCAACGCGGCGCAGTCGAACGCGCACACGGCCACGACCGACACGATCAAGGGCAGCGTGATCCTCAGCCAGGGAGCGCTGGTCAAGCAGTCCGTGAAGAAGCGCATCGCGCTCTTCGCTGGCGGCGGCCTGCTCGGCGGGCTCCTGATCGGGGTGGGCTTCGTAGTGCTCCGTGCGCTGCTGTCCGGCAGGCTCCGTCGCCGCGACGAGGTCGCGCGGGCTCTCGGCGCGCCGGTCCTGCTCAGCGTCGGCAAGATACGGATGAGCCCGTGGTGGCCAGGGCGGCGCGGGCTGGCGGCAGTCGGGGACGCATCCGCCCAGCGGCTGATCAGGCACCTGCAGAACGTCGCGACATCGGGGCCTGGCCAGACGCGGCTCGCCGTCGTTCCAGTCGGCGACCCTTCGACCGCCGCCCTGTGTGCCGCCGCTGCGGCCACCTCATGCGCCGAGCGGGGCCTGAAAGTGGTGCTGTCGGACCTCTGCGCAGGCGCGCCCGCGGCGCGGCTGGTCGGTGCGCCCAGGGCTGCCGGCGTGCAGAAGGTGACCGTGAACGAGGCCGCACGGCTGGTCGTCGCGATTCCCGAGGACGACTACGTTCCGGCTGGCCCCTTCGGCGCCCACGCCGCGCACGCGGGCGACGAACTGGCGGCCGCCTGCCGGCCGGCCGACGTGGTGCTCACGCTGGCCGTACTCGACCCGGCACTCGGCGGGGACTACCTGGCAGGCTGGGCGGACGACGCTGTGGTCGTCGTGACTGCGGGGCGGTCATCGGCCGCGGCGGTCCACGCCGCGGGCGAGATGCTGAGGCTGGCAGGGCTGACGGGAATCTCGGCCGTCCTCGTGGCGGCGGACAAGTCAGATGAGAGCCTTGGCAGCTCCCATTCCCTCGCGCCCGCCAGAAGCGCCCCGCGGGCGCCGGCCGCCGAATCCCTGAGCGGCCAGGTCCCCCCGGAGTTCGCTGGCCATAGCGCGCTCGACCGTTCGGCCAGGTAGGAGGGTCGGCTGCCGTCAGCGGACGCGCACAGCCGCCGACAGCTCCCGTCGGCGTGCGCTCGTGCACCGCTGACTCACAAGTCGATCCTAGTATCACGCCTGGCCGCTCGATGCTCCTATGCACACAAGGTTCACGACAAAAACCCCAGCGCGCTGACCCTAGGTGAGGTGGCCCGATGACGCTTGCAGTCCGCGGCACTGCCGTTGGCGGCGCCCATGTGGCAGCCGTGGCCACCCGGGCTAGGCCAGCCGGCCCCGGCGCGGACGGCCAGCAGGCGGCAGGTCCCTCGCGACCGGGCATCCTGCTCGATCGCGACGGCACCATCATCGTCGATCACGGCTATGTCGGCTCCGTGGACCGAGTTGAATTCATCGACGGAGCGCCAGAGGCCATCGCCAGCTTCAATCGAGCACGGATCCCGGTGGCAGTGCTCACGAACCAGGCAGGAGTGGCCAGGGGTCTGTACGGGCTGCACGACATCGCGGCGGTGCACGACCACATCGCGCGGCGGTTGGCAGACGTCGGGGCGCACATCGACCTGTTCGTGTTCTGCCCATATCACCCGGACGGGGTCGTCGAGGCCTTCGCGCGGACCAGCGATGACCGCAAGCCTGGAACTGGCATGGCGAATGCGGCCAGAGATAAGCTGAACCTCGATCTCACCGAGTCATGGGTGGTAGGAGACCGGCCCGAGGACATGGGACTCGCACGGGCGATCGGCGCCCGCGCGATCTATGTAGGCCTCTCGGAGCTGGCGCGGCCAGGGGTGTGGCGATTCGCGAGCCTGTCCGAGGCGGCGCCATTCCTCGTGGAACGTATCGCGGCATGAGCGCAGTCAGCGACCTGTCGTCGTTCCCACCCCTGGACACCGGCAGTCCGACCAGGTTTCCGGCCGACCGCTACCCGATCGCGGCCGCCTACTTCGACGCGTACAGCGAGGAGATGGCCAGGGCGGCGAAGTCAATCGATCCGGCGGCGCTCGACCGGGCGGCAGAAGTCCTGGTCACCGCCTACGAGCGCCGGGGGTACGTCTTCTCCTGCGGCAACGGCGGGTCGGCCGCCATCGCCAATCACCTGCAGTGCGATCACGTGAAGGCTGTCGGCACCGCTACCGACCTCGCGCCGCGAGTACTGAGCCTGGCCGCGAACGTCGAGATCCTCACGGCCATCGCCAACGACATCGCCTATGAGGATGTCTTCGCCCACCAGCTGCGGGCGCAGGCGGCGCCGGGCGACGTGCTGATCGCCATCTCCTCGTCAGGCCGTTCGGCCAACATCGTGAACGCGCTGAAGTGGGCACGCCAGCACGGTGTGACCACGATCGCGTTGACCGGATTCGGCGGCGGACGGGCCAGGGAGATCGCCGAGGTGGCCGTGCACGTGGACGCCGCCAACTACGGGATCGTCGAGGACATGCACCAGGCGATCATGCATGCGCTGGCGCAGTTCATCCGGCAATCGCGAATGACCACGGATGCGATTGCGGCCCATGTGTTCTAAGGCGGAGCCGCTTGATCACCTTGGCCGAGATGGCAGGTACCAATGCGGGTAGCTATCAACCTGCTGACCGATGACCCGGCCAATCCGTCCGGCGCCCACTGGTTCTGGACTCGGGTGATCCCTGAGATGGCGAGGCGGCTCGGACCGGGCGAGGAGCTGAAGCTGCTCGTCAGCCCGAAGTCGAGGCCCCTGCATCAGGGCTACGGCCAGAACGTCTCGTATATCACCTACCCATGGTCGAATGAGCGGCGCGGGCTGCGCACGATGTCCGAGCACGCCTACACGCCGCTCCGCCTTCCGCCAGCCCGGATCGACGTGCTCAACACCCTGATGGCGCCGCTGGTCACCATCTCGTGGTCGCTGGTCATCCACATGAAGACGATGCACGCCTATACGACCCCCGAGGCGATCTCGCCGCTGCCGCGTGCCTACCGACGCCTGCAGTACCCGCGCACGGCGCGGCTGGCGGACACGATCATCATTAACTCCGAGAGCCTGCGTTCGGAGATCCAGCGTTATCTGGACGTCGACGATCGCAAGCTGAGGCTGATCTACGAGGCAGTCGATCACGATCTCTTCACCCCTGGGGATGCCGACCTGGCGCGCACCGAGGTAGCATCCTTTGGCGTTACTAAGCCGTTTGTCCTCTTCGTGTCCTCGCTGTGGCCATACAAGAATTGCGACGGGCTGCTGAGGGCATGGGCGATCGCGAGACTCGGGCTCCCCGGCAGGCAACTGGCCGTCGTCGGCCCTGGGCGAGATGAGAAGTACGTCTCCGGGCTGCACGCTCTCGCTGCCGACCTAGGCATCGCCGATGACGTGGTGTTCGTCGGCGGAGTTCCGCTTGAGACGACGGTCACGTTCTACCGGGCCGCCGAGGCTTTCGTGTACCCGTCGCTGAACGAGACGTTCGGGCTGCCGATTCTCGAGGCCATGGCGTGCGGCTGCCCCGTGGTCACCTCGGACACCAGCGCGATGCCAGAGACCGCGGGAGACGCAGCCGTGCTCTGCGATCCGACCGACCCGGCGTCGATAGCGCAAGCGATCACCGTGGCCGTCGGCTCGGGCCGCGATGCGCTGCGCGACCGGGGATTGCGGCGAGCCGGCCAGTTCACATGGGGAGCGACGGCAGGGGCCACCCTGGATGTCTACCGCGAGGTGGCCGAGCGCAAGAAGGGGCGCCTGGCATGAGAGTGCTCGTCACCGGCGGCGCTGGGTTCATCGGCTCGCATACCTGTGACCGCCTGCTGGCCGCCCGCCACGACGTCGTGGTGCTCGACGCCCTCACGCCGCCGGTGCATCGGGACAGCAGGCCCGCGTACCTTCAGCCCGAGGTCGACTTCTACCAGGGCGATGTGCGCAATATGGACCTGCTGGCCAACCTGCTGCGCCGGGTGGACGCGGTGTATCACCTTGCCGCCTATCAGGATTACCTCCCTGACTTCTCCCGCTTCTTTGACGTCAACGTGGTCTCGACAGCCCTGCTGTACGAGATCATCGTCGCCCAGCGGCTCGATCTTGCTCGCGTCATCGTGGCATCGTCGCAGGCGGCAATGGGCGAAGGGCTGTACCGATGCCCGGCCGACGGTGACCAGGTGCCTGACATGCGCCCGGAGAGCGGGCTGGCACAGCGCCGATGGGACATCCCGTGCCCGCAGTGTGGAGGCCCGCTCGAGATGCAGCCGACGCCCGAGCGCGTCTCGAACCCGCAGAACGCGTACGGGATGTCGAAGCTAGGCCAGGAGACGCTGGCTATCAATCTCGGCCGCCGGTACGACATTCCCACGGTCGCGCTGCGGTACAGCATCGTGCAGGGCCCGAGGCAGTCCGTCTACAACGCCTACTCCGGCGCGTGCCGCATCTTCTGCCTGAGCTACCTGCTCGGCCAGGCGCCCGTCCTCTACGAGGACGGCCTTGCCGTCCGCGACTACGTGAACATCGACGACGCTGTCGACGCCAACCTGCTTGTACTCGAGCATGACGACGCCGTAGGCAAGGTGTTCAACGTAGGCGGCGGCGAGCCGGTCACCACTCAGCAGTTCGCCGACGTCGTGAGGCGCCACTATGGCTCCACCGAGCCCGGCCGCGTCACGGGCGAATACAGGTTCGGTGATACCCGCCACATCCTGTCGGACATCAGTGCGCTCGGCGCGCTTGGTTGGAAGCCCTCGCGTACTCCCGCCGAGTCGGTCGCGGCGTACGCTGCCTGGCTGGACGGCGTGGAAGGGCTCGACGGCGTGCTGGCCAAGGCGAACGCTCGCATGCGGGAACTTGGCGTCGTCCGCAGGTCAGCCCAGTGAGAGCCGTCCTGCTCGCGGCTGGAGTCGGGAGCCGGCTGCGGCCGGTCACGGATACCACGCCGAAGTGCATGCTCCCCGTGGACGGCGCGCCGCTGCTGGACATCTGGCTCGATGCGTTCGCCCTGGCGGGCGTCGGTCAGGTGCTGGTCAATCTGCACCACCTGCCGGAGGCCGTCACGCGGCACGTCGCCGGGCGGACTGTGCCGCCGGAGGTCCGCCTGACGTTCGAGCCGGAACTGCTCGGCAGCGCCGGCACCCTGGTGGTGAACCGGGGCTGGCTCGACGACGACGAGGACGGGTTCTTCCTGGCCTGTAATGCCGACAACCTGACCGATTTCGATCTGGCTGTCCTGATCGAGGAGCACCGCGCGAACGATGCGATGGCGACGTTGACTGTCTTCCGCTCGCCGCGGCCGTGGGCGGGCGGGGTCGTCGAGCTTGACCAGGCCCGCACCGTGGTCGGGTTCACCGAGAAGCCGGCCGAGCCAGTATCTGATCTGACTAATGCCGGTATGTATGCGTTTCGGTCGGATGTCCTCGATGGGCTCGGTCCGCCGCCGAAGGACATCGGGTTCGACCTGCTGCCCAGGCTCGTCGGCCGCGCGAAGGCCGTGATCGTCGACGGCTATTTCAGGGACATCGGCACGCCCGAGGCGTACCGGCAAGCCAAGGCGGAGTGGCCAGGACGGGCACGGCGATGATCATCACGCAGACACCCTTGCGGATCGGCCTGCTCGGCGGCGGAACGGACCTGCCCGACTACTACCGACCGCACGGCGGCCGGGTGCTCAACTGCGCGCTCGACAAGTACGTCTACGTCATCGTCAAGCAGCGCTTCGATGACGAGATCTATGTCAACTACTCCAGAAAGGAGATTGTCTCCCGGGTCGACGACCTGGAACACGAGCTGGTCCGCGAGTCCATGAAGATGACCGGAGTGACGGCTGGAGTGGAGATCACCACGCTGGCCGACATCCCGTCGGCTGGCTCGGGTCTCGGCTCGTCGTCCGCGGTCACGGTCGGCCTGCTCAACGCGCTGTTCGCCTACCATGGCCGGCAGGTACCGGCCGAGGAACTCGCCGCCCTGGCCTGTGCGATCGAGATCGAGCGCTGCGGCAAGCCGATCGGCAAGCAGGATCAGTACATCGCCGCTTTCGGCGGTATCCGCGATATTCGGTTTGGCCCTGGCGAGGTGGTCGTCGCCGAAGAGGTCGACCTGCCTGCGAGGGAACGCAGGGCATTGCAGGAGCAGATCATGCTGTTCTACACCGGCGTCACTCGGAGCGCGAACACCATTCTGGCTGAGCAGAACGCGAACGTCGAGGCAGTCCGCCCACATCTCGACCTGCTGCGGGACCTGGCGGGCCTGGCCGTCGGTCGGCTCCGGTCCGGCGACGTCGACGGAATCGGCGCGGCGATGCGCGAAGGCTGGGAGGCCAAGCGGAAGCTGGCTTCTGGCGTCTCGAACGGGCGAATCGACCAAGCCGTGGCATCGGCACTGGCGGCCGGCGCGTCCGGGGCCAAGGTCACCGGAGCGGGCGGCGGCGGCTTCCTGCTCGTCCTGTGCCCGGTTGAGCGGCAGCGCGCTGTCCGCGATGAGCTGGCCTGCATGCAGGAACTGCCGATCAAGCTTGACCCGCTCGGTTCACGTGTGATCCTCAACGTCAAGCGGGACATCTGGGGCTAAAGTTAACCGCTGCGCACGCGTCAGCTTTTGGGTGAGCAGATGAAGAAGTACTGAACGGCCAGCTTCGGGGTCACCAGCGGCACGTTGAAGTTCACCCTCATGTTGCCGGCCCTAACTAGCTTGCGATTAGGCTCGCCGTGCGCCCAGTTGTGCGAGGTCGGAAAGGCCCTGCGGATCTCGAAAAAACGGGAAAGTCCGTTCCGGAAGGCCTGAATTGGCTGCACATTGCTATACCGGTCGTAGATCATGGGCTTGCGGTGACCGAAATTAACGTATGATGTGATGAAGATACCGTCGTCGGCCAGCATCTCGGATATCTCGCCGAACTTCTGCGCTTGGTACTCTCCGACGTACTCAAAAAATCCCTGAGCCAGGATAATGTCGAACCTGGCGTCGCCGACCCTGATCGGGGCCTTGACAATATCGGCCTCTGTCAGGTAAGGAACATCCTCGTGAATTGCGATATCGACGCCGTGATAGGCCACGCTGGGCGGCAGGAGATTCTTCAAGGTGGCTGGCCCGCAGCCGACGTCGAGCAGCGAGAGAGGTCTATCGCCGGCTAGCCGCCGGATTATCCGAGCCGACTTGAGCAGCCGGTAATGGGGCTCAGCGTATTTCAGGTTCTCGCTGCGCCAGAATTCCTTGTCATAGTACTGCGGCCCGGCGCCCCCGTCTTGTTCCCTTATCCCATTCATTCGGCCGCCTCGCGCGGCCCGGCCACGGCCGATCGAAGAGAGAAGCTGCCGTCGTCGAACAGTTCCGAGACACGAGTGTCGATGTGCTGCAACGGCCTTTGCCTGACTTTGCATGAGACCCGGTCAAGAGCCCACAGCGCTATCTGCCGGTAGCACTCGCGCCGGTCGGCGGTCGGCAGCGGCGCATGCCTGACGGCGGCCAGATACCCCCACATGTACTCAGCGAGCAGACGTGCAGCGGGATGCCTGAGCCTGTTCGCCCTGGCGGGATCCAGGATCGCGCAGCGGTCGCGCATGGCGGGGGACTTGTTGTAGCTGCGGTCAGGGTACTCGCGCCGGAAGTACAGCCAGTCGGGCACGATGTGGAATGGTCCGCGCAGCAGCAGCTCGCAGACGACGATCCGGTCGGCATGGTGATAGCTGCCGAGCGGCGCTACCTGGCGCAGGACATCGGCCCGGATCACGCCGTACTCGTCGCATGCCCTGAGGATGCCGTAGTTGTCGAGGCGAACGAGGGAGTGCCGGTTCCTCGAAGACGCCGCTGCCGCCGAACAGGAGGCTGCGGAGACGCCGGGGTGCGGACGGCGAGTCCGTCTCCAGCGGGTACTCGAGAGCCTGCGTCACCCGGCGAGTTCCGTCGATCACCGCCTGCCACGCATGAGCCAGCACGACGCGCGGGTTGTCGTCGAGTGCATCGACGCAGCGCCGCAGCAGCTCGCGTCCGTAGAGATCGTCGGCCGCCGCCCACTTGAACAGCTCGCCGCGTGACTGGCGGAGGACGAAGTTGTGATTGGGGGACAGGCCGATGTTACGTGGCTGGCGGATATAGCGGACTCGGGGATCCGCCCGTGCGTAACGCAGGCAGATGTCGCCGGTTCCGTCCGTCGAGGCGTTATCCGAGATGACCAGCTCGAAGTCCTCGTAGCTCTGGCCGAGCACGGATTCCACGGACTCGGCAACGTACGCCTCGGAGTTGTAGACCGGCAAGCCGACGCTCACCCGTGGCGCCTTACTCACCGCGCCTGGCCAGTAGGTAGGCGTGCAGCGGCCACAGGACGATGCGATCCGCGGTCATGTTGCGTTCCTGAAGGCGACGATTGACTTGGGTATGCCCGCGGGGCGCTCGAACCAGATTCTGCCGTCCGGAAAGTAGGCTCTCATCTCGGATGCCGAGATAAGTTCGGTCGAGGCGACGAGCTCGATAGCCTCAGCCATTCCTGGCCGATCAGCTCGATGCAGCGTCCGCCAGTGCCTGCAGATCATTACGCGAGTGAGGAACGGGAGAAACTGAAAGCCGGGGAAAATCCAGTGCGGCTCGACGGGGAAGTACCGGTATGGAGTTTGCACCCACCAGCAGTCTGCGGACTCGTGGACTACTTCGGCGAACTTCTGACGGCGAGCGTGACCGCCGAGGTGCTCCATGAGGCTGTTACTGAACACCAGGTCGTAGGAGCCGAATCCGCCATCGCACGCATCGCCGCGCACGACCTTGATCCATGGCTCGGCCGGGTCTGCCGCGTGCTCGAGGTTCACGACGGTAACACTGCGCGGCCGCAACCCGAGAACCTGCCAGGAAATCGCCGTGCCGCCGAGATCGAGCACGTGCATGTCAGCGAGACCGGGAAACTGGAGCTTGAATTGCTCGTTCCTCTGCTGGCGGAAGTGGTGGGTAAGCGATCCGGCGTGGTCAGGGTCGATGATCCTGGCGATGGTCTTATTCATTGCGAGGTTACCTGACAGGTTGCTCGTGCTGTATTCGCGCGCCGTAGGTCATGTAGGGCGGCGTCGGCCGGGGCAGGCGTCGTCCACTGGAGCGCCTAGCTGGGGCCCGTGATACCGGATCGGCGGGCTGGCGGCGATCCGGTCGGAGGACAGCCGACGGGCGCGGGCACCGAGACGCCGTCGGGGCGGAGGGAGGCGGAAGAGATCTGACAGCTCATCGAACTGCTGCGCGAGCAGCCGCTCGTTCGCCGCGCCGCGCTCGGCCAGCGCATCTGCGATCCGGGCGCCCTGGCCTTCGAGCAACTCGATCTGACTCATCAGTCGGCTGAGGTCTACCGCCTTAGCCGAATGGCAGAAGTCTGCCAGGCCCATCTGGGCCATCAGCGCATCGAATTTCTCTCCGTAGCCGATGGAGATTGTCGGCTTGCCCAGCTTGAGACCGCACAGGACGTTGTGGTAGCGCGTTGCTATGACGAACTCGGCCGTCGCCATGTTCCGCATCAGCTCCTGAATCGATGATGCCGGGGAGATTGTCAGGACCGATGGCCGCAGTGCGGGTCGGACGGACTTCACGTCGTCGACGATGCGCTGAACGATGGCATCGTCGTGGACATCGCCGGTGAACAACAGCACCGTACGGCCCTTGTCGAGCAGCCAGAGAACGATGGCGGTCATGTTCGCCGCATAGGCGGCACGGATGGCGTCACCTTGCTTGCGATCGTCGTTGGATCCGGAGTAGTCCATGACGCCGACGCCGACGCAGTTCGCGATGACGGAACCGTGATCGGGAACCGGCAACGAGAACACCAGGTCAGGGTAGACGCGGTCGCTGGACGTATCGACTCCCATCTGGCGCAGTGCCTCTTTGGACGGCTCGTCGCGGTAGGACCGGTAGCGTGCCAGTCTGGCCGCAGAGGTGAGGAACCAGCGGGTCAGCGGGCTGCTCGGCACGCTCGCTCCGACGCTGACGAGTGCGACCGTGGTGCCGGAGAGCCAGCCGACCGCGGACAGCAGGAACATGGAGTACGGCGTCTGGAATGGTCCCTGCGGCAGGTTCGTGGCTTCCAGCACTCCCATCCCTGGGACAATGACTATGTCGTGCTTACGCACCCAGGAGATGATCCGTCTGGCGTCGATGATCTTGCCGGCGATCTTCAGGGGGATCGCCGCTGGCTTCGGCCTCTCTCGCCGTGAGGTGTACCAGCGCAGCTGAGTGGCGGGGAGGCCGTAGCGTGCCGTGAGCTGCTCAGGTCCGGTGCACAGCGCGTCGACGAGCGCGCACGGATATTCGGAACGCAGCCAGGCAAGTACTGCTTCCATTGACGCGTCGTTGCCCAGGTTGCCCTGGCCGAGCAGCCCGAAGAGGCCGACCGCGGCGCCGGGCGCGGCGCGGCCGAGTGCCGCGGTCACAGCCGGGCTCGGTGCCCCGCGGCTCGCGGTGCGAAGGCAGGCGGGCCGTCGCCGGCATCGTCGGCCGGCCGCGGTCGGCGAGTGGATGGCTCGGTCAGGAAGGACACCAGGCGCGGGCCGAGCAGGCGCGCATCGAACTCGCGGTGGAAACGCTCGCGCGCGGCCTTGGCCAGCATCAGGCGGGTCGGTTCGGAGTCCAGCAGGTTCATGAGGATCATGGCGGCCTCGGCGGCATCGTCGAGCGGCCAAAACCGGGCCTCTACGCCGTCGGTACATAGCTCGGGGATCGGGCCGATAGGGGCGGCGACCACGGGCAGGCCGACCGCCATCGCTTCGATGATCGCGAGGGAGGATGTCTCGGCGTAGGCCGCGTGAGCGTAGGCACGGTAGCAGGGTAGGTAACGCCGGACGTCGGGCCGGTATCCGCGGAACCGTACCTGGCCATGCAGGCCGAGGTCGCGGGCATATCGTGCAAGGTCGTGGCGGAGCGGGCCGTCGCCGAACACGTCCAGGGTGTACTCCCGGCCCGCGGCCTTGGCCTCGGCTAGTACCTCGAGCAGGAAGCGATGGTTCTTCCTGTCCTCGAGCTTGCCGGTGGTGACGAGGTCGCCGATCGACTCTGAAGCTGCCTGGAAGGGCATCGGGGCGACGAAGTTGCTGATCACGGCGTGCGGAACGTGGGCCGCTTCCGGCAGCCAGCCCAGAAGTGCTGTCCTTGCCCACTCTGACACGTAGACTAGGCCGTCAACTCGCGGGATGACATCCCGCTCAAGTTTCCGGATCCTGCGGAACATCGTGCTGTCGGCCGCGATTTCCCTGCCTGGCTCGGCATGCTCGTCCGCCTGTGACGTGCGGAAGTGAACCGCCAGGACGACCCGCTGGTGCTGGTCGCGGCGAGTACGCAGGGCCGCCCTTGCTTCCACCGGACCCTGCGCGTAGACGACGCACTCGCCGATGTCAGCGAGGCAGGCATGCAGCGCCTTCGTCAGGAAGACCTCATGCCAGTGCCGGTACCAGAAGACGCTCGCCGCTCCGCTCCATCGCTGCAGCAGCAGGCGGGGTCCGAAGACGGGATACGTCAGCCATCGGCGCCAGGAGAAAGGGGTGACGATGGTGACGCGGCCGCTGCGGGGTTCCAGGTACTGCCGAAGCTGCTCGAAGTGCGTGTGGACTCCCGTGCTGCCGTGCTCACGGAAGATCGTCGCCACCACCACCGGCAGGCGAGTGCCGCCTGCCATGGCTTTGTCGGTCCGCTCATGCGGCCGGCTGTCGCTCGACGTCATGATCAAGGGAGCGGCGGCCTGGCCGGCTGATACATTCCGGGTCCCGGCAAAGTCATTCATTCTACGTAAGCTCACCGTGACCTTCGTAGCTAGGATCTGGCACCAGCCCGGTCACGGCCGGGCGGTCGCCGAGCTCTCGCCGCGCGACGCGCAGCTGCCACCAGAACGCCAGCGCGCCGAGCCAGGTAGCGACCGCGGTACCGCAGACAGCGCCAGCGGCTCCATCGGCTTCAGCTCCGAGCAGCCCGCAGACCGCGTAGGCCGCCGAGCTGATCAGCATGGCCCGCAGGCTGTGCCTGGCGGCTCCCAGAGCGTGCAGGTACGCGCCAGAGCCGGCTGACGCGCAGCTTCCCATCACGGTCAGGATCGTCGGCAGCAGCAGCGGGTACGTCGGCCGCCAGAGGGAGCCGAGCAGCCAGTGGCCGAGCCCTTCTGGGATGGCCACGAGCAGGATCGCGCCCCAGCCGGCCGCGAACATGGTCAGCCCGACGCCGAGCAGGAAGCAGAAGTGGCCGACCCGCCTGGGCGAGCGCTGGAGCAGCCGCGCTGCCTCTGGCAGCGCAACGAGACCCATGCCGTACAAGAGCATCATGACTGGCCCCATCAGGGTGCTCGCGGCCTGCACTGACCCGAGTGCTGCCAGGCCGAGGATGAAGCCGATCCCGTAGTTGCGCAGCTGGGTAGCCGCGCTGTTGGCGGTTCCCTCGAGCATGTAGCGAGGCCCGAGATCACTGTGGCCGGACAGCCATTCCCACGCGCCAGACAGCCTGGGCAAGACCCTCGCCTGGAGCGGACCTACGGCCGCGCCTATCGTCGCCGTCGCACCCCACGCCAGCACGAACCAGAACACGTTCCTGTGATCGGTGACCTTGAGCAGCGTCAGGGCCGCGAGGAGGGTCACGGCCCAGATGGTGTCGTTGATGAACGCCTGGCTGCCCCGCCCGAGCGCGAAGAACGCGAAGCGCCAGCTGTCCTGTAGCAACAGGCCGGGCATGGTCAGCCCGAGTGCGAGAAACGCCAGGCTGCTCGGTCCGTGGAGCAGCATGGCCGCGGTCAGCAAGCAGATACCTGCCGCCAGGCCGGCCACGATCGCGGTTCCCGTGCAGCGCGCCGTGGCACGCCGCCATGTCTGAAGATCGGCGGCGCTGAATCTGACGAGCAGCGGGTCCGTCGACACGCCTCGCGAGGCGTTGAGTGCGAACGCGTAGGTCACGTAGGCGAGACTGAAGGCGCCGTACTGAACGGCTCCCAGGTCGCGAGCGATGTAGATGTTGACAGCGAAGTTCGTCAGACTGGACATCCCCTGATCGGCCACGCCCCAGCCCAGGCGGCGGACCGCCTGCGTGACGAAGGTCCGCAGTGCTCTGGTCAGCTGGACGGGGAGGGGTGCTTCCTCCCCGTCGCCTGTCGTGCCGAGCAGCACCTTGGCCAGAGCCATCTACCGCGGGGCCCGCGCGTGCAGGCGCAGCATGTCGTCCACGGCTCCGGCGGCCAGCAGCTCGCGGATGCGACGTAGGCGTACGAAGCGCGATGACGTGACATCCTCAGGCGCGAGGCCGTCAGCGGAGAAGGACCTGACAAGCTGATCTACGCCGTCCCGCACCCGCCACCGTAGCCGTAGACCCGGAAACGAATCGCTGAGCTTGGAAAAGTCGACGCGGTAGTTCCGCAGGTCCGGCCCGGCGCCGGCCGCGAAGGACAACTCGGACCCCGGCACGGCCTCGCGGACAAGTTCGGCTACGTCACGGATCTGGAGATTGTCCTCGGAGCGCCCGACGTTGAACGCCTGATCGTGGACAAGTTGCCTGGGCGCCTCAAGCGCGGCCAGGAACGCGCGGCTGATGTCCTCCACGTGAACCAGCGGCCGCCACGGCGATCCGTCGCTCTCCATGCGGACCCGGCCGGTGGTCACCGCCGTGGCTGTCAGGTTGTTGACGACGACGTCAAGCCGCAGCCTGGGCGAGTGCCCGTAAGCCGTGGCGCACCGCAGGTAGGTCGGGCTGAACCCGCCGTCGGCCAGGGACGACAGCGCACGCTCGGCCGCGATCTTCGTCCTGCCGTACGCGGTCACCGGGTACATCTCCGCGTCCTCGCCGACAGCAGCCGACTTGGCCGCGCCGTACAAGCTGCACGATGAGGCGAACAGGAAGCGCTCGGCGCCCGCCTGCCGGGCGGCCTGTGCGAGCGCGAGCGTGCCGTGCAGGTTCACCGAATAGGTCGCCGCCGGGTTCAGGTCGCCCAGCGGGTCGTTGGATAGAGCGGCCAGGCAGACGACCGCGTCATACCCAGCCAGATGATGCGCTCTGACGTCCCGGATGTCGCCGACAGGAAGGGCAGTGACGGGCACCGGAGGCTGACCGAAGTCGCATCCTTCGTAGAGATCCAGGTCAAGCCCGTCGACCTCATGGCCTACCTGGCGAAGGAGCGGTGCTAGGACCGCGCCGATGTAGCCACGATTCCCCGCTACCAGAACCCTCATCTACCAGCCCACCGGTCGTCGGCGAGGGCACGTCGAGGAACCTACCCCCAAGGTCAACACGATCCGCGGCCCTTCGTGTTTGATACAACCAGAGTCTTCGGGTCACGGCAACGGACTGGTCTGCCGCGCAGTACAGGGCGAAATCTGGCCGCTGCCGATTCCAGCGCGAGGCACTCGTCGCCGGCCAGGGTAATGTCGGCGGCCTCGGCGTTGCTCTCCAGTTGAGTGACGCTGGCGGCCCCCGGGATGGCGGCGACGGCCTCGTGCCGGATGACCCAGGCAAGCGCGATCTGTGCCGGGGTTGCCGAATGAGCGTCAGCGACCTCGCGAAGCGCCGCGAACAGGCCGCCAGCCCGGGCGAGGTTCTCGGGGAGGAACAGCGGATCTGCCATGCGGGCGGGATTGCCCGGACGGTTGGCAGCGTCATACCGGCAGGACAGCAGGCCGCGTGCAAGCGGGCTATGGGCGATGATGACGCGGCCGCGCGTCTCGGCGAACGGGAGCATGCCGTCTTCGGCTGACCGGTTCACCAGGCTGTAGGGCAGCTGATTGCTCAGCACCCGGGCGCCGAGCGCAGATTCTGCCGCGCGCCAGTCGTCGAGCGAGCCGTTGCTGAGGCCTACCTCGCCGACGATTCCCTCGGTGTGCAAGGCGCGTGCAGCGCGGATCGCCGCGCTCTGGCCCGCCGGGTTCCTCGGCCGGTGCACCTGGCAGAGATCTATCTGGCCGATTCCGAGGCGATCAGCGCTGGCCGCGGCGCGCTGCCTGGGTGCTGCGGCGAAGGGGACGGCCGGGTAGAACTTCGTCGCGACGAACGCGGCGTCCCCGCGGTCCTCAAGCGCTTCGCCCAGGATGCGCTCGCCGTGCCCGAACCCGCGGATCGCGGCAGGATCGCGAAGGCTCAGGCCGCGCACCAGTGCCCGGCATGCCACGGATCGTCCTTGCATGCCGTAGATCTCTGCCGTGTCGAAGAGCGTGATGCCGAGGTCGATGGCCCGGCGGACGATCGCCCTGGCCTGCTCGCCGGCATACCGCTGGCCGTAGTTCCATTCAGGTGACCCGAACTGCCAGGTACCTAGTCCGATCTTGGAGATCGGCTTGGCAGTGCCAGCGGTCACGTATCGCACGTCGGCAGCATGATCGGCCCGGCACGGCTCTCGTGCCGGTAACGGGCGGCCGCCGCAGGGAGGAGCATCGACGCGGCGATGGTCAGATCCAGCAGGTATGGCGTGACGTCGTTGAATCCGTCCTCAGTGAATGAGGCGATCAGGCAGTAGACGATCAGGAAGAGTGCCACGGCGCGCTGGACGCCGCGAAGCTGGAAGTAGGCGGCGACGAGCAGGAATAGCAGGATCAAGCCGCACACCGTGTCTCCGAACAGGCCCTGTTCTTGGTAGGAGGACACCCAGGTGCTGTCGATCGGGAGGCCGTTGTAGGAACTGTTGGATAGGCCAAATCCAAATATCTCCTGGAATGCGTTACGCGGCGTGGCGAGTAGCTGAGTCCAGACTTTCGTCCGGCCAGTCAGGTCAGTGAGTTCGTGTGATCCTTCGCCGCGGGCCAGCCAGGTGGTGATGAAGCCAGAGAGGGTAAGCACGCCGAGCGTCAGGAGGATGCCCGCGGCGGCGAAGAGCTTGCGCACCCTTGCCCGCGCGACGACGAGGCTCATGCCGGCCACGAGGATGCCGGCGGCCATGCCAGCCAGTGCGGTTCTCGTGTGCGTGAGCAGCAACAGCGGTATCGCGCAGAAGACGGTGGCAAGCGTCCGGCGACCGCCTGCCTCGCCGCAAAGCCACAGGACGATCATGAGGCCGGTCAGGACGGCCGCATAGTGAGCGACCTGCGTCGTGGGAATGTACCAGAGACTCCCGCCCAGCCTGCCTGCGACTATTGCCTGGCCAGGCGCTACGAGCAGGCCGAGTGCCACGGTTCCGAGTATCACCCACAGGATGATCATGTGGCAGCGCAGCAGGAGCCTGTCGGTTCTGCCCCACCACGGCGTGAGCAGCCAGAGCGCGATGACGAACTCGGCGAGCCGGAAGGTGCGGTAGATCGTGCCGAAGTACTGCGGCTGCAGAGCTGTCAGAAAAGCCTCGGCGGACAGCAAGCTCACCAGGCAGAGGAACACGTTCGGGCGCAGGATGACCCGGCGGTTCACGCTGAGCAGCAAGACCAGCGCTGCGGGCAGCGCTCCCTGGGTGATGGCCTTGCCCACGATCGACGGGACGTGTATCGCGGATCCCGTGTATCCCAGCGCGTTGAGGAAGAGCAGCCCGTAGGCGACAGCCACGGTGCGGCGTGCCGCGCGCTCATTCTCCCCGGCCGTGCGGAGTTCCCGAAGCGCGGGCGGCTTGCGGTACAGCGTGCGGCGCGCGCGGAAGGCGGCGATGGACGTGGTCATCTCGGCTACGAGAGCGGTGCGCGGCGTCCCGTGATACGGGCAGCCACATCAGACGGCCTTACTCCCCGGCCGGGGGGGCGAGTTTGAACTTCGTGCACGTGAACGCTTCCGCGTACGGAGCGCGGCACTCCACGCCCCGGAGTCGCGCTAGCCCCAGGAATACTTCATCGTCCCACCAGTCGCGCTGGCGCTGAGACGGGAAGCTCTTGTTCAGCAGCTCGATCTTCCTGCGTGCCACCCGCTCGGAAAGGGGGAAGTAGGCCGATGGCCGGCCCAGGTCGCCGTCCCACTTCGGGATCTCGTACCCGAGGACGAGCTGATCGCGGAACACGGTCGGGACAATCTCGGCGATGGTGCGGTGATCCTGATGCGCGTCAGCAGGCGCAGGCGCGAGCACGACGTCGGGGGCGAATCCGGCGGCCACCTCCTCCAGGGCGTCCTTCACGCCGTTCCATGCGGTCGGCAGCCTCTTTTCCGGCAGGCTGAACATCTGCACGGTCAGGTCGGCTCCGGCCAGGAATGCCTGGGCCGCATGCCGCGCCTCACGCTGCCGGCCGGCAGGTCCGGTCAGGACGACGTAGTGCACGCGCATGCCCGGCTGGCATGCAGCGAGCGTCAGCAGCGTTCCGCCAGCGCCGATCTCGACATCGTCGGGATGTGCGCCGACCGCGAGCACGCTCATCGGGCCAGTAGCCGGCGGGACGAGCAGCAGGGAGAGCACGGACGTGGGGCTACCGTGCCACTGCCCGGCCTGGGTTCGGGCCAGCGCCGGGCGCTCCGGAGCCGGACCTGGCGCGGGACCGGTCGGGATCCCAGATCATCCACGGGCAATGGCCGCGGTAGTACATCTCATCCAGCTGCGCACGCTCCTTGACGGTGTCCGCGGGTGACCAGTAGCCCTTGTACGGGTAGGCAAGCACCCGGCGGTCCCGCGCCAGCCTGGCCAGCGCATCTTCGACCAGGTCCTCGCCCTCGTGCAGATGGTCAAAGATCTCCTGCCGGAACAGGAAGTATCCGCCGTTCTCCCACTGCCTCAGGTCGCGCATCGGGATGACCTGCGTGATCAGGCCGTCATCATCGATGTCGACCACGTGATGCGAGGACTGCGGCGGCACCGTGAGCAGGCTCGCCGTCGCATCGCTCGCGACGAAGCGTCCGACGATGTCGGGCAGCGGCGCATCGGTCAGCACGTCGGCGTAGTTAGCCAGGAACATCGGCTCGTCCTCGACGAAGCGCTTGACCCGGCGCAGCCGCTCCCCGATAGGCGAGTCGAGGCCGGTGTCGACGAAGGTGATGCGCCAGTCCGAGATGTCGGTGCTGAACAGCTTGATCTCGCTCGCTCCCTTGTCGAGAACGAAGTCGTTGGACCGCGTCTCGTCGTAGTTCAGGAAGAAGTCCTTGACGTAAGTTGCGCCGTAGCCGAGGCAGAGAATGAAGTCGGTGTGCCCGAAGTGCGCGTAATACCGCATGACATGCCAGAGCAGCGGCCGTTCGCCGACCATCGCCATCGGCTTGGGGCCGCTGCTGACGCCGTCCCGCATGCGCATGCCAAGGCCACCGCAGAAGAGAACGACCCTCATGTTTCCCCCTCAGACGATCTCTAGCTCGGGAATCGGGAAGACTAGGTGTCCGCCCCATGACCGGACGTAGCCCAGCTGCCTCGTGATCTCCTCCCTGAGGTTCCAGGGCAGCACGAGAACGTAGTCGGGCCGGGTCTGGGCCAGCCGGTCCGGGGCGTGGATCGGGATGTGCGTGCCCGGCAGGAACATTCCCTGCTTGACCGGGTTCCGGTCTACCGTGTACGCGAGCAGGTCGCCGCGGACTCCGCAGTGGTTCAGCAGCGTGTTTCCCTTGCCGGGGGCGCCGTAGCCGGCCACGGACCGGCCCTGCCTCGCCGCGTCGAGCAGGAATCCGAGCAGATCGCTCTTAATGGTGAGGACCTGCCTGGCGAAGCCCTGATGCCCGGCCAGCGTGTGAAGCCGGGCGGACTCCTCGGCTTCCAGCACCCTCTTCACCGCGGCCGTGGGCTCACCCGCGCACTCGGCCGGCTGGGCGTAGACCCGCAGCGACCCGCCGTGCGTGTCAAGTTCGTCGACGTCGACGACCTTCAGCCCGGCCGATGTGAGCGCGCGGGAGCTGGTCAGCATGGTCAGGTAGGAGTAATGCTCATGGTAGATCGTGTCGTACTGACGACACTCGATCATCCTCAGCAGATGCGGAAACTCCAGCGTCACCAGCCCGCTATCCTTCACCAGGTCTCGCAGGCCGGCGGCGAAGCCGCGGATGTCGGGCACGTGCGCGAGCACGTTGTTGGCGGCGACCAGGTCTGCCCGGCCGTACCTAGCGGCGATCTCTCGCCCGGTGTCCGGTCCGAGGAACCTGACCTCGGTCCTTACCCCCCGCGCGCGGGCAGCCGCTGCGACGTTCGCCGCTGGCTCGATGCCCAGCACTGGGATGTTGTCGGCGAGGAAGTGCTGCAGGAGATAGCCGTCGTTGCTGGCGACCTCGGTGACCAGGCTGCCGGCGGTCAGGCCGAGACGAGCGATCATGGTCTCCGCATAGCGCCTCGCGTGCGCGACCCAGGAGTCCGAGTACGACGAGAAGTACGCGTAATGGGAGAAGATGTGCTCGCCGGATACATAGACGGGCAGCTGGACCAGGAGGCATGATGCGCAGATGCGCACGTGCAGCGGATAAAAGGTCTCCGGTTCGTCGAGCCTGGCGGCCGGCACGTAGCTCTCGCAGAGCGGGGACATTCCCAAATCAACAAAGGTCTCATTAAGATCTGATCCGCACAGACGACATTTCAGCTGCGTCTCCACGCCCTGTCCCCCCATCAGCTGACCATGCCGCATGCTCGCCCCTATCATGCACAGATCAGCCGTGTTCGTGGTGTGGCACGCAGAAATGCGGTCACCGTCATCGCCGATGGGGCGGGCCGGCGAGCCGTCGGCTCGCCTGAGGCCACGGGAGGAGAGCGCCGGTGGGCGTGTCGACATGCCGCGCCTGCATGAGCATTTCCGGCGAGCAGGTGCTCGACCTCGGCGAGCAGCCGGCCTGCGACTACTTCCCGAGCCAGGATGACCCGGGCCCGGACCCGCGGTACCCGCTGCAGATGTGGCTGTGCTCGCGGTGCGGGCTGGCGCAGCTCGTCGCCGATCCGGCGGTCGCGGAGGAACCCAAAGGCGCAGAGCCCGCCGCGCTCGTCGCCCAGGCCGCCGATGCCGTTGACCGGGTCGGCGCGGCGGGCCTGCTGCCGGCGAGCGGAAAGATAGCGGAGTACGGCAGCCCGCATGGCGGGTCCTGGCTGGGCTTGCTGACCGGGCGCGGGATGATGAAGGCGGCTGTCGGCGAGCCCGCGGACGTCGTGCTCGACTGCTTCGGATTGATGCACGCGGCCCGTCAGTCCGCGGCTGTCGCCGAGCGGGTGGCGAGGGTCGCTTCGGGCGGGGTGTTCCTCGTGCAGTATCACTCGCTGGCCACGATCATCGTAGGCGGGCAGTGGAACGCGCTGCGGCACGGCCACTACGCGTATTACTCCACCCCAGTTATGGCCAGCCTGCTGGCCGCGCATGGCTTCGGTGCCTTCACCGCGTGGGTCTTCGATCTGTACGGCGGGACGGTGCTGCTTGGCGCACGACGGCACGGCGAGGCGGCAGGCTCCGATGAGGCGCTGCGGACGCTGCTCGCCAGCGAGGCCGATGCGGGCGTACGCGATCCGGCGGTGGTCAGGCAGCTCCAGGCACGGGCACGGGACGACGCCGGGCGCGTGCGCGCCTGGCTCAGTGCGGAGCATGCTGCCGGGCGCACGGTGCTTGGGTACGGAGCCGCATCCCGGGCGGTGGCATTGCTGTGCCTGGCCGGCGTGGACCGGGCGCTGCTGCCCGCGATCGCGGACGCATCGCCCGCCAAGCAGGGGCTGCGGATGCCGGGCACCGACATCCCCATCATCAGTCCCGCACAGCTCCGCGCCGGGCCGCCTGACCGGGTGCTGCTGTTCCTGGCCGACCTGCGTTCGGAGGTACGCGCCAGCCTTCCCGAAGTGGAGGCGGCCGGCGGCACGTGGGTTGCTGCGGATTCCCTGAGCTCAGCTCACGGGGTCGGCTCAGGTGGCCTGTAGCAGCACCCGCAGCCGCTCGAGGCAGCGCTGCCTGGTCGGGCCGATGCTTCCGATTGGCAGGCCGAGCTCTACCGAGATCTCGCTGTACGAGCTCGGCGGGTCGGCCATGAGCAGCTCGAGAAGCAGCTGCCATCGCGACGGAAGCGAGGAGAGGGCCGTCCTGACCGCCTGAGCGCGCTCGTCGGCGAGCAGGCGTTCGTCGATGTCAGGCTCGTTAGAGACGGCACAGCTGAGCGTGGTGTCGTCGTCCTGGATCAGCACGACTCTGCTGCGCGCGGCGATGTGCCGCAGGCACTCGTGCCTGGCGGTGGTCGCGAGCCAGGAGGCGAGCCTGGCGGGGTGCTCGATCCGATCGATGTGCTCGAACAAGCGGAGCCACGTCACCTGGAAGACGTCCGCGGCGTCGCTCTCCGGCAGCTTGAAATCCCGGGTCATCGCCCAGATCAGTCGCGAGTAGCGATCGACGAGCCGCTCCCACGCTGACCTGTCGCCTGCCGCCGCGCGGCTAACGAGAACCGCGATATCGGTATCAGCATCGTTAGGCTCCAACGTCGCGGTGTTGCTGCCCGGAAGCGATGCCGGCGAGCGGCCGGCCGGAAGCGGTGCCGAGGGCTCCGGCGCGTCTTCCGCGTGGCGTTCGGCAGTAGCGACCCGCACGCTCACCCTGATCCCCTCCCTCTGAGTGCAGGCGGCAGTGCCTGCCGAATCAATAAGCGCCGTTGCCCTGTGTCACGGCCGAGCAGGTCTTCCACAAGATCTGAAGGTCGAGCACGAATGACCAGTTCTCGACGTATCGGATGTCGAGCCTGACTGCCTCTTCCCACGGCAGGTCAGAGCGGCCGTTTACCTGCCACAAGCCGGTGAGGCCCGGCTTGACCGCGAGGCGCCTGCGGACGTACTCCGCGTACAGGCTCGCCTCCTCTGGCAGAGCCGGGCGCGGTCCGACCAGCGACATGTCACCGGCTAGCACGTTGACGAGCTGAGGCAGTTCGTCCAGGGAGTAGCGGCGCAGCCAGCCGCCCACGGGCGTGACCCGCGGGTCGTTTCGCATCTTGAACAACACCCCCCGGCCGTCGTTGGACATGGCCAGATCGGCCTTGCGCTGCTCGGCGTCCACCACCATGGTCCGGAACTTGTAGACCGTAAAGTGCTTGCCGTCCTTGCCCACCCTGGTCTGGCGGAAGAGCACGGGGCCCTTGTCGCCGACCTTGATGGCCAGCGCGAGCACCCCGAAGAGCGGCGAGAAGACGAGCAGCCCGAGGATCGCGGCGGCGCGGTCGAAGAGGGACTTGATCAGCCAGCGAGTGCCGGTGAACTCCGGATGATCCATGTGCAGCAGGGGAAGTCCGGCGGTCGGCCGGATCGTCGTCCGCGGTCCGGCCACGTCGAGCAGGGCGGGCGCGACGCACAGGTCGGTGCCGGTCTTCTCCAGGGCCCAGGCGAGTTCGCGCAGCTTGGGGCCGATCATCTCGGGGCAGGCGAGCACGGCCACGGTGTCGGCGTCGTGAATGCGCACGACGCCGACGATGTCCTCGGCCGACTCGATGCCGCCGATGACTGGGACGCCCTCGATTTCCGCTGACCTGTCGGGGCCAACGATGCACGCCGCCACGACTGACAGCCCGTGATAGGTGTCCCTGCGTAGCACCGCCGCCAGCTCGCAGACGACGTCGGAGTGCCCGACGATGACGGCCTTGCCCATGCAACGGCCCTTGGCCCGGCTCTCATGCAGGCGCTTCCGCCGCGCGTACCTGAGCAGGAGATCGGAGACGGTGATAAATGGCAGCGCGACGACCACGTACCCACGGGCGAAGTCGGTCTTCGTGGCGTACGCGACGAAGGCAACGGCTGCGGTCAGGCATACCCCGGCATTGATGACCCGGCGGAACTCGTCCGATCCGATCCCGATAAATCGCGCGTCATAAGCGCCGGCCAATTCCAGTGCCATAATCCAAAGGAATGGCAGCGCCAGGCCGAACCAGATGTAGTCAGCGTTGCCGCTGACGGTGTCGCCGAATCGCACCCGGTAGGCGAGCATGCCCGCGGACAGCCCGCAGCAGCCGTCGATGCACGCGACCTGCAGCAGGTAGGAGACCGTCCAGTCGGACACCTTGCTCGCCGACGGCGAGCTAACCCGCCGTACTCCCAGTTGCTCACGTACCGATGGATCATCGGACTGCACCGTTCCCCCCAACCCCGCCCTTGGCCGCTTTTCTTCTCCGAAACGGTTCCGACTCGCTCAGTGTTATAACACATGTACCTCCGCTAGGTATGAAGTTTCATGACATGGATTCACGCGTCCTGGCGCAGGAGGATATAGCGTAGCGTGATGAGACGTGGAGTGATAAGCGCATCGTGCAAGCAAAATCGACTGATCACGGGACATGCCGAGCGCCGGGGAGCGGTCGCGTGGCTACTGTCTGTCACGGCCGGGCCCGCGCAGGCTAACCAGAGTTCACTCTTCGTTCGGTCGACCTTCGTTCGGTCGACGGCGGGTGCCGTGCCGCGTGTGTTCGTTCCGCCGGCGGACTGGCATGAATCGGAGCTATCCGGTGACGCGCGAGCGATCGGTAGACTCGGCCCGTGACATCGGCTGAGCTGGGGCCAGAGGACCTGAAGATCGTCGCGCTCGCCCGCTCGGCGAAGGCGAGAGTGGGCTCGGCCGAGGGCGCGGCCGTCAGGGACGAGACAGGCCGGACGTACGCCGCGGCGGCGGTCGCCCTGCCGTCCCTGCGCATATCGGCGCTCGAGCTCGCCGTCGCCATGGCAGTGTCGAGCGGCGCGGCGGCACTCGAAGCCGCCGCGCTCGTCAGCGACGGCCCGAGTCCTGGGCGGGACGACCTCGGCGCGGTCAGGGACGTCGGTACCGGCATCCTGATCATCCACGCCGGTGCGGACGGCGCCGTCCGCGAGACATTCCGACTTTCTTGAGGCCGCCGCCGCGGGCCGTGTTCGGCCGTGATGTGCCCGGCCGGCAGGCCGGGGCCGGCTGGTTCCAGGCCGACCTGCGGCCGTACCTGGGCATCGGCGCGGTCCTCGCCGCCGCGGCGCTGTGGGGCAGTACGGGAACGGTGGCTCACTTCGCCCCGGCCGGCACGACCCCGGCCTCTGTCGGAGCGGCCCGCATCGTGATCGGCGGGGCACTTCTGGTACTGATCGCGCTGCGAGGCGGCCGCGGGTCGGCCGCCGCAGGCCGGAGCGGCTTCTGGCACACCGACGCTGGCTGGAGCGCCACCCGCCGGGCCGCGCTGGCGATCGGCGCCATCGGCGTCGCTGGGTACCAGGTGTGCTTCTTCACCGCGGTCCGGCTGACCGGCGTCGCAGTCGGGACCGTGATCGCGATCGGAAGCGGTCCGGTGCTGGCCGGGCTGATCAGCTGGCTGGCGGGAACGGCCAGGCCGTCGGCGCGATGGGCCGTCGCGACCGCAGGCGCCATCGCCGGCTGCGCGGTCCTGCTGGCCGGCGGCCAGAGGGCCGGGGTGAACGTCGCCGGGGCTGGCCTTGCCCTGCTGGCCGGCCTGTGCTATGCCTGCTACGCGGTCTGCGCCGCCACGCTGATCAGGGGCGGGACCGCAGAGCGGCCGGTGATGGCCGTCATGTTCGGCGGTGCCGCCGTCCTGCTGGCCCCGGTGCTCGCCGGCACCCAGGCGGGCTGGCTGCTGACCTGGCGCGGGGCGGCGGTGGCCGGCTGGCTCGGGGTGCTCGCCACCGCGGTCGCCTACCTGCTCTACGGCTACGGGCTGCGGACAGTCCAGGTTCCGGCGGCGGTCACGCTCGGGCTGGCCGAGCCGGTGATCGCCGCCGTCCTCGGCGTGGCGGTGCTCGGCGAGCGGCTGACCGGGCAGGCCATCGCCGGTCTGGGGCTCGTCGGCTGCTCGCTCGTCCTCCTCGTGGCCGCACACGCCCGCCGGGGGTCCCCCGGACGGCCGGGCGCGGCATCGCCCCCTGGCGAGGGTGCGGGAAAATCACGTCTGTGAGTCAGCGGTCAGCGGACGCTAGCGGCGAGGCGGGCGGCTTCGCCGCGGGCTTCGCGTGCTTCGCCGGCCGTCCCAACGTGGGCAAGTCCACGCTGATGAACGCGCTGGTCGGCACCAAGGTCGCGATCACGAGCAGTCGGCCGCAGACCACCCGCCGGGTGATCAGGGGCATCGTCCGGCGGCCGGACGCCGAGCTGATCGTGATCGACACCCCTGGCCTGCACCGGCCGAGGACACTGCTCGGCGAGCGGCTGGACAGCCTGGTCAGGTCCACGCTGACCGAGGTGGACGTGATCGGCTTCTGCGTGCCCGCCGTCGAGCGGATCGGCCCCGGCGACCGGTACCTGGCCGGCGAGCTGACCGGGCCTGGTGGCAGTCCGGTGGTGGCGATCGTCACCAAGACCGACCAGGCGTCGAAGGAGCAGCTGGCCAGGCAGCTCACCGCCGTGGCCGAGCTTGGCGAGTGGGCCGACATCGTGCCTGTCTCGGCCGTCAGCGGATTCCAGCTTGAGGTGCTGACCGATGTGCTGATCGGCCACCTGCCCCCTGGCCGGCCGCTCTACCCGGACGGCGAGCTCACCGACGAGCCCGAGCAGCAGCTGGTGGCCGAGTTGATCAGGGAGACGGTGCTCGAAGGCGTCAGGGACGAGCTGCCGCACTCGATCGCCGTGGTGGTGGAGGAGATGGCGCCTAGGGCAGGCCGGGACGACCTGGTCGACGTGCACGCGACCATGTATGTCGAGCGGCCGAGCCAGAAGGCCATCGTGATCGGCTCGAAGGGCGCCAGGCTCCGTGAGGTGGGCTCGCAGGCCAGGCGGCAGATCGAGGCGCTGCTCGGCAGCCGGGTCTATCTCGACCTGCGGATCAAGGTCGCCAAGGACTGGCAGCGTGACCCCAAGCAGCTGCGCAGGCTCGGCTTCTACGACTGATCTCCCGGGCGGCCGGAACGGGCCGGGCAGACGCCAGCCGACATCGTCGGCGGCGGACGCAGCCGCAGGTCAGCCGGGGTGGGACGGGCCGGGCCGGCATCAAGCTTTTCCACCGAATCGCCTGCTCATGATCGCCGGTCGTGTGATGATCGGGACTCTGGCGTGCTGGTCACCCTGGCTGGCAAACTCGCCCGCAGGCGAGCGGGAGGCGAAGCGATGCTGGTCGTTGCAGGGTCAAGGGTGTGCTACCGCACCGTCGGGCAGGGCATCTTTCACTGCGAGCGCTGCGGCGGCGACCGGCCCTACCGGCAGCGGGCAGGTCGGCGCTGGGCCCACGTGCTCGGCATCCCGGTGCTCGCGCTCGGCGCGACCGGTGAGCACCTGCGCTGCGAGGTCTGCCGCACCTGCTACCGGGTGGACCTGCTGGCGGTGCCGACCGCCGAGCAGATGCAGGTCGCGCTGCTCGCCGGGACCAGGGCGTCGGTACTCGCGCTGCTCAGGGCCGGCTGCGCGGTCAGCCGGACGGCCAGGAGCCGTGCGGTGGACGCGATCAGGAATGCGGGCGCGGCGGAGTTCGACGAGGCGGGGCTGGCGACGGCACTGGCCGATCCGGGTGCCGGGATCGGACTGCGTCCGGCGATGGAGGCACTGACCATCCAGCTCGAGGGGCACGCGAGGGAGTGGTTCCTTGCCAGCGTGGTGCACGTGGGACTCGCCGACGGCCACCTCGGTGCGGCCGAGCGAGCGGTAGCCGAGGCCATCGCCAGGCACCTCGGCATGTCGGACGTGCAGGGCCGCGCGGTCATCGCGGTGGCCGAGGAGGCGGCCCAGGCAGGCTAGGGCGGCAAGCTCGCCCGGCGTGGCGCGTCCGCCTGCGTAGTCGGCCGCATGCGCGAGAATGGCCGGGTGAGCATCTACCGCGACGACGGGATCGTGCTGCGCACCCAGAAGCTGGGCGAGGCCGACCGGATCGTCACAGTGCTCGCGCGCAGGTCGGGCCGGATCAGGGCGGTGGCCAAGGGCGTCCGCCGGACCAGGTCAAGGTTCGGTGCCAGGCTGGAGCCGTTCACGCATGTGGACCTGCTGCTCTACACCGGGCGCTCGCTCGACGTGATCACCCAGGCCGAGACGGTACGCAGCTATGGCGATGCGCTCACCGGCGACTACCCCAGGTACACGACCGGCACCGCGATGCTGGAGACGGCCGAGCGGTTCACCGCCGTGGAGAAGGAGCCGGCCCTGCGGCAGTTCCTGCTGCTGGTCGGCGGGCTCAGGACGCTGGTCGACGGCGACCACGAGCCGCGGCTGGTGCTCGACGCCTACCTGCTGCGCTCGCTCGCCGTGGCCGGATACGCTCCAGCGCTCGACGAGTGCGCGATCTGCGGCACCAGGGCGCCGTCGGCCGGCGGCGAGCCGGACGCCGGCGAGTTCGTCCCGCGGTCGGCCTCGGCCCGGCGCACGTTCGGCGTGGCCGCCGGCGGCCTGGTCTGCCGGTCCTGCCTGGCGCCGGGGGCGGCGAGCACCACCGCGGCAACGATCGACCTGATGAGCGCGCTGCTGCGAGGCGACTGGGGGCTGGCCGACACCAGCGTGCGGCGCACCAGGGTGGAGTGCAGCGGCCTGGTCGCCGCTTACGTCCAGTGGCACCTCGAGCACTCGATCCGCTCGCTGCGGCACGTGGAGCACGCGTGAGCCCCGCCCGCGGCCCGGTGCGGCCGCCCGATCGGCATGTCACGGGCGCCCGGCCGCCCGCGATCCCGTCGGCGCTCGTGCCCAGGCACGTGGCGCTGGTGATGGACGGCAACGGCCGCTGGGCCAAGGCGCGCGGGCTGCCTAGGACCGAGGGGCACAAGGCCGGCGAGCACTCGCTGTTCGACGTGATCATGGGCGCGATCGAGCTCGGCATCCCGTACCTGTCGGCCTACGCGTTCTCCACCGAGAACTGGCGGCGCTCGCCGGACGAGGTGCGCTTCCTGATGGGCTTCAACCGCGACGTGATCCGGCGGCGCCGGGACCAGCTGAACGAGATGGGGGTGCGGGTCCGCTGGGCCGGGCGGCGGCCGAGGCTGTGGCGCAGCGTGATCTCCGAGCTGGAGACCGCCGAGCAGATCACCGCCGGGAACTCCGTCCTCACGCTGCAGTTCTGCGTCAACTACGGCGGCCGGGCCGAGATCGCCGACGCCGCGGCCGCGATCGCCGCCGACGTGGCGGCGGGCAAGCTGAGCGCCGACAAGGTGGACGAGAAGGTGTTCGCCCGTTACCTGGATGAGCCGGGCATTCCCGATGTCGATCTGTTCATCCGCTCCTCCGGCGAGCAGCGGACCTCCAACTTCCTCATCTGGCAGTCGGCCTACGCCGAGTTCGTGTTCCTGGACACCTTGTTTCCCGATTTCGACCGGCGGCACCTGTGGCGCGCCTGCGAGATCTACGCGGGCCGGGACCGCCGCTACGGCGGCGCCGTGCCCAACCCGATGCCGGGAACGGCGACCGGCGGGGCATAGGAACCGGCCGGGGTTGCTAGCGGTGCAGGGCGCGGATGACGGCGACGACCACGACGGCGGCGATTACTACGACGCGGAGGGCGCGGCCCTGGCCGGACAGCCGGGGCCACGAGATGACGGCCAGCCAGCCGAGCACCGCCGCGAGCCCGCACAGCGCCGCCGCACCGCCGGCCCCCGGCACGGCCAGCCCGGCCACCAGAAGCCCGACGGCCAGCACGGCCGGCAGCCAGACGGGCAGCTGGTGCACCCAGAGCAGCAGCGTGGCGCTGCGCCGCTCCACCTCCTGCCTGGCCGGGGACGCCTGCGGGCTGAACAGCGTGTCGCCGGGGGGCAGCGGTCGCGGCTTGCGGGCCCGCCGGCCGGCTGGCCCGCCGGTCTGGCCAGGGGGCGGCTGACGGGCTCGGTGAATGCTCACGCGTGCGGTCCTTCCCCGGTGGTATGACCTGGCGCCCTCATGGGCGGCGACCTGGCGCCGTTAACTGGTTGCGTCGGGCGGGATCCCCGACCACGATAGCCGGACCAAGCCAGCACCGATCACCGCTAAGCTGGCATCCGCCGCTCGGCAGCGCCGCGGGGAGCGCCGGGCGCGCCTTGAACAGCCGTGACCGGCGGATCCGCCGGACAGCCCACACGCCCTGGGGACATCTGATGGCTCGTCGCAACGACCGCATGGAGACCGTAGTCAGCCTCTGCAAGCGGCGGGGGTTCGTCTACCCGTCCAGCGAGATCTACGGCGGACTGCGCGCGTCCTGGGACTACGGCCCGCTCGGCGTAGAGATCAAGAACAACATCAAGCGACAGTGGTGGAAGTCGATGATCACCGAGCGGGACGACATCGTCGGCCTGGACTCCAGTGTGATCCTGGCCCGCGAAGTGTGGCAGGCCAGCGGGCACGTCACCGAGTTCGTCGATCCGCTGACTGAGTGCCAGTCCTGCCACAAGCGGTTCCGCGCCGACCACCTGATCGAGGCCTACGCCGAGAAGCACGACGGCGAGGAGCCGGCCGGCGGACTGGCCGACCTGGCCTGCCCCAGCTGCGGTACCAGGGGCGCCTTCACCGAGCCGAAGATGTTCAATGGCTTGCTGCGGACCTTCCTCGGTCCGGTCGAGGATGAGAGCGGACTGGCCTACCTGCGGCCGGAGACCGCGCAGGGCATCTTCATCAACTTCAAGAACGTGCAGCAGACCTCGCGAAAGAAGGTGCCGTTTGGCATCGGCCAGATCGGGAAGTCGTTCCGCAACGAGATCACCCCTGGCAACTTCATCTTCCGCACCCGCGAGTTCGAGCAGATGGAGATGGAGTTCTTCGTCATGCCTGGCACCGACGAGGAGTGGCACGAGCGATGGATCGCGACAAGGCTGGCCTGGTACCTCGACCTCGGCCTTGATCCGGACAACATCCGCCAGTACGAGCATCCGAAGGAGAAGCTCTCGCACTACTCCAAGCGCACTGTGGACCTGGAGTACCGGTTCTGCTTCCCCGGCAGCGAGTGGGGCGAGCTCGAGGGCATCGCCAACCGCACCGACTTCGACCTGTCAACGCACGCGAAGGCCTCCGGCGAGGACCTGTCCTACCTGGACGCGGAATCGAACGAGCGGTACGTGCCCTACGTGATCGAGCCGGCCGCCGGCGTGGACAGGTCCGTGCTCGCGTTCCTGCTCGACGCCTACGCCGAGGACGAGGCGCCGGACGCCAAGGGCGTGCTCGAGAAGCGGACGGTCATGCGGCTCGACCACCGGCTCGCCCCGGTGAAGGTCGCCGTGCTGCCGCTGTCGCGGAACGCCGACCTGTCGCCCAAGGCCCGCGACGTCGCGGCCGCCGTCCGCAAGCACTGGAACGCGGACTTCGACGACGCGGGCGCGATCGGCCGCCGTTACCGCCGCCAGGATGAGATCGGCACCCCGTACTGCGTCACGGTGGACTTCGACAGCCTCTCCGACCACGCGGTGACGGTCCGCGAGCGGGACTCGATGAAGCAGGACAGGATCGGCATCGACGGCCTGGTCGGCTACCTGTCAGAACGGCTCGCGGGCTGCTAGGGTTCGAGCGCGACGAGGTCTGGCTGGCCACCGGTGCTGTGGCTTGTGTGGGGGCAGAAGACCTGCGCCTACGTCCTGTCGCAGCAGCCGGGAGCGTGCCCCGTAGCGGGTGCAGCGAACTCACGCATCCGCGCAGTGACCACTTTCATGTCCTCCCTGGCCAGCGGATACGCGACGATGCCGAAGACGAGAACGGCGCAACCGGCTGCTACCACGGCCACGCCGGCAGCCAGCAGCTTGCCGGTCGCGGGTGCCGCCAGAGTGATGGCCAGGCCGACCACGGCCGCGACGGCTCCGGCGGTCAGGCCGGCTAGTGCCGTGCGTCCCACCCCGCGCACGGCGGCCTCGCCGCGAATCCGGCGGGTGACCAGGACAAGGGGGACGGCCACGACGGTCTGGCCGATCGTGTTGCCCAGCGCGAGAGCCGCCACCACCAGGTGCGCCGGGGCGAACTCGGCCAGCAGCACGTCCGCCGCGATCACCATCATCCAGCTTCCGCCCAGGGCAACCGCCGCCACCCTCAGGCGCCCCACGGCGAGCATCACTCGCGAGATATTGGCGATCACCGCCATAGCGGCAATGCCCGGGGCGAACAAGGCAAACCCCTGGATAAGCTCCGGCACCTGGCCGGGCTGCCTGGCGAGGACATGCGCAGCGGGCACGGCGACAGCCGCGATCATGGCCGATCCTAGCCAGGACATCAGCAAGACCGCGCGGGTGGATCCCGCGCAGGTCCGGTCGAAAACCCCGCCGTCACGCGCGGACAGGACCGGGAACGTGCTGGTAACGATCGATGTGGCAAGCACGGCGAAGACCGCGCTGCAGACCAGCCATGCGTAGTTGAAGAGCACGAGCGCCCCTGTTTCGCCGCGCCCGTTGGCCAGTTCGATGATGACCACTGACGATAGGTCCGTGGCCAGAAACTCGATGACGCCCACGATCACCAGGCCGCCGGCCCGCCGCGCGATTTCGGTGGGAAGCCGCAGACATGGCCGGATCTTGAGGCGCAGCCGCCGCGTCGGCACCGCGACCACGAGCACGAGCGTGGCGATGCTCACAGTTGTGCAAATCGATAGGACAAGCTCGGCCGCAACCGGCGTCCTTGCAAAGGACGACCCTTTGTCCAGTATTGCGAAAACGATGTAGGAAGAGATCAGAACGAGGTTGACGATCACTGGTGCAAGCGCGGGCCCGGCGAACCGGCGGAACGCCTGCAGCAGCCCGATCAGCACGACCGAGAGCCCGTAGAGCAGGACCTGAGGGGCGAAAACCTCGATCATGCTGGTCGTCGTGTGGACCATATCGGCGTGAGCACAATGGGCGTTGGCATTGGCAGGATTGAGCAGCGAGGCGATCGGCCCGGCGACTCCGACGATGATCAAGGTGATGGGCAGCATGATGACGACAGCCCAGGTCAGCAAGGCCGACAAGATCTGGCCGAGGCGCTCCTTGTCGGCCGGGTCGTAGGCCGCGCGCTCGGCCAGGCGAGTCAGCACCGGGACCATCGCACACGTGAGCGCGCCGCCCAGGGCCAGCTCGGCGATGAGGTTTGGTACCTGATACGCGGTGAGATAAGCCGTGCCCAGGCACCCCGCGCCGATGCTTTGCGAGAACACGAGGGTGCGGACGAGGCCCAGCAGCCGGGATAGCACTGTGAGGCTGGCGATGAGTGCCGCGCCACGGGCGATACCGCCGAGGGTCCTTTGCGATGAATCCGATTCCATCGGATCTGCAAAATTGGCCCCGCTGGATTGCACGTTCAACTCCTACTGCTTGCGCCGGGCCGTGAACTTATGGGCGGCACTGATCATCAAAACCCGGGGCACCCGTGCGAGAGGCTCGTTCCCGAACGAATACCAATAATCCCGAATGTGTCGGGCAGTGGCTCACCTTAGCACCCGGATGGCGCTGCATACTCAGACGCGATCAGGCGCCGGCAGTTGCTTCCGGTCGTCACTCACTTCGCACGCGGGAAGCCGCGGAAGATCTCCGCCGCCGCCTGATGAAGTCCGCTTGGCAGTCCGGCGCTGGCCATCGAGGCGGCGATCTGCTCCATCTCCGCTGTCCATCGCCAGCCCTTGGCGGCCGCGGACCTCGCGGCGCCCGCGTGCCGGCCCTCAAGGCCTGGCTGGGAGAGTTTCCACTCGGCGAGCAGGACGTCGCCGACGCCCTCGGCCTCGGCGAGCGCCCGCGCAGCGAGCAGCAGCGCGGCCGAGCCCTTGGTCCACGCCGCGTAGGCCATCTTGACCGCGGAAGCGGCGTAGGGGTCGCCAGCCACCACCCGCGCGTCGAGCGGCGTGCCGGCGAACAGCGCGCTGACCTTGCCGGCGGCGGGTCCGGACAGGTACAGCCTGGTGCTGCCGGGCTCCGCGGGCGGCGGCCCGATGATCCCGCCGTCCACGTAGGTGGCGCCACCCGACTCCACGATGGCGGCCACCTCCTGCGCGGTGGTCGGCGCGATCGCATTGGCATCGATATACAGCCCGCCGAACCCGCGCGCAACGGTGGCGACGTCGATCGCCGCATGCGGCGGGCAGACGGTCAGCAGGACCCCGGCTCGACCGGCCATGGCCGCGATCGTGCCGACGTCGGTGAGCCCGGCTTCGGCAGCCCGCGCGGCAGTCGCAGGGCTGCGGCGCTCGGCGGCCCAGAGCACCTCGAAGCCGCGCTCGGTCAGGCACCGCCCGACGGCGGCACCCATCTCGCCGGGGTGCAGCAGTCCGATGATGGCAGGCTCGGTCATTCCGCCTCCGTTCGGCGCCGCGCCGGGCGGTGCCCTGGTGCGAGTCTGGCACCGGTGTCGGCCGGCGTACTACCAGGCCGCCGTGGTCGCCGCGAAGGCGACATAGGGTCTGGGGACTCGCACCGTCGCCAGGACCGTTCCCGTGGACGTGGACCTCACGACCGCCTCGGCGGTATCGCAGCAGCGACCCGGCACGATCTGCAGCGCAACGTAATAGGGCGGTACCCGGCCTGGCTGGCCGGCCTGGTGCGCGGCGCTGCCCGGTGATGCGTCGCGGCCGACAAAGCCGCTATCCCGGTCGCCACCGCGAGCACGCACGCGGCGGCGGCAGTCGGCGCCAGCCACTGCCTGACCCGGTGGGCCCTGAGGGCTGCCACGGCCGGTCCGGGGAACTGGTCGCCGGGACTCGCCAGGGCAGTGTCGGCCAGGGCAGTGTCGGCCAGGGCAGTGTCGGCGCTCGGGGAGCCGCCACAGCGCCTTGATCACCTCGCGCCGTTCCTCCGAAAGCAGCGTGACGGCCTCGGCCGAGCTCGCGTTCGGCACGCCTGCCTCGATCTGGGCGGCCGGCACTGACCGTCCGCCGCGCAGCGCGGACCGGCAGCCGTTCAGCACCGATGTCCGGACATAGGCCAGCGCCTTACGCTGGTCCGCCAGCTAGGGCCAGTGCCGGTACAGACCGCAGAACGCATCTTGGACCACGTCCTCGGCGGCGGCGCGGCTGCCCAGCATGATGTGCGCCATCCTGGTCATGCCGACCGCGTGGTCGCGGTAGAGCGCGGTCACTGCCTCGGCCGGATCGGCCCGGTCCGGCTCGGGCGGACTGACGCTTCCGCCGGCCGGCGGTGCGGCCGCCCGCCCCGGAGTGAAGGTCCGTGCGGATAAGACTCCGGGCCGCGCGATCTGTTGCACGCTGGTTCCGGCGATCCTGGGTAGCCGACCGCGCCTGGCCCGCCTCTTACCAAGCCGCTCCGGAGAAGGAGACCCGGTCGGCCGTGACCCCGCGGCCCGCCTACCAGGCGACGGTGACGGTCCTGGCCGGCAGCGGTACCGGCACGCCGTGACCATCGGCCCTGACCACCGCGGTGAGGTAGTGCTGAGTTCGGCCGAGGCGCAGGCGCCCGATGATGACGACCTGACCGCCCGCGTCCGACCACAGCACGGTCATTGAGGTCGTCGAGCCGCCGCGCAGCTGCCACAGCAGCCGCCCCGTCGCGGCCGAGTACCGGTACAGGTAGGCCACGTACGGGCCCCTGGGCCCGCCCGGCCCGTTGCCTGCCATGGCCGACCGCAGCACCACCGAGCCGTCCGGGGCGATGATCGTGCCGGTCCATGTCACCGGGTAATGCCGGTTGTGCGTGCGGAGAATGACCCGGCTGACCGCCTGGACCGAGGCCCCGGCCTTCTCGGTGTCGAGCAGCGCGACGCAGTCCTCGCAGTGGGCCAGCGTCACGTCGAGCGCCAGGTACCTGCCGTTGGCCTCCCAGGACGGCGACGACGCCCTGGGATCGAAGACGCAGCACCTGGTCACCGGCCCCGGCGGGAGCACCGGCCAGGCGTGCTTGAGCCTTCCGCTGGCGAGTTCGTAGACGCGCAGCCCGGCAACGTCGGCGATGGAACCGGTGTAGGCGTACGCCAGCAGCGACCCGTCCGGCGACAGCGCGATGCCGTCGCCATAGGTCCATGGCAGTGCTGGGACGTGCAACCTGGTCAGGCTCGTCGTGCCCGAGCCGATGCGGAGCTCGTAGAGGGTGGCCTGCGCGTGCTGCTGGAAGGGCTTGACCAGCCGCTCGGCGGCGAGCACGAACGTGCGGCCGTCCGGCGAGCCGGCGACCGCCGCGAATGCGTTATCCGGCGCGGGCGGCACGACGACCGCGAGCTGCGCGCCGGTCGTCGTGCGCGCGACGACGGCCTCGGTGCGCTGGATGGCGCGCGGTCCCGCGCTTCCGACGGCGGTGAGCGCCACATAGTACGGCGGCGGAATCGCCAGCACACGACCGCGGTCCGCCTCGGCCCCAGGCCCGCCGGCTCCGCCTCCGGCCGCCGGCAGCACGGTCGCAACCACGACCGCGGCCACCGCGGCACCGGCCGCGAGCGGCGCGAGCACTGCCATCGCCGTCCGGCTCGGCACCGGGAGCGGGACGGCGAAGCGCCGTCTGGGCAGCCGGAGCGGCGGCAGGTAGTCCTCGGGCACGGTCGCCGCCGCAGCCCGCGTCGCGGCCGTGAGCCGGTCCTGCACTGATGTCATGGGGCTTCCCTGAGCAGCTGGCCGAGCGACGACAGCGCCCGGGAGGTGGTGGACTTGACCGTGCCCTGGCTGACGGCCATGGCGGCCGCGATATCGGGCTCGGACATGCCGAGGTAGAACCGCAGCACCAGCGCCTCGCGCTGGCGGGCGGGCAGCCTGCGGAGCGCGGCGAGCACCTCGCGGTGCTCCTCGGCCACCAGCACGTCCTCCTCGGGCGAGGCGGCGTCGACAGCCGTCAAGGAGATCCCCCGGCGCTCGGATCTCGCCCTGGCGCGCAGCTCGCTGCGGCAGCCGTTGAGCACGGACGAGCGGGCGTACCCGAGCGCCTTGCCGGGGTCGTCGAGCAGGCGCCAGCGGCGATACAGCCCGCAGAACGCCTCCTGCACCACGTCCTCGGCGGACCGCAGGTCCCCGAGCATGACCACGGCGAGCCTGAGCAGGCCCATCGCGTGCGCTTCGTACAGGGCCGTCACTGCCGCGGCGGCGTCTCCGCGCGGCGCACGGTGGTCGGCCGGGATCGCCGCATCGAGGCTCACACTAAGGAGACGCCGGCCGCGCCTGCCAGTTGCCTGCGCAGCCGCAATAAATCTCCGCCGCCGCCCGGTCGAAGCCGTAGGGGAGCCCGGCGGCACGGGCAGGCTGCGCTCAAGATGTTCGCGGATCTGGCCGAGAACCCGCTGTGCGCGGTGATCGGCGCCCGCAGGCTCGGTAGAGTCATCCTGAGGGCCGAAACGGCCGCGATCACGACCGCCGCTGGGCGCCCAGGCTGCGCCGGGCCCGCGGAATCTCAAGGGGAGCGTGCAGTGCCGAAGCTTGTCTATGACTTCATCGAGGGCAACAAGGACATGAAGGACCTGCTCGGCGGCAAGGGCGCCAACCTCGCCGAGATGTCGAACCTTGGCCTGCCCGTTCCGCCTGGCTTCATCATCAGCACCGACGCCTGCCGCCATTACCTGAACAACGGCGTGGTGCCCGAATCCCTGGGCGCCGAGGTCAGCGAGCACCTGGCCAGGCTAGAGCAGGCGATGGGCCGCAGCCTCGGCGACCATGACGACCCGCTGCTGGTCAGCGTGCGCTCCGGCGCCAAGTTCTCGATGCCGGGGATGATGGAGACGGTGCTGAACATCGGCCTGTCCGACGCGTCGGTCCACGGCCTGGCCAAGCAGGCGGGCAACGAGCGCTTCGCCTGGGACTCCTACCGTCGGCTGATCCAGATGTTCGGCAAGACCGTGCTCGGCATCGAGGGCCACGAGTTCGAGCAGGCCATCGACGAGGCCAAGAAGGCCAAGGGCATCACCAGCGACCTTGAGCTCGACGCCGACGACCTGCGTGCGCTCGTGGACACGTACAAGCAGATCGTGATCGGGCAGACCGGCAGGGAGTTCCCGCAGGAGCCGCGCGAACAGCTCGACATGGCGGTCAACGCGGTCTTCGACTCGTGGAACGCCGACCGCGCGATCTTGTACCGGCGCCAGGAGCGGATCCCCTCCGACCTCGGCACCGCGGTCAACATCGTCGCGATGGTCTTCGGCAACCTCGGCCTCGACTCGGGCACCGGCGTGGCATTCACCAGGGACCCTGGCAGCGGCCAGCAGGGCGTCTACGGCGACTACCTGCAGAACGCCCAGGGCGAGGACGTGGTGGCCGGCATCCGCAACACCGTGCCGCTGCAGGACCTGGAGAAGATCGACCCGAAGTCCTACGCCGAGCTGATGCAGATCATGGCCACGCTGGAGAACCACTACCGCGACCTGTGCGACATCGAGTTCACGATCGAGCGCGGGAAGTTGTGGATGCTGCAGACGCGGGTGGGCAAGCGGACCGCGGGCGCTGCCTTCCGCATCGCCATCCAGCTCGTCGACCAGGGCCTGATCGACATGGACGAGGCGCTGCGCAGGGTGGAGGGCGCGCAGCTCGCCCAGCTGATGTTCCCCAGGTTCGGCGCCAGCGGCAGCGCCACGACGATCACCAAGGCGGTCAGCGCGTCGCCCGGCGCGGCGGTCGGCAAGGCGGTGTTCGACTCGGCCACCGCGGTGCAGTGGGCGGACCGCGGCGAGCACGTGATCCTGGTGCGGCGCGAGACCAATCCCGACGACCTGCACGGCATGATCGCCGCCAAGGGCATCCTGACCAGCCGCGGCGGCAAGACCAGCCACGCCGCCGTGGTCGCCCGCGGCATGGGCAAGACATGCGTGTGCGGCGCCGATCAGCTTGAGGTGGACCCCGCGGCTCGGCAGTTCACCGCGCCGGGCGGCATCACCGTGCGCGAGGGCGACGTGATCTCGATCGACGGCACCTCGGGCGCCGTCTACCTGGGCGAGGTGCCCGTGGTCGCCTCGCCGGTGGTTGAGTACTTCGAGGGCAACCTCGACCCGCAGTCGGACGAGCTGGTCGGCGCCGTGCACCTGATCATGAGCCACGCGGACAAGCGGCGCAGGCTCGGCGTCCGGGCCAACTCCGACACCGGGGAGGACTCGGCCCGCGCGGTCAGGTTCGGCGCGCAGGGCATCGGCCTGACCCGCACCGAGCATATGTTCCTCGGCGAGCGCCGGCAGCTCGTCGAGCGGCTGATCCTGGCCGACACCGACGCCGAGCGCGAGGCCGCGCTCGGCGAGCTCGAGCCGCTCCAGCGCGGTGACTTCGTGGAGATCCTGGAGGCCATGGACGGGCTGCCGGTGACGATCAGGCTGCTCGACCCGCCGCTGCACGAGTTCCTGCCCGACCTCACCGAGCTGTCGGTCAAGGTCGCGCTGGCCGGGGACGCCGCCACCGCCAAGGACCGCAAGCTGCTCGATGAGGTGCGCAGGCTGCACGAGCAGAACCCGATGCTCGGCCTGCGCGGGGTCCGGCTCGGCCTGGTCATCCCCGGCCTGTACGCGATGCAGGTACGCGCGATCGCGCACGCCGCCGCCGATCGGATGAAGGCCGGCGGCAGCCCGCACGCGGAGATCATGATCCCGCTGGTCGGCGCCGTCCAGGAGCTCGAGATAGCGCGCGAGGAGACCGAGAAGGTGCTCGCCGAGGTGGCGCAGGAGACCGGGGTGCGCGGCCACACCCTGATCGGCACCATGATCGAGGTGCCGCGGGCCGCGCTGACCGCCGGGCAGATCGCACAGGCCGCCGAGTTCTTCTCGTTCGGCACCAACGACCTCACCCAGATGGGCTGGGGCTTCTCGCGTGACGACGTCGAGGGCGCGTTCTTCGGCCGCTACATCGAGATGGGCATCTTCGGCGTCTCGCCGTTCGAGACCATCGACGCCGATGGTATCGGCAGGATGGTCAAGATCGCGGTCGCCGAGGGCCGGGCCACCAGGCCGGACCTGAAGATCGGCGTCTGCGGCGAGCACGGCGGCGACCCGGAGTCCGTGCGCTTCTTCCACGGCGCGGGACTCGACTACGTCTCATGCTCGCCGTTCCGGGTGCCGGTGGCCAGGCTGGAGGCCGGCCGCGCCGTCGTGCTCGAGGAGACCGGGGGCAGCGACAGCCGGTGACGGCCGGCTACGACGGGCACGCCACGGCCAGGTTCGCCACCGAGCCTGCCAAGAGCGCGCAGAGCCCCGGGCGCGGACCGTTCCTGCGGGACCGCGCCCGGGTGCTGCATAGCTCGGCCCTGCGCAGGCTGGCCGCCAAGACCCAGGTGGTCGAGGTGGGCCAGGCCGACTTTCCGCGCACCAGGCTGACCCACTCGCTGGAGTGCGCCCAGATCGGCAGGGAGCTCGGGGCTGCGCTCGGCTGCGATCCCGACCTGGTCGACGCGGCCTGCCTGGCGCACGATCTCGGGCACCCGCCGTTCGGACACAACGGCGAGCACGCGCTGGCCGTGCTCGCCGCGGGCTGCGGCGGGTTCGAGGGGAACGCGCAGAGCCTGCGCCTGCTCACCAGGCTGGAGGCCAAGGTGCCAGGCGCCGGGCTGAACCTGACCAGGGCCACCCTGGACGCCACGTTGAAGTACCCGTGGCCGGCCGCGCAGGCCCCGCCGCGGGCCGGGGCGAAATTCGGCTGCTACGACGACGACGCGCCGGTATTCGGCTGGATCAGGGACGGCGCGCCAGCCGGGCGGCCGTGCCTGGAGGCTCAGGTGATGGACTGGGCCGACGACGTCGCCTACTCGGTACACGACCTCGAGGACGGGCTGCACGGCGGGCTGATCACGCTCGCCGGGCTGCGCGACCCTGCGCAGCGCGGCGAGATCGCCGAGCTGACCGCGGCCGAGTACTGCGAGCCGGGCTCGGTCAGCGTCGCCGAGCTTGGCGAGACCTTCGACCGGCTGCTCGCGCTTGACTTCTGGCCGGAGCGGTTCGACGGCGAGCCTTGCACGGTCATCGCGGTGAAGAACCTGACCAGCGAGCTGATCGGCCGGTTCTGCGGCGCGGCGCAGCGAGCCACCCTGGCGGCCGCGAGCCCGCCTTTGACCCGTTATGCCGCCGATCTTGACGTTCCCCGGCAGCAGCGGATGGAGTGCGCACTGCTCAAGGGAGTGACCGCCCGTTACGTGATGGGGCGCCGTGGCGCGGCGGCGTCGCAGGCCAGAGAACGGGAGGTGCTGACCGAGCTGGCGGAGGCGCTGGCCGACGGTGCGCCTGGCTCGCTCGACCCGATGTTCCGCCACGAGTACGAGTCGGCGGCCACCGAGGCGGCCAGCCTCCGCGTGATCATCGACCAGGTCGCCTCCCTCACCGATACCTCGGCCCTGGCCTGGCACGCCCGCTTGTGCGGGGCCGGGTAAGGGCGCCGCTAGCTGCCCAGGGCGGTGAGCGGGTCCCTGCCCGACTTGACCAGGGTCAGGATCTCGCCGAGCCCGTCGAGCGACCAGCCGTCCTGCGCCACGTCGAGCGACACCCGCGCGCCGGCCACGTGCAGCGAGTCGATGTGCAGCGGCAGGAACCTGGCCGGGATCGCCGGGTCGCACCACAGCGTGCCGACCGGCACCGACGGGTCGAACCGCAGCAGCGTGCGCAGCAGGTGGAACGGGGCGGCCGAGGCCCACGCCTGCGGTGAGCACGAGGTCGGGTAGGGGACCGGCGCGGCGAACTCGTCCCTGCCGAAGCCGCAGAACAGCTCGGGCAGCCGGCCGCCGAAGTACTCGGCGGCCTCCAGGATGCCGATCGCCACCTGCTGCGCCTCGCGGACGAACCCGTAGCGCATCAGGCCGGCCGCGCAGATCGCGTTGTCGTGCGGCCAGACCGACCCGTTGTGGTAGCTCATCGGGTTGTATCCGCCGCAGGAAGAGCCGAGCGTCCTGATCCCGAAGCCGGAGAACATGTCGGGCCCGGTCAGGTGCCTGGCCACGGCCGCCGCCTTGCCCGCGTCCACGATTCCGGTCCACAGGCAGTGGCCCATGTTGGAGGCCAGCGAGTCGATCTGGCGCTTGGCGCCGTCCAGGCCGAGCGCGAAGTACCCCTTGTCCGGCATCCAGAACGCCCGGTTGAACTCGTCCTTCAGGTCCTGGGCCTTGGCGGCCCAGAACGCCGCGCCGTCGTGGTCGTCCCGCTCGGTGCAAAAGTGCGACTTGGCCAGGTAGGCCGCATAGACGTAGCCCTGCACCTCGGCCAGCGCGATCGGCGGCTCGGCGATCCGGCCGTCGGCGTAGGTGACGCCGTCGAAGGAGTCCTTCCAGCCCTGGTTCGCCAGGCCGAGCTCGGTGCTCCGCTCGTACTCGACGAAGCCGTCGCCGTCCCGGTCGCCGTGGCTGACGATCCACTCGAGCGCCCGGTCGGCGTGCGGCAGCAGCTCGTCGACGACCCTGCGCTCGAGGCCCCACCGGCGCAGCTCGCCGAGCAGCATCACGAACAGCGGGGTGGCGTCGATCGACCCGTAGTAGACGCTGCCGCCGCCCAGCCACAGCGACGCTTGCATGCCGAACCGCATCTCGTGCAGGATCTTGCCCGGCTCTTCCTCGGTCGCCGGGGAGGTCGTAGCGCCCTGCAGGCTGGCCAGGGTGCGCAGCGTGCCGAGGGCGAGCGAGGGGTCAAGCGGCAGGACCATCCACGAGGTGAGCAGCGAGTCCCGGCCGAAGATGGTCATGAACCATGGCGCGCCCGCCGCGATCACGGCTCGGTCGGTATGCTCGGGGTCGAAGATCCGCAGGCTGCCCAGGTCCTCGGTGCTGGCGGCGAACACCGCGGCAAGCCGCGGGTCGGAGGCGCGCACCAGCGGGCTCTGCCGCCGCCAGTCGGCGAGCCGCTGCTCGGGCCCGGCCGGGCGGTAGCCGTTGGCATGCGCGTGCGAAGACCGGTAGTCGATCAGGTCGCGGCCGTTCAGCGTCGGCGTGACGTGCAGCGACGCGCTCCACATGCCGTGCGGCGGCACCACCGCGTGCCAGGTCATGGACGTGGCCGAGACCTCGAGCTCGGCGTCGGCGCGCCGGGTGCCGGTGACCGTCGCGCCGCGCAGGTGCGAGCCGAACTCGCGGTTCAGCCTGATCGCGTCGTCGTCGGCGTCCACGGTCAGACCGTCGGGGTCGGCGCCGTCGCCGTGGGTCCTGCCCTCCTTCACCTCGAACACGTCGGCGAAGTCGCCCGACACGCCGAGCCGCAGGCTGACCGGGAGCGGCTCGGTGCTCATGTTCCGTAGCGCGATCTCCTCGGTCATGCCGTCGCCCAGC
>Ga0335081_10000701_pt1 | contig 55164 bp, 51 predicted proteins | sample Lox_Sample_35_FD_206713 | JGI IMG/M metagenome (GOLD analysis project Ga0335081, IMG submission 206713) | Soil microbial communities from Loxahatchee National Wildlife Refuge, Florida, United States - Lox_Sample_3.5 | ecosystem: Environmental > Terrestrial > Soil > Wetlands | place: USA...
AGATTTGGATCACTGGAGTATGTGGTGGCGTAATCCCCAAGATTGGTATGCGCATTATCAGGAGCAATTTGCTTAACCAGATCGTCCAACTCATCGAGGCTATCAATGGCCTGATTCTGCGGTGGACATCCATCTGGCTGGACGGGATCGTATTCCTGAGGATTGTCAATCACCCCGTCCGCATTGTCATCGATTCCAAGCACCCCGGGTTTATAAGAGCCTATTGCGGGCGTCGCGGCTCCTCCTGGCCAGCCATAACGGTAATAAAGAATGCGCTGGGCTTTCTGGTCCCAAGAAGTGTATCCAAGCTGACGAAGAAAGGCAGCCAGGTTAACATCGGAACAGATGCCGCGTGTGAAGATGTTCGTACAGAAAACACTTGGGGGAGCGTTCGTTGCTGTCGTCGCAATCCCAACGTAGCCGTCGCTCAGCAAACTGCTGCTTCCTCGCACAAATGTGTCGCCGGGACCGAATATATTACCGATGGCATTAATGTCGGCCAGCGCCCCGGAAGCCATGTAGGCAAAACGGCCGATGATTTGGCCTGTCCGATTTGAGACAACAATCCAGTAAGGCTCGTTAAAACCACGTTGGGGAAGTGCATCGAGATTGATAAAATCTCCTCGTCTGCCAATGTATCTCGTCCCAAGAAAATCATTGGTGTAGCTCCCGTCAATTTGTGTCAGGTCACCGGCGCTGTAGTTAAAATCATTTGTATCTCCTGATAGCGGCTGATGACCGGGTTGATTGGCAATTTCCACGATGCAGCGGTCCATGCCCATCTTGGCAAGCGATTCTGCGGAGACTACGTCGCTGTACGAAGAACTGCTTTTTAGTTCGATACGGGAGCTGAGAGCGAAGCCGATGGCGATGAGCAATATAATCGCTAGGATACTGAGCGTAATTATCAGAGCGATACCCTCTTCTCCGTGTTGCTTGTTGGGGAGCTTTATGTTGCGGTATCTCATGTCTCTGCCTACATCACTGATTTTGCGTACCTCGTGGCACAAAAATGCGAGTGAAATAACGTTGCATGTTGTTAGTGATGATTGAAACTGACGCGCTGTTTCCGAGAGTGGGGTCGATTGCCAAGGCGCGTTCATAAGAGCGGGAATCAATCGTGTAAAGCCACACACCAACGCTGGTGGGCAAGTCGGTGCTGTTCCATGATCTTACGAAGGTACCCGGCGCAAAAGAACCATCCCCAACAATATTCACTGTGTTTGTATAAAAGTAGAATTCAACACCGATCACGTTATCCGAAAATAGCTTCCAATATGGGTCGGTGCTCGGGGTCGTGCAACTCGGTAAGCGGTTCCACCAGCTATTTACGCATGGCCCCGTAGTTATCACTCCCGGATCGTCGCCTCTCTCCAAAACGTACTTCTGAATGCCCCCCACAGTTGTGGAGGTCACCTGATAACCAATATTGACCAAGCTGCCGTATGGATTTGGCTCCGGCGGTTGAATGTCGCAAAGCATAAAGAGAGTGTTTGTCGGCACAATCCCGGGGATAAGGTATCCTCCGCTGTCCAGGTACATGCTGACGACATTGTTTAGCCTTCCCGCCCTCTGAATGTCCCGCGAAATCTGATCCAGCACCGCGCGCACCGTTTGATTGAGTTCAATCCTACGCTGATTAAGTTCTGAAACGTTGCTTGCTGAATTGAACGCAGAGATGAGAATGAGAACGATGACCAGAAGAATGGCCATGGAAGCCATCAGTTCGATGAGCGTAAAGCCGGCGCGCCGCGTCATGGATTCTTCTGGTTCAGGGTAACGCATACCGCGCGACCTCCGTGACGTAGGTATTTGTATTTCCGCCCGGTCGCCACAAATCTATGATGACACGACTAATGGTATTGGTCGCAGGACCGGGATTGTACGGCGGTATATCGTACTGAATTTGAGGAATCCCAGTGTTAGTAACCACGATGCGACTCAAGCAGAACGATCCGTTATCCAGTGAGTTCGTCAGGACACCGGAATCGGACTGAGAAAGAACATCTTGATTTAATCCAAGAGAAACGTAGTTGGCGTTAGTCAAGGCGGTCTGTTGATACATGCTAATGTATTCCGCAGCGATCGTAGCCATCTCTGTGTTATCAGAGGCGGTACGTGTGGCGTCCAAACCGACGGGAAACAGAACGAGAGTTCCGAGCAATCCGATGGCGAGCACCGCAATGGACAGAGCAATTTCCACCAAAGTGAAGGCGGAACAGGATGAAGAACTGCGTTTCACCCCGCCAACGCTTGGCTGTTTTGCTATGTGATCGTGGAGTTGCATGTTTCTGGCATCTAGAAGGACGTGATGATTGGTTTCCCGATCAGGGTGTTGATCTCGATCCTGTCGTAATTGGCCTCCGTTCGCACCGGTTTCTTGGTCGTTGGATCGTAGGAGCCGCGTTGCACGAATAGTTCCGGGGTGCGCGCCAAGGGAAGCACCTGACCGCTTGCAGTAAATGTTAGCACCCATGCCTGATGAGTAATGCTTCCATCATTGGGAAAGGAAACAGTCGCAGACGCGAAGTTGACAAAATAGTTACTGAAGACGGTTCCTTGAGGCAGGAGTTGGACCTTGTCTACATATCGGACATCAGATAAAGGGCCTCCCCCGCTAACAAGATTGGTTGAGACGCAGAATCCGAACGAGCTGAACGGGTAGTTCGGATCGGTAGTGGTCTGATCGGTTGGCACAACCATGTACACATATACTCCATTAGCCAAGGCGTAATTCCGCGCTTTGTTAATCTGATCGGCAATCTGGCGAGAGGCTGAATGGAGTGAGGTTGAGCGCCCGATGTTGTGCATGGCGGTCAAGGTTATGCCTGCGAGAACTCCGATGATGACGAGCACCGTCAGCATCTCGATCAGTGTAAATCCGTTTGTGCGTCGATCCCTCATTCGATGTTACCAACTCTTAATGTTGTCCTTGTTGAGAGTTGACGGACCGGCGGTCGTATCTTGGTTGTCGTATTGAGCGTCGGGGCCAGCCGACCAAATGATGAAGCCGGTTTGCACCTTCCTATCAGGAGATATCTTCGCGCCGGAACCACTGGCGAAGGGGTCTGTAACTTCGTTAACGTAGGAAACGTCAAACCGGCAGAAGTAAGGCTGTTTCCAAGGATCGAGATAGCCTAGCACGGGATCGACTTCCGCCTTCTTGAGTTCCAAAAACGGAATATGGCGTGGGTTCCCTTGAAGGATCGAAGAGTTGACATGGGTAGGTAACGTCGATGGCGGGTAGCCGTCTTGGTAGGTTGTTATGGAGGCCGTATTGTCAAACCCTTGCAGGAGGGCAACAAAGTTCGTGTCCACGATGTACGTGTAATTCGAATGGGCTATCGCAGCCGGATCCACTACAAGATCCAATCTAATCGGCCATTTTCCGTATTCTGTGTAATAGGACTTGAACGCGGTTTGCAGATTCGAAATCTGCACCTGGGACTTGGTTATTTCTGATTTGAGCATGGAATTCTTGATGGCAGGAAACAGCAGTCCTGCCAAAAGAGCAATGATAGCGATTACGGTGAGCAGTTCGATCAGAGTGAATGCTCGATTATTCCGGATTTGCTTTTGCATAAGACCTCCTAATTGTGTGTCCAATTGGTAATATCGTCGTTCGTGCCCTCGTCGTTGATTCCGTCAGGGCCGTAAGACCAGAGATCAAAAGTCGATCGGTTTGTCTGGTCCAAAGCTCCACATGGGCTGCAGTAATAATCGTATGCTCTGCCAAACGGATCCATGATGACAACGTTGGTAACAGTCATGAGAACTCCCGTTGTGCACGTGACTGTGAAAGTGATTAGGTTGTGGCCATCGAGCAGTTGGTTCTGTTTGAAGTTGATATACTGCTTTCCGGTTTGCGTCAGATTTGAGTAAAGGAGACTTGAGTTTCCAGTAGCGTTGGTCCTGAATTCGGTGCTTGTAGGGTAATATCCATTGTCCGCGTTGAATCGTTCCAGTGCTGTTTCCAAGGCCGCAATCTCCGCTTGCGCGCGCGACCGGGCCGCCTTCGTAGCCGCATACTTTCCGGCGCCAATGATGATGCCTGCTAAAACCAGAATGATGGCCAGCACGACCATGATTTCGATGAGGGTGAAGCCACCTTCGCCAAGGCTGCGGTGTGATGAAGTACGAAGGCGGAAGGATGAAGGATGAAAGGGGACAGATCGAACCTTGAACCTTGAACGTCGAACGCTGAACTTTGAAGATTTCATTTGGTCCCCCGGTCTCTTAGTTCTTGTTCCAATCGTTCACTCAACCACTGCTTGATCATGCTTTGGTAGTTTAAATATCTCGAACGCGCGAGACGTTTGACCCGGGCCAGCATCCGCGGGTCGATCCGTAGGCTGATCGTCGTCGACTCCGATTGGTCGGCGCCGGCAATGGATAATTCCATCAGTTTCGCATCGAGCCGATGATCGAGCCAGAACTTCGCTTCGTCGTGCTCGCAAGCGAACTCCGGTATGTTTTCCCATTCAGTTACAAGTTCCACGGCTTGTGTTCCACAAGGTTAAAATTGTTAAAATCGTTGAATTGGTTAAATCGACCTTTTAACCTTTTAACGGCTTTAACTTTTTTCACGCATTTCCCCCTAACCCGTCCATTCGCTCAGTTTCCTGTCGTAGAAATAGTCTTCTTCTTCCGTCATCTGTCGTGCGCCGATCACGCGCACGAGCTTGCCATCCGCGCGATAAATACAGAAGATGCCCCGTCCGCTCAGTGTTCGGCCCAAGGAGAAAGCACGCGACTCCTTCGCAAAGCGTCCAGAATCAGGGAAAAGTCGGATACCATGAGGATCTTCGAACGATTCCTCGATCTCGGGGATCGTAGGCGCGTCCTTGGGATTGAATGGCGGATCTGACCAGTCAAATTCCATACTGAGTGCCTGCTTTGTATATACATGGTATGTCATTAGTGTCAATAGCTAATTAGGGGACTTATATACAAAGTCACCCTGAGACCCGTTGAGTCCAATAGTGCTAACAGACTGCGAAATCGACCAGTTAAGCTCCTAATTTCGCTTTTTGAGGATTCAACTTGCTTCTCCTGCGAGGGTTCTGATGCTGTTTACGATATCAGCTTCCAACTCAACGCGGGCGCCGATTGCTCCAGGCCCACCGGTCTCGACATTATTGAGGACCCAATTGTCGTTTTCCCGTCCATTGTCTTGTACCGCCCAGATATGGGAAGGGCCGATCACAAACCATCGCCCGCTGCCAGTGGTTTCGCGCGCGTTTCCAAAGGGGATGATTTCTCCCTCGGGGATGTTCTTGCCTGAGGGTCGTTCTCCTTGAACGAAAATCTGATCGAAGATCTTCTTCAGTTGCTGCCGTGCGACCCGCCGCTGTTCCTCGCGTTCAGCTTCCTTTCGCTCAGCCCTTTTCAGAACCGGAGGCACCACCAATATGACAAGCAGGAGGATACCGCCAACGATAGCGAGTCCCTTCCAGTATCGCTGAATCCAAGGTTTCGGGGCGCTCTGTGGCTCCATGCTGCCAGTTGGCTGTGGGGCGGCAGCGACGACAACTTGTTGGGAAGTGGAAGCGAGAGTTTGTTGGGTGACCGTTGTTGGCTGGGGCGGAACGGGTTGGTGTGCGGCGGGTATCGATCCCAAGGGCTGCTGCACCTCCAGGGTGGCGACCTTATACTCTGATTGTGCTTGGGCAATCTGACGTTTGGTATTGCGAATAGAGTCCTCGATGTCCAGCATCTGTTGTTGCGTCTGGCTCAACTGCGCTTGATACGCCGATAACCGTTGTTGCGTACGGGCTACGGCCTGAGTATCGGCGATGTACTGCACCTTATCCAATCCCGGTCGAGCAGGGCTGCCAGGCTGGGTCATTCGTCCGTTGCTGTCGTATTGAGGTGGCGTAGCCGGAATTACAGTGTGGGTGATAACGGAAACTCGCGGGGGGTTGTTAATCACACTCTGGCAACTCGCAATCGCCTTTTGGATGGATTCAATAGAAGCGTCCACCTGGACCCGGTGGTTCTCCAATTCCTGTACTTTCTTCTGGAGCCCTTGCATCGTCGCTGGAAGTGATTGCAGCCTTTGCTTTTCATTCAGCTTTTCCAGAATGCTGTTCTTATCCTGAGGCGTCATCCACCGGTTGCCGAATTTCACATCTCCCTGTTCCACATGCGCCAACTCATCTTTCCACGTCGCCAGTAACTTGCGAGCGTCGTCGGCCACTTTTGAATCTGGATAGGTCGTGAGATAATTGTTCAAAGCTTGGATTCCGTTTTCGTATTCGGCTTTGCTGAACTCTCGGTTCGGGTCAAGTCGCAGTCGGTCCTCGAGAGTTTCGTAGGCGGCCCGCGCTTGTTTTTGCTGTGCCGACTCGCGATCGACAGTCTGGATGTCAGATTTGAGGATATTCCGCCGGCTTGAGATCGTCCGGCTTTGATTGACCGCCATGATCACAAGGTCCGTGTCTGTTTCTGACAGAATATCACCTTGAACAATTTCCCCACTCTTGAGCGTTACGGTATCGGCAATCGCGCAAGGAATGAAGACACATAAGATTGCCAAAGCAAGAAGTGCTAATTTCATTCGTCCTCCCACTGGTAGTTCTTCACAGTTCCACCAACTGGCTCCAACTTCTGTTCAGACAGGGCGCTTCATGGACCTGTCAGCATTGTACGAACGGGATGATGAGAAAGGTGATATGAAAGGAGGACCGAAATTTCAAGCGAATTTCGCGGAGAAAAGCCGCTTTGGAGAGAACAGGCGGGGCAGATCGTGGCCCGCGATCGTCTCTACTGCTCGCTTCAATCTTGATTGACGAACCGAGCTGACAAGTGTATGAGAAACCTGATGCGACGAGTTCCCGGCAAACAGCATGCGTTCACTCTGATCGAACTTCTCACGGTCATTGCCGTCATCGGCCTGCTGGCGGCGTTGCTGTTGCCCGCTCTGAATAATGCGCGGGAGAAGGGGAGACGGATTGCCTGTGCGAGCAACCTTCGGCAAATCGGCATCGGCCTGCTGGCCTACTCGGGTGATTTTCAGAACCATCTGCCGACAGTTGAGAACAACGGGTACTGCAGCGATCCGTCATGCGGGACGAATAATTGGTACAACGCCTTGCTCTATGGCAATTATGTCACGCCAAAGATTTTCCAGTGTCCCGATGATCGACGTAAGGCTACGGCGACTGCCACACCTCGTTCTTACGCGATTGTTGTCGCGAATTCCAACCCGAACACTGAATTCTGGATCGCGGGATCGCGGCTCACCTGTCCATCGTTGACGAATACAACAGTGGCTATTATCGCGGAACACTACGACCGTGTTGGTTCAGACCCCAGTTTTAATCCGATCTTGGAAGACGGAACTGACAATTATGTCCGCAATCCGTCTAGCGCAACTGCTTATCCGGGGTCGAAGCACATGCCGGGGAACAAGTTCGCGGGTAATTACCTTTTTCTCGATGGCCACGTCGAGTGGATAGAAAACGTGACAACGCGCCCGGAGATGTTCCCCAATTTTCCCAATCCCCCGTTTGCACGCGGTACAGCGCCTTGTCCGTAGATTTGCTAGGGAACCAGCACGCGGACACGATAGAAGCGTGAGGGAGTGTTTGTGCCGCCACCAACATCCACCATATTGGTCACGACACCCAAGCCTGTGCCACCACTCAGAATATTCGTCTGTCCTGTGCTTGCGAAGTCGTTGGTATAGCTGCCATTGGCCGTTCCGGTCGTGAACTCCAGCACATTCGTGCGAGATGCGATGGTCGAAGTTCCATTGGCGCCCAGATAGGTCACTTGCATGTCGTTGTTTGTCTTCACGATGCTGATAATATGCAGGTAGGCAGCGTTATTTGTCGGGTCGAACCCCGCGAGGAATTCGTTGGTGTTGCTCATGCCATCAGCGTCGGGATCGGCGTCGCCTTGCGCCTGCGCGCATCCGGTGCAACCGAAGTATTGGTTTTGCCAAACCGCGAATGGATCTGACACCACCCCGGCAACAACCAGCTTGACCTGTCCGGCGGTGGTGATGTCCACAGTGTACGTGAAGTTTGTGCTGGGAACCGCCCCTAGTGAAAGTACGGTGGGGCTACCGTTCGTCGTCAAAGTTCCGCCGTAGGTAAAAAGTGTGTAAGTAGTATTGGTAAATCCGCCCGAATTGGTGACGTTCAACGTCCCGTCCAATGTCAGGTTTCCGTTGACAGTCACCAGATCGCTGTTTGTGCCCAGGTCGAAATTCAGGGAAGCACTGGGTCGAGCCACCAAGTTGCCGGAAATGGTGATTGTGCCGGTCGACGCGCCAGGAGAAAGAGCCCCTAACAAGGTCACATTCGTATAGATTGTGCCTGTCCCCATCAAAGTGGCGCTGTTTGTGATCACCAGTCCAGCAGCGAACGTATGCACCCCTCCCATAAGATTCAGCGTTGCCGCATTCGTGCCGCTTCCGACAACGAAAGGCGCGCCATCGTTAATCGTGGTGGATCTGGTGTTGAGTTGGCCTCCGCTGAAGAAGATCGCGCTGTCGGTGCCATTCGTGAGCGTGAGTTGATTGGCCGTCACTGTCCCGCTGTTTATCCTAAACGTACCCTTGCGAATATCTAACCCGTCCGCAAACGTATGGGTTCCTCCTGAGACAATCAGCGTCGCCGCATTGGTGATCGTCCCTACGACAAATGGCACCCCGTTGCTGGCGGTAGTGGCTTTTGTGGAAAGCACGCCCCCGTTAAAAGCAATTGTTCCGCTGGAGCCGGTGTTCAAGATCAAGCCGTCTACCGTCACCGTTCCGCTGTTCAAAGTCAGCCCGCCGCGACGAATGTCCAGCGCTCCGTTTCCTATGACATAAACCGCACCGTCCGAGATAATGAGATTGTTGCTCACGGACGAAGCATTGAAGCCGATATACAGATTGTTAGCGACGATTGAGGCGTTACTGCTAACGGTCAATTGATTGCTAGCGCCGCTGTTGCCGATATACACAGCACCGCTGTTACTCCAAACCGATCCGGTGCCAGTTACCAATACCGTATTGCTTATGCTGGTGGCACTGAAGCCCAAATAACCATTGGGAGTATCATATACGACGCCACCGCCAGCGATAACGAGTTGGTTGCTCGCGCCGTTATTGCCAACATAAAGGTTGCCGTTGTTGAACCAAAGTGACCCGTTGCCAGAAACCATCGCCAGATCGTTACTTGCGCTCGACGAATATCCTATATATCCACGGAAATTATTGAGGACGCCTGCATTGCTAACCACCAATTGGCAAAACGGATAGTTGAAGACAAAATCGTCGTCCCAGTTGGTCACACCACCGTTGACGATGTACACCTGATTAGAGCTGCTAAACTGAGCGAAAGCTCCCAATGGCAGGAAGACGGCGATCAGAATCAAGCAGAGTGCTCTCGCTGTTACCACACTTTGCACATTATGCGACCGTCCAATGTACGAACGAAGTCCCTGATTCATCTTTGCGTCCCCGCTGTCTAGATCGAAACTCAACACTACCTCACCGCTCGGAACAGAACATTAAAGCAGCACATATCCTCAAAGTCAACGATGTACCGCTCTGCCGAACGTTGGGCGAAAAGACAGCAACCCATACCGTGCCAACTTGGTGGCCAATTTTGACTGGGTTTTCTCACGATTAGGCAGGTGTGTTGTGGGCCGTTTCGGGCATAAACAGGCGATTTTCGAATGTAGGCTCCTTCTGTGAAGCGGCGCAATCCCCTTCAGGCCCCGCCGACTCGCAGAGTCGGCCTACAGGAAACTGGTCATGGCACAGGCACTGCTAAGGGTATCTCCCATGAAGATTTTGATCGCGGAAGATACGGACTCGGTGCGGTACGCTTTGCGGCTCGTGCTCGAACATCTCGGTCATGAAGTCGTCGGCTTCGCCACGGACGGCGAAGATGCGATCGCGAAGTACAAGTCCATGCAACCAGAGCTGGTCGTGATGGACGTGCGCATGCCCGTGATGGACGGATTGACCTGCACGTCGCTGCTGGCCAAGGACGATCCGAGCGCCAAGGTGGTTATCGTCACCGGCAGCCGCACGACGGAGAATGAGGCGCGGGAGGCCGGCGCCAGCGGGTTTGTGGAGAAACCGTTCGGCGTTTCCGAGTTGAATCAGGCGATCAATCTCGCCATGGCCGTGGCGTAAACGGCCCAACTTACCAACACCGTAGCCGCAGGCTTCAGCCTGCGTCCGCCCGCGCACCCATGAAGGGTGCGACTACATACGGCGTTCCGCCCGCGCACCCATGAACGGTGCGACTACATACGACTTGTCCCTGCTGCAATGTAGTCGCAGGCTTCAGCCTGCGTCCGCCCGCGCACCCATGAAGGGTGCGACTACATACGGCGTTCCCGCCCACGCACCCGTGAAGGGTGCGTCTACATACGACTTATCGCTGCTGCAATGTAGTCGCAGGCTTCAGCCTGCGTCCGCCCGCGCACCCATGAAGGGTGCGACTACATACGGCGTTCCCGCCCACGCACCCGTGAAGGGTGCGACTACGTACGACTTTCCCCCGCGCACCCATGAAGGGTGCGACTACATTGCCCAACTATTATCCCATCAGATCGGGATCGACGCGCTGGAGCAGGACGTTGAGCATGGCCAGCACTTCGCGGCCGGCATTGGTGTGCAAGGAGGCGGCGGCCAGTTCCTGCGATTCGGCAAAGGTCAGGCGGCGGACGACTTCCTTCACGCGCGGCAGACTCGACGCCGCCACGCTGAGTTCGTCCACCCCCATGCCGACGAGCAGGGGAGCGAACAGCGGTTCGCCGGCAATCTCGCCGCAGACGCCGACCCAGATGCCGTTGTTGTGCGCGGCTTCGACGACGCCGCGAATCAGCCGCAGGATCGCGGGATGCGTCGGTTCGTACAGGCTGGCGACCTTCTCGTTCACGCGGTCCACCGCCATGGTGTATTGAATCAAATCGTTCGAGCCGATGCTGAAGAAATCGACCTCTTTCGCGATCATTTCGGCGGTCAACGCCGCCGACGGAATCTCGATCATCGCGCCCACCTGAATGTTTTCGTCGAAGGGAATCCCTTCCTTTTTCAGGTCGCCCATGACCTGCCGCAGGATTTCGTTGGCCTGGGTGACTTCGGCCACGCCGCTGATCATGGGGTACATGATGCGGATGTTGCCTTCGGCGCTGGCGCGGAGGATGGCGCGAAGTTGGGCCTCGAACACATCGACGTTGGCCAGGCAGAAGCGAATCGCCCGGAACCCGAGGAACGGATTGACTTCCTGCGGCGTCGAGTCGCCGCTGCGGAATTTGTCGCCGCCGATGTCGAGGGTGCGGATGATGACCGAGTTCGGTTTCACCGCGCGGGCGACTTCCAGGTACTTTTCATACTGCTCTTCTTCGCTCGGAAAATCCTTGCGATTCAAATACAGGAACTCGGTGCGAAACAAGCCGATGCCCTCGGCGCCCGCGGCCAGCACCGCCGGCACGTCGCTGGGCAGTTCGATGTTGCCGGAGAGCGTGACGCGGTGTCCATCGAGCGTTTGCGCCGGCAAATCGTGCAACGCATCGAGCCGTTCTTTGACGGAGTGGCGTTTGACTTCCAGCTCGCCGTAGATGAACAGCGTCTGTTCGGTCGGCTCGATGATGACCGTGCCGCTGTACCCGTCGAGGATGGCGGGCTGACCGTCGTGCACGAATTGGCTGAGATTGCGGAGGCCCACGACCGCCGGCAGATTCATCGAACGCGCCACGATGGTGGTGTGCGACGTGTGGCTGCCGACGTCGGTCGCGAAGCCGCTTACGTGTTCGCGGTCGAGCGACGTGGTGTCCGACGGCGAGAGATCGTGGGCGACGACGATGGTGCCGGGCGGAAGATTGGCCAGCCCACGGTGGTCGCGTCCAAGCAGGTTGCGCAGGATGCGGCGGGTGACGTCCTGCACGTCGGCGGCGCGCTCGCGGAGGAATTCATCGGGCAACTGGGCGAGCGTCGTGACGTATTTGCGAGCCACGTCGTTGAAGACGAACTCCACGTTCTTGCATTCTTTCTCGATGCGGTGGATGACCGGCTCGATCAGCGCCGGGTCTTCGGTAATCGAAAGGTGGACGTCCAGGATGCTCGACGGCGTGCTGGAACCGATGCCGGAAGCGATGCTTTCCTGGAGTTTATGCAACTGCTCGCGGGTCTTGATCAGCGCCTGCTCGAACCGATTGACCTCTTCCGACGTTTCTTTGGCGGCGATCTCGTATTGGGGGACGACTTCCTCGGCAATCCGGTAGACATAGATCTGGCCTCGGGCCACGCCCGGTGACACTCCAATGCCTTGAAAGGTTCGTTCGGCCATGTTGCGGTCCGCTCTTATTCTTCGTCGAACTTGCGCTGGAACAACGCCGCCAATTCGGTCACCGCCACGCTGGCGTCGCGGCCCGTGGCGATAATGCTCAGTTTTGCGTCCTGCCCGGCGGCCAGCATCATCAACCCCATGATGCTCTTGCCGTTGACTTCTTCACCGTCCTTCTCGACGATGATATCACTTTCAAATTTGTTGGCGACCTTGACGAACATCGCCGCGGGACGCGCGTGCACGCCGAGCTTGTTGCTCACCACGACCTCCCGCCGCGCGGAATGGTTGTCCCCGTTGTTGCCTGGTCTTTTTGCAATCATTGCTTCCCTAACGCCGTACTAGGCCCTCCACCAAACTTTGCAGGGCGCGAAGGCCTACGTGTCGTTTCGTGGGTTTCGCGCCGTTCTCCGTTTGACAGCCCAACGCGGCGCGAAACCGCATCCCGACAGGACACGGGATGGGCCTTCGCGCCCTACCATAAATTCTCGCACATCTGTCATATCTTTTCCGGAACAATCCCAATTCAATGCGGCACCCGCATCCGTTCGATCAGCCGCTCGTTGAACTCGCGCGCCGCATTGTGGCCCAGGCTCTTCAGCTTCTGGTCGAGCGCCGCCACCTCGATCAACCGCGCAATATCCCGTCCCGGCCGCACCGGGATCAGCACGTGCGGCAGGTCGATTCCCAGAATGTTATACGTCTGCCGCTCGATGCCCACCCGATCGACTTCCTCCATCTTGGTCCACTCCATCAACGTGACCACCAGGTTCAGGTTTTTCTCGGGCCGCACGCTGGCGACGCCGAACACCGCCGGCACGTTGATGATGCCCAACCCGCGAATCTCCATGTGGTAGCGCGTCGTCTCGGACGAAGCGCCGACCAACTCCCGGCCTTCGAACAGGCGGATCCGCGTGATGTCGTCGCTGACCAGGCTGTAGCCGCGTTCGAGCAACGCCAGGACGCTCTCACTCTTGCCAATCCCGCTCTCGCCGCGAATTAACACGCCAATGCCCATAATGTCCACCATGGAACCGTGTTCGCTGACCTGCGGCGCGAATTCCATTTCCAACGCGATGGTGGCAGCATTGATGAACCGCATCGTGATGATCTTCGTCTTGAACAGCGGGACCTGATATTCGTCGCACTTCTGCTGGATCGCGAGCGGCGGATTGAAATTGCGAGCGAACACCAGACACGGGATTTTCGCTTTGAGCATGCGCTCGATGCGTTTGGCGGCCTCTTCTTCGCCGACCGACTTCAGGAACGACCATTCCGCGCCGCCGAGGACCTGGACGCGTTTCATGGCGAAATACTTGAAGAACCCGGCCAACGCGAGGCCCGGACGGTTGACCGAGCCTTCCTGGATCGTGCGCGACAGGCCCGCGCCGCCGGCAATAAGCTTGAGCTGCAGCTTCTCCGCGTGATTCAGATAGAAACGCTCGACCGTGACGGTCGGTATGGACGGTGTTGGCGTGCTCATGTGGTCACATGCTGAATTCTGGTCCCAAATAAATCTCGCGGCTGTGCGGATCGTTGATCAAAAAATCGCCCGTGCCCTCGCGCACGACCTTGCCGCGGTTGATCAGGTACGCCCGATCCACGATCCGCAACGTCTCGCGGACGTTGTGATCGGTCAGCAGAATTCCCAGCCCGCGCCGCTTCAACTCGGCAATGATTTGTTGCACCTCGTACACCGCAATCGGGTCCACGCCGCTAAACGGCTCATCCAACAGCATCAGTTTCGGTCCCGTGACGAGGGCGCGCGTGATTTCGAGCCTCCGGCGTTCTCCACCGCTCAACGTGTACGCCTTGTTCTTCGCGAGCGACTTAATATCCAGTTCCTCGAGCAAATAATCCAGACGAAACTGTTGTTCCTCCTCGCTGAGCGGCAGCGTCTCCAAAATCGCCAGAATGTTCTCCTCGACCGTCAGCTTGCGGAACACGCTCGGTTCTTGCGACAGGTAACCGATGCCCGTCCGCGCTCGTTGATGCATCGGCTGATGGGTCACATCCTTGCCGTCGAAGAAGACCTTGCCGCCGTTGGGCCGTACGAGACCGACGGTCATGTAAAACGTGGTGGTTTTTCCCGCGCCGTTGGGCCCGAGCAAGCCGACCACTTCGCCGGACTTGACGTTAATGTCAACGCCATCCACGACGCGTCGGCCGCCGTAGATTTTCACCAGACCCTCCGTCCGCAGGAGGACGTTGTTGTCCTTATCGCTCATTGCGCGGCAGTGTAGCAGAATTGCCCTGAGTGACAAGCCCACCGGCTTGTGTTGTCGCGGCCACGTTGTTGTAGTGGCCGCTGTCCCCAGCGGCTCCCTTTGCGAGTTGTTGTAGCGGCCGCTGTCCCGGCGGTTGGACAGGATCCTGCCCGGGGCGCTTGACTGTAGCCGCAGGGTTGCCGTGAAAACACCATCGCGGCGTCTCGAACCGCCATTGCGGTTTTTCGGCTTACGCCTGCGTTCTGCCTTCCACCAGTGTAGCCGCAGGCTTTAGCCTGCGCGGGAAAGACGCACCCATAAAGGGTGCGGCTACATTCCGGACGGAGCGCACCCATAAACGTTGCGGCTACGTACGGCTCCCAATTCAGCAATGTAGCCGCATGGCTTCAGCCTGCGGGGAAAAGTCGCACCCGTGACGGGTGCGGCTACAGGGGAAACAAGACCTGTCAGGTGTCCTTATTCCTTCTTCCGCTGCTCTTCGGGATAGATGATTAGCTTGGTCCGGTTCGTCTCGGTCGGACCGGCCACCACGTCCATCTTTTCCGAACCACGCCAGAACGTGATCTTCTGGCCGATGACCACCCCGTCCGGGCTTTCCACGCGCGGTTTGCCGGTCAGGACAACTTTGCCTTCGTCGGCCGTGTACTCGGCATGGTCGCTGTGGGCGGTCTTGTTGTCGGGCGTGTTGATCACCACGCCGCCGTCCGCAATGATTTTCTGGATCGAGCGGGTGGTGTTGGTACCGGTGTCAGAGACGATGTTCGTGCTGCCGAAGAACACGGTCATCTTGTCGGCGCGGACGGTCATGCGCGGATCGACGGCCAGGACGTTGCCTTCGAATGTGCCGACGTTGTGGAGATAATCCGCCACCAAATGCTCGCTCGTGACGATGGTCGGTTCGTTCGTGGGAGCTGTCACCGTCAGCGGGGCGGTCGTGGTCGGCTTGGCTTCGACAGCGTTCGTGGCCACTTGCGGCGCGGGCGAATTCGTGGCGGCTTCTTCAGCGGTTCCGAGCGGCGCGAACACGAAAAGCAAAACGATAACCGTCCGGCTGTAGGCCGACTCTGTGAGTCGGCGAAATAGCGCGGCTGTCCAATGACCCGCCGCCTCGCAGAGGCGGCCTACAACGAGGATGGTAGTTTTCATGGCTGTTTTGGTTGCTCCCCAAACATTGACTTCGTACCACGGATGACCACGCAGACGTTGCTGCGGATCACGATCGACGACTTGTTGCCGTCCCATTCGCCGCCGATGCCCGTCACCACCATGTTTTCGCGGTCGATGCGGACGTGATCGTCCGTCGTTGCGTGATTGTTGACGCGGTCGAGGAGACAGGTCGGCGAAGTGAACACCATGTCCACCTTGTTGCTCGTGTAGAACTGCGCCTTGGCGTTCTGGATGTTCATCAAACCGTCCGGACGAATCTCGGCGCGGTCGCCGTCCAGTTTCCACTTCAGATTGCCGTTCTCGTCGCGCTCGGGCACCTCGAATTTCTCGATGTAACCGCTGGCAGTGTCATTTTTCGGCAGCGTAGGCGTCCCCGCCTGCGAATGGTTTGTTTCCACAGGCACAGAGGCCTGTGCCACCATCCGATCACCGGCGCTGACAGCGTGCGGAAGGACCCATAACAACGCCGCAACCAGCACCATATACTTCGCCACGGCATTCTTCCACAATCCTCGCGCTTTCAGAATCATCTCGATGACTTCCCGCACCGCGCCGTCGCCGCCGCGCCGCCGCGTCACGTAATGCGCCGTGCGTTTGACTTCGCCGACGGCATTCGGCACGGCAACGGCCAGACCAACCCGGCGCAACACGGGCAGATCCACGAGTTCATCGCCGACGAATGCGATTTCGGCATTGGTGAGCCCATGCCGGCGTTTGATCTGTTCGACCATTTCCATTTTGTTGGCGCTCTTCTGCATCACGATATTGACGCGTAAATCTGCCGCGCGGCGGGCCGTGGCTTTCGATGGGCGTCCGGAAATGAAGCCGATCATCAACCCCGCCCGTTGGGCCATCGCGATGCCGTGTCCGTCCTGCACGTCGAACGTCTTGAACTCGTCGCCCTGGCTCGTGAAATGCAGTTTGCCATCCGTCAAGACACCGTCCACATCCAACAAGAGACAACGGATCTTGCGGCAACGTTCAGTGACGGACGATTTCATGGAGTTCGCGCAGAGTCGTGAGCAAGGGCTTGATTTGCGACAGGGGCAACTGATTGGCCGCATCGCTCTTCGCTCGGTTGGGATTTGGATGAGCTTCGAGGAAAACGCCGTCGCACCCGGCCGCGACCGCAGCCCGCGCCAACACCGGCGCCAGGCGCCGGTCGCCGCCCGTTTCCTTCCCGGCCCGTCCGCCGCCGGGCATCTGCACGCTGTGCGTGGCGTCGAACACAACCGGCCAGCCGAACTCGCGCATGATCGCGATGGACCGCATATCGGCCACGAGATTGTTGTAGCCGAACGACGAACCGCGCTCGGTAAGGATGATCTTGCGTCCGCCGCCGGCCGTGATCTTGTCGATCACGTTGCGCATGTCCCACGGCGCGAGGAATTGGCCTTTCTTCACGTTGAGACAGCGCTTCGTGCGCGCGGCGGCTTGGACGAGATCGGTTTGCCGACAGAGAAACGCCGGTATCTGCAGAACGTCGGCGACTTCCGCCGCCGGCGGGCAGTGCTCGATCTCATGCACGTCGGTGAGAATCGGCACGCCGATTCTCCTTTTCACTTTCGCGAGGATGGCCAGACCGCGTTTGAGGCCCGGACCACGGAAACTGTCGCGCGCGGTGCGGTTGGCTTTGTCGTAACTGCACTTGAAGATGAACGGAAGCGAGAGATCTCGGCAAACGTTCGCGAGTACCTCCGCAGTCTTCAGTACCATGGCTTCGCTTTCGATGACGCACGGCCCGGCAATCACGAACAGTGGCGCGTTTTTGCCGCCCAGCGCAAGTTTGCCAACGCGGATAGTGTTCATGTGGTTGGCCACAAAAAGGCACAAAAAACACAGGGAATTTCGTTTCGCTCAATCATATTGTGTGAGAATGAATTTCCGAATCTGAAGTTTGGGCGCTCCGAAGTTGATGAGCAAGCCATTTTCCACAGCCGGGAGCGGAATGGGTGAATCTGGGCGCTGCCGCCATGGCTGCAAGGAAGGTGATTGTAGGGCGCGATGCCTGATGTGTGGGTATCGCGCCGCCGTCCTTGGAAACACGGATTGACGGCGCGATACCTGGAAACAACGCGAGGCATCGCGCCCTACAAACGGTGTGGTGTGACATTTGACCGTGTCCATTAGCTTTGAGCCTTTTGCGCCTCTTTGTGGCTGATTGATTTCAGGCTCGCCTCAATGAATCCGCGAAAGAGCGGGTGCGGTTTGTCGGGCTTGGAGAGAAACTCGGGATGGAACTGGCAGGCGATGAACCACGGGTGGTCGCGCAGTTCGATCAATTCCACCAGATCGTACTTCGCATAGATGCCGGCCACCGTCAGGCCCGCCTTCATCAACTGATCGCGATACGCATTGTTGACTTCGTACCGGTGACGATGGCGTTCGCTGATTTCGTCGGTGCCGTACAGTTCGCGGGTCTTCGTGCCGGACACCAGCTTGGAGGTTTGCGCGCCGAGCCGCATGGTGCCGCCTTTGGTTTCGATCCCCTTTTGCTCTTCGAGAAGGCAGATGACCGGGTGAGGGGACTTGGGATCGAACTCGGTCGAGTTGGCGTCCTTCAATCCGCAGACGTTGCGGGCGAATTCGATGACGGCGATTTGCATGCCGAGGCAGAGGCCAAGGTAGGGGATCTTGTTCTCGCGGGCGTACTGCGCGGCGAGGATTTTGCCCTCGATGCCGCGGTTGCCGAAACCGCCGGGCACAAGGACGCCGGCCACGTTTTTCAAATGCTTGGCCGCGCCGTCCTTCTCGATGTGTTCAGCGTCAACCCGCACGATTTCCACGGCGGCATCGTTGGCGGCCCCGGCGTGCTTGAGCGCCTCGTACATGCTTTTGTAGGCATCGATGAGCTGGATGTATTTGCCGACGACGGCGATCTGCACCGTGCGCTTGGGATTGATCATGCGGTCGAGCATTTGCTGCCATTCGGTGAGCGGTTTGGCGGGAGCTTCCAGTCCCAGATACTTGCAGACGAGTTCGTCGAGGTTCTCGCCACGCAGATCGAGTGGGACTTCGTAGATCGAGTGCGCCACGTCAAGTTCTTCGATCACGCATTCGATGGGAACGTTGCAGAAGAGAGAAATTTTCTGGCGCACCTCTTTGCCGAGGGTCTTCTCACTCCGGCAAATCAGGATTTGCGGCAGGATCCCGATCTCGCGGAGCTTGGCCACGCTTTGCTGGGTCGGCTTGGTCTTGATCTCGCCGGCCACGCGAATGAACGGCACCAGCGTCACGTGGATGAACAGCGCGTTCTGCGGTCCGGCTTCGAGCGCGAATTGCCGAATCGCTTCGAGGAACGGCAAACCTTCGATATCGCCAATCGTTCCACCGATTTCAATGATCACCACGTCCGCGCCGCTTTTCTTGCCGACTTCGCGGATGCGATCCTTGATTTCGTTGGTGACATGCGGAATGACCTGCACGGTTTTGCCAAGGTAATCACCGCGCCGTTCTTTCTCAATAATCCGGGCGTACACCTGGCCGCTGGTGAGATTGTTCAGGCGCGACAACTTCGCGTGCGTGAACCGTTCGTAGTGGCCGAGATCGAGGTCCGTCTCCGCGCCGTCGTCGGTCACGTACACCTCGCCGTGCTGAAACGGATTCATCGTGCCGGGATCGACGTTCAGGTACGGATCGAATTTGGCCAGCGTGACCTTTAGCCCGCGATTCTCCAGCAACGTGCCGAGCGACGCGGCGGTCAGCCCTTTGCCGAGCGAACTGATCACACCGCCGGTGACGAAGATGTATTTCAAAATGGACCAAACCTTGTAGGGCGCGAATGCCCGAAGGGTTTCGCGCCACATTGGACAGCCAAAATGAGGACGGCGCGAAACCCACGAACGACGCGCGGGCATTCGCGCCCTACAAACGGAAAATGACAACTATCGGGCATTGGCCAGAATCTCCTCCACCAGTTCGATGTCCTCCGGCCGGTCCACGCCAATCGAATCGTAGGGCGTGACGAACACCTTGATCGCGAATCCGTTCTCCAAGGCGCGCAATTGTTCGAGTTTTTCCGTTTTCTCCAAGGCGCTTTGCGGCAAGCCAACGAATTTTAGCAGGAAGTCACGTCGATAAGCATAAATGCCGAGGTGCTTGTAAAACGTCGCCAGCCGCAGCGCCGCCGCCAGATCCATTGAAGCGCCTGCCGCGTTGTAGAGGCCGCCGTTGTCAGTGGTTTTTGTAGTGGCCGCCGTCCCCGGCGGCATATTCTTCCCCATCGCCGCTGGGACAGCGGCCACTACACCGGCATCCCGCACGTAAGGAACCGGGCTCCGCGAAAAGTAGAGCGCATTCCCGTTTGCGCCGATCACCACTTTCACAACGTTCGGATTGGTGAGTTGCTCGACGACATTGATCGTGCGCGCGAGAGTTCCCATGACACAGGAACCATCCGCCATCATTCCCTGCACCAGTTGATCGATCATCTCCGGCCGCATCAACGGTTCGTCGCCTTGAATGTTCACCACCAGTTCGCATTCATACGACCGCGCCACTTCCGCCACGCGGTCGGTGCCGGTGGCGCAGTCGGGCGAGGTGAGCATGGCGTCGCCACCAAACGCTTCGACGGCTTCGAGGATGCGCGTGTCTTCGGTGGCGACGATGACCTTATCGAGCCGTTTCGCTTTCGCGGCTTGCTCGTAAACGCGTTGGACGAGCGGCTTGCCGGCGATCATGGCCAGCGGTTTGCCCGGAAACCGTTGCGCACCGTAGCGCGCCGGTATCACCGCCAATGTGCGAATCTTCATCGGGTCCGCAGTGTAACAGAACCTTGGTCGGTGACAAGACCTGCACGCCGCCAAAGAATCTGTAACTACAATCGCCGCCAAGAGGCGCAAAGCGCGCAAAAACCCTTGAGAATCTTGGGCCTTCTTGCGGCCATCTTCTCGGTGCCTCTCTATTACTATCTGGCAACTTCTCGTTTTTCCGGCAAGATTTGCCGGTGTGGACTTCGGATTTGTTTCGGATTTCGAAATTCGGATTTCGGATTTGGTTGCGGCTCTGCCGCGCTGTGTCCTCTGTGGTTCAACATTGCGGCCTTCGCCGGTCACGCGGCCAAGGGAACGCTGGCGGGCAGCGCAGCAGAGTCGTGAGCGTGCAGAAAATCCATGACCGCGCTTTCAAACTCATCCTTCCGCAATTCGTACGCCGCATGCTGGCCGCCGTCGATCAGGCGCAAGGTCGCATGGCGAATCCGTTGGGCGGTTTCCCGCAGCAACGCGGGCGGGAAGAAGATGTCCTCCGAGCCGCCAATCACCAACGTCGGCGCTTGGATTCGCCCCAGTGCTTCCGTGCCGTCATGGGCCACACTGGCTTCGAGCGCCATGAGAAAATCTTTGGGATCGGCCGGCCTCGTTCGCAACAACGGAATCAGAAGCTGATAGAACGTGTGATGGAATTCTTGGATCGTGACCTTCGCGATGTCGAAGTAAAACTCGCGCCACCGGTTCTGTCGCGCCAACGCCAGCCAACGTTCCGGTATCTTGCGGCCTTCCGCTCCGGGACGGACAGCCGCACAACCAATCACCAGCCGCTGCACGTACTGCGGGTAATCGGCCGCGAAATGTTGGGCAATGCAACCGCCCAACGAAATGCCCATCACCACCGCCGGGCCAATCTCCTGTTCGAAAGCCGCCGCGTAATCCGCGGCCATGTCGCGCGTGGTGCAGCCCGAGGGCAAATGGCGTTTCCGGCTGACGATGTAAACGGTGAATTCATCCGTGAACCGCCGGTAGTGCTCCAGCAGGTTCCACTTCCGGCTCGTCACGTCCCACGTGGCATCCGCCAACCCGGGGAAGATCGCCAACCTTTGCGGTCCCTTGCCAAACCATGCGTAAGGCAGGCGCCCGGCCAACAAGCCCAACTTAACGTCAGCGACACTCATCAAAACCTTCCCATAGCTTAATGTGCGCCGAATGGCCGCCTTGTCCAGTGCTGGCGTCGTGGAAAATTCTCGAGAAACGCCGCGCTTGTAACTGATGGTGGCGTAACCGTCCCGGTTGCGTTCGTAAAGTGACAAACCGAGCACTACGGCCCGAAGAAGGGCTGCGGCGCTTACCACGGCCCGAAGAGGGAGGCGAAGAAAGAAAGCAACCGCCGCCGTCGTGAACACAGCAAGGTGATACTTCATCAAGACTGGACAAGGTTATCCAATGCCTGAGATAAGCCGATTCTTTGGAATCGTGATTGTCATGTAGTGGAAGGAGCATGGTGTACCGCACTTCCACGCCAAGTACGCTGGCCAACGGGCATTGTTCTCCATAGCTGACCTCAATCTCTTGGAAGGTCACTTGCCGCCGCGCGTCACTGCGTTGGTCTTGGAATGGGCATTCCTGCACCGCGATGAATTGCAGAAGAACTGGGACCGGGCAATGGCGAAGAAGCCGTTGAAATCCATCGCGCCATTGGAATAAGATACCGGCAACGATGCATTGCGTGAACTCAGTCGAATACGTGTCTGGCTACAAGCTCCGCCTGGGGTTTGAAGACGGTACTGTGCGGTTGGTGGATCTCGCGGCCGAGTTGGATGGCGAGATTTTCGAACCGTTGAAAGACCTGCGTATCTTTCAAACCGCCCGTCTCAACTCCGATCTCGACACGGTCGTCTGGAGCAACGGCGCCGACATGTCGCCCGACTTCCTCTACGAAATTGATCAACCGGTGAGGCCGACGCGTCAAGCCGCTCACCGAGTGACCGAGAAGAAAGCGAAGTACCGCACGAAGCGCTAACGGTCAGGCAGGTTTTCTGGACTCCTTCTCCGTGTCTCGGTGCCTCCGTGGTTAAGACGGCGCCTTTGCGCAATCCTTCTCGGTGCTCTCTGTGCTCTCTGTGGTTCAACATGGCCCCGATTCTTGCGGCTAACCCGCGCCGTGTTTCTCCGTCGCCTTCTTCTGCTTGAGCCAGATCAACTGCTGACGATCCACGCGGTCCTGATCGCGGTACGTCGACTTGCTCTTGATAAGAGCATCGAGGCTCGCGTAGATGATCCGTACACCTTCGACTTCCAGCGTGGCCGCGTCTTTGATCGCCTCCTCGTAATCCAGCGTCCATGCCTGCTTGGCCACGTCCACCATGATTTCGTCAGCAATCTTAACGACGACGTTCTCTTGGAGGTCCTTGACGGTTAATTCGCGTGCCGCGTGATCCGGCAACTCACTCAAGGCGTCGATCACGCGCTGCATGTTTTCGGGAGACGATTCGATCAACAAATCCACGTCCTGTGTCGATCGCACCAAACCGTGCAGCCCGCAGGCGCAAGCGCCGACGAGAACATACCTGGCCTGATGCTGCTGGAGGAGCCGACAGACGCGCAATAACTCGTCGTCGCTCAACGAAGGCGCGGGTTGGTCTGGCTTTGTCGCCATTTTTCAAGGTCTTCCCACGTGCGGAACTTGAACACCTGGCCGCGCGGCCGGGGATACGGATTCCAGCGATCGATACGCCGCCGCAACTGACAAAGTTGCACCAGGTATTCCGCCGGTGTCTCTGCGATTCTATTGCCAACCACTTTCACATGGTCGGCCCTTCCGGATTGTCGGGCGGCTACCACAAATTGCGCCGCTTGCGAGAGCCACATGAGACGCTGTTCGGGTGTCAAACGGTCGAATTCGGTGTGGCCGTCATAGTCGGAAGACACCCGCTTTGCCTGTGACCGTCTCATGACTTCATCAGGGTCTTCAAGGCACGAACGTCTGCGGCGTCCTTTTCGCGCTTGGGCCGCACCTTCTTCTTCATGGCAATTAAACGTTCGATTGATGCGACGGGTACCCGAACTTCAGCCGCGTTCATCGTCACGGCGTCACCCTTCAGCATTTCATACGAAGCGTCCGGGGTCAACAGGATGTCCACCTGCCGGTAAGGACGATCGGGATCGAGAAACGTAAACGCCAGAGCATGTTTCTCTTTGATCAGCGCTTGCACCTGTTCGGGGTCGAGCAACACCTCGGGGGCGACAGGTGCGCGCGGCGTCAACCCTAACTCCCGAACCGCGCGAATCAATTTCTCAAGGTTCTCCCTGTTCATCGCCACCGACAAATCCACATCCAACGTCATTCGTTCCACGCCGTGCAAGACCGCGGCCACGCCGCCGCAGATGATGAAATCAACCTTCTGCGCAGCGAGAACACGAAGAATCTCCAGCACATGATTGCCTGACGGCTCTGGCATTAAAGGTTGAGTGTGCGTGAATCGTCGCAAATTATCAAGCCGGCGCCTCTATGCCTTCCGCGATTGGACTACTTGAGTCTTTTGCGCCTTTTTGCGGCCAACCGGTTCCGCATCTCGTTGAGAGTTGAAAGTTCAATGTTCGACGTTGGACGTTCAGGCGTCCGTCTTCTCTGTGTCCTCTGTGGTTAAACCGGCCCTCGCCTAACGACAATCGCCGCAAAGATGCGCAAACCGCGCAAAAACACTTTTCTGAATCTTGTGCCTTCTTGCGGCCAATCTTCTCCGTACCTCTGTCTCCTCCGTGGTTGCATTGGGCCGCTTCAATTCAGAGTTTATTGTAATCCTCGTGGCTACCGATCCATGTCCAGATGAAGATCTCGCCATCGAAGTGCGCCAGTGCTCGGTAGTGGTCACCGATACGCACCGACCACTTTCCTTTACCGTGTGGACGGAAACGCAGCGAGGGGTGCCGGGGGTTTTGTTTCCACAGATCGAAGTTTTTGCGCGCGAGTTTCTGGACATCTCCGGGCAGCGCGTTGAATCGCTTCCAGAATTCAGGTGTTGTCTTCGATTCCACCGGGCGGGGGTTTCAATTTGCCGTACTGCTTGGCTTGGGAAGCTTCCTTGGCCAGAAAGTCAAGCTTGCCGGACGCGGCGTCAGCACTGATCTGTCGATCCCAATCATCTTCCTTGTAGTGTTCCAACCAACGGAGCAACTCCTCCCGCTCCGTCGCGGTCAGGTTGACGATGGCTTCTTGGATTTCCGTCAAGCTCACATTCGTAAACTACATGATCAACCGCTCAGCAGCAATTTGAAAATCTTGCGACCCATTATTCGAGATACGTCTTCAAATTCGTGTATGGGCGTTTAACGTCCAAGGCCTGAGCCATGTCGCGAGTCAAATAGAACATCCAGTAGTCATCATAAACCTCTTCACCGAGTTCCGCAAAGGGGCCGTTCCTGCGGACAAGGTCGCCGATCTTGGTAATCGAGCCGATATTCTTTGTATTGCCGCTGCCGGGTCGGGCAGACGCGACGCGGTACTTCGGTTGCGCAAAGAACTGAAACTCCTTGATGACCGACGGAATCTTGGGCAGGTCTTCCAGTGAGAACTGTTTACGCTCATCGGCGACGTCTGAACACTTGGTGTAGATCACGCCGAGCACAAAATGTCCGGAGTACTGGTTGTACGGGTACAGAGTGTTCTTGTTGCTGTCCCGAATTCGGAAATAACCCGTGAACGCGCCAAGGGTCATGCCATTAACTTCTGCCTCGCTTACATCTTCGCAATCACGGCACTGCCAAACTCACTGCACTTCACTTCTTTTGCTCCTTCCGTCAAACGGGCGAAATCGTACGTGACAGTCTTGGCGTTGATGGCGCCGTCCATGCCTTTGATGATCAGGTCGGCGGCTTCGGTCCAGCCCAGGTAACGGAACATCATTTCGCCGCTGAGGATGACGCTGCCGGGGTTGACCCGGTCCTGATTGGCGTACTTGGGCGCGGTGCCGTGCGTGGCTTCGAAGATGGCGTGGCCGGTGATGTAATTGATGTTGCCGCCGGGGGCGATGCCGATGCCGCCCACCTGCGCCGCGAGCGCGTCGCTGATGTAATCCCCGTTGAGGTTGAGCGTGGCAATGACATCGAACTCGTCCGGACGCGTGAGCACCTGTTGGAGCGCGATGTCGGCAATGGCGTCCTTGACGATCAAGCGTGACTGGTGACTGGTGGCTTGTGATCCGGACAACGGTTGCGGGAGCGGGATTTCGCACCAAGGACCGCCGTCGATTTCCCTAGCTCCGAACTCTTTCTTTGCTAGCGCATAAGCCCAGTCGCGGAACGCGCCTTCGGTGAACTTCATGATGTTGCCTTTGTGAACGATGGTGACCGATCGACGCTTGTCCTCAATGGCGTACTTGATCGCGGCGCGGACAAGACGCTCGGTGCCTTCGCGGGAAACGGGCTTGATGCCGATGCCGCTCGTTTCGGGGAAACGAATCTTCTTCACGCCCATTTCGTTTTGCAGGAAAGCGATGACTTTCTTCACTTCAGGACTGCCGGCAGGCCATTCGATGCCGGCGTAGATGTCCTCGGTGTTCTCGCGGAAGATCACCATGTCCACTTTCTCGGGATGTTTGACGGGTGACGGCACGCCTTTGAACCAGCGGACGGGGCGGAGGCAAACGTATAGGTCGAGCATCTGACGCAGTGCGACGTTGAGGCTGCGGATGCCCTTCCCCACCGGCGTGGTCAGCGGACCTTTGATGCCAACGAGATACTCTTTGAAGGCGGCGACCGTCTCGTCGGGCAACCAGTTGTTGGACTTCTTGAATGCTGTTTCGCCAGCAAAGACTTCCATCCACTCGACTTTGCGTTTGCCGCCATAGGCTTTCTTGACGGCGGCATCGAACACGCGTTCGCTGGCGGCCCAGATGTCGGGCCCGGTGCCGTCGCCGCGAATGAACGGAATGGTAGGGTAATCGGGGACAGTTAGTTTGCCGTTTTGAATCGAAATTCTCGCCATGATGGGACGCGAGAATAGGCAAAGAACGTTTTAGGCGCAAGCTTGTGTAGCGGCCGGTTACACTTCAGAGTCTTGGGCAGCCTAACAAAACAAGTCTTGTAGCCACGCCGCCCTGTCGGCGTGCGGGCGGAAGGTATGGCAAATCACGCAGACGCGGCGACAGAGTGCCGCGGCTACAACGGCATGGGACAGTTTTGTTGGGGGCTTTTAGGTAGCAGATCTCCCCTCACCTTGATCCTTTGCTGCAAACGTCAGCAGCGTCTCGCGGGCTCGGCTCCCCCGGAGGGAGAGGAAATAGTTAGGAGCCATCTCACAAAAACCTGCGATCCCGGCGGCGCGGTAGGGCCACCGCGCCCTACCAACGACCTCGGTAGGGCGGGCTGGCTCAGCCCGCCGTTCCTTGAGGTTTATAAGACTGCTTGCACAAACAAGCCGGATTGGTCTCGCGAATCGACGATTGGCCGTATCAGGGAGAGATTTATCCGCTGGAGATGCGACGGTCATAGACCGCCGCCACAGCAGGTGGAAGTACCCACTCGATAAGGGTCAGGGCCGCAGACGGCTACCACAATGATGGTCATGCAGTTGACTTGTCGGGACGCTTTTGTTATGCCCTCACAACATGAAAGAAGCCTTGGAAGTAAAAAAGCCGATTTTTAGCCGACGCCTTTGCCGCACATTGTCGATTGGCTGTACTGGCATCGCGCGCTGCCTGGTCGAACCCGCTCCGCATTGCGATTTCGCTGTGGCTTCTGGCAGCGTGGTTTTTTGCACGCACGCCGACCGTCACCTGTTCGAGAAACACCTTCCCGCCAAGACAGTCTAACTACCGCTTCTTGCCGCGAGTCGCTTCGAGAATCGCCTGCGGAATCGCCGCATAGAAGGTGGTGGCTTTGACCAGCGCGTCCACAGGAACCACTTCGTTCGACTGGTGGGCATAGATTTCATGTTGTGGGCCGAACCCGATGGTCGGGATGCCGTGACGACCCGCAGTGGCGACGCCGTTGGTCGAGAACGTCCAGCGGCTGACGCGCGGTTTCTTCCCCAGCGCCACCGTGGCCGCTTTGATGCCGGCCTTGACGAGCGGATGGCTCTCTTCAAACACCCACGTCGGGAAGAATTTCTCCTGGCCGACCTTGAGGCCGGTCCAGGCCACCGCGTCGTAGTGGAGAATCTCTACCTTGCCTTTGGCCTTCTTGACCGACGGCAGGGCCTGAATTTCTTTGACGGATGACTGCGGCGTCTCGCCCTTGGTCATGCGCCGGTCGAGATAAATCGTGCATTCGTCGGGCACCGAGCATTGCGACGGCGTTTTGCATTCAATGCAGGATACGCAAACGGTCCCCTTGCCGAGGAATTTGTCGTACTTCAACCCGCGCAGATTGAGTTCGTCGATGTCCTTGACGATGTCCGCCATCTTGGTGACGGGATTGTCGCCGCGCTCCGGGGCAGAACCGTGACACGACCGGCCTTTGACGGTGACTTTCATTTCCATGCGGCCGCGATGGCCCCGGTATATGCCGAGGTTGGTCGGCTCGGTGATGACGACGTAGTCGGGAACGATCTTTTCCTTTTCGATGATGTGGAGCATGCAGAGTCCGTCGCAATCTTCTTCCATCACGCTGCCAACGACCCACAGCGTGTAGTCGCCGGACAGTTTGAGTTGCTTGATGGCTTTGCCGGCATAGACCATCGAGGCCACGGAGGTTTTCTGATCGGAGGCGCCGCGGCCGTAGATTTTGCCATTTTCAAACTTGCCCTTGAACGGGTCCCACTTCCACTGGCTGCGGTCGCCGACGTGAACGGTATCCACGTGCGAATCGATCATGATCTTGGTCTTGCCATGCCCGATCTGTCCGAAGACGTTACCCATCTTGTCGAACCAGACCTTGTCGAACCCGACCTTCTTCATTTCCTTGGCGATCCGTTTGCAGACGTTGCCCTCGGTGCCACTGAAGCCGGGAATGGCGATCAGGTCCCGCGAAAACTTGACGATATCTTTCTCGTACGATTTGACAGTGCGACGTAATTGGTCAGTTGAAACAGTCATTTTGGATTCCTCTCGGATAGCAGGTTTAAACTGGTGGCCACGTTATAATTTTGCGGCTTGCCCGTCAATCAATTCGTGAATGGCAGGAGTATGGACAGGCTGCCTCATGCATTGTAGAATGTGCTCGTGAGGAACACACCGCCACAGACGACTATTCCGGCCGAGTGGCTCGAGGAATTCGAGGCGGCAGCGAGACGTCCACTCCCGCAGCGCTGGAAGTACGCCTTTATCCATACGTATAAGCCGGTCCTTGATGACGCTTCCTACCGGGCATTCGATACATTGGAGGAATACCGGTGCTGGTGTGAGCAAAACCTTCCCGACTGGCTCGGGTATGCCCGCGTTTGAGTATCGTCAAGCTGAGGAAGTTCGCGACGCCTTTGCGCGCCACCACGTGCGTTATCTTTTCATCGGCAAATCTGGTGCGATTCTTCTCGGGTTTCCGGACACAACGCAGGACGCTGACTTATTCGTTGAGAAATCGCCGGTCAACTGCGAAGCCCTGGTAAACGCCCTGCGGGAGCTGGAATTTGCGCTGGACGAATCGCAATCCGCCGAAATCCGCCGCGGCAAGGATTTTGTTCAACTCAAGAATGGCCCATTCGATTTGGACCTGGTCTTTGCTCCAGATGGCATCGAACGTTTTCAAGATGCCTGGAACAAAAGAATCGAAGTGGAGGGATTTCCCGTCTGCCACATCGACGACATCATCGCCAGCAAGGCTGCCACGAATCGTGTCAAAGATCGCGAATCGCTTCCCCGCCTGCGTTCTTTCCGCGACTATTGGCTTGCCAAACATGGCGGCTGACGGCTGCCTCAAATCATTCGTAGCAGAGGCAGGTTTTTACCTCTTGCCCGTCAATCAATTCGTGGACATAATGGCGTTGTGTTTTACCAGCCCAAGAGCATTGGCGAGGCGCTCGAACTCAAGGCGGAACTGAAAGAGAGCGGCGCTTTCATTGCCGGCGGGACCGATCTCGTGGTCTTGATGAACCGCGGCATCCGGCCCACCGAAAATTTCATCGACCTTAGTCACGTCAAAGACCTCACTGCGATTAACAAACACAATGGCACCCTCGAGCTGGCCGGCAACGTCACCTTCGCGCAAGCCGGCAGGTTGCCGATTCGCTGCCTGGCGAAGGCGGCGCTCAGCGTGGGCGGTCCCGGGATCCGCGAACTCGGCACGTTGGCTGGCAATCTGGCCACTGCGTCGCCGGCGGGCGATGGTTCGACCGCGTTGCTGGCGCTGGATGCAGAAGTGGAATTGAGCAGCGCGCGCGGCGTGCGGCGATTGCCGCTCGATAAGTTTTTCCTCAGTTACCGGAAAACTGCGTTGGCTTCCGACGAAATGATTACGAAGATTAAGATCCCGACAAATTACCAGACGGATTGGGCGAAGAACGGCAAGCGCGGTGCGGTTAACATTTCCGTGGTGGCAGTGGCGGTCGCAATTGCGCCTGGTCTTGGATCTGGTGGCGCAACCGTCCCGGTTGCGAAACATTCAACAACCGCAAGCCAGAGGCTCGCGCCCCCGAGAGTCAGGATCGCGCTGGCGTCGGTTGCGCCGACTCCGATGCGCTGTCACAAGGCGGAAGAGTTTCTGGCGAAGAACGGACTGGATACGGGAACGATCCGGCAAGCGGTGGAGATTGTTCGCAGTGAAATCAAACCGATCACCGACCATCGCGCGAGTGCCGATTACAAAGTGCATCTGGCGGGTGTGTTGGTCCGGCGGTTGTTGGAAAAGTTGGTGAAGGCATGAAGAAGAAAACTGTAGCGGCGGTCTACGACCGCCGAAAGAAGACGAACGGACGGCGCTCACAGGGCGCCGCTACAGAACTCTGGTCGTTGAAATTCACGCTCAACGGCAAACGCGTGTCGAAAAGGGTTCGACCGGATCAGACGTTGCTCGATTTTCTCCGCATCGAAATGGAACTCACCGGCACGAAAGGCGCCTGCTTGGAGGGCGAATGCGGCAGTTGTTACGTACTCGTGGACGGTCGGCCGATGAACTCCTGCATGATGCTCGCGCCGCAGGTGCAAGGGCGCGAGGTGGTGACGATTGAGGGGCTGGCAAAGGGCAAGCACCTGGATGTAATTCAGGAGAAATTCGTCGAGTGTGGGGCGGTGCAATGTGGTTATTGTACGCCCGGGCTGATCATGGCGGCCAAGGCCCTGCTGAGCAACCATTCGCATCCGACACGCCAGGAGTTTCTCGTTGGCATGGAAGGTAACATCTGCCGCTGCACCGGTTACAACAAGATCATGCGGGCTTGCGAAATGGCCGCGGATGAAATGGGGCTCAAGAAATGACCCAACCTGCGGACATGCTCCAGCAAGCATTGGCCAACATCCACGCCAAGGCGAAAAGCTCGTCGGCATACGAACGTGGGCCGACGAAAGTGGTTGGCAAATCCGCACAGCGATTGGACGGCGTAGACAAAGCGACCGGCAAGACGAAGTACGGTCAGGATCTGTTCGACAAGAAATACCTGTTCGCGAAGGTTCTGCGCGCGGCGTATCCGCACGCTGAGATTATCGATATTGACACGCGCGTCGCGAAAACAATCCCGGGCGTGCTGGTCGTGCTCACGCACAAGGACATTACCGGCACGAACATGCACGGCCTGATTCGACGGGACCAGGAAGTTCTCTGTAGCAAGAAGGTCCGTTACCTGGGCGACGCCGTCGCCATCGTCGTGGCCAAGGACGAAGAGATTGCTGCAGAAGCGCTCAAGAAAATCCGGGTCGATTACAAACCGCTGCAGGCGCTCTTTTCCATGGAGGACGCGCTCAAGCCCGATGCGCCGCAGATTCACGCGGAAGGCAACGTGCTCGGCGAAAAGCATCTGCGCCGTGGTGATGCGCCGAAGGCGATGAGCGAGGCGGACGTGGTTGTCGAAGATGTGATCCAGACGCAGACGACCGACCACGCGTTCCTCGACCTCGAAGCGGGTCGGGCGCGTTATGACGGTAACATGCTGACGATTGAGGTTTCCGGCCAATGGCTGCATGAAGAGCGGCGGCTGATTGCGCTGGCGCTCGGGTTGCCGCTGGAAAAACTGCGGCTTATCCAGCCGGCCACGGGCGGCGCGTTCGGGGGTCGCGAAGACATTTCCATTCAGATTTATCTCGGGCTGTGCGCGCTGAAATTGAAGGGCAAAACCATTTGTCTGCGGTATTCGCGTTCGGAATCGATGATCGCGCGGCACAAACGGCATCCGGTTCGCGTGGATTACAAACTCGGCGCGAAGAAGGACGGCACGTTGGTCGCAGCACAAGTCATATTTTACGTCGATAAAGGTGCGTACGCTTCCACCGGGATTGCAGTGATGCGCAAGGCGTCGAGCCACGCGACGGGTCCATACAAAGTGCCCAACGTGTGGGTGGACGTGGTTGGGGTGTTTACGAACAACAACCCTTGCGGGGCCATGCGTGGATTCGGCGCGGCCCAGACGGCCATTGCTTATGAAGGGCTGATGGATCGGCTCGCGGACAAACTCGGGATGGACAAGGCCGAGTTGCGCAGAAAGAATTTGATCCAGTCGGGAGACGCGGTCACCACCGGCCAAATCGTGCCGCATGCGACGGCGACGGAATGTTTCGATGCGGTGCTGAAGAAGATCGACTGGAACCATCGCAGCTACGACACGCCGGCGCCCCATCTGAAACGCGGCTACGGTCTGAGCATCGTGTGCTTTGGGCTGGGTTACGGAGACGGCTTTCCGGACGCATCGCGGGCGCGCTGCAAATTGACCGACGACGGCATCGTCGAGTTGTACTCCAGCGCGATCGATGTGGGACAGGGTTTGCTTAATATGGTTTGCCAGATTGCGGCGGAAGAGATCGGCGTTCCGCTGGACAGAGTGCGGCCGATTCTGGCGGATACAGAGTTGACGCCCGAATCGGGCAGTTCGTCGGCGACCCGTCAGACGTATTTTACGGGGTCGGCCGTGCAACTGGCGGCGTCGGAGTTGAAAAAGCAACTGCAGGACATTGCCGCGGCGCATCTCGAAGAACTGGTTTACGAAATCAAGATCGAGAACGGCGAAGCGTACAACGTGTTTCGTCCGCACAAGCGGATGACGCTGAAAGAACTGGCCCGTGAAGGCAGGAAGCGTGGATTCTCGCTGGACGCGGCGAGTCTCTTCAAGCCGCCGACGATGCCCGAAGACACACAGACCGGACAAAGCATGCGGGCGTTCGTCACGTATCTGTTCGGCAGCCACGTCTGCCAGTTGTTGGTGGATACAGAGACCGGTGAAGTGAAGATTGAACGTTATATCGCGTGCCATGACGTCGGCAAAGCGATCAATCCCGACCAGGTCATTGGCCAGATCCAGGGCGGCGTGACGATGGGCATTGGCATGGCGTTAATGGAAGAAGTCGTGTTGAAAGACGGAAAGATCCTCAACGCGGGTTTTACCGATTACATTTTACCGACGATTCGCGACGTGCCGGAGATCGAATGCATCGTGCTGGAGAATCCTGATCCGGGCGGACCGTTTGGTGCCCGCGGTGTCGGCGAGCCACCACTGATCGGCACGGCCCCGGCAGTTCTCTCGGCGATCTATGACGCAATCAAAAAACCGATTCGTCAGTTGCCGGCGACGCCCGAACGTGTCTGGCGCACGATGCAGGAGTAGCGCGGGCGTCCTGCCCATGTTATTCGGAATGCAGCCGCACCGTTGCTGCGAAACCGACATCGCAGCGTCTCATCGGATTCGGCTCACGGTGCGCTTCCGACGCAGGCTGAAGCCTGCGGCTACAGTCCCGTGTTGCAAGCTCGGGGCGAATCGGATAATCCAACGCGCATGAAATACCGCTCTTTCGGAAAGACGGGATGGCGAGTCAGCGCGATGGGACTCGGTTGCTGGCAATTCGGCGGCGCGATCACCATCGACGGAAAGCCTGACGGCTGGACGGGCATCAGGGACGAGGAATCTGCCGCAACCATTCAACGCGCCTTCGAACTCGGCATCAATTTCTTCGATACAGCCGACATGTACGGCTGGGGGCATAGCGAGGAGATGGTTGGCCGCACAATCAAAGAGCTTGGCGTCCGCGACCGCGTATACATCGCCACGAAAGTGGGGTTCTGGCATGACGACCAATATCAGCGCACGTTCAACGAGTCAAAGGACCACATCTTGCGCGCCTGTGATGCGAGTCTACGCCGGTTGCAGACCGACTGGATCGATCTCTATCAGTGCCATCTCTGGCGCACGGAGCGGTGGACAGAATTCCTCGATGCGTTCGAAACATTGCAGCAGCAGGGCAAAATCCGGTTCTTTGGCGTCTCGACCAACGACCTCGACATGGTCGAACGCTTTGCCGAACGCCAGAACCTTGCGTCGGTGCAGTCGAATTACAATTTGCTGAACCGGAATGTCGAAGAAGCGATGCTGCCTTTCTGTCGTGAACGGGGCATCGCGTTTATTGCCCGCGGCCCGCTCGCCATGGGAAAATTGTCGGGAAAGCTGACAAAGGATCACAGGTTCGACGTGGAGGATATTCGCAACCGCTGGCTCGAAGGCGAGGAGCGCAAGAACTTCGAGCGGGACATTGACAGGGTCGGACGTCTCAAACCCATTGCGCGGAAGTTGGGCATGCCGCTACCGCAGTTGGCCGTGCAATTTATCCTGTCCAATCCCGACGTCGGCATTGCGATTCCCGGCGCGAAGAATCGAAAACAACTCGAGAGTAATGCGGCCGCAGGGGTGTTGCCGGTGCTGACAGAAGTGGAACTGAAGGAGATCCAGAAGGCGTTAACCATAGACTAACCGCGATTAGTTGTAGGCCGATTCTGTGAATCGGCGAACCTCCTGTTGCGATGAGCGGACGCCGCCTCGCAGAGGCGGCCTACCTCACGGATATTCCGCGCTTCACAGAAACACCGCGACAACCTATTCTCACCTCATGCTGCAAATGGGCAAAATTTTCATCGGCCTCGCATTTTGGAATGTGGTGCTGTTCGGTGTGACGATCTGGCTGGGCGTCACCCATCAGTCCGCGCACTGGCAACATCAAGCGGCCGGCGTTCTCACCGGGCTTTACACCTGTCTGACCCACTGCATCGTGATGATGCATTTCATGGGTTCGGGCAAGGGAATCAAGGAAGCCGTTCAGACGCATCACTTGCTGGATGACCCGCGAGCTGGTTACATTCGTCGCAGTCGGAAGCTCCATGCCCGGGCGTCGGCGATGGCGACGCTTTGTTGTTTGCTGATCATCGGGGTCGTTTGGCTCGGCGGAGCGAAAGATGTCGGGATGCTCAAAGGACCGACGCACGCCTGGATCGCTTGCGTTGTGGTCGCCTTCAATTTGTACGCGTTCTACGTCGAGTACCGGGCGATCACGGAGAACACCGCGATGATCCGCCAGATCGACGCCCAAATAGCGACGAAGTGATTCAAACCATTGCAGTGACTCCGGAGCCCGATCGGGCGAGTTGCTGATCACGGAAGAAGGCACTATCGTGAGTTTGCATGGCGAAATCACTTCAAGAGTGTTATCCGCGACGATTTGAAGTGCCTTTGCTCATCCTTTTGTCCTTTGTCCTGCTCATGATCGGACTCTCGTTGCCGCTCATGAGGGTCGAGAAGATGGTGTTCTGGAAAAACGATTACTCGGTGATCAAGGGCGTCAAAGCTTTGTGGGAGCAAGGTCAGTATGCATTGGCGAGCATTCTATTCTTTTTTTCGGTCATTTTCCCCAATCTCAAATTGGCGGGACTGTCCTACATTTGGTTCGTCCGTTTGGGGGAGCAGAAGCGCGAGGTGCTGCTGAACTGGCTCGGTGTGCTTGGGAAATGGTCGATGTTGGATGTGTTTGTCGTGGCGATCCTGATCGTGTTGGTGAAGCTCGGTCCGTTGGCGAACATTCAGCCACAACAGGGCGTGTACTGGTTTGCGGCGGCCATCTTGTTGTCAATGATCGCCAGTATGCACATCGACAGTCTGGCGCGCAAAAGAAGTTAATTGACCTTCGGCAGCAGCGATCACAGATTCCGTCCGGGAGACTCCTCTAGTTTTCGGCGACGTCAGCCACGAGGCAATACATCAGGCGATCGGCACCCGTGGCAAACTTGTGTCAGTTATTCCCCGTAAACTACCGTCGTGTACTTGACGTAAATGCCAAGCACATTCATGACTTTATAATCCACGTGATGGATCTTCGTGATTCCGCCAGCTTGCATCGCCGCTTGGATACTGGAATCCCCCGTGGCAAAGCCGATGATCGACGTTGACTCGGCGGTGCCAACCTTGGCGGTGCTGGTCGTTTGGCCAACAGGTGCTCCGGCGATAACCGCGCCATCCACCTGACTATACAGACCACCAACGGCGCTACCACCTAATCCCGACATTACCCCTGAACAACCCGTCATGAATACAGCTATACATATTGCACATGCACTAACCACCAACGATGCTAGTACCTTTCGCATACGTTCGTCTCCTTTCATCCGTTGCCCCGAGTGCCGTTTCGCCTGAGGCAAAGACTAACGCTAGAATCGCTGTGTGTCTAGTACCGAAAGAGATACGGGCAAATCGGCGGCACTTTGATCGTTCTGGTGAAAGATTGAAGTGCATCGTCGATTTGCGGGCTCGGCTTGGGATGACTGTGATGTTGGTAGGCAGCCCGAATTACTTTCGTGGGGCACGGAGCAGCAACACGGGAACATCCACGCTGTGGCGGACGCGCCGAGACGTCGAACCGAGAAACAGATCGGCCACGAACCGGTGTCCATGCGTGCTCATCGCCACCAGGTCGCAGCCCTTTTCTTCCACCCACTTGATGATTTCGTCGGCGGGTTCGCCGTACGCCAGCTCGGCGTCAGCCGCAATGCCCGCGGACTGGAATTCGGAGCGAACCTTTGCCAGGTATGCCTTGTCTTCGGTGACCTCCGGACTCACGGCGTCGCGGCCATAGGTTCTTGCCGCCCAGCCGTCAGCCACGTGCAGCAGTACGACCCGGCTGTTCATAAACTTCGCAAGCTCCTTCACGTGCTCGATAATGGCACGATCGGTCGGAGTGCCATCCAACGTCACGAGAATGGTTTTGTACATGGGTGTTCTCTCTGCGCAATGCGATTTATCCGCCGACGATGACTTGCCAAGCCGCTTTGAGTGAATCTGGCAAACCATAAATGTCCATGACGGTAATGAGGATAGCACTGGTCCAGCCCGCCATCAGCAAAAACCAGCCATTTTTCCATTTCCCCATTCGCTGGCGCGAACTGGTGAAGTGGAGCATCGGAAACATTGCCAAGGGTAGTTGCAGAGCCAGCACCACCTGACTGAGCGTCAGCAAATCGGTTACGCTGCTATCTCCGCGCAGGCCGATGATGAAGATCGCCGGCAAAATCGCCAGGGAACGCGTGATCAGCCGTCGCAGCCATGGCGAAATCCGCCAGTGCATGAATCCTTCCATCACCACCTGGCCCGCCAGGGTGCCGGTAATTGTGCTGCTTTGTCCGCTCGCCAACAATGCCACAGCGAACAGTGTGCTGGCGGCGGCCGTTCCCAGCAGCGGAGCGAGTGTCAGATACGCGAGGCGAATCCAATCGCTGTCGGGGCTGAACTTGATGATGTGCCCGCCCGCCACCGTCACACTTTCCTTGCCGAAGAATACCATCGCCGCCAGCACCAGAATCGCGGCATTGACAAAAAACGCAACGGCCAACGCGACCACCGAATCGATCGTATTGAACTGGACCGCGCGCCGGACGGAGGCCTCATCTTTCTGCAGCTTGCGGCTTTGCACGAGCGCCGAATGCAGGTAGAGGTTGTGAGGCATAACCGTCGCGCCGATGATACCGATGGCAACGTAGATCATCCCGGCCTGACGAAGATTCGGCGCGACCATTGCCCGTCCCATTTCCAGGAAACTCGGTTGCGTTTGCGGGAGTACAAAAATCTCGATGAAATAGCACGCCCCAATGGTCGCCACCAGCACCACGACAACCGCTTCGATGGTGCGCATCCCGTACCGTTGTAGCGCCAGCAAAAGCAGCACATCGAACCCCGTGATGATCACCGCCCACAGAAGCGGGATGTGAAACAAAAGATTCAGGGCAACGGCACTTCCCAGAACTTCCGCCAGATCGCACGCGCCGATGGCCAATTCGCACAACAGCCAGTTTGGCCAGCGGGTCCAGCGTGGATACCAGTCGCGGCAGCACTGAGCCAGATCCTTGCCGGTGACCACTCCCAAACGGGCCGAGATCACCTGCATGAAAATGGCCATCAAACTGGCCAGGCCAACGACCCATAACAAGCCGTACTTGAACTGCGCTCCGCCCTGCAGATCCGTCCCCCAGTTGCCGGGATCCATGTAGCCGACGCTGACGAGAATCGCCGGTCCGACAAACGCCCGCCAATGTTTCCAGAACCCCTCCTCGTGGTGCGGCACTTCGATGGAACTGTGCACATTCTCAAGCGACAAATGGCTCCGATGCGACGGGGCCGCACCATCATCTGGGGCCGGCCCGTACAACTGGGTCGGCACGTCGTTGCCTTGCTTGGGTTCCATTTCTTCTATCTATCTAACTTGTCACTTTGATTGGTCAAACTAAATAATCAGAACATTGCAAATTGTCAATACATCCTTTACACTGACAACTATGACATCCCGTCCCGCTGACACTGCCGTCGCTTCCGCCGCGGCACTGTCGTCAACCGTCGAGAACTACCTTAAGCATTTGTATGCGGAACAACACAACGCTGGTGATGGCCTGCTCCCCATGGGGCGGTTGGCCCAGGCGTTGGGTGTGACGCCAGGTACGGCGACGACGATGGTGAAAGCCCTCGCGGACAGCGGCTTGGTAAAGTACGAGCCACGAGACGGTGTGCGCCTGACCGCCGCCGGCGAACGACATGCCCTGAGCGTCATCCGACGGCACCGGCTGGTCGAGCTATTCCTCGTGCGTGTGCTGGGTTTGGATTGGTCCGAAGTCCACGAGGAGGCCGAGGAACTCGAACACGCAGTCTCCGACAAGGTGCTGGATAAAATCGACGAACTTCTCGGTCATCCGCAATTTGACCCACACGGCGATCCGATCCCCGGCGCGAAAGGCCAACTGACAGCCACGACTCTGAAGGACCTGGTCGAATGCGAACTGCACGCGCCGGTACGCATTGCGCGGGTGATCGGGCAGGACACAGCCTTCCTGCAGACACTGGATCGCCTCGGGCTGACTCCCGGCACGCAGGTGGTGGTCGAAGCGCGCGACAAGCTGGCTGATTCGGTAACCATTCGTCCAAAGGGCCGGCCTGTCACCACACTCGGCACGACCGCCGCCTCGAAGATACTGGTAGAAGGCGGCTAATCCGCAGCGTCAACGCCGGCTTGACCACTGACCACAACTTCGCGACGGAGTCTCCCGTTGATTTCTGTCGCCGTTTTCAGTTTATTCCCTGACACTTCAGATCGTGAGCGAATCGACCCCAGCGCCCGAAGACAATGTGCCAACGATTGCGACGGTCCCCAGCGACACCCTCGCGCAGCCGCGGCGCGTGGTTACCGGAGGCATCAGTTGGCGCAAAACGTTCTCCGCGCTTCGGCATCGCAACTATCGATTATTCTTCAGCGGGCAACTCATTTCGCTGATCGGCACCTGGATGCAGATGGTCGCCGAAGGCTGGCTGGTCTACCAGCTCAGTAACTCGGCCTTCTTGCTCGGGTTCGTGCGTTTCCTGAACACGTTGCCGGTCACCCTGTTGTCTCTGATCGGCGGCGCCGTGGCTGACCGCAGCGATAAGCGGCGGATTCTCGTCGCGACGCAGATCAGCGCGATGACGCTGGCACTCGCTCTCTCAGTGCTGGTGTACCTCCACGTGGTCAAGGTATGGCACGTGGCCGCGCTGGGATTGCTGCTGGGAATCGTCAACGCTTTTGACATTCCGACGCGCCAGAGTTTTGTCGTCGAAATGGTGGGCAAGGAAGATTTGATGAACGCCATCGCCCTGAATTCTTCGATGTTCAACGGTGCGCGCATTTTCGGTCCGGCGTTGGCCGGTATTTTGATTGGTGTGGTCGGCCTCGCCGGTTGCTTCTTCTTCAACGGCCTTTCCTACATCGCGGTGATCATTGGATATTTGGCAATGCAACTTCCGGCCGTCGTTGCGAAGACGGATCATCCGCCGATGTGGGAAGCCACCATGGAAGCCTTTCGTCACGTCGCCAGCAATCGCGTCACGCGCACCATTATCATCTTGGTGGCGATTGTCAGCCTGTTTGGCTGGCCGTATACCGTATTGATGCCGGTCTTTGCTCGCGACGTGTTGCATGTGGGTGCAAAAGGCTACGGCTATTTGATGGCGTTGAACGGAGTCGGCGCTTTTGCCGGGGCCATGACGCTGGCTTCTCTCGGCAATTATCCGAATCGGCGACGCCTCGTATTCGGCGGGCTGACTGGATTTTCAATAATGCTGTTCGTCTTTGCGATGTCGCGGATCTTTTGGCTTTCCGGGCTCGCCCTGGTGTGTTCCGGCTGGTTCATGCTGCTGTTTTTTGCCACGGCGAATACTTCCGTGCAGATGCGAACGCCGGACGAATTGCGCGGTCGTGTGATGGGGATTTACTCACTGGCGTTTATCGGACTGAGCCCGATCGGCAGTCTGCTGGCCGGAGCCATTGCCCGTGCGACCAGCGCCTCATTTGCTGTCGGTCTGGGTGCCGTCGTCTGCGCGCTCTCTGCTCTGATCGTTCACGACTTGGTGCCGCCACAACAGCCTCCTGCAGCAGCAAGCTCCGCGATTCCCTCCGAGACGGCGAGGGCGAATTGATGGTCTCGACGGAACGACCACTCCTAGGCCTTGAGAAGATTGAGCGCAATGCTGCGGCCGCGGTTTGGTTGTCTCGTAGCAGGTGGAGTGTTGTCCGAACAGTAAAGAACTTTATCGCAGTTAGGACGTGGTCTCAGACAGTTATCTCTGCGCCAACAGTAATGCGCCGCTCGGTTCCAATTTTGTCTCCTCAATTCCTCGATTTTCAGCATGGGACTTGCTATCTTTTGCGCGGCTGAAGGCCACTACGTATGAACAAAATCGAAGGAACTGTTGCTGTTGTCGGGCTGGGTTACGTTGGATTGCCGCTGGCCGTATCGTTTGCCAAACATCTGACGGTGGTCGGCTTTGACATCAATGCCCACCGGGTCAAGGAACTCCAGCAAGGCATCGACCGCACAGGCGAAACTTTGGGCGGCGATCTTCGGAGTCCGAATATCAGTTTCACCACGGAGCCCAAAGCGTTGCGCGGCTGCAAATACATCGTCGTCGCCGTGCCGACCCCGGTGGACAAGGCGAATGTCCCCGATCTGGAGCCGGTCGTCAGCGCTTCGCGGATCGTCGGCGAGAACCTCAGCCCAGGCGCAATCGTCGTCTTCGAAAGCACGGTGTACCCGGGCGTGACGGAGGAGATTTGTCTTCCCATTCTCGAAGAAAAATCGGGACTGAAACGCGGCGAATTCAAGATTGGCTATTCGCCCGAGCGAATCAATCCGGGCGACCACGAGCACACGGTCGATCGCATCGTGAAGATCGTTAGCGGCTGCGACGCCGAGACCTTGGACGAGGTGGCGGCGTTGTATTCGCTGGTGGCCAAGAGCGTTTATCGCGCTTCCAACATTGCCACAGCCGAAGCCGCCAAAGTCATCGAGAACATTCAGCGCGATTTGAACATTGCCCTGATGAACGAACTCTCGCTGATTTTTGCACGGCTCGGTTTGAATACGGACGAAGTGCTGGCCGCGGCCGGCACAAAATGGAATTTCCACAAATATCATCCCGGCCTTGTGGGCGGCCATTGTATCGGAGTCGATCCGTATTACCTGACCTACCGCGCCCAACAGTTCGGTTATCATCCGCAGGTGATTCTGGCGGGTCGTCAAATCAACGATGCCATGCCGATTCGAGTGGGAGAAATGATCGTCAAAGGGCTCAGCGACGCCGGCAAGCCCATCAAAGGATCGACCGTGCTCGTGATGGGCCTGACGTTTAAGGAGAACGTGCCGGACATTCGCAACAGCCGCGTGCACGACACGATCACGTACCTGCAAAACTTCGGGGTCAAAGTGCTCGGCTGCGATCCATTGTTGACGGTGGACACGGTCCGCAAGTATTTCGGCATCGAGAATGTTGAGTTTGAGAAGCTTCCGAAGTGCGACGCCATCCTCGTTGCCAACAAGCACAACGCCTTCCGCGAGCTCACGCTGGACCAGCTCAAGGCCAAGATGAACCCGCCGGTACTGATCGACATCAAAAATCTCTTCGAACGTCAAGCCGCCCAAGCTGCCGGATTCCATTACAAAAGCCTGTAACGAAGCTGTCGGCCATCGGTTTTCATCGATCGGCTCTTGGCCCAAATCCCGCGTTGCGATTGTTACAGACAGCGGCGCGGTTTCTTGGTAATCTGGATCTGGCCATTACCGTAAAAACAAGGATCGCGTTCATGTATCGACAACGAACAGGCGCCCGGTTTGAGCATCGTGAACAAGAGAATCGACGCGTCAAGGATTCGCCCAGTCTGGCGGATAAATTTCGGAAACTGAAATCCTTGACAGTGGACCTCAGTTTCTACGAACCCGAAGGCGTTGCCAAAATCAGCCAAATCAAATACACCGTCAATATCACCAATGCCAAATCCGTGTTCCGTTTCAATTGTCCGAACACGGAATGCATTCGCGGTGATTTTGATCTGACCGATCAACTGGCGAAAGCCGTTGCCAAACGTCGCACCACTGTCACTGGGGAGATGATTTGTCAGGGATGGCGCAGCAAAACGACCGTCAATTCCATCCGCTGCGGCAATATTCTCCGTTACAAGCTCACACTGGGGTTCTGAGCGAAATTTTCCCTTGGCGCGCTGTGTCTGCTGGCCATTGGTTGCAGGCTATAGTTTCCGGCGAAATGAAACCCGCTACGCTCCGCTTCTCTGGACACGTTGAGAACTATATCAAGTACCGACCGGGTTATCCCCAGGGCGTACTGGAAACGCTTTCTCAAGAGTGGGGATTGACTGGCGCGTCGATCATTGCCGACATGGGCTCGGGGACGGGCATTCTCAGCGAGGTGTTCCTGAAAAATGGCAATCGGGTTTTTGGCGTCGAGCCGAATCACGAAATGCGCGAGGCGGCCGAACGGCTGCTCCGACATTATCGAAATTTCACCAGCGTTAAGGGCACCGCCGAAGCCAGCACGCTGGCGGATCGAGCAGTGGATTTTGTCACTGCGGGCCAAGCGTTTCATTGGTTTGACCGCAACCAAGCCCGGAAGGAGTTTTCCCGGATTCTCAAGCCAAACGGCTGGGTGGTCTTGATCTGGAACGAACGGCTGACGGATACTTCACCTTTCCTTCGTGGATATGAAGAGCTTCTCCAAGAATACGGCACCGATTACGCCGCGGTCGATCACCGCCAAGTGGATTCGGACATTATCAAGGCATTTTTCGCACCGCGCCCGTTCACGTTGAGGCAATTTGAGAACCGGCAGGTCTGCGATTTTGACGGAGCCAAAGGACGACTCTTGTCATCGTCGTACACCCCCGAACCGGGCGATCCGCACTACGAGCCGATGCTCGAGGCTTTGCGAACGATTTTTGAAAAGTTTCAAAGTGATGGAAGAGTCACCTTCGATTACGCGACGCAGATGTATTGCGGCCAACTGACCTAGCCGATCAATCCGGCATTCTGTAGCGTGATGGACGGATCGGAATCTTCTCCGGGGTTACGGGCAATAATGTTTCCCCTTTTGCCAAACGTTCCAACGCGGCGATGCGTTCTTCGGCCAATTTCGCCTGTTTCGAGTCTGGAATCTTCTCGCGCAATTGCTTCATCACTTCGAGTGCTCGGACAACGTCGTGCAACCTGTGCTGGTAAAGGTCGGCCAAACGTCCAGCGGCAAGAGCCAGTGAATCTTGCCCACTGGCCTTATCGAACGCTGACAGAAGTTCCTGCTCCGCCAGGTTTGTATCGTTCAGTTGCGTCAATGCCAAATCCGCTATGCGCAAATGGGGATAAATGTCGTCGGGATGCTGGGTGATTACCTGGCGATATTCTTCGACTGCTTCAGCATATTTCCCCTTCTGCGCACAGGCCTCAGCCAAGCTGTACTCGGGCATGACGCCAAAGCTGTCGTCATTCTGCAAAAAGAGCCTGGAGACCCCGCCGCCGAGCCGGTGGATCAGGGGAAGCCCGACCGTGAAGAACAGTATGATTCCCGCCAGCGCGACCAACCCGGCAACGATCGCCCCCTGGCCGAACCCCATGACGTAATTCATACCGCGAGTAAAGCAGGTTTTATCCCAGCCGAAAGAGGCGTTGTGCGTTGGCTGTTGTCACCCGCGCGACCTCTTCTATACTAACGCTTTTCACCTGCGCCAAGACTTCGGCAATCAACGGTACGTAGGCCGGTTCGTTGCGCTTGCCGCGGTGCGGCACGGGGGCGAGATACGGCGCATCCGTTTCGAGCATCACAGAATCGAGTGAGACTTTCTTCGCGACAGCCCGCAAGCGCTCGGCGTTCTTGAAGGTCAGGATACCCGTATAGCTGATGAGCAAACCGATTTCGATGCAGTCGAACGCAAACTTGTCGTCACCCGAGAAGCAGTGCATCACGCCCCACGGTCGCCAATTTTTCGACAAACTGGCGGCGTGCGCCTGCAGGATTTCGAAAATGTCCGCTTCCGCCGCACGGTTATGAATGACGACCGGCAGGTGCCGTTCCCTCGCCAACTCAAGCTGCGCCCAAAACAAGTCCTTTTGCTGCTGGCGTAAGGCTGCGTCTTGTTTTGCCTCACGATAATAATCCAATCCCGTTTCGCCAATCGCCACCACTTTGGACTCGATCGTTAGCGCGGCGAGTTCCTTCATATCGCACAATGAGACACTAGGAATTTCGCCGGGATGCAGGCCCACCGCAGCGAACACGGAATCGAATTGTCGCGTGATTTCCAGTGTTTTGCGTGCGTCCTCGAGTGTCGTGGAAATGCTGACGATCTGCTCGACGCCGGCGGCCTGCGCGCGGCTGACAACTGAGGTCAGGTCGCTGGCCAAGTCGGCATAACAAAGATGCGCGTGAGTGTCGATCAGCATGGAATCTGTTGATTTACCTATCATATTTCCGCCTGAGGAGACAGAGAGCAGTTTGCATCGCCCCGTGCGAATTAAGCTCGCATATCTTGCTTGCAATCGAGTTGCGAGCCGTTTAGGAACACTGGCCGCTGAAACTTTTGGGAGCGTGACTCAAATGCAATCGGATATTCTGCAGAACTTGTACGTGTTTTTGCTGGCGACGTTTCTGGGCCTGGAAGTGATCCGGCACGTCTCGCCGCTGTTGCACACGCCATTGATGTCTCTGACCAACGCGATCTCGGCCATCGCCGTCGTCGGCTCGATCGTCATCGCCGGTGAACAGAAGACGAACCTGAGCGCCGTGCTCGGGACGGTCGCGGTGGCCGCCTCCATGACCAACATCGTGGGCGGCTACCTGATCACCTATCGCATGCTGGTCATGTTCAAAAAACGCGGGCCGAAAAAAAGCTGAGATGAACATTCGAAAGCGACTTGTTTTTGTAGGGCGCGAATGCCCGTGCGTCGTTTCACGGGTTTCGCGCCAATGGGAGTTCCTGTCACGCGAAGCGGCGCGATACCTAAACGTCAGGCAATCGCGCCCTACAATTGTTCTTCGTTACGCGGACCAACCATTTGAAACCACCTGCTTATGGAACATCTGATCCAACTCGCCTACATGGCGGCCGCCGTGTGTTTCATCCTCGCGCTGCGCTGGATGAGCGCGGTGCCCACCGCCCGCCGTGGTGTCATCATCGGCACGCTCGGCATGCTGCTGGCCGTCATCGGTACGTTGATGTTGCTCGGGCCCGAGGCGCAAGCCCGCGGGTGGTTCGACACCTATCGGTGGATCCTGATTGCGTTTGTGATCGGCACCATCATCGGCGTGCCGATGGCCATGATGCCGATGACCGCCGTGCCGCAACGGACGGCCTTGTCGCACGCGTTTGGCGCGCTGGCCGCCGCGCTCGTCGGAACGGCGGAGTTTTACCTGCGACAGGGTAAACTCGACCATTTCACCATGACGGCCCTTGGCGTGGAAGTGCTGCTGGGATTCCTGACGTTTACCGCGAGCTTGATGGCCACCGGCAAACTCCAGGAAGTCCTCCCGACGCGACCGATCACCTATCGCGGCCAGAACTTTGTGAATTTCGCGTTGCTCGGAACGGCGGCAGTGATCACCGTTTTGCTCATCGTTGATCCCAGCAAAACGCACCTGTTCCCCATTATGGCGGTGTTGGCGCTCATCTTCGGCGTCCTGCTGATCATTCCCATCGGCGGCGCCGATATGCCGACCGTGATCTCGCTCTTGAACTCGTACGCCGGCTTGTCGGCTTGCGCGATGGGGTTCGTGCTCAACAACAAACTGCTTATCATCGCCGGCGCGCTCGATGGCTCCTCGGGATTCATCCTCTCCATCATCATGTGCAAAGCGATGAACCGGTCGTTTACGAACGTCCTGTTCGGCGCGTTCGGCCAGGTGCAGGTCGCCGGTGCGGTGCAGGAGCAAAGGCCCGTGCGCAGCGCGGTGCCCGAAGAAGCCGCGGCATTGCTGGAATCGGCCGGCTCGGTGATGATCGTCCCCGGCTACGGCATGGCGGTCGCGCAGGCGCAGCATAGCGTCCGTGAATTGTTCGAGGCGCTGACCAAGAAAGGTGTGGACGTTCGTTTCGCCATTCACCCCGTTGCGGGACGCATGCCCGGCCACATGAACGTGTTGCTGGCCGAAGCCGACATCCCGTATGACAAACTGCTGGAGATGGAAGATGCCAACAGCGAAATGCCACGGGTCGATGTCGCGTTGATCATCGGCGCCAACGACGTGACCAATCCCGCCGCGCGCACCAACAAGGCCAGCCCCATCTACGGCATGCCCATCCTCGACGTCGACAAAGCGCGGACCGTCATGGTCATCAAACGCAGCATGAACCCTGGTTTCGCCGGCATCGACAACGAGTTGTATTACATGGACAAGACGCTGATGCTCTTCGGCGACGCGAAAGGTTTCACCACGCAATTGGTCAAGCAACTCTCCGCCAACGGATCGTAGTCCCTATTTTGTAGCGGCGGTCTGGGACCGCCGATCTTGATGGCGCAAGCGTCTCGCTTGTAATCGCGAATACATTGCTAGTGGCCTTGCCCGGCGCATCTGATGTCTCCACTCCCACCGTGTTTGTGCAAAACTGAATTCGTCGTCACTTCGCCGCCGTCGGGGCAGTGAATACAGAATAACGAGGGCCTGTTGCCCAGATCGAATCCCGTCAAATCTGGTGTAGCGGCGCTTCTGTGAAGCGCCGAATTCCTTCGTGAAATGAACAACCCGCGCTTCGCAGAAGCGCGGCTACAACAGGAAATGGCATTTGGGCAACAGGCCCACGAGATTTGACTCCGGTCTTACGGATTCCACAGATGATGGCAATTTCGCGGACGACATAGCGCGTTCCATCGTGCATGCGCCGTACGGAAGCGATTACATCAATTGCGGGACAATGCACGCTCGATGCGGATGCGTGTCAATCGATGGCGGGACCGTGACAATCGATGGCGGGAGCATCTAAATCGCACGCGAAAACGTGTAAATCAGTCGCGGGAGCATGTAATTCGCATGCGGAGACGTGAAAATCGCATGCGGAAGCATGAAAATCACTCGCGGGAAGCTCACAATCGCATGCGGAAGCGTGAAAATCGTATGCGGAAGCACGCAAATCGAGTGCGGAAGCGTGAAAATCGGGTGCGGGAGCACGTAAATCGAATGCGGAACGGTGCAATTCGAATGCGGGAACGTGTCGATTTCACGCGGAAGCATCACAAAACAAGAGGCTTGTGACATATTCCGACGTTCTGTAGCCGCAGGCTTTACGCCTGCGTCCGACCCGCGCAGCCGTAAAGGCTGCGGCTACATACGGCGTTTCCCGATCCCCGCGCAGACAACGCCCGCAAGCGGGACGCTTCGCGCCACCGATACGACTCCCTGGGGCTAGCCATTTCAATCACGATCGAGTCGCGCTAGAAATTGAGGCTTAAGAAATCCTCGTCCCCTGCCGATAACGCAACTAAGGGGATCGAAAGTCGATCAGGGGAAGCATTCGAAAAATGAGACTAGGAGGAATCCGATCATGAATGATCAATCCGCAGTTCGTCTGGATATGTTTGTTCGGGTAGACAGTTTTGGGCGGGCCCACGCCGCCGATAGCAGCAGCACGGACGCCCCGCAGCACCTGGACAACCTCGGCAGAATCATCGCCGAGCTTGGCAAGGCGAAAGCCGGCCAGGCCCACGGCAGCACTGAAGCCAAAGAAGTCCTGCTCGATGCCTTGCGCCTCGACGTGCAAAACGTCAGCCGCACCGCGGCAGCGCTGGCGCAGGATAACCCCGGGTTTGAGAAGTTGTTCCGAGCGCCGACCCATTCCAATCCGGCGGCGATCCTCACCGCCGCCGACACCATCATCGCCAATCTGGTGGACACCGCCGATGATGACGCCAATGCGAAGGGCGTGAAAGCGAAACGTCGCGCCCGATTCATCGCCAACGGTTTGCCCGAGAACTTCGCGGATCTACTGGTGCAAGATCGCAACGCGATTGATATTGCCCAAGCCGAAGAGCACAAAGCCGACTCGGAGGGCGTTCGCAACACGGCGCTGATTGGGCGTCTGATTGGTGAAGGGATGAAAGAGATTCACTATCTCGATGCCATCTATCACAACATTTACACCCGCAATCCCGAGAAGATGCGGGCGTGGCTGAGCGCGAGCCATGTGGAACGGGTGGCCCATCACAAAAAGGACAACGGCGCGACGCCCGAGCCAGCCGTACCGGAATCGGAACTGACGCCGGAATCTTCACCCGTCCCGTCGAAATAGCGGTTGTTGTAGCGGCGGCCCATGACCGTCGTCCGTTCCTGGTAGCGAGCGTCCCTGCTTGCGGTCGTTTGCAGGCCGCGGCAGGGACGCGCTGCGCCCCGTCCGCAGGTAGCCTTCGGATTGTAGGTAGCCTTCGGATTGTAGGGCGGGCACGCCTGAAAGGTTGCCCGCCGCAGGAAAGCGTCCGCCAGACCGCCGTCCGTTCCTGGTAGCGCGAGCGTCCCTGCTTGCGGTCGTCTCACCCGTTTATCCTTTCCTTCTCCACCGCGGCGGCTTCAATCGGGGTTCACGCGGATGGTGTTTGCAAGGACGAGCGCTGTAGATGGGCGCTGGCAAAACTGTAGGCGCAGGCTTCAGCCTGCGGGGAAGCTCGCACCAGGGAATTCGTTTCTGCCAAATGTCGTAAGGGCTTTCCCTTAGATTCATTCCGCTTGAGTGAAGCTCCGCATTGAGATACAAACAGCGTCGCGGGGAGAATCTTCTTATGGCGCGACCGAAGACGGAGAAGCGAGCAAACGGCGGGGCCAATCTCGGATTTGAGCAGACGCTCTGGCAAGCTGTGGACAAGCTGCGCGGGCACATGGACGCTTTTCTGGGGTGTCATCCTGAGCTAGTCGAAGGACCTCCGACTTCAGGCGCCGACAGTATTCATCGCCACCTGCACAAACATCTCAACTCACTTCAACAAACGGCATGAAACCCGAAGTCTGCGATATTGCCATTCTAACCGTGCTAGGCATTGAACTCGATGCGATGTTGGCGGCGTTTGGCGTTTTGGACGAGACGGCTTTGATTTTAAGTGGTCGAAAATACTGGAAGGTAAAAATTAACTCACCACAGGAGGGACGAAATCTCGATGTGGTAATTGGTTTCTGTGCAAACGCAGGAACGGTTAGCGCAGCTTTGCGCACTGTCCGTCTTCTGCAAGACTTTTCTCCCGCGCTACTCATACTTGCTGGCATCGCTGCAGGGCACAAGAAGTCATATAAGTTGGGTGACGTGGTCTATGGTAAAAAAATCGCTGATCTTTCCATGGCGCAGGCGGAAAACGGAAAGATCGTGGTTCGTGCAAGCATTCCTGATTGGTCTGCTGAAGTGGCCCAGCTTGTCGGCTCCTTCACCCCGAAGCAAGGGGCGTTGAAAGACAAGACCGACGAAATACTCGTCAAACTGGGGAAATCATTGGTGCCTCCTACACGTGCGAAGCATCTGGCTCGTTTCAAGAAGGAAGTATCGCCCTCTCCCAAAGTACGCGACTGTGTGATCGGTTCGGGAAATCTTCTTGTGCGAGATGGGAAGAAGTTCGTCGAATATCAGAAGATCCAACCTCAGATAAAGGCGATTGAGATGGAAGCGGCTGGTATGGTTCACGCCGTTCTAGATGGTCATAAAGAGAAGTCTTGGCTGGTTGTTCGAGGGATTTCTGATTTTGGAGATTTCGATAAAGACAAATTCATGGACATGCAGCCATATGCCGCCGCTTCGGCTGCAGCATACGTGCGATTATTTGCTGAAGGAGGGTATAATCGACGGATTCTCGTCGGTGACTCCCCGACACCGCCCTCGACTTCTCCGTCACCTACAGTTCCAACAGCCACATACCAGCCGAGTTTGGCGGTACTTTCGTCCGGAACAGCTTCCTCCCCGAGCGCTGCCAGCGGGAACAAGCTTGATCAGGAATTGGAGAGAATCCGAGCTGATTGGATTAAAAACCCTAAGGCAGTTGGAATGGACCGCGCCCGGTCTCTTCGCACGCATGCATATTGGGCCAGTGCGTTGCCAGAAGCTCAAGCGCGTGTCATTCGCTTCGAAGCCGAATTGGCCATGTCTAGCAATCAGGAGATCACTGTAATTCAGCAGCTTCTGAGCGAAGCCGAGCAGGTAGCTGGCCCCAGCGCTTTCTTTGAAGCGCGCCTTTTGGCAACACAGGGAAATCTCCAAGGGGCAATTGCTAGGCTTGACTCGCCAAAGACGCTTCAAGAGTGGAATCTGATGATGGCTCTGTTGCTTGAATCCGAGCAGCCTGAGGCTATGGAGCAACAGTTCGGTAATCCCCCGGATGGAGTTGGTCCTGACAGCGAATCCCACCGCCTGCACGCTCTAGCTTGCATTATGAACAAGCAAATTGAAGCGGCGAAGACTGCCTTGGAAAAGGCGCAGTTGAAACGCCCGGACGCGTTTGGAATCCGCCTTGCAGCTGCGTTGATAGATTATTATCAAGCGCTTTCTACAGCGGCACCCAGCGCAGCGTTCCGGCTCAAACCACTGCCTGTCCCACTGGCTTTCGTAAAACGTGATTCTGATAGTCTCTCCGCACTTGATCGAGCGGAGAGGGAATTCTCGCAACTAGTCACTCTATTGCCCGAAGGCGGCCTGCATCGCGAGCTAGAAATCTGGCGCCTCGCTGCGCTGGCAAATCATACAAACAAGCCTAATGAAGCTTTGCAGCAATGTCTAGCGATCCTCGCCAAGTCGCCGACCGACCCATTGACGCTTCAATGGGCCTTTGAGCGAGGTTACAATGCGAATTCATCTCAAAGTATTAGTGCTCTAGCCGCGGAGTTGGATATCAAGCTATGAAAGCGCATCCGACACAGCTTTTCGCCTTACTCTTCGCCGACGGCAAGTACGAGAGTCTTGCCAAAGCTCTTGAACAAACTCGGGACAATATGGAATCGGCCGGTGAGGGTCACCTCTGGCGTTTTTGGAAGGCGGCGCTTCTTGCAGCGCGCGGGGAGTATGGAGAGGCTGAGACTATCGCGAAAACGTTGGGTGACTCAGAACGAATTCAGGCGCGCCGCCTCATTGTCACTACTCGGGCGCAAAAAGACCAAGATTGGCCCAGCGCAATCTCGTTTTTCGAACAACTGTGGCAAGCCTCTCACTCGCCTGCTGACTTACTTGCGTTATGTGAAGTACAGCTCCATGCTGGAAATCCCACCTTCGTCGCTGAGCGCGCAAAAGACTTAGTGAACTCCGTCGGTACAACGGCTGCCCTCCGTATCGCACTTGAAGGCACCCTGCGTATGAAGAATTGGCGGACTTGCCTAGAACTTCTCCACGAAAACTCGAAGATTTTCCCCAATGGAGAACTTCCAACTGATTTAAGGCGTTTGCAAATAAGCTGCGAGCAGCGCCTCGGCATGCTTACCGATGCTGTCAAGCATGCAGAGGACTTGGTGACTAAAGAAGGCACTACGGAGAATACAGCCCTGCTTTTCCAGCTACGTGTAGACGCCGGTCAGCTTAAGGAGGCCACGTTGCCCGCGAGGCAGTTGTTGCATCATCCCGAGACTCCCGCGAGCACTTTGGTTCGTGTCGGATGGGTGATGAGACTTACCGATCCGGTACTCGCTGAAGCCGCGTTAAGGAAGGCCGTCGAACGCGGCGTGTCCGGCCCTCAAGAAACCGCGTTAGCTACTTCACTCGCCCACGCACTTCCCGCGCGTGATCTTCAGGAAATTTTGGTTCCTAAGATGGTAGAAGAGGCGAAAAAGCCAAATCCGTTCTTACGCAGCATGAAGTTCGAAGAGCTGTTAACATGGAAGCGTGAGAGCGATGAACGGCTGAACGATGCGACCGCATTATTGCGCGCAGGTAGAATCCCTCAGGTTGTATGGAATAGGGTGGCAAACACACCGCTCGCCGCATCTTCAATATTGGCAATAGGACAGGAAGGAAATGCCCGCGACCTGTCGGTTTTTCCAGCAGTGTTTTTCCAACACGGTTCGAGACCTATTCAGACACCAAACCGCGCGGTTAAAGCCTTGTATCTGGATACGAGCGCTTACATCAACGCTCATGAGTTGGGAATTCTGCCGCTTGTGGAAAGGTCGTTTCCGTCGCTTATGGTTCCGCCCTCTCTTCGCAAATCTCTCGTACAGCAGCTCGATGCTAGCAAGGAGTCTCAACCCGACTGGGATGCAGCACGACGTCAGGTGATAAAGATTGTCGATCAGAAGAAGATTGCGATATGGTCTCCCCCACCGGCGAGGCTCGGTGAGCCAGCCTCGCGGGACGGTGTATCTCGTGAATGGTGGCTTGCTCTGGAAGAAACTAACCACCGCGACGGACTCATGGTTGATATGTGGCCGAAACTCCGGGACGATGGCGAGCCATTTCTGCCCCCAGTAGAGATTCTGCAGCGCATGACCTCTGGAGCAGCTCTGGCGGAGTTTCTGCAGGAAGAGGGTCTAATATCTCAGAGTGAGACAAAGACAGCACTTGCCGAAGTGGCATCAGTGTCGAGTGGACTTCCTGATGCCACAAAGCCTAGGAACGACCAAGTGATCTTTATTGAGCAAGGAGTCGCGGAGATCTTAGCGCACGCGCATATTTTGAAGCCTTTGGTTGAGGCCTTCAAAATTGTAGTACCCGAGAGAGCCATAATGTGGCTCCGATACGATCAACGCGCTGAAGAACTACGTAATCGAGTGCAGAGTCGCATTCAGATGATGATAGATAGACTGCGCACATCTAATCAAATAAAGGACTTTGTTCTGTCCGAAGAGGTACGAGGCGCCAGTCCAGAGCTGAATCTTGACGCGGCTACGAAAACAATCGCCGAATTGCTTCAGGCACCTGCAGGCGATGGGCACTTCGTTTGGGTCGATGATCGGTTCTTAAACTCGCACGACACTATCGGAAAAGTACCGACGATTACCACACTGGAATTGCTTGATGAATTGCAGCGTGGTGCGAGCCTCCCGAATTTGGGGTATTTTTCATATCGGCACAAACTTCGTAAGGCTGACTTTCGGTATATCCATCTGAAATCGGATGAGCTTCTCCATTATCTCATGCAAGCGCCAGAGCGTGAAAATCGGATAGTTGAGACTGCGGAGCTAGCTGTTCTGCGGAAGTATTTTGCGCGTGCGATTCTTGACACCGGAACTATCCAGATTCCACCGCTTAACTTCGCTGCACCGAAACCAAATGGCGAGATAGATTTTCTGGTGACCGCTACAAAAGGTGTCATTGAGGTGCTTGAGAAAATTTTCGCGACGGCAAACCAGTCCGAAAGACTTCAGTATGCGCGTGCTGACTGGGTGTTGCACGCGGTTTGGCTTGATCCCAGCCACTTACGGGTGATTCTTGGCCAAACACCCCTTAGAGAATTTGCACCCGCGCAAGCCATTAAGATCGCCGGCTTAGGTGAAGATTTACTGCTTAGTCGCGGGCTAAACAGGGGAATATTCGGTGACGATGAACGGTTACGTCGTTACATGACGTGGATAGAAACGCGTCTCCTCAAAGACCAACAGCGTTGTGACGACGCAGCAAGGCAAATTCGCTCGCTGTTGGAGAAGTCAGTGAGTGAATCGTCGCGTGGAAGAAAACAAGATCAAGTGCGGCTTGCCGTTATGGCAAATTGGTTTCTAGCTCTTCCACACCGTGTTCGCCGCTCTGTCAGATTGAACAAAGACTGCCGAAAAGCTCTTGGCATCACAGACCGGACGGTAGTGAACGTTGCAGATGTCGCGTTCAAATCATCGGCCTTTTGGGTTGCAGCGGCGTCCGCGTACGATGGTGCCGAAACGAAAATTGCACCAGTGGGTGGAGGTGAGGAATTCACCGTTCAGTTGATCCGCCAAAATGGTCATCCAACTCTGACCTTGCGTCGTGCAGGCATGCAAGAAAAATGGGGAATGGAAGATGACGCCTTAGATTTGCTCGGCAATGACCTTAAGCGCCGTATTGCTGTATTGGATGCGCACCCGGAATGGTTCGAGAGCGTCGCTTCCCACTCGCGGCAAGCTAAGCAACGTATTGCGAGGTTGAAGCGTGGAGAACGCGTTCCCCGCCTCGACAAGATTCGCCAACGATCAGCATGGCACTTCTATAAGGCACTTGAAATGCGTTTAACATCGACGCACAGTTCAACGCTTAGTCAGATGTCCCCTCCTGACGCAAAGGAACTCGCAAGTTATCTTCGCCTTCGATCCAGTTCGAATGGATCGCTAACGGCGCGGGAATTCGACTTGGGGGCAAAACGTCTCGTAGCTGAGCTAGATCTATCCGAGGCATTTAGCCGTTTAGCCAGCTTACCGCGTAACCTTCCTGCTGCATTCCTGTGCGAGTTTGACAAGCTCACGAATGGCGGCAAGAAGTCGTTTCTTTCTGGGCTCAAGAATCGTACCCACTCCCCTCTAACGCGGTTGCACTATTTATATTTGCTAAGACGCGGCGGCTCTGGCTTCACCAGCGAAGCACGCCAACTTAAGAGGGAACTACTGAACCCCCAAGCGGAGTCTAACGCCTCAGCGTTCCTCCAAGTACTTTCTTGGTCTTGGAACCAACTCGGCGACACATCTGAAGAAACATCAGTGTCTCCCACCATGAGGCTTGCGCTTGCATGGGCACACGCCGAGCCTCTTTTTGCTTTACTTCGTCGCGGTAGCGAGGCGGCACAAATAGAGACATTCTTCAGCAGTAATAATCGATTGTCGCCCAAGGAAACAATTACCGGAAGTGCAGGAGAAGAAGATGCAGCACACCCGCGACATTTAACGCCATCTATATTCCTAATCTGCGGCATCGCTTGGGCGTTACGGGATGACGCAGCAGCTTTCGCTGCGGATGACCCCAGCTTGCTCACTCGGGCTTCGGAGGTATGTTTTCGGCAGCATGAGTCACTGCGCTGGCCGAGACTCGAGTGGTTGGATGACCCAACCTTCTGGAGCAATGGTTTGGGTTCGTTTTTCGGCGAACCACGAGAGATATTGTTGAAGCCGATTCTTGGCCCGGAAAGATCGGCGGAACTTTCCTCGCAGCGAGTATTCCGCGAAATTGAAGCGGC
>Ga0335081_10000702_pt1 | contig 55143 bp, 54 predicted proteins | sample Lox_Sample_35_FD_206713 | JGI IMG/M metagenome (GOLD analysis project Ga0335081, IMG submission 206713) | Soil microbial communities from Loxahatchee National Wildlife Refuge, Florida, United States - Lox_Sample_3.5 | ecosystem: Environmental > Terrestrial > Soil > Wetlands | place: USA...
TGTTCTGTCTGTTCTTGTTACGAAGAGGAAACCTCTGGTGGGCGGTCGGCTTCCACATGGGGTATGACTGGACGGAAACTTTCTTTTGGGGAGCGCCTGACAGCGGCATTCTGCCCTCGCGGAACTTTCTCAGTTCGACGTTCAGCGGGCCGAACTGGCTGACTGGAGGCTCGGTTGGACCGGAGGCCAGCATCGTAACTCCGATCTGCTTGCTGATCGTGGCGATTCTGTTCAGCCTCGTGTATCGCGAAAATCGTTACCGGACTGGGGTGGCGCAATCAATCCAAAGACAACTGGTTTGAACCTCCGCTGGTAAACTGCTTGCATCCTTGGCGCTTGCCGGAGTCCTCCACTGAATGCCCGAAAACTCTGCTCCAACCGCGCGTACCCGCGTGGTGCGCGAACCGCATCGCGGTGTGTACGACCGTGAAACCGCTTACAAAATCCTCGACGAGGGGTTCATTTGCCATGTCGGATTCATCGTTGATGGCCAGCCGTTTGTCATTCCGACTGGCTATGGACGCGTAGGCGATAACCTCTACATTCATGGCTCGGCCGCGAGCCGTATGTTGCGCAACCTCGATCAGGGCGTTTCCGTGTGTGTCACGGTGACGCTCTTAGATGGATTGGTCCTGGCACGCTCGATCTTCAATCACTCGATGAACTATCGGTCAGTCGTGGTATTGGGAACTGCACTAGCTGTCAACGATCCGCAGGAAAAACTGCAAGCCCTGCATCGGTTGTCGGAGCACATTCTGCCGGGGCGCTGGAAGGACGTGCGTCCGCCCAACGAGAAGGAACTCAAAGCTACCCTGGTAATGCGGCTGCCAATTGAGGAATTCTCTGCCAAGATTCGGCAAGGCCCGCCACTCGACGACGAAGAAGACTACGCGTTCCCGACGTGGGCCGGAGTCATTCCTCTGAAGATGACCGCAGGCGAGCCGGTAGATGATCCAAGGCTATTGCCGGGCCAAAACCCGCCGGAATATATCCGTAAGTATTCGAGAAGACGGTGAGCTTCTCACCTCATTTTGAGTCGAGCCCGTGCCAGCGCGACGCGTCCTGATCATCGGCGGAACCAAGTTCATCGGGCCGCACGTCGTGCGGCAGTTGATGGATGCAGGCCACGACGTCACGGTCTATCACCGTGGGCAGACTGAGGCCGACCTTCCGGTTGAAGTACGGCATGTTCGCAGCCCGCAGGCGGCGATGCCGGTGTCGTCTTTTCCTGATGAACTGCTCGCCCGACGCTTCGATGTCGTTATCCACATGATTGCCATGGGCGAAGCGGATGCACGCGCCGCAGTGCAGGCCTTTCGCGGCCGCATTGGCCGCATGGTCGTTCTGAGCAGCGGCGATGTGTATCGCGCCTACGGACGGTTCACGGGCATCGAGCCAGGCCCGATTGAGCGAGGTTTGCTGGACGAGGACTCGCCGCTTCGCAGCGTGCTTTATCCCTATCGAAAGCAGGCCGCCTCGCCGGGAGACTGGACGTATCACTACGAAAAAATCCTGGTCGAGCGCGAAGTGATGGGAGCAGCGGATCTGCCGTCTACGGTGCTCCGGCTGCCCAAGGTGTACGGGCCGGGCGGCAATGCCGATCTGGCGACTGTGTATTCAATGCGCAATCATCCGCAGTGGCGCTGGACCCACGGCTATGTGGAGAATGTAGCGGCTGCGATCATGCTGGCGGCAACTCACCCTGCAGCAGCCGGGCGGATTTACAACGTTGGCGAGGAGCGAACGCCGACGGTCGCAGAGCGGCTGGCAGGGCTGCCTGACTCGACTGTGGCCACGAATGAGAGTGCCTCATACAACTTCGAGCAAGACATTGCCTACGACACGAGCCGGATACGCAAAGAGCTGGGGTACGCCGAGCCGATCCCGTATGAGGAAGGGATGCGGAAAACCTTGGAATCACTATCAGACCAGCAACAATAACTTTCCCGTCGTCTTTCTTCCTTCCAAATCACGATGCGCTTGCGCCGCGTCTGCGAGTTTGTAGGTATGCTCGATTCGAAGCTTCAGCTTGCCGCTCGATATCATGCTGAATAGCGCGCTCGATCGCTCGCGGAGTTCTTCCGTGGTTGCGATGTAGTGCCCTAAGGTCGGGCGGGTTATGAATAGCGACCCTTTGGTCGAAAGCTGAATGAGATCAAACGGCGGCACGGCGCCGCTGGAGCCTCCGAACAGAACCATATAACCGCGCGGGCGCAGAACATTGAGGCCCTTCTCGAAGGTGGTCTTGCCAACTCCGTCATAGACGACATCGACTCCTTTGCCGCCGGTCAGCCGCTTAGTCTCGGCTTCGAAGTCGGTCTGAGTGTAGAAAATGATTTCGTCGGCTCCCGCCTCCCGCGCCAGGCGAGCTTTTTCCTCGGTAGAGACTGTCCCAATCACACGCGCGCCGAGGTTGTGCGCCATCTGGACGAGAAGCAGACCAACTCCGCCCGCGGCCGCATGAATCAAAGCAGTTTGACCGTTGCGCAAGGGGAATGTGCTGTACAACAAGTAATGTGCCGTCATGCCTTGCAGCATGGCAGCAGCCGCCTGTTGATCACTTACTCCTTGAGGAACCGGCACCAGTCTTTCGGCAGGAGCAGCAGCGAACTCCGCATACGTCCCGAGAATTCCTGTCCAAGCGACGCGGTCGCCCGGCTTCAACGATTTCACGGCCGATCCAACTGCCGACACTGTTCCCCCCGCTTCCTGGCCAAGAACGAACGGCAACGGAACCTTGTAGCGGCCTTCGCGCTGGTATATGTCAATAAAATTGACACCCGCCGCTGCGATCTTCACCACCGCTTCATTCGGCTGCGGCTGGGGAGCCGGCACATCAACCAGCTGCATCACCTCAGGCCCGCCGACTTCTTTTAGTTGAATGGCTTTCATGACGCTATTTGATAACAGGGGGACGGGCAGGGATTCAAGGATGTGGTTTTCGCAACAAAGCAAAAGGCCGGCGTCAACCGGCCTTTGCGCTAAGCAGAATGCGGCTACTTCTTGGGAGCGATTGCGTCTTTGGTTGCCTTGGCGACGCGGAACTTCACCACGGTCTTGGCCTTGATCTGAATGGGTTCGCCGGTCTGCGGATTGCGGCCCATGCGCGCCTTGCGATGCGCTTTCACCAGCCGGCCCAGCCCCGGAATCACAAACACGCCGTTCTTCTTGGTTTCTTTGACTGCTGTGTCGGCGAGGTGCTCTAGAAATGCAGCCGCCGTTTTGTTGTTGGTCTCGATTTTCTCTGCCAGATGACGCACTAACTGTGTCTTCGTCATGCCCGAAGCCATGAAACCTCCTATCATTAAACGCTGATTTTGCTGCGATAATTCGCATCTTATAACAGATATGCTGTGGAAAAACAGCATTTTGACCGCATTTTATGCGGTTTTCGGTAATCTGGTACCCGAAAAGACCGCTAAAATCGCTGCTCTGGGCGAGTGGTCGATGAGCGAAGACCGGCGTAGCCGGGCTGCCAGCCTCTTCTCGCCGCGTATGATAACTTGCAATCAGACGCCCTATGAGTTGCGCCATCTGCGAAAAGCGCAAAGAAAAGCGGTTTTGTCCGGCGGTGCATGGCCGCATCTGTCCCCAGTGTTGTGGCGAGCAGCGCGAAGTCTCCTTGGACTGCCCCAGTGACTGTGTATATCTGCAACAGGCACGCGAGCACGAAAAACCGCGGCCCATCAGCGATCTCGACCGGGACGCGCTGTTTCCGGAAGTCGAGATTCCCGAGCAGTTTCTCTACGAATACGAGCACCTGATCGTGGGTCTAACCTTTGCCTTGGCCAAGAGCGCCCGCGCCGACCACAGTGTGAACGACGGCGATCTGCTGGCCGCGCTGGGTTCTCTCACAAAGACCCAGCAGACGCTGGTAGTCTCCGGCCTGCATTATGAGAGCCCGATGCCGAGCATTCGGCATCAGCACATCGCGGCCGAAGTGCAGAAGATGCTGAAGGAGTACCGGGAGACCGAGGCCAAGCATCTCGGCTACTCACAATTGCGAGACGCGGATGTTCTAAAAGCGTTCGTCTTCCTTCTCCGCATGGGTTATGCCCGCACCAACGGACGGCCGAAATCGCGGGCTTTTCTGGATTTCATCCAGTCGCAATTTCCCGAGAAAACCATTGCCACCCCGGCGGAAGCGGGCAGCCGCCTCATCGTGCCCTAAAGGCTTCCTCTAGATTTTTCGCTACTCATCTTGCGTACCGCTTGCCCGGGCGGCAACGATTCCAGAAGTTCCCGGGCGGTGCGCTTGAACACGGGATGCCGCACCCCGGGTGCGATCTCCGCCAACGGCTCAAGGACGAAGCGCCGTTCGTGCATTGCGGGATGAGGCACGGTCAGCCCGTTGGTTTCAATCACCGAACCTCCAAAGAGAAGAATGTCAATATCGATCGTGCGCGGGCCTTTTTTCTGCGCTCGCCGACGGCCCATGCCACGTTCGACTTCCAGAATGCCCGCCATCAGTTGTTTGGGCATTTTTTCGGTGTCCAACTCAATTACGCAGTTTAAAAACCAGGGCTGTGCCGTGTATTCGACCGGCTCGGTTTCGTAGAAATCGGAGGTACGCACGACCTGGCCGAAGGTCTGCAGCCGCTCAATGGCAGTTTCTAAGTTGGCCGCGCGATCTCCAATGTTGGAGCCGAGGGAGAGATAGACGGTCTTGTGCACCGGAGTAGTTTCCAGATTACAGTCTCCAGCAAAAACGGGAATCCGGCTAGCGACTTGGATTTTCCCGTCCTTTCAGTAGAGTTTATGAATGCTTCCCTTATACGAAAAAATCGATCGTACGCAGCGTCTACTGCGAATGCTGGAGGAGGACGCTCCATTGCTGAATGTTCGGATTGCGCAGCTGACTCCGGAGCATCAGCAGTCAGCGAAAGCCTATGCCGCGAAGCTAACCGCTCTCACGCGCGCGGAGCTCGAAAGACTAATGGAAGAGAACTCTTTCTGGGATTCCAACGACCGCACGCCGGAAGCGGCCGATTAAAGTTCCACTGACCTAGACAAGCTGCCCCGCACTTACGGAGACAGAGACTGGCAGTGGCGCGATTGTCTCCTCCAACGTCGTCTCTTCCCAGAGGGTGCGGTCCCGCAGTAGCAGCGAAACCAGCGCCGTGTGCATGGCGTGTCCTGCGCGATCGGCTACCACGTTACCGAGGATTTGCTTGCCCAGCAGGGCGAGGTCGCCGATGAGATCGAGCACTTTGTGCCGCACGAACTCGTCGGGAAAGCGCAGCGGCGGGTTCTCCACCGCGTTACGTGTCAGCACGATGCAATTTCCGCGCGAAGCCCCCCGAATCAGCCCCATGTTTCGCATGGCCTCTTCGTCTTGACGAAATCCAAAGGTCCGGGCGGACGCGATTTCTTCCTGGTAGTTGCCGTTTTGCAGGCCAACGCGAAATGTCTCCTTGCCAATCAGCGGATGGGGAAAGTTGATGGTGTAGGAAACTGAGTATGTGTCTGCCGGATACACGGCGATGAACTTGTTGCCGTCGCGCAATTCGACTTGGCGGCGGATCCGCAGATAAGTTCGTGGTCGACGCTGTTTCCGGATTCCCGCGTCCTGGATGAACTCCACGAAGGGACGGGCGCTTCCGTCCAGGATCGGAAGTTCCAGGTTGTCGAGTTCCACGATCGCGTTGTCGATGCCGGTGCCGATGAAGGCGGACAGAAGATGCTCGATAGTGGAAATCAGCACGCCTTTCTTCATCAAGCTGGTGGCGTAGCTTACGCGCGCCAGGTTACGGCAGACAGCCTCCATTTCAAAGCCATCAAGATCGACGCGGCGAAACACAATGCCCGCGCCGGCCGGCGCAGGAAGAATGCGCATATGAACCGGAGCCCCGCTGTGCAGGCCGACTCCGGCGCATTCCACCGCCTCACGAATTGTGTGTTCGTGTTTCAGGTTAGAACTTGCTATGTTTCGCGATATGAATAGATTACAGGGTACGTCAGAATGTTGCCTGTGGCTAATTAGCCACACTTCGTGGGAAATTTCGGAACGCTTGCGGCTAAGCCTTTACGCTTTTAGCAGTTAGCACTGTCACCGGCGCGGCGGAGGCTTGTTGGCGTCGTAGGTAACGGAAACGTCGAAAAGCGAATCCTTCAACCCCGTGTTGTACCTGACCGAGTTGAGAAATCGCTGGTTGGCCATGTCGCCGTTGTAAAAGCGAGTTAGGCTGAACGGCGTCATTACTCCCTGGACCTCGCGGTAGGCATCGTAAACTTCGCTCTCGATGTTGCGTTCCTTGTCGACCGGATCGCGCCAGGAAAAGGTCTTCTTGACGGGTAAGTGGGTTGTGGAATCGATGTACAGGGTCACACCTTCATCGCGTGAGTTAAGCAGTGAGACTTGTTGAACCTCTTTCTGCTCGGCTACCGTCGAGCCTTCGTAAAAGAGCGCGATGCCCGGTTCGTGCAGCCATTTCCTGATCACCCAATCGAGCGAATATTCGCGTCGGCGCAAGACATCGGCGACCGATTTGGGATCATCGGCGCGCACGCCCTTGTAAGTGACTTCGAAGCCTTCGTTGCCCCGATAGACGTAAGCAACGTCACGTTGTTTGGTGAATTCCGTCCGTTCCCGGTCGGGAAAGCGATAAAAGCGCCAGAAAAGGACTCCGGCGCTGGTGGATTCGCCGTGATGAAAGCTGTAGGTTCTGCCCTCCTGCGTGACGTCTTCAATATTCAGGTAAGCATTTCCACCCAGGGCTTCGAGCATTTGGTCGAGCAGGCCCTTTGCTTTGTTGGCATTTTCCTGGTCAACCGGAACCTGCTGTGCTGCAGGCTGTGGGGAAGCAGGACTGGCCTGGCCCAGAGATAACGCGCTCAGCAGCAAAACGGAAGCAAAATATCGCATGTTTCAACAAGTAAGACGCTTTCAAACCCATTCTAGCTGCCTGGATTTCGTCCTAGAAAGCGAGTCCTAACATATCTACACGGCTATCCCGCCAGCACAGCGCCCCCGTTTACGTTAAACACCTCTCCTGTAATGAATCCAGCATGAGGCGTGCAGAGAAAAAGAATGGGGGCCGCAATCTCTTCCGGCGTAGCCACCCGGCCCAGCGGAATCGTCGCAAAAATTGCAGATCGGCTTTTAGGATCGTTCAATGCGGGCTGCGACATTTCGGTATTCACCCATCCGGGAGCCACACAGTTCACGTAGATGCCATCGCGTGCGAGTTCAGTCGAGAGTCCTTTCACCATGCTAATGAGCGCGCCTTTGCTAGCGGCATAGTCGCAATGAAAGGCCTCTCCACGCTGGCCGGCAGTCGAACTGACCAACACAATGTGGCCTCCCGCTCCCTGGGTTTTCATTTGTGCGACCGAATGCTTGATCAAGGCGAACACCGCATCTACATTGATCGCTTGAGTTCGCCGCCATTGCCTTTCGTCCATTTGGTCAACGGGAACATCCTGCGGAGGCCAGACTCCGTGATTCGCCACCAGAATGTCGAGCCGGCCAAACTTCTGCACAGTTGCAGAAACCAGGCTCGCAGGACCGTTGCTGGCGGACAGATCACAGGCCACGGCTGCGCAATGATCTTTGCCGACCTCGCGCACCAGACCTTCAGCTTTTTCGCGCGATTTTTCGTAGTTGAACAAGACGTGCGCGCCAGCAGCTACGAACATGCGAACCACGGCCGCTCCGATTCCGCGCGAGCCTCCGGTGATGAGCGCGACTTTGTCAGCAAGCGATAACCAGACTGGCATGTGAATAGTTTGAGGTTTCCCGGTGGGAGTTGCAAGAATGATCGGTTCGAGCGGGTCGAAGGATTCGAGTCTAGCCGCCAAAACTTGACGGGGTTCGTTCGCTCTTCAATTCACGGACAAGAATTCGCACCAGCATGCCATCGTAACGCGTGCCGCTTAGCCGTTCCAATTCAGCCAGTGCCTGTTCGTTCGTCCTCGCCGGCGCAAAGGGACGTTCGCTCGTCATATTGACGTAGGCGTCGGCGATAGCAAGAATGCGCGACCACAATGGAATCTGCTCGCCGCGAAGCCCTGCGGGATAGCCAGTGCCATCGAACGCTTCGTGGTGGTGCTCGACAGCTTCCTGCAGCGGTTGGCTTCCGGGAATCGTAGCCACGATCTTCGCCCCGACTTCCGGGTGCAGCTTGACCAGATAAAATTCTTCTTCGGTCAGCGGGCCAGATTTATTCAGCACCCGTTCGGGAACAAAGATCTTTCCGACATCGTGCACCCGTGCCGCATAGGCGAGATCATCCAAGTCTTCCGGAGTCATCCCGAGTGCACGACCCACCAACTCGCAGTAACGGGCCGTCATTTCGCCGCCGCCGGTTGCATTGTGTTCACGGAGTTCGGCCGCGCGAGCCAGGGCTTCGACCGATTCCCGCAAAACCTGCGGGTTGTAATTCTCTTCGCCTTCCTCGGTGCTGCAAAGCTTCTTGAGTGTCGTCAGCAGCTCGTCAAGATGTTCCGGTCCGGTGTGCTCGCGCTGCAGGAAGCCTTCGATATATGCAGAAACTTGCTGGCGTTGCACCGCACCGGTTTCATCCATCTCGAATTCGTCGGCAATCGAAACTCGGTCGCCGCCGGCGTGCTTGGAAACGTACATGCCGGAATCGGCGACGCGAATGATGTCCTCGACTGACAAACCATGCACCGGGAAGCTAGCAACGCCGAAGCTGCCGGTGATGTGGTGCTCCTGCAGCATGGGGTCGCTCGAGAGCCACTGACGCAACCGGTCGGCTAGGCTTTGCGCCTGATCGACTCCGGTTTCCGGCATGAGAATGATGAACTCGTCGCCACCGTAACGCGCGACCACATTCGACTGACGGCATTTTTGCTCGAGCAGACGCCCAACCCGGGCGAGTACCAGGTCGCCTTCGAGGTGGCCGAGACTATCGTTGACTTCTTTGAACTTGTCGAGATCGATCAGTACCACCGAGAAAGGCCGCCCGGAGCGGGAAGCACGCTTCCATTCCGCAGTGAGCGACTCCCAGAAGAAACGCCGGGTTTTTATGCCGGTAAGGCCGTCGGTGATTGATTGCTGTTGCAGCTTCTGAAATACAAACGAGTTGTGCAGAGCGGTGGCCAACAAATCGGCCAGGGTATTCATGATGAGAACATCATCGGGCGAGAAGGCATCGTCATCATGGCTTTCGACGTTAAGAATGCCCAGAAGCGTCTCGCCATAAGTGATGGGACTGCACAACACAGAGCGTGAACTCGGCAGCACCCCCTGCAGGGGAGCATCGCTGGTGGTTTGGACCAGCGCGCTTTCTCCACTGCGCGCGACACGGCCCACGATACCGCTTCCCAGCGGAATCCGTTTACCCAAGGCGCTGGCGGTTGAGCCGGCCTCTGCTTTGATCTCGATGTCTTTTCGGGTGTAATCGAAAATTCCGATGCCGATATGATCGAACTTGAAATTTTTCTGAATATGGCCAACGATCTCCAGCATCATCTGTTCCGCATCTTCGCTGGAGATGGCGGTCTTCGAAACGCTGTTCAGGAAAGCCAATTGTCGTGAGCGGCGTTGTTCTTCAGCGAACAGGCGGGCATTCTCAACCGCCACCGAGACCTGGCCGGCGGCAGTTTGCATCACTTCCAGGTCGCGCTCCTCGAAAACATGTTCGCGCTCAATGTTCATCGCGGCCATGACGCCGGCGGGCTTGCCGCCCAGCAGAATCGGGGCCCCGCAAAAACACTTCGCAGGCCGGGGAGGGATGTACGTCGTGCCCAAGCGCTCCCGTGCTCTCAAAAGATCGGAGTGAATCAGCAGCGGCTGCCCGGTGCGCAGGATGTATTCCGTCAGACCGTTGTCGATTTTGCGCGAGCGCTTGGGAAGGACTTGCCCGTTCTCCATTTCGAATTCGAAGCGAATATCATCGCCTTCCTGGAAGGCCACGTAGAAATTGGAGGTGTCGAAAATTTGCCCCAGCTCTTTGTGCACGGTGCGCAGGATTTCGTCCTGATCAAGCCGCGAGCTGATGGCCTGCCCGATCTGGGTCAGCAGTTCATATTCCTTCGTGCGACGCTGCGCGTCATGCATGACCACATAATTTTCAAAGGTGAGGCCGATCTGCAGTGCGAGGCCGATCAGCAATCGCAGGTTGGAGGAGCCGAACATCCGCCGGGCAACGTGGGGAAAGAAAATAATTCCAAAGTTGTGCTCCCGGGTCTGCAAACTCACCGCAGTGACGTAATGAACGTCCTCCTCGATCATCACCTGGCGGAACTGTTCGAAACGCGCTCCGGGGAAAGCCGGAAGAGGTTCTGACATCTCCGCAACGTTGTGGAAGGTCACAAAACCACCGCGGCGGTATGCGAGCTCAGAAATGTATTCTCCGGCGCCGCTCTTTTCCAACTTGCCGATCAACTCTGAGGAGAACCCCTGCTGCACCGAGGGTAAAATGGCACGCCAACGCTCCGATACATAAATCAGGGCCCGCCCGGTGGGAAGCGGCGCGATTAGCCGGTCCAGCATGCTTTGCAGGCTGGGCACCAGGTCTTCAGCGGAGAGCAAGCGCGTCGGATCGACCCCCAACGTGGAGAAAGCCAGAGCGTTTTCCTGCACCGCATTTCGCTCATTCTCGAAGAGCACGATCACCATGGCCACGCCTAGCAGCATTTGCGGAATCGGGCCCAGAAAATGCCCCGCCGTGCCGAACATCCGCGTGAATGGGCTGGTCACTTCTCCGAAAATCATCAGCACTGCCCACAACGCCAACGAGACGGCCAACAACGTGAAGGCCAATGAGTTCTTGCGATGAGCATGACGGTAAAAATAGAACGAGCAGTACAACAGCAGAATGCCCATCCCTATATCGAGCGGGGGGTGAACATTGTGGGCTCCGGGAGTTCGAAACACTCCGTTTGCCGCCAGGGTGTGCACGTTCCACCAGGAAAGCGCAATTCCCGCCAAGCCGAGGGCGGTGTCGTCCCATCGCAATTGATACTTTTCCCGCATCAGCCGGGTCGAAATATAGATACAGATCGACATTCCAACCAGCAGCAGCGATTCGGCAAAAGAGACCAGCGGGGTCGCTTGATGGAACGCGTCCCAGGTGTCGAGACCATAGTGCAAGGTATAAAACGCCCAGGCGAACTGCCAGGCGCGGAAGTACTGTTGGCGGCTCTGCTCGTAGAGATACGTAAACAGCAGAAAGAGCAGGAGTGCCACAATTCCTGGAAGGATCACCATGCTGGCCGCAAGACTATTCATTTACGCCGGGGGAATGCGCTCCTGGTCTTGGACGATGAATGCGTATGACAGATGTTATGCTTTCACACGCACCATGCCAAAACAATAATTTAGATGAGGATCCGACGGGCGAGGCGTACTGTTGGTAACGTATCCTGGTTACTAAAGAAACCTCCCGGGCCCGGCTTGACGCTCTTTTTGTCCGGCCCGTAACATCGAAAAGTCACTTTTCATGAATGATCTCACTCACTTAGCGCCGGAGGGCAGGGGGCCACGGGTGCGATTTGCCCCGTCCCCCACCGGGTTTCTTCACGTTGGCAGCGCGCGTACCTTCATCTTCAACTGGCTTTTTGCCCGTCACAACCTCGGGACGATGATTCTGAGGCTTGACGACACAGACGTTGAGCGCAACACCGAGGCTTCGGTGAACTCAATCTTCGAAGGGCTTCGCTGGCTTGGCTTCGGGTGGGACGAAGAGTACAAACAGTCGGAGCGGTTGGACCTTCATCGGAAGATAGCGTGGGCGATCTTTGAAAAAGGTCTGGCTTATCGCGATTTTACGCCTGCCCACGCGGGCGATAGCGAGCGACCCGGCGCCCAAGGCACTTGGCTGTTCAATCCGGGCATGCCCGAGCTCTCTCGCACGGAGAGCGATCGCCGCGCCGCGACTGGAGAGCCGTTTGCGCTGCGGTATCGGGTGCCGCGTGGGATGGGCCGGCAGGTGGCCTTCAGAGACGCGGTCTATGGTGACCAGATCAAGGCGGCGGATGACATCGAAGATTTTGCCCTGCTGCGCAGCGACGGCATGCCCACGTATCACCTTGCCTCGTGTGCCGATGACGCTGATTTGAACATCAGCCACATTATTCGCGGTCAGGACCACCTGACAAATACGTTCAAACATGTCTTGATCTTTGAGGCTGCAGGATTTGTTCCTCCGCAATTCGCCCATCTGCCGCTGCTGGTGGCGCCGGACGGAACCAAGTTGTCGAAGCGCAAGCATGGTCCGGTAGTCAGCGTTACGACCTATCGGGATGCAGGCTTCTTGCCGGAAGCCTTTATCAACTTTCTCTGTCTTCTGGGCTGGTCGCCAAAGAACGACCGCGAAATGATGACCCGGCAGGAACTGATCGACGCCTTCTCTCTCGAAGGCATCAATCGGGCCAATGCGGTGGTCAACTTCAAGGAAGTTGATGGAGGACGAGTATCCTCGCCCGTCACGAGCGTCAATGTGGGCGCGAGTCTTTCGCTCGCGCAGGGGAGTTACCCTGAGGAGACGTTCGATCCCAAAGCCGTATGGCTGAACGCCGAACATATTCGCGGACTGAGCGTCGAAGATCTCAATGCCCGCCTGCTGCCGATCGTGCAACAGGCCGGATACCGCCTCAGCTCAGAAAAAATGCTGCGGATCACGCCGCTTATCCGCGAGCGCATCAAATTCCTGCGCGACGTCCTCACGGCAGCCGATTTCTTCTTTGTCGATCAACTGCCCCCTTACGATCCCGCCGAACTGATTCCCCAGAAGGGCGACGCGACAATGGCCGCGAAAGTGTTGCAGAAGGCCCGCACTGTTTTGGAGAAAACCGAGTTTACTCACGATGCGCTCGATTCCGCCCTCCGTGCTGCCGCGCAGGAACTCGGGGTCAAAGCCGGACAAATGTTTCAGCCGATCCGCGTAGCCGTTTGCGGGCGGAAGAATGCGCCACCGTTGTTTGAAACCTTAGAAGTGCTCGGCAAGCTAACCGCTCTGGCCAGAATCGAACAGGCGGAAAAGAAAATTAACCAGCGCGAAGGATTTCTGCAACCGCAGACCTCGCGGTAGAATCCATAGGTTTGTTCTGATTTTTCTGCGGACCTGAAAGTCCGCCCTCCGTTTACTCGATTGCGTCTGCAAAGGACAATTCCATGCCAACCATGAGAGCAGTTCAAGTCAGTAAACCTCACGGAAATTTCGAGGTTGTCGAACGCCCCATTCCCGAGCCCGGCAAAGGTCAAGTGCGCATCAAGGTGGATGCCTGCGGCATCTGCCATAGCGACGTTTTAGTCAAAGAAGGTATCTGGCCAGGACTGCAGTATCCGCGAATTCTCGGACACGAGATCGCCGGCCGAATTGATGCGGTTGGTCCCGATGTGGCCCAGTGGAAAACCGGCGAGCGGGTGGGTGTGGGCTGGCACGGCGGTCATTGTTTTGTGTGCGACCAGTGCCGTCGCGGCGACTTCATACTTTGCCGGAATCAGAAGATCACTGCGATTCACTTCGACGGTGGCTATGCCGAGTACGTTATTGTGCCGGCGGACGCGGTGGCTGCAATGCCCGACGATCTTTCTGCGGACGATGCTGCCCCCCTCATGTGCGCGGGAATCACGGTATTCAACTCCATGCGCAATGCCGGCATGCGTGCCGGCGACGTGGTGGCCATCCAGGGAATCGGTGGCCTGGGACATCTCGGAGTCCAATATGCTCGCCAGATGGGCTTTCGCACGATTGCGATCGGCCGCGGCGCCGACAAAGAACCCCTGGCCCGCAAGCTGGGTGCGCACCAGTACATCGATACCGGCGCTACAGATGCGGCAGCCGAACTGCAGAAACTCGGCGGTGCCCAGTTAATCGTGGCCACGGCACCCGACTCGAAGGCGATGTCGGCACTGACCGAGGGCATCGCGCCGGGCGGGAAGATGCTAGTCATCGGTGCGAGCCCCGAGCCAGTGAGCTTTAACCCAATCCAGTTGCTGTTTGCTCGTCGCGATATCCAGGGCTGGCCCTCGGGTACGGCCATGGACTCCGAGGACACCCTGCGTTTCAGCGCGCTGACCGGAGTTCGTCCCATGATTGAACGTTATCCGCTGGAAAAGGCCGCCGAAGCCTACGACTACATGATGAGCGGCAAGGCGAGGTTCAGGGTGGTGCTGACGATGGGCAAGTAGCTCTAAAACCTTAACCACAGAGGGCACGGAGTACACCGCAGAGAACCTCCGTGATCCTCTGTGGTTTGCGGTTTTTCCTACCTCGTATTTCTTGCGATAATCAAAGAGCAATGAATCCATTGAATCCAGCTGAGGAGACGACTGCCGCGAACTCATCCGCCGAGCCTCGTCCCTCGAACTTCATCCGCGACATCATTCTTGAGGACCTGAAGACCAACAAATACAACGGGCGCGTGCAGACTCGCTTTCCTCCCGAGCCGAATGGCTACCTGCACATCGGCCACGCCAAAGCCATCTGCCTGGATTTCGGTCTGGCCGACGAATTTGGCGGCCACACCAATCTGCGCTTCGACGACACCAACCCTGAGAAGGAAGACGTCGAGTACGTCGAGTCGATCATGGAAGATGTGAAGTGGCTCGGCTTCCACTGGGATGGGCTGTTTTACGCCTCCGACTATTTCGATCAGCTCTATGTGTGGGCGGTACAGCTCATCAAGGCCGGCAAAGCTTACGTTGACGATCTCTCGGCCGACGACATTCGCAAATATCGCGGCACTCTTACCGAGCCGGGCAAAGAGAGCCCTTATCGCAATCGCCCCGTAGAAGAAAGTCTGAACTTATTTGAGCACATGAGAGCTGGCGAGTTTCCCGATGGCTCGCGCGTGCTTCGCGCCAAGATCGACATGTCTTCGCCTAACCTCAACATGCGCGACCCGGTGATGTACCGCATCCTGCACGCCGAACATCACCGTACCGGGAACAAGTGGCCTATTTACCCGATGTACGATTTTGCCCACGGCCAGTCGGACTCGCTGGAAAAAATCACCTACTCGATGTGCTCGCTCGAGTTCGCCGATCACCAGCCGCTTTATAACTGGTTCATCCAGCAACTGGGAATTTTCCCATCGCAACAGATCGAATTCGACCGGCTCAGCCTCACCTACACCATGATGAGCAAGCGTAAGCTGCGCCAACTGGTGGAAGAGGGCCGCGTGAAAAGCTGGGACGATCCGCGCATGCCGACGCTCAGCGGAATGCGGCGTCGCGGCTATACACCCGAAGCCATCCGCAATTTCGTCACATCTGCCGGAGTCTCGCGCACCAACGGTATCGTGGAACTGGCGATGCTGGAACACTTCGTACGCGAGGATCTCAACAAGCGTGCGTTGCGAGTCATGGGGGTTCTGCGTCCCCTTAAGGTTGTCATCGATAATTACCCGGAGAACCAAGTCGAAGAGATGGACGCCGTCAACAATCCCGAAGACGCGTCTGGTGGCACTCGCAAAGTGCCGTTTTCGCGCGTGCTTTACATCGAGCAGGACGATTTCCGCGAAGACCCGCCTAAGGGATATTTCCGGCTTTCGCCAGGACGCGAGGTTCGCCTGCGCTATGGGTATTTCATCACCTGCAAGAGCGTGGTGAAGAACGGAAAGGGCGAGGTCGTCGAAGTTCATTGCACGTATGATCCCGCGACCCGTGGCGGCAACGCACCCGACGGGCGCAAGGTGAAGTCGACCATCCACTGGGTCTCGGCGGCGCATGCAATCGATGCGGAAGTCCGCCTTTACGACACGCTCTTCAGCAAGCCGGATCCTGAGGACGTTGAAGATGGCCAGGAGTTTACTGCGAATCTGAATCCGAACTCACTCGAAATCGTGAGCGCTTGCAAGCTCGAACCGTCAATGGAGAATGCCGCACCCGGAAGCCGTTATCAGTTCGAGCGCCTGGGATACTTTTGTGTTGATCGCGATTCAAAGCCCGGCAAACTCGCCTTCAATCGCACCGTCGCGTTGAAAGATACCTGGGCGAAGATCGAAAAAGGACAGGCCCGAAGTAAGTAAAATTTCTAACCTGTCATTCCGGCGGAGTCAGGTCGTTCGCTTGCGAATGACTCAATGCAGTCGAGAGCCTGCCCTGAGCTTGTCGAAGGGAAGCTGGTCTGAGCGCGAAGAAAACCAGGTTTCTCGACTTCGCTCGAAAATGACAATTTGGTTATAGACGATAGGTTTTACTTCTTCTCCGCCGCTAGTTCGGCCCGGAACTTTTCCGCCTTTTCCGACTGGTGCAAAGCTGCATATTCTTCCGCCAAGTCGGAGCGCGTTTTGTCCAGCCAATAGTTCGACGGAGTGCTTTGCTTGCTCAAAATCTCGAATCCAGTTCGGCTTTCGGTTTCCGCGTCGTTATAGCGATGTGCCAGCAATAGAGTGTGGCCAAGGCGCGCGTGGGCAATTCCGAAAAGCTGGTGGTCCGGCGGGAGGGTTTCGGAATACATGGCGAGTGCCTCGCGAAACAACTGTTCCCCCTCGCCATAGTTCTTCTCATCCACATAAACTCCCGCCAGGTTCGACAGGCCAACTCCGATGTAATAGTGCTTCCCGTTGTAAACCTGTCGGTAGATGTCCGTCATGCGCTGAAAATCGGCACGCGCTTCCTGCAGTTTGCCCTGTTGCTGGGCGACTCGGCCTAATTCATTGAGCGCCGAAGCCACCCGGGGATGCACCTTCCCATAAACATGTTCCTGTATGGCCAGTGCGCCACGAAGCAAGTCGGCTGCCTCATCCAGACGCTTTTCGTTGACTAGCGTGCGGGCAAGCAGGGTCATGGCGGAGGCGGTTTCGGGATGCTCCTTACCAAAAAAACCTTCCGTAATATCGAGCGCCTGACGCTGATATTTTTCCGCCTCCGGAAAGTGGCCCTCTTCGAACTGAATAGCTCCGAGATTGATCAGGTCGTTGGCCACCTGCGGGTGTCGCTCGCCGTAGATCCGGCGGTCGATCGACAACACTCTCTCATTTATTGAATTGGAAATGTCGAAGTTGCCCGCGTAGAAATGCGAGTTGGCCAATTCGCTCAGGGTGGTGCTGAGATCGGCTTCGGAGGCGCCCGGTATGGACTGTAAACGCACCGCTTCGCCGAGGGCTTGGATCGCTTGGTCGTAGTTGCCCCGGTTTTCCAAAATCATGCCCAGGCTGGCGGTGGCCTTGCCGATGGCTGGATGATTGGGGGGCAGGTCCCGCTTGTCGATTTCGAGACCCTGGCGCACCAACCGCTCCGCCTCCTCGAGTTTTGCCTGGTCGGAGCGCAGTTCTCCCAGCGCGACCAGGCTTTCGGCAACTTCCGGACTAGCCGGGCCATATAATGCCTTGCGCTGCTCAAGCGCGCGATTGAGTAAGGAATCCGCGCGGTCCAGATTGCCCAACTTGCGATAGATGTCCCCCAGCGTGGCATAGAGTTCAGCCTGCACCTTGGGATCGCTATTGAGCCCCTGTGCCTCTTGCACGCCGCGATCAACTAAAGTAATCACTTTCAAATCGTCGGATGGGCCGGCAGCTTCATCTCCTCCCTGAAACAGATTCATCATGAAACGCTGCACTCGTTGGGTACGGGCCGCCTCTTCAAGCTCCGCATTACGTGCCTTCGCCAGCCGGACTGTAAAGAACGCAGCCATCCCTAAAAGCAGCGCCATCGCCAAGCCTGTTCCAAGCACAGCGGGACGATGGCGGCCCACGAACTTGTCTACGCGATAACGCAAGCTGTCCGGTCGCGCTTCGAGCGGCTCGCTGTGCAGGTAGTGATCGACATCGCGAATTACAGCTTCCACTGACTGGTAGCGCCGCCCCCGATCTTTGTGCATCGCCGTGAGGCAGAGCACGTCGAGATCGGCCCAAGCCTTCTTACTTGGCGCTTGGCCCGTTGCTGTGCGCGCGGCGGTCGACGGCTTCCCCGGTTCGTGGCCGACAATCACGCTGGCGGCTTCGGCGGGCGTCAGATTCGTCAAATCGTAGGGAAGCTTTTTGGCCAGCAACTCGAAAAGAATCACGCCCAGCGAGTAAACGTCGGTCTGGATGCCGATGCGGTCGCCGCGGATCTGCTCGGGCGCGGCGTAGGCCGGGGTCATCAGGCGCAGCGCGGTCACCGTCTGGTCGACGGAAACGTCCAGGCTCTCGATCTGCTTGGCAATGCCGAAATCGAGCAGCTTCACTGTACCGTCGGCCTTCACCAGGATGTTCGAAGGCTTCAGATCGCGATGAATGACCGCATTCTGATGTGCGAATTGCACGGCTTCGCAAACCTGTCGGAATAATTGCAACCGCCCTTCGACCGAGCAGGCGTGCCGGCAGCAATATTCGGTGAGAGGAACACCTTCGACGAATTCCATGGCGAACCATGGCGTGCCGTCGGGCAAGGTGTCGGCATCGTAAAGGCGTGCAATCGCTGGATGGTTGAGCTGCGCTAGCGTTTTCTGTTCAGCCGAAAAGCGCTCGCGGCGCGCGGGAGAGAGCCAGGAATCACCCAGCAACTTGACAGCGACCTGATTGCCGAGGTCGGTGCGCTCGGCGAGGTAGACAACTCCCATGCCGCCCTCGCCCAGCAGGCGTAGCACGCGATAGGGCCCAAATTCGCGGGCTGGGGCCGGCGCAGGACGCTCTTCTTCAAGAGTTTCGTGGGCGACTTCCGCCAACCGTCGATCTAATAGCGAAACGTTCTGCTGATCTTCCTCGAGCATGGCGATCACATGCGCGAGAAGCTCTTCATCATTGCCGCAAGCGGAACGCAGGAAGACGCGCTGCTGCGACGGAGGCAAGTCGGCGGCGTCGTGAAACAAGCTCTGAATGCGCTGCCAGCGGGTGGAGTCCATGGTTGGGATTGATTACTGGAACTCCTTCGTGGGGGAGATTTCAAAGACGGTACCGCAGTTGAAAGTACAAGACGTTCCGGTGCCACCATTCTCGGTTGTCCCGTAGAGATTTCCAAAACTGCCCAATGTAACTCCTGCGGTGGGGCCTTCTCCGTCTGGCAAACCCGCAAAACCATGCAACTCGTCAAGCGTCCATTGCCCGCCCGAGAGATCGAGGCAGTAAACGCTGCCCTGAAAAGCGTCACCCGTGCCGGAATACGTAGTCCCGCATGCGCTATTGCCGGCATAGGTTTTGAGCGACCCTTCCGGGTGATAACCATTGACCCGACCGCTAAACCCGTAGACAATTGCTTCCTGCCAGAAACTCGAATTCCCCATTGGCGACGATAAGCTAAACACGATTCCACCGAACTTCGGTCCGCTTTGGGAGGCAGTGCCAAACAAAATTCCGCGCGGGCCGAGGGTTACGCCACCCAGCGGAACTGCACCATCCTGCGTGCCTGGATCGAACCGGTGAAGAATCGTCTCGATCCATGGCTGCCCCTGTTTAGCTGGCGGTGCTAACTTAAACACGCTGCCGCAGCCGAGTGGTTTATTGTATGCACACGCAAAACCACCGATTTGAGTTGTGCCGTAGATTGCACCTGTGTTGTCGATTGCCAGCCCGCCGTTGGGATTGGCCCCATCTCCGAATGTGATCGACGCTGAAGGTGCCGGGAGTCCTCGGAAGCCATGCAATACCTGTTCCGTCCATGCGCCACCTGGCGGGCTCAATTCAAAAACGGCCCCGCAGTTCGTGAAATACGGATCACCACAATTAGTGCCGTGCCCACCGCCATAGAGACTTGCTCCGTAGAGATTACCGGCTTTATCGAAAACCAAGTCCCCGGTCGGCGTGTTTGCATCGGCTCCGCTTTGGAAGCTATAAAGAACCTGCTCGGTCCACGAATCGCCCTGCTGGGCCGGTGGTGATACTTCGTAGACGGTTCCACAGCCCATCAGAATTCCCAGTACGAAGCAATTTCCGGTGCCCCCAGTGGCGGTCGTGCCATACAGGTTGCCGGCCTCGTCAATCGCCAAGCCGCCATAGGGACTGGAACCGTCACCGTCGGCGTTACCCTGAAAAACATGAAGTACGGTCTCCGTCCAGGCGTCGCCAGGCTGCAATGGGGGACTAAGTTGATACACCGTGCCGCACTGCTGATATGAATGACAATTAGTCGAGCCGCCGCCCATCGTTGCGCCGTAGAGGTTGCCAGCGGCGTCGAAAACGACTTGCCCGACGGGCCATTGTCCGTCTGTTCCGCCCTGAAAGCTGTAGAGCACACTCTCATTCCATTGAGCCGAGGCGATCAAGGGAACGGCAAGGATCGCGAGCACAAGAATGACGCCCTTCGCCAACAAACAGCAGGTTTCTCGACTTCGCAAGAGCGTCCGCCAGCGGGCGCTCTTACTCCGCTCGAAATGACAATGAAGAAAAATTGTCATCGTTTTCTCAGTTCCTTCCCCAGCCACGCTTTTGCCGCCCGCCAATCGCGCAACGCCGTTGCTTCCGAAATACCCAGCGACTCGGCAATCTCGCTGACTTCAAACCCGCCGAAGAAACGTCCCTCCACGATTGCCGCTTGTCGCGGCGCAATCCGGGCCAACTCGGTCAATGCGGCGTCCAAGGCTAGCAATTCCTGGCTGGTCGTCGGCCCAGACACCGAGTCATCAAATGTTACAAAAAGAGCGTCTTCTCCGCCACGCTTATCGGCGTTTCTTCTGCGCGCGGCTTCGATCAGCAACTGCCGCATGGCGCAGGCGGCAATCCGCTTGAAGTGCAGCTGCGATGCCGCTTCCATCCCCGGTGACTTCGCCAGCTTTAGCCACGCTTCATTCACCAGCGCCGTCGGACTCAGGGTCACACTGGGATCGCCCCGCTTCACGCTCGACGCCAGCCTGCGCAGCTCTTCATAAGTCACGCTGAAAAGCTGATCCAGAGACTGCCGCTCCCCGGACAAACCCGGTGTCAGTTCCGATTCCCTCAGAAAATTCTGCTGCGGCATGACGGTTTTCCCCGGCGCTCTGCGCAATGCGAAGTGAAGACCATTGTGGGGGAACCTCCCGGGGGAAAGAGGCAGTCGGGTCGACCCCGGACTGAATTTGGCCATGCTACCAGCGACCATCCAGGGATGCAACCGGCTTGTTATGCAACTTCTGGCAGCCAGTACCGGACTGTTCGGCTTTCTGCGCTGGCCAGGAACCGAGTTCAGGCGCGGCAAGGTTTTGCGCGACGCCAGTTCGGGAACCGGCCTGCTCATGATCGAAGGCCAGCAGTACCCGTTTTCCTTGGATGGATTGTGGAAGTCCGACCAGGCTCCCAGAGTCGGCATGGTGGTCGAGGCAGAGTTTAGCCGCGACGGGTTGCTTCTTGCCATCCGCACCGTCGCCGGCCCAGAGCAGTAGGAAAGCGGAGAGCAAATTACAGGAGGAAGTATGAAGAGAATATTCGCATTACCCATGAACTTTCCGGCCGTGCTTGTGCTCATGCTCGCCGCGATCACCACGACCGTTCAAGCTCAAACCTATACCCAGCTGTATGCCTTCCCGGAAACCAACCGCAACAACACCGGCATTGGCTGGCAAATGCTGGCCCAGGGGCGAGACGGAAACTTCTACAGCACCATCACCAATGGCGGAGCAAATTCCGGGGGATCGGCTTACATGATGACGCCCGCGGGCCAATACACCGATCTTTATGATTTCTGCCCGCTCAGCGGTTGCGCTGATGGCCAGGGTCCCGAAGGCGGAGTGGCGCTCGGCTTCGATGGCAACTTCTACGGTACGACCGTAGGAGGAGGGACACGAGGCGCCGGCACGGTTTTTGCCATGACTCCGAGCGGTGCAGAAACGAGTCTGTACAAATTTCTCAACCAAACGGACGACAGCGCGCCGGCATTCACGGTGCAGCAGGCGCAAGACGGAAGCCTTTATGGCGTTTCCGAAGCCCAATATAACGGTCAGTACGGATCTTTCTTCCGGATCTCCACCGCGGGCGTATTCAAGGTGATTCATGATTTTGCTTACACCGACGGCGCCGTTCCCAATATTCCTACCCAGGGAACCGACGGGAATTTTTACGGCACTGCCCAGGGCGGAGGAGACCCGACCTGTAAGTGTGGAGTGGTTTACAAGCTCACACCATCCGGATCCATTACCGTACTTCATCCCTTTACCGGCTACCCGACTGACGGCTATCTACCGATCGGCCCACTGGTGCAAGCCAGCGACGGAAACTTCTATGGGACCACATACAAAGGTGGAACCTACAATCTGGGAACAATCTTCAAAGTCTCTTCTTCCGGAGCGTATACGGTCCTCTACAACTTCGGCGGGGTGACGAATGACGGACGCCTTCCCTACGCCGGCGTAACCCAGGCCAGCGATGGAAACTTTTATGGCACAACCCTGAATGGCGGAACCAAGAATGCGGGCGTCATCTTCCAGATGACGTCGGCCGGAGCTGTGACGAATATGTACAGCTTCTGCGATCCCACCTGCCAGGGTTTCGGCGCGGAGGCCCCGATCGTGCAGCACACCAGCGGGAAACTATATGGGCTCACAAGCGGGAACTCGTTGGGTGGCGGGGTCTTCTACAGCCTTGACATGGGCTTAAAACCCATTGTCAATCTTCTTAACTGGCAAGGGAAGGTCAACGCCACAGTTGAAATTCTCGGCCAGGGGTTCACTGGTACGACCAAGGTCTCATTCAACGGCACGCCGGCAACCTTCAACAACATATCGGACACTTACATGACTGCGACCGTGCCGGCGGGCGCCACCACCGGACAGGTCACCGTGCAAACGTTCACCACCACCATGAAGAGTAACCGCAAGTTCCTGGTGACTCCGCAGATCTTCAGCTTAAGCGCCAATAGCGGCCCTGTCGGAACGCCGATAACGATTACGGGTATGAGCCTGAGTCAAACCAAGGGTGTCGGCTTTGGCGACACCAAGCCGGCAAAGTTCACCGTGATTTCTGATACAGAAGTCCAAGCTACGCCGCAGGAAGGCGCCAAGTCTGGCTGGGTAGGCATCCAGACTCCAGGCGGGATTGTGACCTTCGGGAACTTCCTGGTGATTCCCGGCAACATTACTTTCTCTCCCGACCACGGCCCAGTGGGCACGCAGGTTACGATTCGTGGAACTACCTTCAATGGCGCGACGCAAGTAACATTCGGCAATGGCGCAGCCAAAAGCTACCAGGTAATCAATGACACAGAAATCAAGGCGCTGGTGCCGTCAGACGCAACGACCGGACCAATCAGCGTGACCACGCCGAGCGGAACTGGAACGAGTCAAGGGATCTTCACCGTCACACAATAAGCACAATGCTGCAGGAGCAGGACCGCGGGAAGGGCACGCCCTTCCCGTTTTTTTTATCCCCTAATCTAACCCCCGATTCATTCCATTGCGAAACTGAAAGCTCAGCCTCCGGTATCTCGAACTCCGAGTTTGAAGCCAGCACCCAAATCCTGACTCTGTGGCCTGGAGCCCTCCGGTATACTCGTTCTTCAAGGTACCTGGACTCGCATCGAGGAATCAAAGCGATCTAATGTTATCGTTTCGTCGAATTGTTGAGATTTTTGCCGTTGTTGCTATGCTTCCGCTCACCGGCTGCCTGTTTCGCTCGCACCGAGTCGAGAAGCCCGTACTGGGTCCGTTGAAAAGTGCCACCCAGGAGGAACTGATCGACTATCTCACCAGCCAGGCTGAAAAATTGCAGAACCTGCAGGCAACCGTCGACATCGATACCAATGTCGGTGGCGCTAAAAAAGGAAAAATCGTCGAATATCAGCAGATCCGCGGATACGTGTTTCTCCGTAAGCCGGCGATGCTGCGCATGGTCGGGCTTGCACCGCTTGTGCGCAACACGCTGTTCGATATGGTCAGCGACGGGCGGGAATTCAAGCTCTGGATTCCGCCCAAAAACCGCTTCATCATCGGACGCAATGATGTGCCGGGACACAACTCGACCCAGGCGCTGGAGAACCTGCGGCCGCAAATTTTTTACGATTCGTTAATCATTCGCCCCATCGATCCGCAAAACGAAATCGCTGTGATGGAAAATCAAACGGAGTTGGCTACGGATGCAAAGGGTCACAAGGTCGAGCACGACAATTATGTGCTTGACGTCGTCGGTAAGCGTGATAAGGGTTGGATTCTGGAGCGCAAAATCATATTCAGCCGCGCCGATCTGCTGCCGCATCAACAACTGCATTACGACGATGGTGGCGAAGTCGCTACCAACGCTCAGTATCACGATTACCGCGACACCGATGGCATTAGCTTTCCCCAGCAGATCCAGATCGTTCGTCCGCAGGAAGAATACGACATCACTTTGACGATGGTGAAACTGCAATTGAATCAGGGACTGCCTGATGACAAGTTCGTACTGCAGCAACCTGCCGGAGTAGAAGTCGTGCACCTTAATGGGGGAAATGCAACTTCGTCCGGACCCGGCGCCAGCCAATGATGAATAAAATGATTTTCGCCAATCTGGTGCACCGTCCGGTGCGATCACTCATCAGCATTGTGGCGATTGCCCTGGAAGTCACTCTGATCCTGCTGATCGTCGGCTTGTGCCTGGGATTGCTCAACGATTCCCGTCAAAGGCAGGCTGGCATCGGCGCTGACGTAATCGTCATGCCGCCCGGATCGTCGTTTATTGTCGGTCTCACCGGTTCGCCCATGTCGATCAAGATCGGCAACATTCTGCAGAAGTTGCCCCACATTGTCACCGTAGCCCCAGTTGTGCAGAGTGTCTCAACCCACGGCAACATCGAAGTCATCGCAGGCATTGATCCCGACAGCTACCAGCGCCTCTCGGGTCCTTTTCAGTATCTACAAGGCGGACCGATGCAAAGTCCCGACGACTGCCTCGTCGATGAAATTTTTGCCCGATCCAACCGGATCAAAGCTGGCGACACCATTGAAATTTTGAACAATAAGTTTCGTGTTGCCGGAATTATCGCTCCGGGCAAGGGAGCGCGAAAATTTCTGCGTATCAGCGTAATGCAGGACCTGATCGGTGCTCAAGGCAAGGCGACGTTGTTTTATCTGAAGCTCGACACTCCAGCTAATGCAGATGCAGTGGTCGATGAGATCAAGAAGGCTGGCATGGACAAATACGTGGTCACGTCGATGGGCTATTACCTGTCGATGATGACCACCAGCAACTATCCCGGCGTTTCCAAGTTCATCGACTTTGTGATCGCCATTTCCGTCATCATCGGTTTCATCGTGATCTTTCAGGCGATGTACACGGCGGTTATGGAGCGGACTCGTGAGATCGGGATTCTGAAGTCGATGGGAGCCTCGAAGCTCTACATCGTCAACGTAGTCTTACGCGAGACGATACTGCTGGCAATCGGTGGAATTTTATTGGGTATTCTGATCAGCCTTGGGGCGCGCGTGGGCATCAATGCCCGGTCAACGTTACGCGTGGTGGTTACCGGCGGTTGGATAGCCAAAGCCACCGGGATTGCAATCGTTGGTGCTCTCCTAGGGGCGCTTTACCCGGCTTTTAAGGCTGCCCAAAAGGATCCGATCGACGCTCTGGCCTATGAATAGGCTGAAATGATGGGGGTTTTGCGTGGTTGACGGGGACCGTGCTCAGTATTGGGACACTCGCCGCATCGCCTCGGATTGCCCTTGTCCAGTGTATTCATTGACATAAGGTCGGGCCCTAAGTTATCTTTAAGTCTTTAGCAGTCCTGCGGTTGCCCGCCTGATAGCCCAGCGCCTTCAGCGCTAGCTAGGTTACTCAGCGGTCTTCTTTAGCTTTTTTATTTTTCTGGGAGATTTTGCATGTCTACCTATTTCCCCAAAGCGGGGGAAATTGTGCGCAAGTGGTACGTCGTGGACGCCTCCGGGCAAACGCTCGGACGCCTGTCTTCGCGAGTCGCCCGCATTCTGATGGGCAAGGAAAATCCGAAATACACGCCCTTCCTCGATACCGGCGATCACGTGATCGTGATCAATGCCGAGAAGGTGAAGACCACCGGCGTGAAGTCGGAGCAGAAGGTCTATCAGCACTACACCGGGTATCCGGGCGGCCTGCGGACTGAAGAGTTTCGCAAGCGCTTTGCGCGCAAGCCGGAGCTGATCGTGGAGCAAGCTGTGCTGCGAATGCTGCCGAAGTCGAAACTCGGCCGGCAGATGATCAGTAAACTGAAAGTTTATCGCGGGGAGAACCACCCCCACGATGCGCAGAAGCCAGAAGCATTGGCCGCGCAGGCGTAAGTTTAAGAATCTTGAGAAAGGTGCGAAGCACCACGTTGGCGGAATGCTGATGGCTGAGTGCTAAGAGCTAAATGGCAGAACAGGTTCAATATTACGGTACGGGACGCCGCAAATCGGCGGTGGCGAGAGTTTTTCTGCGTCCGGGTAGCGGCGACTTCAAGGTCAACGGGCGGCCGTTCGAGCAATATTTCGTGACTGCGGCGCAGCGCGGCAGCGCCAAGCAGCCGTTGGTTTCGAGCGAAACGGGCAACGCTTTCGATATCGCTGTACGAGTTACGGGCGGCGGAGTCAACGGACAGGCTGACGCGGTGAAGCTGGGTATCGCGCGCGCTCTGATGCTGTTCAACATCGAGTTGCGCAAGAAGCTGAAAGCGGAAGGCATGATCAGCCGCGACTCGCGCTCCAAGGAACGCAAGAAGTACGGCCAGAAGGGCGCGCGTAAGCGCTTCCAGTACTCGAAGAGATAGTGTTTAGTAGCTAGTACCTAGTAGCTAGGTTTTCCCTAACTACTAGCGACTAGCTACTAGCTGCCGATTTTAGGTGTTCAATTCTTCCCGTGCCAGGAGGTGCGGGGACGGGAATGGCAATCCGGGACGGCAGTTTTCAGTTCCGGGTTTTTGGTTTCTAGCAACTAGAAACCAGAAACTCGCAACAGATGCCGCCGGATGCAGACCAAACAAGGGGGTTGATTGGCTAATATCACCATGAAGGAGTTGCTCGAAGCGGGCGTACACTTCGGGCATCAGACCAAGCGCTGGAATCCCAAGATGAAGGAATTCATCTTCGGCGAGCGCAACGGGATCTACATTATTGATCTGCAGAAGACGCTCAAGATGTTCAAAGAGGCATCGAAGTTCGTGCAAGACCTGACCACCGAAGGGAAAATCCTCCTCTTCGTGGGCACCAAGCGGCAGGCACAGGATGCGATTGCCGAGGAAGCACAGCGTTGCGGCGGATTTTACGTCAATCAACGCTGGCTAGGCGGCCTGCTGACCAATTGGGTGACGGTGCAGAAGTCGGTGAAACGGCTGAAAGAGCTCGATGACATGGCCACTGACGGCCGCTACGAGCTGCTGCCTAAAAAGGAAGTTATCAAGCTGGAGCGCGAGCGCAAACACCTGCAGGCGAACCTGGCGGGCATCAAGAACATGACGCGCTTGCCCGACGCGATTTTCGTAATTGATTCGAACAAAGAGCAAATTGCGGTACGCGAGGCGCGTAAGCTGGGAATCCCGGTGGTTGCGGTGGTTGACACCAACTGCGATCCGACCGAAGTGGATTACGTGATCCCGGGCAACGACGACGCGTTGCGGGCCATTCGCCTGTTCGCCTCGAAGATTGCGGACTCGGTTGCCGAAGGCGCGCAACTGATGAGCGATAAGCAAATCTCAGAAATGACTGCCGCTGCAGGTGCCGCGCAACAAGCTGAGGCGGCTGCGGGCGGCGCAGCGATGGACGGTGCAGCCCCGGCGGATGCCGAAGCGGGCGCGGAAGACATCAGCATGGAAGACGTGCTGGGCGCCGGAACTCGCAAGCAAAGCGCCAAGGAACCTGTAGCCGACGAGAGCGAGATTGAGCAGCAGTATCAGAGCCGGTAAGAATTCAGACGAGCTTTAGGATTCAGGAAATCGGACCCGCGCGCGTCGTCCGGCGCGGGTCAAAGTTTGTAAGGAGCAGTTTCGAGTCTCAGGTTTCTAGTTTCCAGTAAAGACTAGAAACCGGAAACTGGAAACTGATTTTATGAGCACATCTACAGCAAACATCTCTGCAACTTTAGTGAAAGATCTGCGCGAGCGCACCGGCGCTCCCATGATGGACTGCAAGACGGCTTTGACCGAAGCCAAAGGCGACATCGAGCAGGCGATCGTGATCCTGCGTAAGCGGGGCGCGGCGGTGGCGCAGAAGAAAGCCGCACGCGTGACTAGTGAAGGTTCGGTGACCAGCTACATCCACGCCGGCGGCAAGATCGGCGTGCTGGTGGAAGTCAACTGCGAAAGCGATTTCGTTGCGCGCACCGATGACTTCAAGGAAGTGGTGCACGACATCGCCATGCACATCGCAGCCAGCGACCCGAAGTACGTCCGGAAGGAGGACGTGACAGAAGCCGATTTCGCGCGCGAGAAGGAAATCTACCTCGACCAGGCCATTAAGAGCGGCAAGCCGGCACACATTGCTGAGAAGATGGTCACCGGCAAGATGGAAAAGTTCTATGAGGAAGTCTGCCTTTATGAACAGCCGTTCATCAAGGACCAGACGGTAAACATTTCACAGCTGATTGCCACCAAGATCGGAAAGCTGGGCGAGAACATTTCCGTCCGCCGCTTCGCCCGCTTCAAAGTGGGCGATGCCGGCGAGACGATCGCCATCAGCAAGCCTGAGCAAAAGGCTGAATGATTTCAAAGGGCGCCAAAGGCGTCCTTTTTTATCGAGAACTGTAATGACGACTCCAATTTTCAAACGCATCCTGCTGAAACTTTCCGGGGAAGCTCTAGCCGCCAACCAGGGCTTTGGGGTTGATGGCGTGCGCATGCAGGAGATCGCCGGCGAAGTGGCGGATGTGCACTCCTTAGGGGTGCAGATCGCAATTGTCGTAGGCGGAGGGAATTTCTTCCGTGGCGTGGCCGACCAGGCTCGTGACATGGACCGTGTTTCTGCCGATCACATGGGTATGCTGGCCACGGTCATCAACGCGCTCGCGTTGCAGGATGCGTTGGAGAAGCTGAACGTCTACACCCGAGTCCAATCCGCCATCGAAATGAACCAGGTCGCTGAGCCCTTCATTCGACGACGTGCCATCCGGCATCTCGAAAAAGGCCGGGTTGTGATCTTTGCCGGCGGCACCGGTAATCCATACTTCTCGACCGACACCGCTGCTTCCCTTCGCGCCATGGAAATCAAGGCGGACGCCATCCTGAAAGCCACCAAGGTCGACGGCATTTACGATGCCGACCCTATGCTGGTGAAAGACGCCAAGAAGTTTACCCAGATCACCTATATGGACATCCTGAAAAAAGGACTGAAGGTCATGGATTCGACGGCCATCTCCTTGTGCAAAGACAACAACCTGCCGATCATCGTGTTCAATCTGAATCAGTCGGGAAATATCAAGAAGGTGGTCACCGGGGAGAAGGTCGGCTCGCTGGTAAGCGCTTAGAATCTTTTCGCCGCGGATTTCCGCGGATGCTCACGGATAAACCTTCATTCTCATGTCTGGCTAAACCAGAAAACTGGTGCACGAATCCGCGTTCATCGGTGCAAATCCGCGGCGCTAACGGTTTCAAACAGTTTATAATTCAACGTTTTGGACCAATCACATCCTAGGGAGCTAAGCGATGGCTCAAGCTGGCATGGCCGCGATTCCGGGCCTCAAAGATACATACGTTCAACTTAAAACCCGCATGGACAAAGCGGTTGAGGACTTCCGCAAGGCGATGGCGGCGACCCGCACCGGCCGCGCCAATGTTCACATGCTGGATTCTGTCAGCGTCGATTATTACGGCACACAAATGCCATTGAACCAGATCGCCCAGGTGCATGCGCCGGAACCGCAATTGATCACGGTGCAGCCTTTTGATCCGACTTCGCTGGCGGTGATTGAAAAAGCTATTCGCACCGCCGACTTGGGCCTGAACCCTATGAATGACGGTAAAGTCATTCGTGTGCCTGTGCCGCCCCTCACTGAAGAGCGCCGCAAGGACATGGTGAAGCACTTGCACAAAGTTCTAGAAGAGCACCGCACTGCTGTCCGCAATATTCGGCGGGACGGCAACGATGCCATCAAGAAGGCGATGAAAGACAAGAAGATCACCGAAGACGACGAGAAGCGGTCGATCGATGAAGTTCAGAAGCTTACTGACGACGAAATCAAGAAGATGGAAGAGATGAGCAAGGCGAAAGAAAAAGAGGTGATGGAGATCAAGTAGGGTTTTTGCTCGTTCCTCAGACTCTTAACCACAGAGGACACGAAGTATCACGAAGGAAGTATGGCGTTTCTTCGTGGAACTTTGTGTCCTTTGTGGTTTATTGGCCTTATGCCCTAGCAGCCATTTGCCCTAAAGCTTTCTGCAGCGAAGCCTCGTCGCCGACATTTACGGCATTTTTAGATCGATCAATCTGCCGCATCAGGCCGCAAAGCACTTTGCCCGGGCCGACCTCCACGAACGTCTGCACCCCTTGAGCAATCAATAACCGGATGCACTGCTCCCATTTTACTGACCCAGTCACCTGGCGAAGGAGAGCGTCGCGGCTGCGATTTCCGTCGTTAATCAGGGCCGCATCAACATTACACGCCACGGGAACCGAAGGAGTCTGGAATGAGAGGGCGGATAAGTCTGTCGCCAATCTGTCCTGCGCCGGCTTCATTAGCGAACAATGGAATGGTGCGCTGACAGGAAGCATCACGGCTTTTTTGGCTCCGCGCTCACTGGCCAGCGCCGCGGCCCGCTCTACGGCTGCCTTGCTTCCAGAAATCACAATCTGCTCCGGCGAGTTGATGTTCGCCGGCTCGCAAACTTCTCCCTGGGCAGCATCACTGCAAATATGAGCGACTCTGTCCTGAGGCATCCCAAGGATCGCCGCCATCGCGCCAACACCGACCGGCACCGCTTCCTGCATGTACTTTCCGCGATTGCGCACCGTGCGAACGGCATCGGCGAAATCCAGCGTTCCCGCCGCAACATGGGCCGAATATTCTCCTAGGCTATGTCCGGCGACAAACGCCGGCTCGATCCCCTGCTCCTTCAGCACTCGCCATGCGGCGACGGACGCGGTCAGGATTGCAGGCTGGGTGATCTCGGTGAGGCGCAGCTGCTCTTCCGGCCCCTCAAAGCAAAGTTGCGACAGCTTGTATCCCAGAGCTTCGTCGGCTTCGGCAAAGGTCTGTTCAGCGATCGGATATTTTTCGGCCAGCTCTTTGCCCATGCCGACCGCTTGGGAACCCTGACCGGGGAAAAGAAATGCAAGATGTGTTTGGGTCATATTTTGTTTTTAAGAAGCAGGTCCCTCGCCACGCCCTCACTACGTTACGGGCTGCTGGGAATGACAATTAACCCTGAGTGGTTAAGGCCGGCACCGGACGCAGGCTCGCCAACTCTTTTTCAATCTTCTCAGTAATCTTATGCTGCGCGAACTCCGAAGCCACGCGAATGGCGTTTTTTATCGCGTTCGCGTTCGACGACCCATGGGTGATGAAACAGACTCCCTTCACGCCCAACAGCGGGGCTCCACCATACTCTGTATGATCGAGCCGCTTCTTGAAATCGGCGAACGCGCTGCGCGAGAGCAGATAACCGACCTGCCTGGTAATCGTAGCCTTTAGCGATTCTTTCAACGTCGCCCGAACCAGGCTCGCCACGCCTTCGGAAATTTTCAGCGCCACATTGCCGACAAACCCATCCGCCACAATGACGTCGACTTCGCCGTTGTAGAGGTCGCGCCCTTCCACATTGCCTACGAAGTTCAATGGCAGCTGCTTCAAAAGCTGAAACGCTTCTCTGGTGAGCTCGTTGCCCTTGGTCTCTTCCTCACCAATCGAGAGCAGCCCCACCCGCGGACGGCTCGTCCCAAACATAGTGCGGAAGTAGACATCGCCCATGACTGCAAATTGCTCGAGGTTCTCTGGCTTGGAATCGACGTTGGCACCGACGTCGAGCATCATAGACACGTTTCCCAAAACCGTTGGGAAAACTGCGGCCAGCGCCGGCCGATCCACCCCAGGGATGGCGCCAAGCACCATTTTCGCCGTTGCCATGGCCGCTCCGGTGTTACCGGCGCTTACAAAACCTGCGGCGCGGCCTTCACGCACCAGCCGAAGCCCCACCCGCATGGAGGAGTCCCGCTTGGAACGCACGGCCTGCACGGCTTTGTCGTCCATCTGGATCACTTCGCTGGCATGGACGATCTCGATCGGCAACAGCGCGGCCGTGGGATAGCGCGCCAGTTCCGTGCGCAGGGCGGCTTCGGGTCCGATGAGCAGAACACGAACGTCATAGTGCCGGGCCGCCTGGATCGCACCTTCGATCTCAGGCTTGGGCCTGCGGTCCGAACCCATTGCGTCCAGCGCAATGACGCTTGGCATGACGAGACAGGACTAGCTGGATTCTTCCACTTCCAGAATTTCCCGCCCTTTATAGTACCCGCATTTCGGGCAGGCACGGTGCGGCATTTTCCGTTCGTGGCAATTGGGGCATTCAGAAAGTGAATGGTGCTTCAGCGAGTCGTGCGCGCGCCGGTTGCCGGTGCGGGCCTTCGAATGTCGCCGTTTTGGATTTGGCATGGTCTAAGTCCTTTTGATCAATTCTAAATTCTTAGTTGTCATTCCGAGCCGCTCGTAGCCGTCAGGCGAGAGCGTGTCGATTTAAGACTTGTCATTCCGAACCGCCCGTAGCCGCTGCGCGGCAAGAGCGTCGTGAGGAATCTGCTTTTAAGAAAATTCTAGTGCTCCAGCTTTCCTCGCAGATCCTTCAACGCTGACCAGCGCGGATCCTCCGCGGGTTCACTACAGGAGCACTGGGTAACGTTCAAATTCGCACCACACTGCGGACACAGTCCCTTGCAGTCCTGGCGGCAAATCACTTTTAAGGGAAGAGCCAGCAAAACCTGCTCGCGGAGAACCTCCTCCAGCAGTACGCCCTCCCCTTTATAATAACTGATCTCCGACTCGGCTCCGGTCACCGCAGCTTCTTCCCGTCCCGCGTCAACCCCAAGTGGCCGGTAAAGCAGATCAAACGCGCGGTCGACGTCTTGAACCACAGGCTCCAGGCAACGAGCGCAAGGCAATTCAAATTTAGCAGCAAACCGCCCATCGAGCCGTATGTCTTTGATTACATTGTGCTTACTGCGATGTTCTTCGACCAGCTGCGCACGCCCAGTTGTCTCCAGTCGACCCTTCTGAGAGAACTCTGGCCCGAGATCAATTTCGCCGGGAGCAAATTCCTGATCAAAATCTACGGGGTGAAGTTCCAACTCGCGAACTTCCAGCAGCATGGAGACCTCCGCGCGCCTCCCGAATACCGCCGACTGCGCGGAAGACGCTTGAGGCGTAACTCTTTCGGGAGCAACAGTTAAGGATAAAGGCGGCGGAAGGGAGTGTCAAGAAAAGCACCCGCCGCTGATCGCCGCGGATTCACACGGATCAAGCTTCTGATTTGTTGAGATTTATCCGTGTTGATCCGCGTAAATCCGCGGCGAATCTCAATTCTGAATCGGTAACTGCCGAATTCTCTTCTTCGTTGCCGCATAAATTGCATTGCACAACGCCGGCGCCAGCGGCGGAACCGGAGGCTCGCCCACGCCGGTCGGCGTTTCCGTGCTCTGGACAAAGTAAGCTTCGGCTGTCGGAGCTTCGTTTATGCGGATCGGCTGATAATCGTCGAAGTTGCCTTGCACGATGCGGCCTTTCTCAATCGTGATCTGCGCGCGCAGGGCGTTTGCTAAAGCGAAGTGTACGCCGCCCTGAATCTCCTGCTCGAGAATGTTCGGGTTCACCACCTGCCCACAGTCCACCGCCGCAACCACGCGGTGGACTCGCGGCTGATCGTTCTCCATGGAAATCTCAACCACTTCGGCGGCGTAGGTTCCAAAGCATCCGAAGCAGGCGATGCCGTGATAATGCCCGAAAGCGAGCGGCTTTCCCCAGCCTGCTTTGTCGGCCGCGAGTTGCAACACGCCGCGCATCCGCGCCGTTTTCCATGTTGTGTCGAAGAACTTGATGTCCTCGTCGTTGGCCAACAGTTGCAACCGATATTGCAGAGGATCCTGCTTCGCCGCTGCCGCCAATTCGTCGATGAAGCTCTCGCTGGCAAAGGCCACCTGCAATGCGTAGACCGACCGCATGTAGCCAAGCGGCACCGGGCTGTCGGTCATCACGTATTCCACCTGCGCGTTGGGCAGCGAATAAACCAGCGACCCTTCGTCGGGCAGATCAGCATCGACGTCCGGTGACGGCCCGGCAAATCCCTTCTGCGCGTTGATCGATGGAGAAACAAAGCGATGGGAAAACGCGGCTGGAAATTCCTTGCTGTCGAGAACGGCGCTCAGCTTATGGTAGCTGGCCGGACGGTATGTTGAATTACGCATGTCGTCTTCGCGCGTCCAGAGCACCTGCACCGGGGCGTTGGCGGCTTTCGAAACCAACGCTGCTTCGACCGCGTAGTCGTGCTCCAGCCGGCGTCCGAAACCTCCGCCCATTAACAGCACATTGACTTTGACCTGTGGCTCGGGCAAGCCAAGCGCTTGCGCAACGGCCTTCTGAACATCCTGGGGAACCTGCGTCGGCGACCACACCTCGCAACTGTTGCCGCGATAATGAGCCGTAGTGTTGCCGGGTTCCATGGCGGCATGGGCCATCCAAGGCAGCTGGTACTCTGCTTCGATGCGGCGGCCGGAGACTTTCGAAACGTCGCCGGTCTTGTACAAACTCGCGGCGTGATTTGAAATCGACCTCTTGAGTGAGCCGAGGATCGACGCAGTATTCAGCTCGTGATTTGGTCCCTCGTCCCATTGAACATTCAGCAGACGGCGGCCTTCCATTGCGTCCCACACACTATCAGCCACGACCGCAATCGAAGAATCGCTGATCTTGCCTACGTAGACAACCCCGATCGCTTTGCGCGTTTCCTTGTCATCGAAGCTTGCGACTTTCCCCCCGATCACCGGGCATCGCGCAAGCAAGGCGTACTTCATCCCCGGGACGCGGAAATCGATTCCAAACTGAGCCGTGCCGTCAACCTTCGAAGGAACATCCAGGCGCGCCAATGGTTCGCCGACACAGCGGTAATCCTTGGCGTCCTTCAACGGCGGATCAGCCGGAACCGGCAACTTCGCAGCCTTGGTCACGAGCTCTCCGAATGCCAATTTGCGACCGGAAGTGTGAACAATGCTGCCATTTTCTGCCCGGCACTCTGAGCGGGCGACGCCCCATTGCGATGCGGCCGCGCCGATCAGCATCTCGCGAGCGGCAGCACCGGCCTTGCGCATCGGGTCCCACATGACGCGAATGCTGGCACTACCGCCCGTCGCTTGGTCGCCATAAACGGCGTCGGTGGGCGCCTGCTCGATGCGAATCTGCCTCCAGTCGGCATCCAGTTCTTCCGCCAGGATCATCGGCAACGAAGTGCGCACTCCCTGCCCCATTTCAGAGCGCGCAACCAAGACTGTGATCGCTCCATCAGGGGTGATACGCAGGTAGGCATTCGGCGAAAAAGATCCGCCGGCGGTTTCGGATTTTTCATGGAAATAGATGCCGACCACCAATCCCGCACCGGCCGCAGCACCAGCTCCAAGGAATGCTCTGCGTGAAACCGGGCTCATCGCGCACCTGCCTGTCCGGCGGCACGATGGATGGCGCGGCGAATCCGGTCGTAGGTTCCGCAGCGACAGAGGTTTCCTGCCATTGACTTTGAAATCTGCTCGTCGTCCGGCTGCGGCGTTTTGGCGAGCAGAGCTGCGGCAGCCATGATTTGTCCGCACTGGCAATAGCCGCATTGCGGCACTTGTTCGGCGATCCAGGCCTGCTGAACCGCGTGCAGCCCATGCGCGGAGAGGCCCTCGATCGTGGTGATGCTCTTGCCGGCAACTTGGGAAACAGGAGTTGAACAAGAGCGCGTCGGCTCGCCGTCGACATGCACCGTGCAGGCACCGCATAAGCCAGCTCCGCAGCCAAACTTGGTCCCGGTGAGCTGCAGAGTGTCGCGCAGAACCCAGAGCAGGGGCGTTTCGGGAGCAACCTCGACCTTACGGCTGGAGCCGTTAACCTTCAGTGTGATGTCGGCCATTTGGGGCTACGGCAGACATCCTAATGAACATTGGACAAAAAGTGAATACGGTCTGGAGTGACCCGGCGCTTAGTGCGTTCGCAGTTGTTTGGCGACTTCCTCGCGGACTCGTTCGCCAATCTGCTCCTGAAACGCGGCAAACCCCGGCACACTGTACAGCCGCAAGCCAAGTTCATCCTGACGAAAGTTGTCCGCGTGGGTGTCGCTATTGCGATCGCGTACGGCGTTTACCAATTTCGCAGCCGTTTCCTGGTCGAAGCTTTCAGACACCACGACGGTATTGTCCGGGAAGTCCTCGACGAGCACCGGCCCTTCCTCGGTGGAGAAATTTGCCGCTGCCACCGGGCACGGAGTGACACTACATGCCGGAAGCGACTGTGCGGCGGTGTTTTTGTAGCGCTGGCTGACCGCAGTCACGTAGACCTTGGCGAATCGCTGCGCAGCTTGGGCCGATTTCCACCGCGAGACGTAGATAAATGCAAGATCGCCAATGGCCGCATCTTTCGATGGGGCGCTGTTGTTCACTCGGCGAAATGCAACGTATCGCCCACCCTGCCAGGCATTAGCGATGTCAACCGCGTCCTTGCGATCGCCGAATTGTTCGATCATGGCGCGCATATCGAGCTGGCCAATGCCTCCTGAGTCGAAAACGGTGTAGGGGCTGCCCACCAGCGGTTGCAAGTCGGGAAACTGGATGGCTGGCAATTTCTCGTGATTGAGGTAGGCGTTGGGATCCAAAACTTCGTGGGTCGATCGCGGAGGATCGGCGAAGGTTCCTGCGAAAGCCCTCTCCTTTCCACCTTTGTGCAGCAGCTCACCTTCGAAGATCAAGCCCGCGCCGTAAGGAAACGTTCCCGCCTCGCGGATGATCATGGGAGCCTTATGCAACAGCTCGGAATCCGCCGCAGCCTTCACTACGGGGTCCTCCATCTGATAGATAAGGCCCGGCGTGTTCTGTACGGTGCGGCCATACGGTTTCAAAACGTAGTCAACGTAGACCACCTGCGCCTGGCCTTCCGTTACCGCATGCCTGGCCAGGATGCTTTCGTCGTCATCGTCGTCGTTCCACTTGCCACTCGGTTCTTTGCTGTCGAGCTTCAAGAACCGCCGCAGATCATAGTTCTGGTCCTGCAGGGCATGGGTGAGCTCATGGGCAAGAATGGGTTCCTGGTTATCACGAGGAATCCAGTTCAGCATGGAGATGGTCTTGGTCTCGAAATCGTAATAGGCAGCGATCTGCTTGCCGTTCGCCTTCACCAGAAATTCCTGCAGGTTGAAGTCGCGGGGCAGCAATCCAAACTTCTTCATCGTCAGCTCAGAATTCGCATATCGCTTGGCGAAATCCGCCTTGGCCTGTTGCTCGCGAGTATACTTTTCGACCTCCGCCGGTCCTACCATGCGGCGTTTAACCCCGGCTTTCCGTGGAAAACCGGTGTCCTCGGAGGCAAAGTCCAGGATCTTGTCGACCGATAGGAAAAGATCCTTGGCGTCCTCGTCGGACATTCGCACTTCTTGTGTTTTGTCCTTGCGGGTTCGGCGTGCCTGTTCCGCAACACTTATGCCCTGTTCTCCGTCGGAGGAGCCGAGATTTTGGCCGGTTGCTGGGTATGAAGGGCAAAGAACGAAGCCAAGCAGAAGAACAGCGAGCCGCCGAAGCGAAATGGCCGTCATGAAGACCTCGCAAGATTGTTTTGGGGATCTCTACAATTGTCGCCGAGCGAAAGAGGAGGGGGACCGCAAAAGCAGAGGAACGGCTTACGAAGGTAATGCCCAGGTTACCAGATCGTCTTCAGCAGCGGGCTATCACGAATTTTTTCGTCCTGAGTGACCAGCGTCAGCCCCTCGGCGCGCGCAGTAGCCGCAATGATTCGGCCAACTGGATCCCGGGGAAAGTCGTTCGAAAAAGCGGTCGCCAGGACAGCGATTTCCAGAGTCAATGGTTTCGATGACGCCAACAGCATTCAGAACCTCATGTACGGAGGCGTCAACTGTCAAATATGACTGGATGCGCCGCCGCGCAAACAACGAAGCAAGCTCCCATAAGCTGATCGACGCAATCGCCAGACCGTCACTGACTCTCGCGCGTCGTAAGGCTGAAGTGGCGGCGCGAGAAAGACGCCGGGGCTCGATCGCTGCCCAAATCAGAGCGTGCGTGTCCAGCAAGATCACGGCGATGATTCCCAGGCATCGGCATCTTCGATCGGTCCAGCAACATCGCCAATGATTTTGATCGTGCCAGAGAGCTTACCGAGGAAGTCATCGGGCGCTTCTGCGGCCGGCACCAACTTCGCGACTGGCCGTCCCTTTTTCGTGATGATCACGGGTTCGCGGGTGTTGTGCACTTCGTCCATGATCTTGAGGCACCGGGCCTTGAATTGTCCTGCCGGGATCGATCTCATGACCATTCTTTATGACCATGGTCATTCTCACGACCATGATCCTGGAGGAGGGGATTCTATGAAGCACCATTTACACGGAATTCAGGGCTACTTCAGATCTTGCATCTTTTGCAGGGCCATCTGGGCGATTTCAGTGGAGGGATTTTCCCGCTGGATTTCCTGATAGGTCCGCTTGGCTTCGAGCGGCTGGTTTGCAGTCTGATAGGTTTCCGCCAATTCCATTTGCGCCGTGACTTTGCTGACGGTGGTGCTGGGCTTTGCGATCAGCTGCTTGTACAGATCAATGGCCTGCGTGGCGCGATTGGTGCTGCGATAAAGCGAGGCCAGAGCCAGCTTGCCCATCGAAGACAGGTCGGCGTCGCGATAAGACGCCACTTTCTGCAGCTCACGCTCGGCAGCCGCGTTGTCTCCGAGCTCGGATGAGTTCAGGCCCATAAAATAATGGGAGAAATCCGACGCTTTCGTGAATGGGTATTTGTTGATGATTTCCTGAAACTGCTTGTGAGCAGCCGTGGCGCGTTCCTGGTTGCTGGCGAACGTTGTCACTTCTGGATCCGGGGGCATGTTCGCCGGCCGGACCGGAGTGTTCATGGTTCGAACTGCTTGAGTGAGCGCGAGACTTGCGCTCTGGTCCCGCTCGCCAAGGTAGTATCGTCCACCCAACCCGGCGCCAACGGCCAACAGCAGAAGCGCGCCCCCCACAATCAATCGGTATTGATGTTCGGCCGACCAATGGACGGTCTTTTCCGCGACGTCAATGGTGGCTTGGCTAAAACGGTCCTGCTTCAATTGATGGCGAGTCTCAGTGCGCACAGATGTCCTTGTAATTAGCGGGGGTTGGCTTGCAAGTTCTTAGTTTAACAGGGGAAAATCGACACCGTCAAAGAGTCTGGTGCCGATAGTTAGCGGCGTTCGAGGGTGCCAAACGCCGACACCAGATATACAGTCAAACCCTTGGTTTCTGGGTTGTGATGCAAGAAACCGGCCTCGTCATACCAGAAGCCATTAGCACATCTCAGCTGTCCCGCCGATTCGCACGCTATTCGTCCCATGCAATTATTTCCCGTGCACTGTGCTGACCCCGAGTCTGGCAGGTTTCCGCGATCCTGCCCCAAATTGAAGCAAGAAAGGAACTTACAGTCAGAATATGCGCGGGATTCGCACTGGCAATGAAAATGTACAGACAAGGGTTAACGCACCAGCAATGGAAGCCCAAGAATCGAGATCACTCGAGGTTCGTGGAGGAAGCATGAAGATGAGCCGTTCCTCTTTTGCTTTGATCACGTTCTGCGCTGCGGCTGCAGTCGCCGCTGCTCTGCTTTTAGCGGCGATCTTTGCCGGCGCGACTTTGGCCTTCGGTGCGGCCGCTCAGAACGACAACGGCGCCATGCAAGATTCGCAAACTGAAACGTTCTCCGGAGTGGTAAGCGATGACCGCTGTGAGGCGCGCCATGTGCCCGCCTCGAACAAGACGGCATCGGAATGCGCGAACATGTGCGTGAATAAGGGATCTCACTTCGTGTTAGTCAATGGTGACAAGAGTTTCCTCCTGGAGAACAAAGCCGAGGAACTTGGCAAGCTGGCTGGCCAGCGGGTCAACGTCGTCGGCTCGCTAAACGGAGACACGATCCGGGTGATCGCAGTCTCCCTCGCACCGTAGTAAAGTCACAGCCAAAGAAAACGGCGGGAACGTCGGGTTCTCGCCTTTTTCTCTTATGAAACCTGCAGTCTATTCTGGTGGCCGTTCGCTGGCCACCGGAGTTTTCTTCAGCTCTCCATTTGGAACCGCGGTCACGGTGGTCATGACGACGGCGCGGGGCTCCGCGCGCATGCTTCGCTCGTCCCATTTGCCGAAGATCATTTTGCCGGCGGTAGTCTGCAGCACCGAGGTCACGGAAATATCAATAGTCTTGCCGATCATTTTGCGGGCGTTGTCCACCACTACCATGGTTCCATCGTCGAGGTAAGCCACACCCTGGTTGTATTCTTTGCCTTCCTTCAGGATGAACACTTTCATAGTCTCGCCCGGCAGCACGATCGGCTTAAGTGAGTTGGCGAGTTCATTGATATTCAGCACTTCGACACCCTGCAGTTGCGCCACCTTGTTCAAGTTGAAATCATTAGTGATGATTTTGCCTTCGTAAAGTTTGGCGAGCTCGATCAGCTTGAGATCGACTTCGCGCACGGTGGGAAAATCATCTTCCACGATTTGGATTTGAACCGAAGCTACTTTTTGGAGACGCTGCAGGATGTCGAGACCCCGGCGTCCACGGTTACGCTTGAGTGAGTCGGCGGAATCCGCCACCAGTTGCAGCTCCCGCAATACGAACTGCGGAATCACAATCGTGCCATCGAGAAAGCCGGTCTCGGCGATGTCGGCGATCCGCCCATCGATGATCACGCTGGTATCGAGGATCTTGTAGCTTTTCTTGGCTTGCTTTTCGCCGCCGAAAATCCCTCCCAGTGCCGATAAGTTCAGCAAATCACCCTTGTTGGCGCCGACGATCAGACCTACGTAGGCCATCAGCAGCATCACCATGATTTCCAGAAAACTCTGGGTATGAACTTCAAGGATGCTGGTACTGCGGATGACCTGGGCGAAGAGATAAGCGCCAAAGATGCCCAGCACGCTCCCAATCGCCGCCCCAATCAGACGTTTGAGACTGACCAGGCGCAGACGCCATTCAAACAGGACGATCGCCAGGCCGAGAAATGCCCCGACTCCCGCATCCTGCGGCGCGGTCAAACCGAAGGGACGAAGAAGAAAGCACGTGACCGAAACGAAGAAAACAAATAAGAGACGAACCAATAGTAAATCCATAATACGACCTCTCCCCGAAACTGGCTCCCGCCTTGGAGGGAATCGAGTTCCGAACTGGCCCCCGAACTTCTAGAACACCGAGACCAGCAAATCTATTCGCGGAGCATATGAAGTAACGGTAATGAAAGCGGCGCTCCGCCCAAACTGTCAATCAACTACTATCGAAAATATTCCACCGGAAGTATATACCGGACACGCGGGCGGCAGGATTACCCTAGTCACTGAGCGCTGTGATCTGCTCGTTTGGCGACCTCCGGCCAAGATGTCGCCTTTTGCTAGACTCTCCCCATGAAGGCTATTGTCATCAGCCGTTTAGGCGGTCCAGAAGTATTGCAGCTGCGCGCCATGCCGGAACCAACTGCCGGCGAGGGCGAAGAACTTGTGCGGGTGCAGGCTGTCGGTCTGAACTTCGCAGACGTAATCACCATGCGCGGTGGATATCACGGAACGCCCGAACCACCGCTTATCGCAGGCCGGGAATTCTGCGGCGTTCGCGAGCGCGATGGCCAGCGAGTGATGGGCTACCTGCAATGGGGAGCCTTTGCTGAACGCGTCGCCGCGCCATCGGAGCTGTGCTGGCCTGTACCGCACGCGTGGTCGGCGGAAGAAGGCGCGGCGTTCCCGGTCAACTATTTCACTGCCTACCTGGCGTATTGGAAGGCTGGACTGACAGATCAGAAGGCTACTCGCTCCCGAGTGCTGATCCACGCAGTCGCTGGCGGCGTTGGCACGGCGGCAGTACAGATTGGAAAATTGCTGGGGGTCGAGGTGTATGGCACTTCTTCCTCGGACGAAAAACTTGCGCGCGCAAAAGACCTCGGGCTGCAGCACGCCATCAACTACAAGAAAGAAGACTACCTGGAGGCGATCAAGCGATTGACAGGTGGCGAAGGCATCGATGTCGTCTTCGAAATGCTTGGCGGCGAGCACGTCGGTAAGAGCGTGCGTTGCTTGCGCGAATTCGGCCGGGTCATCGTGTATGGAAGCGCTACCGGACAGAAACCGGAATTGGACACTCGTCTGCTGTACGCGAAAGGTGCAAGCGTTCACGGACTGTGGCTGACTTACTTGTCAGCCAATCGCGAATTGATGAATCACGCGTGGCGGCAACTTTCGGAATGGACATCGCAGGGGCATTTGCATCCGGTGATTGGGCAGACATTCCCGATGGAACATGCGAAGGAGGCATATGAGCTTTTGTCGGGAGGAAAGAATTTTGGAAAATCAATATTGAAGATTGCCAGTTAAGTCATTCCCGGCAGTTGCCCGTTTTTGAACGACCGGTTTCGATTGCGAACACTTTTTCCACGTGCATATTCTTTGTACGTTGTGCAATCAATTCATAATCAATTCACTTGCGAATCACCTTCTGGCCACAGGTTTGCTCTAGGATCAAAGACACACAGAAAAATGTGACATTCTGGGTTAAAAGTTGTTGCGAGTTGTTGTGTGTCTGAACAAGACAGATGCCGCATGTGCCTGCATCGACACAAACCGCTAACGACCGGAAAGGGGAATCGTCAAATCAGTTGACTCTAGAAATGAACCCGAACGGAACCGTAGCGCATCTACAAACGTATCACGCAAAAGATGGTGCGCGAGCTAGGCTTGCGAATCTGCGAGCCTAGGCTAGGGTCGATACATTCAGGGGTTGAGGGACCAGTTCACGCTCGGTTTGGCGGCCCAGGTGAGCCGATCCCTATAGCAGAGAGCTCGCGGTCTTGCGGCCACGCGCTTTCTTCTTAACCCCGCCGCTGCATTGTAGGCCTTTCGCGGTCAATTGCAAGTCTTTTGTGCGAAGGCGAAGTCCAGGCCGCCCGAACCGATTCCCGACGTTATTCGGGAAAGAAATGAGGAGAAACATGAAAGCAAACATTTCCAAGGGTCTGGTGCTCGGCTTGTCACTTCTGCTCGCAACCAGCCTGTTCGCTGCCACCAGCAATAAGGGATCGCTTTCAACTTTGAGCGCCGTGAATGTGAACGGCAAGTCTTTGCCGGCGGGCAATTATGCCGTCGAGTGGAGCGGCACCGGTTCCAACGTACAGGTCAATATCCTGAAGAACAAGGATGTCGTGGCGTCGGCGCCGGCAACCGTGGTGAAACTTGACCAGTCCTCAGATGCCAACGCGGCCGTCGTAAAGACCAACGAGGACGGCAGCAAAGCACTGTCGCAAATCCGCTTCGGCGGCAAGAAGTTCGCGCTGCAACTCGGTGACGAGAGCAGCATGGAAGCCAGCGGCAGCACCAAGTAAGACCTGAAAAAAATGAGGGAGCGCACGCGCGCTCCCTCAGGCTTTCTGAAGCTCTTGCCTACTGTTTTTCAAGCTCGGCAGAAACATTCACTGTTCCGCCGGAGATCTTCATCGTACGTTCCCAACTCTTGTAGCCCGACTTCTTAACCGCTACCGAGTGCTCTCCCGGCGTCACGTCGATTGTTGACGGAGTGCTGCCCACATAGCTGCCATCCACTTCAATGTCCGCGCTAGCAGGAGTGGAAGAAACCGAGATCTGGCTGCTCGGCGCCGCATCGCTCGACTTCTGGCTCACCGTGACCAACTGAACCGCCTTCGGGGTCTGCGCATTCACTTTGTTGACCCGCGATGGCCAGTCCTTCACGATCGCTTCGCAGGCGTCCTTGACAGAATTACCCAGCGAGCGGGTAGAGTGACTCACGATAGCATCACCGTCGCTATTAAACACCGCGACTTTATTGTCATGCGCGAGAATGCTCTTGCCGCCTTCGTGGTCGAGCACGACGACGTAGTCCGCCTTCTCTTGCTTGTTGTTAACCACAACTTCCTTGCATCGCTGCCCAAAGGTCTTGATGATCTCGGCAGTTTGTGGGCGTGCGCCACCGCCCATGTGACCGCCGCCGGCGCCGTTCGCGCCACCGCTGTTGCCGGTCATTTGCCAGGACTGGCTATCCGTGATGAAGACCCGAGCCTTTTGCCCGTCATTCTGCGCCGCTGCGAAGAGCGCCAATAGCAACACACTGCACAAGCCAAGAATCCGTCGCATGCCATCCTCCAGAGAATTGTTAGGGGGTCGGATGGATTTTCCCATCCGGGGGGAAACCGGGATAGTTACCGTAGGGCTTGTACTGGAAGACAGTTTTGCTGCAATGAAAAAGGGAGCATTTGCTCGCTCCTGACTCCAGAGACCTAAGACTGTAGCCTAGTACTTGGGCATTTTCGGATCGACGCGGTCCGCCCAGGCTGTGATCCCGCCCGTCAGGTTGTGGACCTTCTCGAATCCTGCCTGCCGCAGGAACTGCACTGCTTTCGCGCTGCGCCCGCCCATCTTGCAGTGCGCCACGATTTCGCGGCTGGAGTCGAGTTCATTGATCCGCTTGGGCAGATCGTTCAACGGAATCAGGTGTCCGCCGATGTTGCAGATCTGATATTCGTGCGGCTCGCGCACATCGAGCACAAAAATGTCTTCCCCGGCATCGAGCCGTCGCTTGAGTTCCTCTACTTGCATCTCAGGAATACCTGATTCCACTGGTTTCTCCTCGCCGCGGATTCCGCAAAACTGGTTGTAGTCTATCAGCTTTGTGATCGTGCGATGGGTACCGCAAGCCGGGCAATCAGGATTCTTGCGCAGCTTAAGCTCTCGGAATTTCATGCCCAGCGCGTCCACCAGTAACAGGCGTCCGATGAGGGGATCCCCCTTGCCGAGGATGAGCTTGATCACCTCGGTCGCCTGAATCACTCCTACCAGCCCCGGGAGAATGCCAAGCACACCTCCTTCGGCGCAGGAAGGCACCAGGCCGGGCGGTGGCGGTTCGGGATACAAGCAGCGATAGCACGGACCTTGCTCAGTTGCGAAGACGCTGGCCTGTCCTTCGAAGCGGAAAATCGATCCGTACACGTTCGGCTTGCCGGTGAGCACGCAAGCGTCATTCACCAGATAGCGGGTGGGGAAGTTGTCGGTGCCGTCGGCAATGATATCGAAATCGCGGAAGAGCTCCAGCGCGTTTTCGCTGCTGAGCTTCGTTTCGAAGGTGTGAACGTTGAGAAACGGATTGATCGATTTCAGTTTTTCGGCTGCTGAATCCAGTTTCTTGCGGCCGACGTCTGCGGTCGAGTGAATAATTTGTCTTTGCAGGTTCGTGTAATCGACGACATCGAAGTCAACGATTCCAAGCGTCCCCACGCCCGCCGCGCCCAGGTACAGAGCCAGTGGCGATCCCAGGCCACCCGCTCCGATGCAGAGCACGCGCGCCGTCTTGAGTTTCTGCTGGCCCTCCATGCCGACTTCGGGCATGATCAGGTGCCGCGAGTAACGCAGGATTTCTTCTTTGCTGAGCGTGGTTGCTTCGGGTTTGGTTTCGCTAATAGTGGGCATCGGACCCTCTGAACTAAAGATTCTAGATGATTGATTTCGAGACCGGGATCAGCAACCGAGGAGACGACAACGGCGCATTCGACAGCGGAAGTTCATGGACGAGGTGAAACTCATCTTAATTGTTGCCTCCGGCGATCGAGGGCACAATCGAGATAGTATCGCCTTCGTTGACGGGAGTGGCTTCCTTCTGCAGGTAACGCACGTCTTCGTCATTGAGATAGACATTCACAAAAGCCCGCATTTTGCCGTCGTCGTTGTAAAGGTGACGCCGCAAGTCAGGATGTTTTGTGGTGAGGTTCGAAAGCGCGTCGCCAATCGTGCCGGCACTGACCTCAACGGTCGGCTGCTTGCCGGCGTACTGGCGAAGGGGAGTGGGGATGTGGATTTTGGTCATAGGTTACGTTACTGGATGCATAGGGGAAGCACGAGGATTCACAGCCACCCCGCACCAACCCTTTTTTGTCATCCCGAGCGGAGACATCCAGCTCGCTTACGAGCCGGATGCGTAGTCGAGGGACCTGCTTTTCGCCCACGCAACTGCACTTCTTCGCACGTTTTCGCTGCTTTGCGGGTGCAACCCGGTCGGAATGACAGAGTCATAAATAAGTTGATCAGCGTGCATCCGCGTTAATCAGCGGCGGCATTGAATTACCGAATTGCTACATCTTCATCCAACAACCTCTTGTCTGCCTCATCGCTCCCTGCCAGCTCAAACGAATTCGTCACCGCCGCCTTCCCCTTCTCCACGCTGCTGATCACATACGAACAGCCGATCCAGTGGGCTTCGGCCAAATCCGTAGACGACCATTGCGCCGGATGATCGGGATGCGAGTGATAAAAACCAATGATGTCTTCTCCTCGCTCGCGGCCCTCCCGCTGAATTCGGATCAACTCGCGCGGATCGATGTGATAGCGATTGTGCGGCGAATCGTTGCGCGTGTTCCCGCAGCGCACCACCGAGGTCACAACCCGCGTGTGGCCGTCCATCTGCCCCAGCAGCACGCCACAGCATTCATGCGGATAGGTTTCCTCGCCGTGCTTCCTCAGCGAGTCGTATTGGGACCGGTCAAGCTTTAACATGCCCAACAATCCGCTGGAGCATCGCAGAAGAGTTGCGATCCTCTGCGGCCTCGGCGTCCTCTGCGGTGGATGTTTTTCACTCCGTCCAGAATCTCTCACTCAAATATTTGTCGCCGGAATCCGGCAGAATGGTCACGAAGACAGCTTGCTGATTTTTCTTGAGCTGCCTGGCGAGTTGCAAACATCCCACGACAGCTGCTGCCGCAGACACTCCCACCAACAATCCTTCTTCCCGTGTCAAGCGCTTCGCCATGGAGTAGGCATCTTCGGTCGCGATCTCCACACCCGCATCCGCCAGCGACGCATCGTAAATCTTGGGCACAATCGCCGTGGCCATGTGTTTCGCGCCCTCGATTCCGTGCAATGGCGAATCCGGCTGCAGCGAGATGCAACGCACGCGGGGATTCAGCTCCTTCAAACGCCGCGCCGTACCGACAAAAGTTCCGCTGGTTCCCAACATGGACACGAAATGCGTGACACGTCCTTCCGTCTGTTGCCAGATTTCGTTGGCTGTGCCATGGTAATGAGCCAGCCAGTTTGCGTCATTGGAGTACTGGTCGGCGTAGAAGTATAGGTCGGGATGTTTCGCGGCAAGTTCGCGCGCCAGGCGAATTGCTCCGTCGGAGCCTTCGACAGGGTCGGTGTAAATGATGTTGGCGCCGTATGCGCCCAAAATGCGTTTTCGCTCGATGGAAACGTTTTCCGGCATGCACAAGGTGACGCCGAACCCCTGGGCTGCGCCGACCATGGCGTACGCAATGCCGGTGTTTCCGCTGGTGGAATCGAGCAGGATTTTAGCGGATGTTAACTTGCCACTGGCGCGGGCCTGAGCGACGATGTTAACTGCGGCACGATCTTTGACTGAGCCTCCGGGATTGAGCCACTCGGCTTTGCCGAGGATCTCCGCGTTCGGCAACTCGTCTCCAATGCGCGACAGGCGCAACAATGGTGTATTGCCAATGCGCGAGAGAGTGCTTTCTCCCAGGCCCATAGACGCTGGAGAAATCAAGGCTCTCGCCGGTTTCGAAGGGATGTTCAGCACAGCATGGAACCTAGAGTCCGTGACTGACGTAATGTAGTCAAAATGCCGGATGAGGCATAGAAAACTATTACTTAGATTATAAGAGAGACGGATTCGATCTACAGAGGAGCCCGGAGAAGCACTTTTTGAGTTCCTGCATCTAATCTCTCAGATAAACGAAGGATCCAATGGCATCGAAAGTCGAACAACGCAGTTATGACGAAGCGATCAACTGGTTTCGCGATCACGGCTTCGACCTGATCGAAGCGCCGGGCACGCAGGGGCGTGTGTTTTTGAAGAAATACAATTGCTCGGCCGCGATACAAAAGAACAATTCTGATGGCGTAAAGATATTCGCATACCCCGGCTACATGATTGGCAGCGAAATCTCCAAGCTGGTCAACCGGGGGTACCAGCAATTCCTCAAGACCGCTAAGGCTGAAGTTGCAGCCACGGCGGATCATCTGAAAGCACTCCAGCAGTTCTCCGAGGAGTTGAAGGAAGGCCTCGGGCTTCCCAGCCTTTACAACGAATCTCTGGGCACAGTGAGCGAGTCTTACCAGTACGATCGGATTGAGAATCGCGATAAGCCGGCCGCGGAACGCCCCAAGCGTCCGTGGGAGAAGGCAGGCGTCATGGCAGCGGCAGTTGCAAAGAAAAGCCCCGCCTGATCTTTACCGCGTCATTTCTTTGTCCCTCTTTCATCATTTACTGCAACACCGTATGCTGGTTGTGTCTTCATGAATCCATTTCGGGTCTACGCTTTGGTTTTGGGCGGCTCCGGCGTCGCCTTGGCGGCTTACTTCCTATTCCGCAGCAAGCCGAAGACGGCGAAAGAATTGGAAAAAGAACGCCGGGAATGGCTGGACCGCGTCGGCCGCATCACGGACGGAACGGTCATTAACGTCGAAGAACTCACCCGCGATGACCAGCAATCCTCGACCCTCTTGATTTTCCAATATGACGTCGCCGGAGTGTCTTACGAAGCTTCTCAGGACGTCACCTACCTTCGCCATCTGATCAATCTTCATTCCTGCCGGCTCGGGCTGCCCACGTCGGTGCGCTACGATCCGCAAAATCCTGGCAACTCCATCGTTGTGTCTGAGCGGTGGATGGGATTGAGGCAGTAGAAGCGTCGTTGGTGGTTAGTCCTTGGTCGTTAGCCAAACCCAAAAGCAGATTCCTCGGCGCTTGCGCTTCTCGAAATGACAATTGGTTTAGTGTCTAGCAGGGCCGAGGACCGGGAGCCTACGACGGTTTTTCTTAGCTTCCGGCGGCGAATCCGCCAGCGTGGGCGTAAGTCAGGCGGAGATACTTGTGAGGGTTGACTGGGGTATCGTTGATTCGTACTTCGTAGTGCAGATGCGGGCCAGTACTACGTCCGCTGAGCCCGACGTAGCCGATCGTGTCGCCGCGATGGACGTACTGTCCTACCGCGACCGCGAAGCTTGCCAGGTGCCCATAACGGGTCGTGATTTCGTGTCCATGGTCAACGACAACGGCTTTGCCATAGCCACCCAGGAAATCTGCAAAAGTCACCACCCCATCGGCTGGAGCGATGATCGGCTGCCCGTAGGAGGCGGAAATGTCCACGCCACTGTGAAATGCACCTTCGCCGTTGAACGGGTCGGTACGCTCCCCGAAGGAACCAGTAATCGGGCCTTCCACCGGCCATAGGCTGGGGGCAGCGTTTGCCCGAACCCAGTCTGCCGGGGACGCATTCTTCGTCAAGCCGAGAGAAATGCCAGTGGTCGCAGCTCCACTCAAGGCGGTGGTTTTCAGCGTATAAAGGCGGTCCAGTGAGGAAGTAACGTCGGCATCCTCGATGTTGTCGGTGGCCGGCGTCAGGATCGGATTAGTTTTTAGGCCGTAAAGCGACGAAACCTCGCTGGCTAATGAACCCAGCGAGGCAACTTGAATATCCCGTTCCCGAGCAACCTGCTCCAGCTGGCTATAACGGTCCTTCAATTCCTCTTTTTGTGCTCTCAGTTCATTGAAGTGTGAGACTTTGAGGAGCATCCGCAGGTAGGAGCTGGCGATGCCGGTGAGGCTTAACCCTCCGATGGCTGCCCCGATCACCAGCACGTACAAGTAATGGGCCGGAATCGAGATTTTTCGCAGCTGCCCGTCTTCCCCGCGGGCAACAAAAAGAATGTAGAACCGTTTATTCAATACTTTCCTTCCTCTGTGGATCAGTACCAAGCTTTGGCGGTTGGTTCACCGCCCTAAGACAGTACAACCAAGTCCTGATCCCGCCGTACGTTCCCGTTGTGGGAATGAGGCGTGGTACGTTGCTACTTCCTACCGGAACCAGGTCAGTCCCAAAATTCTAGTGCACTCAATCTGAAGCAGTTGCGGCACTTAGCTCGGCCAAAGATGTTATGGGGCAGCTTCGCCACGGTACCAAAGTAGCTTCCGGTCTGTCAATGAGCTGGCGCACGCCTTTCTGGTTACCGAAGGTGGGGTGCCAGACCCGCTGACAGTCCAAGTAACCGGATCGTCCCAAATCCGGTTACCGGCTGGGCTTTGCCGGGCGAACCGGAAAGGCAGATCCTATATATTGAACTCGGTTGCCTCTCAGCGAAAAATCGCTCATCCAGCGGATTCGCCGTCTCGCGAAGCCCACAATCGGCGTGGTTGCGGGCATTGGTGACGACTGCGCGGTTCTTCGGATTCCCCCCGGACACGAGGCGTTGCTCACGACTGACTTCAGCCTGGAGGAGGTGCATTTCCGTCGAGAGTGGCATCCCCCCGAAGTCATTGGCCATCGCTGCCTGACGCGTGGGCTTAGCGACATCGCCGCTATGGGCGGCCAGCCCATCGCTGCATTTCTATCGCTGGGACTGCCCACTAAACTGCCCCAAGGCTGGGTGAACGGCTATCTACGGGGGCTGTTGCGGCTTGCCGCCAAGTTCCAGATAACACTGGCAGGAGGAGACACGGCCAAGTCTCCGGACGGCATTCTGGCTGACATCGTGGTGCTCGGCTCAGTCCCCAAAGGGAAGGCCATCCGACGGTCGGGAGCCCGAACTGGAGACAGCATCTACGTGACTGGGTCCGTGGGAGGCGCAGCCGCAACCTTGGGCATGCTGCGCGCAGGCCGCAAACTTCGGCCTAGCGATTTCCCGGCACATTTCCATCCGATGCCACGGATCGAGCTGGGCCGCTTCCTTCGAGAAAAGAACATTGCCTCGGCGATGATTGATATTAGCGACGGACTATCCACCGATTTGGCTCACATTTGCGAAGCGAGCCGCGTGGGCGCGGAGATTTTGTTAGAGTCCATCCCCCTTGGGAGCATTGGCAGGCCAGCCCACAAGGTCGACCTTGACTCTGCCTTGCATGGCGGCGATGACTACGAGCTGCTGTTCACCGCACCGAATGGCAAACGAGTACCCACGAGAATTGCCGGCGTTCCAGTCACGCGCATTGGTCGGATCATCCCGGGCAATCGGATGTTTCTGCTAAACCAAAGAGGATCGCGATCCGAGTTGCGCGCCCAGGGCTGGCAGCACTTCTGATCCACTGGTGACTTTCGTGCCGATGCAATCCAACGATTTTCTGTAATCATGCGAGGGAGGAGTCCAAATCACCCTATGGCTCACCCCCGCTTTGCATCGCTTCTGATCGCCAGCTGCCTGCTGCTGGGCGCGTTTTCCCTGGCACAACAAATCTCGGAACCTAAGATCGACAACGACTTTCTTCAGAAACAGTTCGGCACCAATTGCACTCTGATTGGCATGCCCTCGCTCAGGGCGGACCTGGATAGTGATGGAGTGGAGGACCTTGTAATTCCGGCGCACTGCACCAGTCCGTTGATGAACCAGGCCGAGAACAACTACGTAGTTACGGACCCTTACAACAGCTTTTTCGGCTATGGAAATCCCAAAGTGACCACCGCCTTTGTAGCTGACGACCCCATGCGCCGAGGCTTCTCAATCCTGGTGATTCACGGGGCGGGCGCCGAAGCCTGGCATGCGGACAAGCCAAAGGCCAAGTTCATGCTCGTCAATATTCCTTTTCGCGATGTGAAGATCAGAAAACTGACGGTGAAAAAGAAGATCCTGACTGCGATTTACTTTGACGAAACCGGCGGCAATAGTATGACTTCGGTTGTCTACTGGGACGGCAAGAAGTACAAGTACCAGCCGATGGGATCGACGATGGAAGATTAGTCTTCAAAAAAACAGGGACGGACGCCCTCGCCCGTCCCTGCCCTTCTCAGCTACAACTCGAAGTGAAAAAGATCCACAACCATGAAGTTGCGCCGGTTCATTAACACCACGTGACCGCCGACGAGAACATGTTCGCAGTCGGGCGGAGGCGGTGGTAAGACCCGCACCATCTCCGGGGGACAGGGGTGAATTCTGGCCCTGAGTCCAGGCGGCAGTGTTCCCCGAACCACTAATTGCCGTTCCAGGCCGGGCGGCAAATGATCGCGTTTGGCAAGACCTGGCGGCAAATGATCGTGGTGTTCTACGTACCAATCCCGCATTGCGTAACGATCGTGCTCCCGGTAGAAGTCATGGTCGCGGTTGTCACGGTCGTAATCGTGATACTTATACTTCGCTTGTTCATAAGCATGACCGTGGCCCCGGCCGTGGTCGTGGTCGTCGTCTTGCGCGAAAGCAACTATCGCCATCGCGCAAATTCCTGCTGCCAATACTGCAAGCCATCCTCTTAAACGCATTTCTCCCTCCAAGCAAACGATGCTTAAAAGGCTAGCTAGTGCAGGCCGTGCTCACAAGGCACCGGAGTACCTGCCCCGGAATGGCGAATGGGCATAAGGCTATCGCCACGTTCGCGTGTGCCCACCCGATATAATGCTTGCGCCATGAACTTGGAAGAGAAGCTGGCTGAACTCAAGAAGCGCGATGGTCTTGCAGAAGACGGAGGCGGCGCCCAACGCCGCGAGCGGCAGCACAAGGAAGGCAAGATGTCCGCCCGCGAGCGCATCGAATTTCTCCTGGACGAGGCCACATTCGAGGAGACCGACAAACTGGTCACGCACCGCTGCCAGGACTTCGGCATGGCCGAGCAAAAGTACTACGGCGACGGCTTCATCACCGGATACGGGCGTATCGAAGGCCGGCTGGTCTTTGTCTTTGCGCAGGATTTCACGGTGTTTGGCGGATCGCTGTCGGAAGCCAACGCCGGCAAGATTGTGAAGATCATGGATCTCGCGGCGAAAATGGGCGCGCCGGTCATCGGCCTCAACGATTCCGGCGGCGCGCGCATCCAGGAAGGCGTGATGTCCCTGGCCGGCTACGCAGACATCTTTCTTCGCAACACGATTTATAGCGGCGTCGTGCCGCAGATCTCAGCAATCCTCGGCCCATGCGCCGGCGGCGCCGTTTATTCGCCAGCCATTACCGACTTCATCTTCATGGTCGACAAAACCTCGTACATGTTTATTACCGGCCCGGATGTCATCAAGACGGTCACCCATGAAGAGGTCACTAAGGACCAGCTCGGTGGCGCAGTGACGCACAATGAGACCTCCGGAGTGGCCCAATTTCTGGCGCACGACGACGCAGAATGCCTCTCGATGGTGCGCGAGCTGCTTAGCTTTGTGCCGTCGAACAATCTGGACGATCCGCCGCGCAAGCCCTGCAACGATCCGGTTGACCGGACGGTCGCCGCGCTGGATACGATCGTTCCCAACCAGTCGAACCTGCCTTACGACATCAAAGATGTGATCCACGCTGTAATCGATGATGGCTACTTCTTCGAGGTGCAAGAGCATTACGCCAAGAACATCGTCGTCGGATTCGCGCGGCTGAATGGACGCTCGGTGGGGATTGTCGCCAACCAGCCGGCATTTCTGGCCGGGACGTTGGATATCAATGCTTCAGTCAAAGGCGCACGCTTCGTGCGCTTCTGCGACTGCTTCAATATTCCTCTGGTGACGTTTGAAGACGTGCCAGGGTTCCTGCCGGGTACCAACCAGGAATATGGCGGAATTATCAAACACGGAGCGAAACTGCTGTTTGCATTTGCCGAGGCGACCGTTCCGAAAGTGACCGTGATTACCCGCAAGGCCTACGGCGGGGCGTATTGCGTGATGGCGTCCAAGCACATCCGCACCGATGTGAACTATGCGTGGCCGACGGCCGAGATTGCCGTGATGGGCCCGGAAGGGGCGGTTGACATTGTTTACAAGCGGGAACTGGAACGCGCCACGAATCGCGAGGAGATGCGCCAGCGCAAGATCGAAGAATTCCGCGACCGCTTTGCCAATCCTTACGTCGCCGCCGAGCGCGGCTACGTGGACGCAGTCATCCAGCCTCGGGATACACGGAAGAAATTGATCCAGGCGCTGGAGATGCTCGACACCAAACGCGACAAGAACCCGCCCAAGAAGCACGGGAATATACCGCTGTGAGATGTGGGCCAAAAATGTGGCAAAATAGACTAGGCGAACAAAATACGAATTATGGCGTTGAAAGACACAGTCCTTGTTGAGCCGGATGGCCTGCCATATAACGACGTCGGATCGTGGACCGAGGACAAACACAGACTGGTGTCGTACTATGCGGCCCAGTTCTCGGCAGCAATGAGGCAAAAGTTCCGCCAGCGTGTCTACGTTGAGTTGTATGCGGGTGCCGGCTACAGCCGTGTCCGTGGCACTGAGAGAATCACGGCTGGCTCTCCGATTCAAGCCCTTTGTCTCAAAGTACCCTTCGACAAGTACATCCTCTGCGAGCAGAACCAGGAAAAACGGGAAGCCTTGGAAGCTCGCGTAAAGCGCCATGCGCCCACTGCTAATGTCACGTTCATTGCGGGCAACTGTGACGATCTTGTTGACAAGATCGTTTCGGCCATCCCTCAGCACTCTGCGGCGAACACAGTCCTCAGTCTGTGCTTCGTGGACCCCAACGATATAGGGATCAAGTTTGCAACGCTCAAGGCTCTCGCGCAGAGATATGTTGACTTCATTGTATTGTTGGCCTTGTACATGGATGCGCTCCGTGCCGAACAGCATTACGTTAAGGATCCAACAAAGATCAGTGAGCTGTTAGGGACAACGTCGTGGCCGAGTCGTTGGGTGGCAGCGAAACAGGAGGGTCAAGAGTTTCCGCGGTTTCTAGCGGAGGAGTTCGCAACCAGCATGGCGAGCATGAGATACATTCCACCGCCGTTCTATTCGATGCGTAAGGTCTTTTACTACGAGAAAAACTATCCGCTTTACGCACTGGGTCTTTTCTCGCGTAACGCGCTTGCTTACAAGCTTTGGAATGATGCGCTCAAATACACTGACGATCAGTTGGGCTTGTTTTAGGGCGGATGTCACTGAACTCTCATATCGAATGGACCGACGCTACCTGGAACCCCGTTCGGGGCTGCGTCAAGGTCAGTCCCGGTTGCAAGCATTGCTACGCTGAAACCTTCGCTGAGCGCTTTCGCGGAGTGAAGGGCCATCCTTACGAGCAAGGCTTCGATCTTCGCCTCGTTCCGGAGAAACTTACTGAACCGCTGAATTGGCCGACACCGAAAATGGTTTTCGTCAATTCCATGAGCGATCTTTTCCAGATTGGCGTCTCCGAGGACTATGTTGAACTGGTTTCGCGCGTAATGATGATTGCCAAATGGCATACGTACCAAGTTCTAACCAAACGTTCCGAGCGACTGCTGGAGTTGCTCAAAACCAAGCTTCAGCTGGCAGCCCACGCTG